>Ga0209640_10004360_pt1 | contig 12432 bp, 10 predicted proteins | sample RifCSP10_1_FD_184018 | JGI IMG/M metagenome (GOLD analysis project Ga0209640, IMG submission 184018) | Soil microbial communities from Rifle, Colorado - Rifle CSP2_sed 10_1 (SPAdes) (version 2) | ecosystem: Environmental > Terrestrial > Deep subsurface > Rock core/Sediment | place: Rifle... | reverse complement strand
CCTGCATGTTCGTGACTGTTTTTTGCGGGATCTTGAATATCCGCACCGGTCAGGTCGATTATAGTAACGGCGGGCACAATCTGCCCTATTACCTCCATCACAGCGGCGTGAGTCCGTTGGACAATACCGGCGGAAGAGCGCTGGGACTTGTGGAGCAGAGTCCGTATGCAACGGGGCGGATGATGCTCGGGCCCGGCGAGGCCCTGTTGCTTTACACCGATGGGGTCACCGAAGCGATGGACCCAAGTGAGACGCTTTACTCCGATCAGCGGCTCGCGCAGTTCCTGGCAAGCAATCGGAGCTCTTCTCCGCGCCAAATCATAGGCGATCTGGTCAGCGACGTAAGGCATTTTGCGGGCGGAGCACCACAGTCGGATGATATTACGGCTCTGGCGCTGCTGTATTTTGGGACGACGGAAAAAATGAGGGAAGCAGTGGAGATCAAGCTTGGTAACAAGCTTTCGGAGCTCGCCCGGTTTAATCAGACCCTGACGGAATTCGGCCGGCGGCACGGTCTAGCCCCGAGGGTTGTGCACGATCTCAATCTCGCCCTTGAAGAAATTCTCACCAACATCATCTCTTATGGTTACACCGACAACCGAGAAGAACACGAAATCAAGGTGAGCGTTAGCGTTCAACCGGGAGAGGTTCGGGTCGATGTGGAAGATGACGGCCAGCCGTTCGTTCAATGGGCTAGAAGCACCGGAGCCTGACACGACCAAACCGTTGGAGGAAAGGACCGTCGGCGGACTCGGAATCCATCTCGTGCGCCAACTTATGGATGGCCTCGACTACAAAAGGCAAGGAGATAGAAATCTCCTGAGCATCAAAAAGATGACGCAGGAGTCTTAGATCATGGACATTAGCGAAGACAGAAAAGCTGACACTGTGGTTTTGGCGCTGGCGGGAAAGCTCGATGCGTCGACGGCAAAGATCTTCGAAGATAAGATCCTGGCTGAGATCAACTCTGGGGATCGGCGATTCGTCATCGATCTCTCCCAGCTCGAGTATGTCAGCAGCTCGGGCCTTCGCGTCCTTCTCCTCGCGGCCAAGCGACTCCATAGCACAGATGGGAAGATCGTTTTGTGTTCGCTCAAAGAGCATGTTCGCCAGGTCTTCGACTTAGCCGGTTTCTCTTCGATCCTCTCCATTTACGGCTCGCGCGACGACGCGCTCAAAGCTCTCTGATGCCCGTGGCGCGAACACTCTGTTCCCTAAAGCGGAAGAGTGATTGACGGAAATTAACGAAGTGTATATAAGCGGGAGACGCGTGGTTCCGGAGTGATATTAAGAGGCTAAAACAAACGGAGGTGGAACATGTCCGACCAAGCTAAACTCGAGGATCAGCCTAAAAGCAAACTATCCCGCCGCAACGTTCTCAAGGCGGCGGTTGCCGCCGGTGGTGCGGCGGTGCTTGGCTTTCCAATGATCGCCAAGGGCCAGTCGGGACCGATCACCATGCGCTGGCAGAGCACCTGGCCGCAAAAGGACATTTTCCACGAGTACGCGCTCGACTTCGCCAAGAAGGTTAACGACATGACCGGCGGCGACTTGAAAATCGATGTGCTGCCCGCCGGCGCGGTCGTGCCCGCCTTCCAGCTGCTTGATGCCGTATCTAAGGGAACACTCGACGGCGGCCACGGCGTGCTCGTCTATCACTATGGCAAGCAGACGGCGCTTGCGCTGTTTGGGTCGAGCCCCGCCTACGGTATGGATGCCAACACGCTGCTCGCCTGGTTCAAGTACGGTGGTGGGAGACAGCTCCTCGACAAGCTTTACAAATCGATCAATGCGAACGTCGTCTCATTTCCTTACGGCCCGATGCCGACGCAGCCCCTCGGCTGGTTCAAGAAGCCGGTCACCAAGGCCGATGACATGAAAGGTCTCAAGTTCCGCACCGTGGGAATATCGATTGACCTGTTTACGGGCATGGGGGCGGCGGTCAACGCGCTGCCCGGCGGCGAAATCGTCCCGGCGATGGACCGGGGGCTGCTCGATGCCGCCGAGTTCAACAATGCGTCCTCGGATCGCATTCTCGGCTTTCCCGATGTTTCCAAAGTCTGCATGCTGCAGAGCTACCACCAGAACGCCGAGCAGTTCGAGATCCTGTTCAACAAGACCAAGTTCGACGCGCTCCCGGCAAAAATGAAAGCGATGATCGCATACGCGGTCGAGGCGGCCTCGGCCGACATGTCATGGAAGGCGATCGACCGCTACTCGAAAGATTACGTCGAGATGCAGACCAAACAGAACGTCAGATTCTACAAGACTCCGGACTCGGTGCTGCAAAAGCAGCTCGATATCTTCGACCAGGTCGAGGCGAAGAAGTCGGCCGAGAACCCCATGTTCAAGGAGATCGCGGAGTCGCAGCGCCAGTTCGCATCGCGCGCGGTCAAGTGGTACCTCGACACCCAGGTCGGCTCGCGCATGGCCTACAATCACTACTTTGTAAAGCGGGCCGCCAAACCAAAAGCCCCGGCCGCTAAAAAGAGCTAGTTTTTCGTGATCGGTTCCTGCCGTTTTGCCAGCCATCCGCCGCGCAGCGGATGGCTGGCCTGTTTTGTGTCCGTATGAACGCCGAGCATTTGCTACGTGCCATCGACCGGTGGAGCTATTGGTCCGGCAAAGCCTTCGCGTGGCTGATCGTGGCGCTGACCCTGGTCGTGTGCGTAGAAGTCTTCAAGCGCTACATATTAAACGCCCCCACAGCCTGGATTTTCGACTTCAACAACATGCTATATGGCACGCTGTTCATGATGTGCGGCGCTTACACCTTGGCGCAGAGCGGGCACGTGCGCGCCGACTTCGTCTACGGACGGCTCTCGCCGCGAGCGCAAGCGGCACTCGACTTGGCGCTCTACTTCCTGTTCTTTATCCCAGGCATACTTGCATTGATTTATGCCGGCTACGGCTACGCGGCAGAGTCCTGGCAGATCGGTGAGCATTCCACCGTGACCGCGGAGGGCCCGCCGGTCTATCACTTCAAGTCAGTGATCCCAGTTGCGGGCGCGCTAGTGATGGTGCAGGGAGTGGCGGAGATCGCGCGCTGTGTCGTGTGCCTGCGCACCGGCGCCTGGCCCGCCCGGCTCGAAGATGTCGAGGAAATCGACGTCGTCGGCGAGCAGCTTGCACACAGCGAATTCGTCGACGAAGAGTCGCGCCGCGCCGCGGCCGCTTCGGCGCACGCGCTCGAAGAAGCGGCGCGCCAGCGCACCGTGGTCGACGATATGGAGCGAAGGCAACGGTGAGCGATCCGGCGCTCGGCTTGACCATGCTTGGGCTCATCGTGATCGCGATCATGATGGGCTTCCCCACAGCTTTCACCCTCATGGGGCTGGGCATGCTCTTCGGCTATCTCGCCTTCTGGGATCCCTCTTTGCATTGGTACGACAACCAGGTCTTCGACCTGATGGTGCAGCGGACTTATGGTGTGATGACCAATGACACGTTGCTCTCTGTGCCGCTATTCGTCTTCATGGGCTACATCATGGAGCGCGCCGCGCTGGTCGACCGGATGTTTCACAGCGTTCAGCTTGCCTTTCGACGCGTGCCCGCGTCGCTGGCCGTGACGACCTTGCTGGTGTGCGCGTTCTGGGGAATCGCCTCGGGCATCGTCGGTGCGGTGGTGGTCCTGATGGGCGTGATCGCCCTGCGGCCCATGCTGAACGCCGGCTATGACGTGCGGCTCGCGGCGGGCGCGATCACGGCGGGCGGGACGCTGGGTATCTTGATTCCGCCATCCGTCATGCTGATCGTCTACGCGGCGGTGGCCGGGGAGTCGATTGTAAAACTCTATGCGGCGGCGATGCTGCCGGGTTTTTTCCTTACGTTCCTCTATCTTGCCTACATTCTCTGCTGGGCGATCATCAATCCGAAGATTGCGCCTAAGTTGCCCCCTGAACAGTATCGGATTGCGGCGCCGGACTGGCTCCGACAACTCGAACGTGGCCCGGCCCGAAGGATAGTCCCCGGTCTGATCGCGTCCGCGTTTCGACCAAAATTGCTGCTGGGTGCGATATCTTCGGTGACCTATGGTCTGATCATCAAGAACGTCTTGGTTCTCATGCTGCCGGCAGCGCTGGCGATCGGAACGCTTACCATGGCCTGGTGGTACGTCGTCATCTACAACGCGCCCAGCGCGACGCTCGCGCCGGAGAAGGGCGGCCTGCAGCCGCTAACTTTACCGCCGGCGGCTTTGGAGTGGGATAAGCCACAGGGGACGCCGGAGGATAAGCTGCAAGAGCTCGGAGCGGCGACGGACCTGTCCGAATCGTCTCCGCGTCCGGATGCGCCGCCTCAAGAATTGGGCACTCTGGCCGAGCCGCCGGACGTATCGGCCGCGGGGCAAACTCCGGAGTACTTCTACCCGATATTCTGGGCGCTGGCGGCGTTTTCGACCGTTCTTGTCGGCATTTACTACTGGCGGATGGATGGCGAGCAGCTCGAAATTTTGAAGGAACTGGTCGTCTCGGTCGTGCCGCTCGGCGTGCTGACGGTGGTAGTGCTCGCAGTGATTTTGTTTGGCATCACAACGGCGACGGAGTCGGCTGCGGTGGGAGCGCTCGGTGCGCTCTATCTCGCGGTGATGGCCAAATACCCGGGCCAGGTCTGGTCGTGGAGTCTGGTGGGGGCGATTATCGGAGTGGTCCTCAGCTGGCAACGCGCCGACGTAGTAACTCTGCTGGTATCAGGGTCTCTCGGAGGCGTATTCGTGGGAACCTTGATTCCCTGGTTTTGGGGACTGCGGACTTCCAAGGATCTCTGGCAAAACCTCAAAGAATCGGTTTTCCTGACCGCCAAGACCACGGCTATGGTCTGCTGGCTCTTCATTGGCTCCGCGCTTTTTTCCGGTGTCTTTGCGCTGCATGGCGGCCAGGCGCTCATCGAGCGCTGGGTGCTCGGCATGAACCTCTCACCCCTGGGTTTCTTGCTGGTCGCGCAAGCGATTATTTTTTTCTTAGGATGGCCGCTGGAGTGGACCGAGATCATCGTGATTTTTTGCCCGATCTTCATTCCGTTGCTGAGCCATTTCGAGATCGACCCGATACTGTTCGGCACCATGGTGGCGGTAAATTTACAGGCGGCGTTCCTGTCGCCGCCGGTGGCGATGTCCGCGTTCTACTTGAAAGGTGTCGCGCCACCGCATGTCACGCTTAATCAGATCTTCGCCGGGATGATGCCTTATATGTTGATCGTCGTATTGTGCTTGGCCTGCATGTACATCTGGCCGGGCATGACGCTTTGGCTGCCGCAGTTCCTCTACGGCAGATAGTGGCGCGACGATGAGCGTCGCATCCCTGCGTTCTCCGTCGTCGGGCATCCTCAGCGTCCTGACGACGTACGCTTCCGGTGCCCTTCTCTTTCTGGCTCTTGGGCTGCTCGCTTCTCATCGCGCCACTCAAATAGATCCCTGAAGATGACATCGAAAATCTTAAACAGGAAAGTAAATCATGGAATTGACCAATCTTCATTTAATCTCCGCAACCGAAGCGGCGCGTTTGATCCGCGATCGGGTGATCAGCTCGGAAGAGTTGGTCGAAGCCTGTCTGGCGCGGATCAACGAGGTCGATGGGCGAGTGCAAGCCTGGACATTTCTCGATCCGGACTATGCTTTGGAGCAGGCGCGCGCGGCGGACGAGCGGCGTCTGAGCGGCCAGCCGATCGGCCCGCTGCACGGCGTGCCGGTCGGTATCAAGGATATTTTCGATACTGCCGACATGCCGACCGAAAATGGTTCGGTGATTTATGCGGGCCGAACGCCGTCGCGCGACGCGACTGCCGTCGCCATGCTGCGCGCGGCGGGCGCGCTGATCCTGGGCAAGACCGTGACCACCGAGTTTGCCTATTTTGCTCCCGGGAAGACGCGCAATCCGCATGATCCTGAGCACACGCCGGGCGGTTCCTCCAGCGGTTCGGCGGCAGCGGTGGCGGCCAACATGGTGCCGCTCGCCATCGGCAGCCAGACCAACGGTTCGACCATACGTCCGGCCGCCTATTGCGGCGTAATCGGATTCAAGCCCACCCATGGCTTGATTTCACGCCACCGCGCCCTGGCGCTGTCGCGCACCCTCGATCATGTCGGCCTGTTTGCCAGCTCGGTCGATGATATCGCGCTCTTGGCCGAACAGATCGTCGGTTACGACGAGAACGATCCCGATACTCGCCCGCGGGCGCGTGTGCCCTTCGCGAACATCGCCGCCGAAGAGCCGCCATTGGCGCCGATGTTTGCGTTCGTCAAAACTCCCCGTTGGGAAAGCGCTGACGAAGATACCAAAGAGGGATTTGCCGAGATCATCGAACAGCTGGGTAGTCAGGTCGAAGAAGTCGAGCTGTTTCCGTCCGCCGGCGACGCCTGGGAGTGGCACCAGACCATCATGGGCGCTGAAATGGCTCACAACCTTGATCGCGAGTGGACGAACGGGCGAGATCGTCTCTCGGAGCAACTACGGGAACAGATCGCGCGCGGGCGCGAAGTGCGCGCAGCGGATTACCTGGGCGCGCTAAGCCGGATTGCGCCGGTCCATGAAAGCTTCGTCGAGCTGTTCGAGCAGCGTTACGACGCGATTCTCACTCCCGCCGCGACCGGCGCCGCGCCGAAGGGTCTCTCCAGCACCGGCAATCCGTCTTTCTGCACGCTCTGGACTCTTTGCGGCATGCCGTGTGTCACTTTGCCGCTTCTGCAAAGCGCCGATAATTTGCCGATCGGCGTGCAGCTCGTCGGCCCGCGCCACGGCGACGCGCGCTTGCTGCGCACGGCGCGCTGGCTCGCCGCCCAGATCGCGACCAGCTGATCGTCTAACGCAAATACGCCGCCAAGTTTGAAGCAGCAACTGGAGTAATGGAGTGGTGAGTCTGAAGTCTCCAATACTCCATTACTCCAACACTGCATTCTTCCAATGTATCCCCGGTTACCAGTTAACTAGATTGACTGCCGCGAGGCTGATCCACGGGATATACGTAACGAGGAGAGTGACTAAAACTAAAACGATCGTAAACGGCCAGCCTGCCTTAAACACCTCCCAAAAAGGCAGACGCGCAATCGCAGCGGTGGTGAAGAGCACCGTGGCGACGGGCGGGGTCTGCTGCCCGACGCCGAGATTGATGGTCACGATGATGCCGAAATGGATGGGATCCACTCCGATCTGGCGAATGAGTGGCATGACGATTGGTACAATCAGAATGATGGCCGCCGCCGAGTGAAGAAACATCCCGGCGACGAGAAAGAAGATATTTAGAAAAAACAGAATAAGGTATTTGTTTGACGTGGTTTCGAGAATAGCGCGCGCAAATTTTTGCGGGATCTGTTCGCTCGTGAGAAACCAGCCGAGCACAGCAGATGAGGCGACAATGAGCATGACCACTGCGGTCTGCCCGGTGGAATCCCTGAGGACTCGTACGATCTCGCGTATGGGCAGCTCCCGGTAAATGAAGGCGCCAATCAAAAATGCCGCGATCACAGCCAGCGCTGCGACCTCGGTGGCGGTGGCAATGCCGAGAAGGATTCCTCCCCAGATTACGATCGGGATGAAAAGCGCCCAAAAAGCGCGGACCGTGGATCTGCCGACCTCGCCAAAAGAGAATTTCTGTTCCACCGGTAAGTTATGTTTGCGCGCATAATAGTAACTCAGGCCCATCATGCCCGCGCAGGCGATAAAACCGGGAAGAAAGCCGGCAAAAAAGAGCTTGGCCACCGACACCTCGGCCATCCAGGCATAGATAATCATGGGAATGGATGGCGGAATGAGGATCGCCGCCGAGGCCGCGTTGGAGACGACCGCCGCGCTCAGCGCCCTCGGGTAGCCGCGTTTTTCCATGGCAGGGATCACCACGTTGCCGATCGCGGCCGCGTCGGCGACCGACGATCCCGAGATCTCGCTCTGAATCATCGTCGCCACCACGGTCACCATGGCAAGTCCGCCGCGAATGAAGCCCACCAGACTATTGGCGAGGTTCACCAGACGAAGAGAGATCCCCGAAGTCTCCATCAGGCCGCCGGCCAGGATAAAGAGGGGGATCGCAAGCAGTGGAAAACTCGATGCTCCGGAAAAAAGATTTAACGGCACCACGCTGAGAGAGGCCGTTTCGTTCCAATAAAGGAAAATGATAGTAGTGATCGAGAGAGCGAAACCGATCGGAACGTTGATAGCCGTAAGGAGAATGATTATTCCGAGGATGAGCCACGCCACGCTGTTTCAGCTCCTTTTCGATATGCCCCTCCGAAAACGAGATGATGGAGACGCCGAAGACTAATGATCAGCATGAGTCCTCCCGCAATGGGGAGCACGCTGTAAACCCACCCCATTTTGACCCACGGGACGGAGATCGCGGTCTCATCCCCCATCTTCTGTGTAAGGAGCCAGCCGTAGTAGAAAAGCACAAACTGGAATCCTAAGACGAAAAGCTCGGCGACAACCCCAAGGGCGCGCCTGGTGCCCGGCATGAACCGATTTACGACCGTCTCGAACCCGATGTGGCGGTGATGATAGGAAGCCACAACGGCACCGTAAAACGTTAACCATACGAGCAGGTAGGAAGCGAACTCATCGTACCAGGCGAGCGAGGCGTCGAGCACGTAGCGGAAAAAAACCCCCAGGAAAACTATGGCCACCATGAGGGCGAGTAGAAACATCGCCCACCACTCGAGAATGGTGATGAATCGGCTGAAAAGTCGTTCCATGACCTGCGCAGTTTCGGGTCCCGAGCTTCGAGTCGCTAGATGGGAATCCGATTATAAGACCCGAAACTCGAAACCTAAGACTCGAAACGGTTTTAAGACTATCGGAGCGACTGGACGAGCTTGATGAGTTCAGCCCCGCCCGCTACTTCCTTCCCAAAGTCTTCATAAATGGCGGTCGAAGCCTTGATGAAAGCGTCCTTATCCACCTCATTGGCTTTCATGGGCGGTGCGAGTTTATCCATCAGGTCTTTATCCAGACGCTCGCCTTGTGATCGAGCAAAGTCTCCTATCTCCTGGCCGATCTTGGAAAGTGTGGCCTGGATGTCGCTGGGCAGTTTCTTCCAGAACTCCTCGCCGACCACGAGGTACGCAGGGGTGTAGACGTGTCCACTGAGCGAAAGAAATTTTTGGACCTCCTGAAACTTGGCGGAGGCAATTTGCGGAAACGGATTTTCCTGTCCGTCCATGACTCCGGACTGAAGGGCCGAATAGACTTCAGCGAAAGGCATTGGAGATGGATTGGCTCCGTAGGTCTTAAACATCTTTACCCGCCACACGCCGCCGGGGACTCTAAGTTTGATTCCTTTCAGGTCCTCGGGCTTCACGATCGGTCTCACATTGTTGGTGATGTGGCGAAATCCGTTCTCCCATACTCCCAAAACCCTGACTCCTTTTGCCGGCAGGCCGCCGAAGAGCTGGTCCTGGACCTGTTTGTTCTCAGCGACCTTCTTCATGTGAGATCGGCTTACGATGATGTAAGGCATCTCGAAGACGCCGAATTTAGCATCTACGGTGCTCATGACCGTCGAGGGCGCCACCATCTCCGGGGCGCCGACTTTGATGCCTCTCATCATTTGCTCGTCGCTGCCGAGCTGGCTCGAGTGGAAGACCTTGACCTCCACCTTCCCTTTTAAGGCAGAGTTGACCCTCTTGGCGTACTCGTCAGCCATGAGGGCAAAGATTGAGCTTGGGCCCGGGAATCCCACGTGGCCAAGCCTGATAGTCACGGTCTGCGCCCATGACAACTGCGTCAACAAAACGGATAAGGTCAGTACGACAATACCGACAGATAGACGCTTCATAGGTTCTCCTTTCCGATCCTGCCTCTCCTTCGACCGGAGAGGATTAAAGGTGAAGGTGAAGAATACCCCTCATTCTGTCCTTCTCCCGCAACAAGCTGATCGTTACCCATAACCCCTATGGCTGGCGACTGGAGGGTTGGAGTTGGTGGGCTGTTGAACAGAGTAATGATGTTGTTTGAAAAGCAAGAAAGCAGCGGCAATGTCTTGGAGGCGTTGGAGGCCCCGAGCGAGAGTTTGCGATCCGGGCTCGCCGTCGCCGCTGCGACCGAGAAAGCCACCGAGTTCAGCGGTCAATCGCGTGATCTCGCGCAGATTGGGTGGAATCGAAGGCAGCGCTTGATCGGGACGCTTGAAGGCCAACAGCGCCTGCCACTCGTGCTCTTCAAAGGCAATGCTACAGGGAGCCAGAGGCGCAGTGCGCGCCAGTTTCTTGATATGCTCGATTCTCCAAGCCACCACCAGATCAATAGCCAAACAGTTCTGCCACACCGTGCGATCGCCGAGTTGGCGATTCTCAATACGACAGATGCTTTTAAGCGCCCGATGATATTCTTCAATGCCCCAACGCTTGTTGTACCAGTCGATTTTTTCAAGCGCCTGCTCGTAGCTGGTCACTTCGAGCGTGGTCAACAGCATCCACTCGATGGCTTCTTTGGACGAAGGCGGGTTGGCTTCAGTGACGTAGATGGCCCAAGCCGCGATGGGCGCCAACGAAGGATGGCGCTTGGGCGCTCGCAACTCCACCGGCGCAAAGCGTACTTCGAGCAGACAACGGCGGGCGGCTCGCCCCTTTTTTTGGCGCACACTAAGCTCACGTTTCCCCGCTACCGCTTGGCTTTGCATATAGCGCCACAGGTTAGCATCGCTGTCTTTAAGACGGCGATCTTGTTCGGCGCGGATCAACAGTTTGGGATGGAGCGGATCTTTTTGCGCCAACAAAAACAATTCATAGACATCGGCCTCGCGATCTCCCACACTGACGACGGCGGTCGCGCTGCCGAGCTGGCGCTGCAAGCGCGCGGCGGCCTCAAAACTCTTAAGCCACTTGTAACTCTCTTTTTGAGAGATCGGTCGCTCGTAACGCTTGGCGCTCTTACCGAACTCTTTAGGATCGCGCGCCCAGACCTGAATATCGACCAAGCCCATCGCTGTTCCCTCAGCACTGTAGGCCATGGTGTCGTGCATCAGGATCCCCTGGGCACCATCGACACGTGTATTAATGGGGCCCAGTCCTTCCATGTCCGGGTGGGTGTCATAGTTAAAGCTGGTGGTGTCCTGCACCGCCAGCACCACTTTCATGTTCTGGTGGGCAATTCGCTCCATCGTGGAGTGATAATGGGAAGAAAGAATAGCCTCCATCGTCACGGCCTTGTGCCCGAACAATCGATAAGCGGCTTTGGTCTTGGCACGGCTCTGACAGGCTTGTGGAATATTGGCTTGGGGCTGCGCGTAGAAATCACGCGCCACCACCAACAACCGCTGGCGGTGACGCCCATCGCGCAAGCGCACCCGGCCAAACTCTTGCTCTGCCCAATCCCGCGGCGGCTTGGGAGGGTTGCCCAAGCGCAAGAGCGCACAGCGCGCCGGACCCGGCTCCTCGCACAAACGCTTCTGCCAGTGGGGTGCCAAAGGATAGACATAGATGTCTTTGATCGGCTTTTTCTCACGATGGTTTCGATCCTGACGCCCGCGGCCGCAAGTCTTGCCCACCCGTGTCCAATTAGCCGCACGGTAGGAGGTGGCGGCAAAACGTTTCGATTCCACATAGGTTTCCAACAACAGCGGCTTATAACCATAGGCTTGGACCCAATCCTGGGGCAAGCGTTTTTGCGCCAGCGCCAAGACTTTGGAAGCAAGGTTTTTTACCCGCACCCCGCGCGCGATCACAAAACGCGAGTTGGCTACCACTTTGGGCAGATGACACTGACGCGCGGCGTTGCTCCAACCGATCCAGCGATCACGCGCCTTCAAATGCAAAGCCGCCGCACTGAAGGCCAAAGCTCCCAACCACCCCTGCTCACTGCCGATCAAGTAGCGCAGCTGCGCTCCACACAACGGTTGATACCCCAAGTAGTGATGGACCGCTACCAACTTCTTCCACTGCAAGTCCAGCCGGCGATCCTTCGATCTGATCAGCACCAACTTAACCCCGCCAAGCTCCTTGACCGAGCCCTCCAGCTTCGAAGGCACATCCAAGTGGGTCCCAGCAAAGTCCTGGGAGCGAGAGCACAGCGTGCGCTGCGGCGCGGGCAACTCGATCAGTCCACGTTTGGCCAAGCGACCCAACGCTACCCGACAGTTCAGCGCCTTGGCTCGGCCATCTTGGCCGCGCCAGTTCAACCAATCGCAAACTCGACGCGCCAGTTCCGCTCGCGAGACTTGCGGCTGTTCGCGTACCATCGCATTGATACGATCGAGCACTTGCGACGCAAATACTTGCCCACACACCACCACGTTCGCTTCCATCTGCGCACACGGTGCCACAAATTGTCGCCAGTGTCCAGCGGGGTGAGTTATGGCACATGATCAGGCAAGGGGGAAGGAGGAAGTCAGCCATGAGGAAGCGTGCTCCGCGAGTATCCGCTTGATGAATGTTGGTTTGGAGTATTTTCAGATGTCAAGACTCACCTCCCCCCTCATCGAAGTCGAAGACAGTTGGGAAGCGGCGAATGA
>Ga0209640_10004359_pt1 | contig 12432 bp, 12 predicted proteins | sample RifCSP10_1_FD_184018 | JGI IMG/M metagenome (GOLD analysis project Ga0209640, IMG submission 184018) | Soil microbial communities from Rifle, Colorado - Rifle CSP2_sed 10_1 (SPAdes) (version 2) | ecosystem: Environmental > Terrestrial > Deep subsurface > Rock core/Sediment | place: Rifle... | reverse complement strand
TCGAACAACTTCCAGGCGTTCGGTGAGAGCTTCGAGAACGTCGCACAGGTCGGCAACGAGTCGCTGTGCGTGACGATGGATGTCTGCCCGAACGGCCTCAGCGCCGGACAGGACGACAGCCCCCGTAACTGCACACAGGGTTCGTAGGGCCTCTGACCAGGGGGTTTGGGCCAAGTGCGTGCAATAACTTGGCCCAAACCCACAACACAGTTGCTAAGCCGATTACACAGAGGTACAGTTGTATGAATGAAGACCAGTTGGATCTATGGGCTGACCGAACCGGGAACGGGGGAGGTCAGATACGTTGGTCAAGCTCTCCGGCCTACGAGTCGCCTGAAGCAACACATCAAGCAGGCACTTTCAGTCAAGGCGAGACCAACGCCCAAGGTGATCTGGCTGCGCTCACTTCCAGGAGCCACACCAGGACTCTTGATTCTGGAAGAAGTCCCGGTAGAGGAAGCATCCAAGGCCGAACAACGGTGGATGGATCATTTCGTGGAGATGGGCGTCCCGCTGGTCAATGCCATCATGGCGGGGACCTCCTCGTATCGTTTGGCGGCGAGGAGGTCCCCGGAGACGATCGCGCTAATCAAGGCTGCGCGTGCCAGGCAAGTCATCTCGCCCGAGTCCAGACACAAAGCGGGCGAGACTCATCGCCGGCTCTGGGCCAGGCCCGAAGCGGAGGAGCGCAAACGGCAACTCGCCGAGCAAGGTCGCAGGACGATTGCCGATGCTCGTGCGCAGATGAAGCCGAAGAAGGGTGTTCCCGAATCGGAGGCGCACAAGGCTGCACTTCGTGCCGCGTATCAGACGCCCGAGGTTCGCGCCAAACTCGGACAGGCTTGGCGGGGTCGGGAGCATACTGCGGAGACCAAGGCCAAGATCAGCCAGAACCGCCGTGGTATCGGGCACTCGGACGAAGCCAAGGCGAAGATTGGTGCGTACTGGAAGGGCCGCAAACGCGGTCCCGAGTTCAGCGAGAAGATGAGTCAGTTAGCCAAGGAACGTGCCGAGCGCAAACCACCCAAGCCCCCGAAGATACGCAAGCCCCGGCCTCCAGTCTCCGAGGAGACAAAGCAGAAGATCCGCGAGGCTCGTGCTCGACAGGCTCCGATGTCTGCCGAGGTGCGCGCCAAGAAGGCAGCGGATATGCGGGCGCGATGGGCGGCAGGACAGTTCGACCGGGAGGCTTTGGCCGAACAGGGTCGTCGTACCGTTTCCAAGGCTCACGACGCATGGCGTGGCAGCAAGCATTCCGACTCCTCACGCCAACTGATGTCCGAGCGTCGTCGCAAACAATCTTAGACCCCACGAACGACAGCAGCAGGGCCGGCCACACACCGGCCCTGCTGCTGAACCACCTAACCCCGGAGGAGTGACATGCCCCCAAAGCAAGCTGTCGAGGCACGTCCCGCCACTCCTCCACGCATCAGCCTCCTCACCTCAGCCGTCATCGTCGCCGAACGCGAACGATGGGAGGCAGGCTTCTCCTATGAGCCCGAGACCTGCGGTGGCGGCGAAGCCTTCGACCCCTGCGATGACGCCATCACCAAGGACGAGACCCTCGGCGCAGGCTCAGTGGACGTCGAGCCCTTCTGGGTCGTCGCCCCCGACGCTTGCTCGTCCTTCGGCTTCGCCGCACGCAACGCCAAGCAACGTGCCGCACGCCGCCTCGCCGCCTGCGAGTCCGCCGTCATCGAGACCGAGCTGTGGCGCGGCGACGTGGCTCGCGCCTCCGGCTGGTCGAACAAGTTCCTCACCAGTCTCGACTCCGACGTTGTCACCTCCGTCCCCGCCGACCCGGTAGACGCCCTCGCGTGTCTCGAACAGGGCCTCGCCGAGTGCAACTGCGGCACGCGCGGCATGATCCACGCCATGCCGCAGGTCGTCACCTACTGGGCGCAGCAGAACTTGGTCCGGCGCGAAGCAGACCTGATCCTGACAACGATGGACACGATCGTCGTCCCCGGCTCCGGCTACGACGGCTCCGGCCCCGCCGCGGGCGCGACCCCAGCCCCTGCCGCATCGGGCAGCATCTGGGCCTACGCGACCGGCATGGTCCACATCCGCCTATCGCCTGTCACCGTCGTTCCCGACAACAACGACGAGGCTCTCGACCGGACCACCAACACTCTCGTCTACCGTGCCGAGCGCATCGCCGCCGCCACCTGGGACTGCTGCCTAGTCGCAGCCGAGATCGACCTGCCCCTCTGTGGTTTGGGGGGTGCTGGATCGTGATCCAACGGGATGGAGACTCCATCGTTATTTATGCATCTGTCACAGTTGCCAGTCAGCTCGAACGGTTCATGGGCAAGATACAGATGGGAGTCGGTGGGTGTTGGGAGTGGCTTGGTGCGATTAGCACCAATGGCTATGGAGTGTTCTCCTTCATGGGAAGAAATGTTCCTGCTCATCGTGCAGCCTATTTGTTGTTCAAAGGCCCGATACCTGAGGACTTTCAGATAGATCACCTCTGTAAAAATCGGAAGTGTGCGAATCCAGAACACCTTGAGGCTGTGACTTTGGTCGAGAATGTGATGCGTGGAAACTCTCCCTTGGCACAATATGCACGTGCCAAGGAATGTAAGCGAGGGCATCTTTTCGATGAACAGAACACGATGCTTGACTCACGGGGCCGACGTAACTGTCGTACTTGTAAGCGAGATAGAAATCGTGAGCGGTGGTATACCCATAACCGTCCCGCAGCGAAGGCACAGCGTCGGGCTCGTCAAAAGATAGTCCCCGGCATCGGAGGCCCTGGGTCGTGAGCAGACGCATCCTGCTGCTAACCGCGACCATCCTCGCCACTGTTGGTCGGGTGCTGAACGACGTCTCGGTTCGTCTATTCGGCAAGGCGGTTAGTCGATGACGCTGCCGACTGCGATTGCCGCCGGGTCGCCGGGGCATATATCTCATCACCAGGAACTCCACACCATCCTGACCAACGTCGAACTCGCCGACGGTTGGGACATCGCTCGCATCATCGCCGACCTCCTCGCCAACCAAGGCGCAGCAGGCGTCCTCGGCTCGTTGTTCTACGCCACCGACCAGGGTGCATCGGGTGAACTCTCTCTTGACAACGGCTCATCGTTCCTCGAACTATGGCGGCTCATGCCATCCGCCGAGTGGGACCTCCGCAGTGGCTCCTCCAACGACAACATCGCCAGTCTCAAAGTCCCAGGTTGTCGTATCGGGCGCAGCGTCGCCCAGTCCATCGCCGACGACAGTAGTTATCACGCCATCAACTGGGATGACGAGACCGGCGTCAACAACTTCAACAATGAAGGCACGTCTCTGCACGATCCTGCCGTCAACCCGTCACGTCTGAAGGCCACGCGTTCCGGTCTATGGGCATGTGGCGCGTTCATCTCATGGAACTCTGACCCTGACGGCCGCAGGCTCATCCGTATCCAGAAGAACAACGGCGCTGTTCTAGCCGGAGACACTCGCGCGGCGTCGGCATCAGGCGACGAGTTCCAGACCATCTACGGACTGGCCGAGATGGTGGCGGGCGACTATCTCCAGATCGAGTGCAGACAGAACTCCGGCGGGGCTCTCGACGTTCAGCAGAACTCTGTCGCCTATTTCCACTTTGTATCAGACGGATAGACAGACAGAAGGAAGGGAGAGGTAAATGGCTAACAACTGTCGGCGCCAGATCCAGTCTTGCGCCCTTAGGGTGACCCGTCTCGAACCCAACGGCGTCCCCGACCCTGGCGCCAACAACATGTACGTCTCCGACGCGCTCACGACTCTGGGCGTCGAGACGGTCCTGGCTGAAGGGGACGAGTTCGAAGTCAAGAACGCCTGTGGCGAAGTCTGCGTCAACTTCAAGGACTGCGATCGCCTCAAGCGCCTCGACCTGACTCTCGGCCTGTGCTACCCGGACCCGGAGCTGCTCGAACTGCTCGCAGGCGGCACGGTCCTCACCTCAGGTGCGGCGGTCGGCTACGCCTACCCGGCTCTAGGCGCGGTCGCGTGTCCCAACGGCGTCTCGATCGAGCTGTGGGCGAAGCGGGTAGACACGGCCGGCGCTCCCGACTCGGACTTCCCCTACGAGTGGTATGTCCTGCCGCGCACCTACTGGCAGCACGGCACCCGCACGTTCGAGAACGGGCCGATCACCGTCGAGCTGAGTGGCTTCGGCATCGAGAACGAGAACTGGTTCGACGGGCCAGACAACACATGGCCGGTTGCGTCCGACAGCGTGCTCCAGTCGATACCGACGGCCACGATCCCCGACACGGCGTGTGGCTACGCCACGGTCGCGGTCAGCTAGCCCTATCCGCAGCCGTAGACAAGGAGTACCGTTGGACAAGCAAGGGACCCGCGCCTTCGCCAGCTCGCCCCTTGCCCCGGTCGCGTCAGGCCCCTATTTCCCCAGGGGCCTGACGCATCAACGGGTCGCCTAGATGCCCTACTCCTTCGCAGGCCGCCACGTCATGCTCAACTCCCTCGCCGCCGCGGCCACGCACCTTTCTCTCCACTCCGCCTACCCCGGCGACACGGGCGCCAACGAACTGGCCGGCGGTGCTCCCGCCTACACCCGTCAGCCTGTTACCTGGAACGCCGCTGCATCAGGTGTGCTCGACAACGTCGGCACGCAGACCTTCGACATCCCACCCCTCTCCACCGTCGCCTTCGTCGGCGTCTGGTCGGCCCTTGCGGCAGGCACCTTCTACGGTTCCGCCCCTGTCGGCAGCGGCATCCCCGTCCCGTTCACCGCTGAAGATTCGACCGACATCTTGACGGCTGACAACCACGGCTTCGCCGACGGCCAGCAGGTCGTCGTCTGGGATACGCAAGGCGCCGTCATCCCGACTGGACTAACACAAGGCGACGTGTACTTCGTCGTCAGTGCGACGGGTGACACGCTCAAACTGTCGCTCACCTCAGGCGGTGCGGTGATCAATCTGACGAGCGACGGCGCAGGGTTCATCCAGCGTATCCAGCCGGAAGTCTTTGGCGGGCAAGGTACATTCGACGTGGCCGACATCGACCTCGACTTGTTGAACTGACATGGCCGACGACGACATCACTCTCAACCCCGGCGCCGGTGGCGAGATTCTCGACACGGAGGGTGTCTCATATCCCGGCCCTGTCACCAAACACCGCGAGCGCATCGAAGTTACCGGCGAAGGCATCGACGACATCGCGCCCGTCCTCAACACTGACCCTGCCGCCGACGCCTATGGTCTTACTACTCGCAACCTGTCGAAAAACTCTGAACGCGACATTGGCAACTCTACAACGACACAGTTAGGCATCGGCGCCTCTTTTACCGGCACCTGGTTCGACACGATCGGCTTCAACGGCACCCTCGGCCATATCCGGTCTTCTGCTCTGCTCTTAGGCCATTCCCAGTGGTCGGATGATGGCATCACCGTCGTCCATGAGCTAACCCTGCCGTTCCAAGGCGCGGGCGCGTTCTCCGGCCCCCGCGAAGGTCGTTACTTCCGCCTCGTGCTCGACAACCTTTCGGGGGCGCCCACAACCGACTTGATGGTAGACCTGTACCACACACGCACCCCATCGACAGGGCTTATCGCTCCCCTGATCGCACCGCCAGGCGCATTCCATCCGGCGATGCTGACGAAAGCTATCATCGCCGGGCAGCGACGTAACGATAGTCAATTCACCAACGTCGGCCTATCTCCTATCGACGGCCTGTTCGTCCGTGACGAGCGTCAAGACATCACCGAGTCTGGTTCGCTGTTCACCGAAGGCATCGTCGATCATGTTTCGCACATCTTCTCGCGCGACAAGCAGACCGATTCTATCCTTCGCCTTGTTGATGTCTCAGCAGGAGGAGGCGGCACCGTCCTTGCCGACCCGGTCGAAGGTCAAGCTATCTTTGCCACACCTGTTGCTGCTGGCTCTGTCTGCTATTTCGAGACGGCCAAAACCCTCCGCTACGATTTCGCTGCCCATACGCTTCGTTTCGAGCAGACAGTCGAGGCGCTTCTTACTGCCTTCGTCGGAGTTGGCGCAGACGCAGTCATCGACTGGGGTGCCGGAGAAGATGACGGCGCAGGCAATATCCTCAACGGCATCCATTGGCGCATCCGCGTCGCCGCCGGAGTCCCCGCCCTTTTCGTATGTCGCACTAAAGGTGGTGTGCTTGTTTCTGAGACACCCCAGGCTAGTTTCAATCGTGACATGCTCGACGGCGCGGCTGGCTCTCTGTTCCGTTTCGGCGGGATGCCTCAAGCGATAGACGTCTCACAGAACAACTACTATCTTGGGCACTTCGAGTGGCTTGGCGTCGCCCCCCCGAAATATTCTGTACAAAGTCCTACGGCAGACATCATCGAAGTTCACATCGAAGAGTTCCCCAATCAGGGTACTGGCACAACTTTGGCCGAGCCGAACGTCCCTCTATTCCTTCGTATCGCCAACGACTCTATAGACGGCGGCGTCATAGAGGTACGTTCGGGCTCCTGGCGTGGCGGTACACATACGAACCAGACAGTCATCACCGGACAGCAACCTGACGGCGATTTCGAGACACAGCCTCTCTCTGGCTCCGATCCGGGCAACACGACGACCACGCCTCTCGGCATCGGCGGGGTCTTTCTCGGCGTGGCCTTTGATGCGACAGGCTTCACATCGGCCCTGGTTTCGGTCAAATCCGACGTGGTTTCTGCCACTAATGGTCTACGGATCGAGTTCTCGAACGACGGCTTCGTTACGCTCAATCGAGAGCATCTGTTCACCTACGCAGCGACCGACGTCGGGATCGGCCGCGTCTATATCGTCCCGGTCAACCAGGGCGAGGAATATCGTATCCGCTATACGAATGGAGCTGTGGCCCAGACGCTGTTCGACCTGCGCGCCGAGTTGACTACCACAAGCGTTCAGGCCATGACCGATGACATCGGCCGTGGCTCACTGCTCGTATCACCCGGATTGCGTATCTCTCAAGTCCTGGGCCGTGTTCATCAGGAGGTCAATGCTGTTGGTCAAGTAGCCTCTGCCGTCCTGTTCACGGTTCCGGCCGGCTTCGACTATCGCGTCACGTCTATCATGGTCGTCGCCGAGAACGCATCTATCGTCGGCTCCGGTCAGATACGTATTCGTGACGGTGGCGCTGCCGGTACGCTCAAGTTCTCCATGTTTGTCGAAGAGGCGACCGCGTCTATCAACAAGACCGGCAACCTGACCCAAGGTTTCGAGGAGCCGTTGCTGTTTACGACCGACGTATTCTTCCAGATCGTCGGCGGTACTCTTACTGCCGACGTAGTCGCAGTCGGCTATTTGGAGTCGGAATAAACGATGACCTGTCCCCAGTGTGGCAACAATGTCCCGACTGCGGTCGAGCGTACCTACCTGAACGCGGAACTGTTCGACGTAGAGGTTATCCTCGAACACCTCTACAACCCTTCGACGACAGAAGTGAGTCTGCGTGTACTATGCCCCGGCTCAGGACATGTTGTCGCAGAGACCATGGTCGAGTAGATGCCTTTAGCCGCCGTACTGTCTTCCATCATCCTCACCCCAGCCGGGGTCGACCAGGCGCGGCTATCGGGTGGCGGCATCGGCACGGCTACGGGCGTCTCTCACCGCACGACGACAGTCCTCATCTCCGGCGGCGGCGCGAACCGCCAGTCTGCCGCTCCGATCATCGTCGTCGGCAACCGTCGCGGCTGCCCCGTCGTGCTGCCCGCCACACCGCGAGGCTGCACAACACAACCATCCTTCGCGCGGGTGTGTGCGACCATCCCGGCGTCGGCGAGAGGCTGTGGGGTACTTCCCGCAACCCCGCGTGGCTGCGATACTGTGGGCGCCACGTCGAGGAGGAGTTGCTAGATGGGAGCACCGCCAGCCAGTTCGCTAGCTGCCCGATTCTGGGTCAAGGCGCAGCCAGATCCGGCAGGTGGCTGCTGGGGCTGGCACGGGGCACCAACAGCCGCAGGTTACAGCACGCTGAGCTTCGACAAGCAGCACCATTACGCGCATCGGGTGTCGTGGGAGATTCACCACGGACCGATACCAGAAGGCTTCGAGATTGACCACCTGTGTCGCAATAGAGCTTGTCCCAATCCGGCGCATCTCGACGCAGTACTTCCCATCGAGAATATCCGACGGGGCTTAGGTCACGGTTCCGAACAAGCGTGTCCGCAGGGGCATCTTTACAGCGATGAGAACACGTATCGTCCTGCGCGCGGCGGGCGCATGTGTCGTACATGCATGAGAGAGTTCGACCGGCGGCGCTATCCGACGCGCGTCTATGATCCGGTAGCGAGACATCAGACGTACCTTCGTAAGAGGGAACGGGAGCGCGATGTCTAGTCCGTGTGTATCTAGTTGCTCTGTCTGGGCCTCAGCGGACGACGTATGCGAACCTTGCTCCGGGTACTCCTTCCCCGCTGGCCTCCTGGACGACATGCTCGCCGTCGCCTCCGACATCCTGTTTGAACTTTCCGGCAAACGCTTCCCCGGCTCCTGCTCCGACATCGTCCGTCCCTGCGGCCAGTCCTGCTACGACGACCCGGTCTGGGACCGCTCTGTCGCCTCCGACAGCATCGGCTCGCACCACCATGTCGAGATCGGCGGCGGCCACATCCGCAACATCGGCTGCGGCTGCCGCAACACCTGCGGCTGCGGCAGCCTTTCTGAGATAACCCTCGGCGTCTCCCCCGTCACGTCCATCATCGAAGTGAAGGTGGACGGCGTCATCCTCGACCCGTCCACCTACCGCATCGACGACTACCGGCGTCTCGTGCGCCTCGCCGACCCTGACGGCACCAACCCCGGCTGGCCCCACTGTCAGAACCTTGCGCTGCCCGACACTGAAGAAGGCACGTTCTCCGTCGAGTTCACCTACGGAGTCCCGCCACCGCCTGCTGGTGTCCACGCCGCCGCCATCCTCGGCTGTCAGCTAGCCCTCTCCTGCTCTCCTGAGACAATTGGTGAGTGTCAGCTCCCGCAACGTGTTACATCCATCACGCGACAGGGAGTGTCGATGGTTGTCCTCGACCCGTTTGACTTTCTCGACAACGGAAGGACTGGCCTGTTCTCCGTTGACGCGTTCCTCATGACGTACAATCCCCATAGACTGCGCCGCAACGCGACGGTAATCTCTCCCGACATCCGCGAACGTGTGCGAAGGGTGAACACCTGATGGCCGACGCTTCCCGCATCTTCCACGGCACTCTCGTCGCCACGGTCGTGCAGACCGTCACCTTCGACCGCAACTTCGACGCCGTCGAGATACTCAACCGCAACGGCGCGGCCGAGATATTCGTCAAAGCAGGCACCGTCGCCCAGCCACCGTCTGACCCTGCCGTAGACCAGGCCGACACAGAGATACTGCCTGCGACGATCGGCTCCGTCGAGATACCGACACCGCAGGCGGGCGACACGGTCATCAAGCTCATCTCAGCCGGTATCCCGACGTTTAGCGTGCGGGGGCTCATCGGCCCGTCCGAGCCGACCGACTGACGTATGCTGGCACGCCAGCTCCGCATCCTGTATTGCGGTAACTTCGAGCCCCCGCACTCGACAGAAAACCACGTCGCGGCCTCCCTCGAATCCATCGGCCACGAGGTCATCCGCAGCCAAGAGAACTCCCGCTCCCTCACCGCCCACGCCCAAGCCGCCATCGACGCTTCAGCCGACCTGTGGCTGTTCACTCGCACCTGGCACGACGACTGGCCCGACGGCCTCGCCGCCCTCGACATGCTGCGGCAGGCCAACATCTGCACCGTCTCCTACCACCTCGACCTCTACCTGGGCCTCGACCGCCAATACCAAGTCACCCGCGACAACCCGTTCTGGGCTTCAGACTTCGTGTTCACCGCCGACGGCGACCCGGCCCACGCTGCCGAGTTCGCCCGTCGCGGCATCAACCACCACTGGATAGCGCCCGGCGTCTACCTGCCCGAGTGCTATATCGCCGAGCCCAACCCCCGCTACAGCGGCCAGGTCGCCTTCGTCGGCTCCTGGCAGCGGTATCACCACGAGTGGCCCTATCGCATGGAACTGATCCGCTACATGAAGACTCGGTTCCGCAACCAGTTCGTCTGCTGGCCGCGCGGTCGCGCCATCCGGGGCCACTATCTGAATCAGTTGTATGCCTCTATCCCCGTCATCGTTGGGGACTCGTGCAACCCTGGATTCAACCTGAAAAGATATTGGTCTGACCGCTGCACAGAGACTCTCGGCCGCGGCGGCTTCCTCATCCATCCTCGTATCGACGGCATCGAAGACTTCTACACCGACGGCAAACACCTCGTCCTCTACGACTACCGGGACTTCAAAGGTCTCGCCGACGCCGTCTCCTACTACCTATCTCACCCCGACGAGCGCGAGACGATCCGCCAGGCCGGCCACGAACACGTCAAGACCTACCACAACTACAACGAACGCTGCCGTCAGTGGCTCTCTATCGTCGCCGAGCACAACTGGCGCGTCGCGGGCTGGCCGTTCGAGCCTGCCGAGGAGATGGAAGGACGGTTGATCCGCGAGATGTTCGAGGAGAACGTCTACCACATCGAAGGTCGTGACCTGACCGACAAGCTCGTCATCGACATCGGCGCCAACATCGGCATCTTTTCCTACTGGGCGGCGCAGAAGGGTGCGCGTGTCGTCGCTGTCGAGCCCCACCCTGAATCGATGGCGCGGGCGCAGGAATCGCTCGCCGCCTTCGACGGACAGATCACCTATATCCCGAAGGCTGTCACCGGCGACGGGCAACCGATCGATATCATCGACCGCACCGACTGGTCGTCTGCCTCCTACACGCGGCCGGGCACGACGATCGAGTCTGTGACTCTCGACGAACTCCTCGCTCCCTACGACAAGGTGGATGTCGTCAAGATAGACACTGAAGGCGCCGAGTACGACATCATCTTGGGCGCATCGGACGCGACGCTTGCGAAGGTTGCCTACTTCGCCATCGAGTGTCACGGCGCCCCCGATTGGGACCGGCGTGAAGATGCCGACCGGCCGCCCGACCACATCAAGGCATGGTCGGCGATGGTCGCACGCCTCGCCGAGACGCACCGTATCGACGTTCTCGGACGGCCATCGGTCGGGGCGTATTGCTACGCGGAACGCTATCCCACATGATGCCGCTCGACGTCATAACCCGCGCGCTCACAGCCGAGCCCGACATCGACTACGACTTCCGCGTCATCGCCTGCCCCGACGACCCGCTCCGCGACCGCTTCGACGAGTGGCTCTCGTACTACCGCTACAAGTACGCCGTCGCGCGCCAACTCACCCCTCTGCGCATCACCGAGATCGGCGTTCGCTACGGCTACTCTGCCGACGCTTTCCTCTCCGCCTGTCCCTACGCCTCCTACGTCGGCATCGACGACGACTCTGCCACCTATGGCGGCGCACCAGGCGCGCTCGAATGGGCATCCGAACATGTCCTGATTCACACCGACGCCGTCCTGCGCCGCGTCTCGTCACAGACCCTCGACAGCTTCGGCGACTGTGACCTGCTCCACATCGACGGTCAGCAGGACATGGCCGCCACCTACCACGACCTAAGCGTCGGGATGCTCACCTCGTCGTGGATGTTGGTGGACGGCACAGCCTTCAGCGCGCAGGTGGCGACAGCAACCGAGAAGTTCCTCGCCGACCACGACCTCGACCATGCTGTCACCCGCGAGCACATGGGCCAGATGCTCATCCGGGGGCTGCGGTGAGGATCGGCCTCATCGCCCGAGCGGACCACCGTGGCTTGGGCGCCATGACCCACGCCTTCTACGACCACATGCAGCCTGACCGTACTCTCGTCATCGAAGCAAGCGCCGTCTCCCCCTACACCCAGCATCTCGACTGGTATCCGGACGAGACAGTCGTCAACTGGGACGGCGGCGACATCGACGAGACTATCCTGCGCACGTTCCTGGCTGGTCTCTCAGTGGTGTACACAGCCGAGACGCCATACTCGTACAACCTGTACACGATCGCCCGTGACATGGGTGTGCGCACCGTCTGCCACGTCATGCCCGAGTTCTACCGGCACGCCATCGAGCTGACCCTGCCCGCCCCCGACGAAGTCTGGCTGCCGACTCCGTGGCTGGCCGACCGCATACCCCACACCCGCATTCTTCATGTCCCCATCGACCGCGCCCATCTCCCTTACCGTCACCGCGACCGTGCCGACACCTTCCTGCACGTCATCGGCCGCCGCGCCGTCTGGGACCGCAACGGCACCCAGCTCGTGCTCAAAGCCTTCCGCAAGGTCCGCAACCCGACGACACTCGTCATCCGGTCACAGGGTCGCGTGCCGCGTGTTGCCGTCAGCCGCCATGTGACCCTGCGCATCATCGAGGCCACAGACCTCGACGACTACGCCGACTTGTACGCCGACGGTGACGTGATGGTCCTCCCGCGACGATTCGGGGGCCTTTGCCTCCCGGCGCAGGAGGCCCTGTCTACCGGGATGCCTGTCCTGATGCCCAACTGCTCCCC
>Ga0209640_10004356_pt1 | contig 12433 bp, 10 predicted proteins | sample RifCSP10_1_FD_184018 | JGI IMG/M metagenome (GOLD analysis project Ga0209640, IMG submission 184018) | Soil microbial communities from Rifle, Colorado - Rifle CSP2_sed 10_1 (SPAdes) (version 2) | ecosystem: Environmental > Terrestrial > Deep subsurface > Rock core/Sediment | place: Rifle... | reverse complement strand
CCCTTGATGGGCACCGGGCCGAGTGACCTCACCCGCACGTAGCCCTCGACGAGCCGGAGGGTCGCGGGCGTCAGGAGGACGGAGCCCGGCTTCGCCATCTGTTCCATACGGGCGGCGAGGTGCGTGGTCTGGCCCACGGCGGTGTAGTCCATGTGGAGATCGCTCCCGATCGAGCGGACCACCACGTCGCCGGAGTTGAGCCCGACCCGGATCTGGACGGGCACGCCATGCGTGCGCTGGACCTCCTCGCCGTACCGGCCCACCCGCTCCTGCATGCGGAGGGCCGCGTAGGACGCGCGCAGGGCGTGGTCCTCGTGGGCGAGCGGCGCGCCGAAGAGGGCCATGATCCCGTCGCCCATGACCTGGTTGACGGTGCCCTCGTAGTGGTGGACGGCTTCCATCATGCGCTCGAGGACCGGGTCGAGCAGTCGCCGCGCCTCCTCGGGGTCGCGGTCGGCGAGCAACTCCATCGAGCCCTTCAGGTCCGCGAGCAGGACGGTGACGAGCTTACGCTCCCCCTCGAGCGCGCCGCGGGAGGTGAGGATGCGCGCGGCGAGATGCTGCGGGGTGTAGGCGTTGGGCGCGACGACCGGCGCCGTGACGGCCGGCCCCAGCGTCTCACCGCACTCGTTGCAAAAGTGGCTGCCGGGAGCGTTGGCGTGGCCGCAGGACGGGCAGGGGGCCTCGAGCTTCGTCCCGCAGTTGCTGCAGAACTTCGCTCCGGGCGGGTTCGGGTGGCGGCACTGCGGGCAGGACATCGCGACCGGGCGGCGCCGGGCGCCGCTACGTTCCTTCCGTCACCTCGACGATCTCGTCCGCCATGTGGCCGTGGGCCTCGCGGTGGACGGCCGCCGCCGCCGCCTTGCTGGGAGCCTCCACGAGGCAGAAGACCTTGCCCGTGCCCTCGTCGAACCAGTAGCGCAGGTAGTTGACGCCGTACTTGTGCTGGACCTGAAGGTCCTTCTGGTGGTCCTTGCCCAGCGCCTCGCCTGTCATTCCGTCGATCTTGTTGTGGACGTCGAGATAGAGCGGCATCTGGTCCCCCTTTGTGCGACGTGGGTCGTCCGACGCGACCGACGTGGTCGGAGTGTAGGCCCACCCGTCGAGATGGGTCAAGTGGCGCAGAGAGCGTAGGCAATGTGAGGGGGGCTTGCCCGTCGCGACGCTTCCCTGAGCGCCGGCGGACGGGGTACACTCCGCGCCGTGACGACGGAACCCCTGCCCGAGTACCGCGTCAAGGCGCGGAACACCTCCACGAGCTCCGAGAACAAGATCCACGAGGATGCGGTCGCCCGAACGCCCTGTCGCCCCGGGCGTGGCCGGAGCGGCAGTGACGGTGGGAGGCAGACGACAGCGAGAGGCCCGGGGTCGCCGGGGCGAGGACGTTCCGATGGAGGCGACTACTCCTTCAGACCCGATAGCGCGATCCCGCGGACGAAGGCACGCTGGAAGAACAGGAAGATGATGGCCGTCGGGATCATGGCGATGACGGCGATCGCCATGATCTCGTGGTAGGCGGCCGAGTCGATGCCTTCCATCTGGGCGAGCCCGAGCGGGAACGTCTTGAGCCTGTCCTTCGAGACGACGATCAGCGGCCAGAGGAACTGGTCCCAGTTGTCGCGGAAGGTGAGGAGCGCCAGCGCGCCAAGGGCGGGCGTGCAGTTGGGCAGGATGATGCGCCAGAAGATCCCGTGCTCGCTGCAGCCGTCGAGCCGGGCCGCCTCGATGAGGGAGTCCGGGAGATCCTTGATGTACTGGCGCATTAGAAAAATCCCGAAGGCATCCACCGCGAGCGGGAGGATCAGCCCGCCGTAGTTGTTGACGAGACCGAGCCCGCGCACCACGAGGAACGTCGGCACCAGGACGATCTCCAGGGGCAGCATGAGCGTGCTCAGGATCGCGCGGAAGGACAGCTCCCGGTACGGGAAGCGGAACTTGGCGAGACCATACCCGGCTAGGCTGCAGAACAGGAGATTGCCCGCCATCACCGCGAGCGCGACCAGGGTGCTGTTGAAGAAGTACACGCCGAACGCGCCGCGCGAGAGCGCGTCCGGGTAATTCGACCACTGCGGTTCCCGCGGGAGCCACCGGATCGGCAGCTCGAACACCTCGCTGCCCGTCTTGAGCGAGGAGGACAGCATCCAGAAATAGGGCAGGAGCGTCAGCCCGATCCCCGCGATCGTGAGCAGGGTCACCAGGCGCCCGCCCCAGCGCATCAGCGCCTTCCGGCTCATTCGACCCCGCCGCGTCGGAGCAGACGAAGCTGGATCAACGTCAGGGCGAACGCGAAGGCGAAGAGCACCATCGACGCCGCGGCCGCCTCTCCCATCCGGTGGTACGCGAACGCGGTCTCGTAGATGAAGTAGGGCAGCACGCGCGTGGTGCCGTTGGGGCCACCCTCCGTCATCACCAGCGGGTTCAGGAAGACTTTCATCGCCGAGAGCAGCGACATGACCATGACGAAGAGGATCGTGGGCATGAGCAGCGGGATGGTGACGTGGATGAAGCTCTGCCACGGCCCCGCGCCGTCGATGGTCGCCGCCTCGTGATACTCCTTCGGGATCGACTGCAGGCCCGCGAGGTAGATGACGCCGAACAGCGGGATGCCGCGCCAGATGCCGATGAGGATGAGGGCGGGCAGCGCCGTCTCCTCGGTGGCGAGCCAGTTGATGCGCCCGACGCCCACGGAGCCGAGCACGGTGTTCACCACGCCGAGCGGGTTGTACATGAACTTCCACACCATCGCGACCACGATCTGGGACATGGCGATGGGGAAGAAGTAGGCCAGGCGGATGAGCGGGCGCCCGGGCATCCGGCGGTTGAGCAGGAGCGCCAGGGCCAGCGCGAGGAACCACTCGGGGATGGAGACCCCGAACATGTACTTCACCGAAACCCAGAAGGACTGGTGGAAGAGCGGGTTGTTCCAGACCGCCCGGTAGTTCTCGAGCCCGTGGAAGACCGGCGGGCTCATGAGGTCGTACGTGTAGAAGCTCAGCCGGAACGCCTCCACCATCGGGTAGAACTTGAAGGCGATCAGGTGCAGGAGGGCCGGCAGCACGAACAGGAAGCCGGCCCAGCAGAGGCGGGTCTGGAGCGAGAGGCCCCTCCAGCCCGCCTTCTGCCGGAACATTGCGACGACCCGCCTACGGCTTGGCCAGGGCCGCGTCGATCTCCTTGCAGGCCTGGTCGAGCGAGGCCTTCGGGTCCTCGTTCTTCAGCACCACCCGCTCCATCGCCCGGTGCATGGCGTCGCTGATCTCGAGGTAGAACGGCGTGCGGGTGACGTAGGTGCCCGTCTTGATGTCGCCGATGAACACGTCGAGGTACCGGGTCTTCCGGGCCTCGTCCATCCCGGGCAGCTCCAGGAAGTTCGCGCTCGGGTAGGGATACGACGTCTTCTCGTACCACTCCTTCGCGTTCTTGACGACGTGGCGGATCAGCTCGTGCACGAGCTTCTGCTTGGCCTCGGGGATCTGCGGGTTCACCGCGAGGGCGAAGCCGTAGACGACGCTGACGGGCTTCCGCGGGTTCACCTGCGGGAAGGGCACGACCTTGATGTCCTCCATCATCTTGGGGCCGAACTGGGCCACGCTGCCCGCGTGAGTGATGAACATCGAGACGCGGCCCTTGGGTACGTCATCGGCGGGCAGCGCGTTGGTGGCCACGCTCACCGTCGGGTCGGAGATCTTGTACTTGTGCACGTACATGGACCGGACCTGCATGGCCTTCACGCCCGCCTCGCCGTTGGCCGTGCACTTCTTCCCCGCGCGGTCGAGGATGCCGCCGCCGTGCTGGCGGGTGAGGCCTTCCAGGTACCACATGGTCCACGCCGAGGAGTGCATGGCGAAGTCGAACGCCTCGCGCGTCATCGTGGTGCCCTGCATCTTCACGAGCTTCTGGCCGACGCGGCCGATGTCCTCCCAGGTGCGCGGGTAGTCCTTGTCCGGGTCCAGGCCCGCCTCGCGGAAGTGCTTCTTGTTGAGGTAGAGGCTGAAGGTCGCGGCGATCATGGGCACGGCGTAGAGCTTGCCCTCGTGGATGTAGCCGTCGAGCGCGCCGGGCAGATACGCCTTCTTCATGTCGTCGAGGTTCTTGTAGCCGAGCCACTCCGGCCGGATGGGCGCGAGCACGTCCTTCGTGGTGAAGCTGGGCAGCAGCGTGTCGATCACCGTGAACATGTCGGCCGCCGATTTCGTGGAGAGCGCGGCGGAGAGCTTCTTGAAGTACGGCGTCATCGCGAAGAACTCGTACTCCACCGGCATGCTCGGGTGCTTCTTGTTCCAGTCGGCGACCAGCTCCTTCGAGTAGTTGTTGTGGGGTGGGTTGCTGTGCTCCCACCAGGTGATGCCCTGGGCGAACACCGAGCCCGCCCACAGCGCCGCGATCAGGACGAACGACGAGCACACCACGAGGAATCGCCGCATGTCTGTCCTCCTTGGAAAAACCTCGCCGGATTATAGCGTCGGCCGTCTGATCCGCGTCTCGGGCGTAGCCTCTTCGTAGGCGTGAGAGATCGCAAGGATCCGCGCCTCGCTCCACTCCGGTCCCACGAGCTGAAGCGAGAGCGGGAGCCCTTCCGCGTCGAAGCCCATCGGCAGCGAGACGGCCGGGCAGCCCGTGAGGTTGTGGGAGCTGAGGAAGGGCCGGTGGATCCACGTCCCCTCGTGTTCCTTGCCGTTCACCCGCGCCTTGAGCGTGGCGATGGGCGGGGCCGTGCTCGGCATGGACGGAAGCAACAACGCGTCCACGCCCCGGAAGAAGGCGGCCGTCTCGCGGCGAAGCATCTCGCGCTCGCGCAGGCCGCGCACGTACTGGTCCCCCGTGATCTCGAACGACCACGCCAGGCGCTCGCGCACGTCCGCCCCGTAGCCGTCGGGATTCTTCTCGAAGAAGGGCCGGTGGAACTCGGCGTACTCCGGCCCGGCGATCGCGCGGAACACCTCGTGGAAGCGGCCCCCGTGGGCGAAGGGCACCGTCTCCACCTTCGCGCCCAGGTCCTGGAAGACACGCACCGCGTCCTGAAAGGCGCGCTCCACCGCGGCATCCACTTCGGCGTGCGTGTAGAAGTCAGGGCAGAGGACGAGCCGGAGGCCCCGCACGCCTCGCTCCCAGTTCGCCGTGTAGTCCGGCACGGGGACGTCACGCGAGGTGCCGTCCCGCGGGTCGTAGCCGGCCAGGGCCTGGAGCGCGAGTGCCGCGTCTCGCGCCGTGCGCGTCATCGGGCCCAGATGATCGAACGTGAGGACGTTGGGGCACACGCCGGCGAGGCTCACCCGGCCGTGGGTGGGCTTGAGTCCCACGATCCCGCACAAGGCGGCGGGGTTGCGGATGGAGCCGCCCGTGTCCGAGCCGAGCGCGAGCGGGCAGAGGCCGGCGGCGACGGCGGCGGCCGAGCCGCCGCTCGAGCCCCCGGTGATGCGGTCGAGCTTCCACGGGTTGTGCGCGGTGCCGTAGTGGGGGTTGACGGTGGTCGCGGCCGAGGCGAACTCGTGCGTCAGCGTCTTGCCGAGCAGGATGGCGCCCGCCCGCCGGAGCCGCACGATGCAATCCGCATCCTCGGCCGGAACGTGATCGCGGAAGAAGCTCGAGCCGTGAGTGGTCCGGACCCCCGCCGTCTCGATGATGTCCTTCACGCCGTAGGGGATGCCGTGGAGCGGTCCCCGCCAGTGCCCGGCAGCGATCTCCGCCTCGGCTCCGCGGGCCTCCTCGAGGGCGCGGTCGCCCGTCACGGTGAGGAAAGCCGACAGCGCGGGGTTCAAAGCCTCGATCCTTCGCAGGTGAGCTGCGACCACCTCGACCGGCGAGACTTCCCGCCGCCGGGTCCGCCCCGCGAGATCGTGAATGCTGAGATAGCACAGCTCGCCGTCGCTCATCCGTCTCCTCCTCGAGCGAGTTCCGACGACAGCCACTCTATCAGGCCCCTCTTGGCATATCCTGGGGCCGAGCGATCCTGCGCCAGGAGGTCCGGTCATGACCCGAGTCCACCCGCTCACACGCGAGGAAGCTCCCGCGGAGGCCCGTCCGCTGTACGACGCCAACGTGAGGGCGTACGGGCAGGTCCTGAACTCGACGCCCATCTGGGCGTACCGGCCGACGATCCAACTCGGCGTCAAGGCGCTGGCCGACGGCATCCAGCAGTCCGGGCTGATCTCGGAGAGCTTAGTACCGAATTTCATAAATATGAAGACGTATTTTAGGCGCCGTTTCGCGATGGGCTCTGTGATTCCAGGCATTTGACGAAAGGATGCACAATGTCACCGCACCATGCGGCGCCAGGACGCCATGAAATCGAAGCATGTGAAAGCGCGGAGAAGGAATGAGGGCGCAGAGCTTCTCGATCCGCTCGAGCGGATCAAGCAAGAGATGCGTGGAGCCGTCCCGTCGGGGGCGAGCGAGCTGGTAGAGGAGCTGGCCCTGAGAGCTCTCCATCACCCGCTCCATTGCCAGCGGCGGACGCAGGAGGTAGCGACAGACGTGCTCGAGTCGCTCGCGGGCGTGAGCGGGGAGGGCGACATTGGCATGACGCGAGAACCCCTCGAGCCGAGCGCACCGCGGTTTGTGCTCGTCCACCTCCTGCCCGGCAACGGCCGCACCGCCAGCCGCGGCTGACGCGCGTCCGCTGCACCGCGGCGCTCAGGAGCGGACGGCCGGCTCCGCCGCCGACGCCACACCGTACCGTGCGCGTCGCCAGAAGAAGATCTGCGAGATCGGGTGCGCGGCCAGGTACGTCTGCGCACCCTCCATGTAGAGGTAGAGGACCGGCGTGATATAGAGGGTGAGGAGCTGCGACACGAGGAGGCCGCCGACGACGGCGAGACCCAGCGGCCGGCGGGCGTCTGCGCCGACGCCGATGCCGAGCGCGATGGGCAGCGTCCCGAGTAGCGCGGCCATCGTGGTCATCATGATGGGCCGGAAGCGCAGGAGGCAGCCGCGGTAGATGGCCTCGGCCGGCGCCATCCCGCCTCGCTCGGCCTCCAGCGCGACGTCGATCATCATGATCGCGTTCTTCTTCACGATGCCGACCAGCATGATCATGCCGACGAAGCCGTAGACGTTCAGCTCCATCCCGAACAGCAGCAGCGTCGCGAGGGCGCCGACACCCGCCGACGGCAGGCCGGAAAGGATCGTCAGCGGGTGGATGAAGCTCTCGTAGAGGACGCCGAGGATCAGGTAGATCACGAGGATCGTGACGAGCAGGAGCATCCCCTGCCCTTTCAGCGAGTCCTGGAAGGCCTGGGCCGCCCCCTGGAACGTCGCCGCGAGCGTCGCCGGGACCCGTAGCTCGCGCTCGACCGCCTGGACCTGCGCCACCGCGTCGGAGAGCGACACGCCCGGTTTCGGGTTGAACGAGATCGTCACGGACGGCAGCTGTCCGAGATGCGTGACCACGAGTGGGCCGACCCCGGGCCGGAGGGACGCGACCGAACCGAGCGGCACGAGCTGGCCTCCGGCGGAGCGCACGTGCAACCGCCCGAGCGCGGTCGGGTCTTGCTGGTGCTTCGGATCGACCTCGAGGATCACCCAGTACTGGTTCGACGGCGTGTAGATCGTCGAGACCTGTCGCGACCCGTACGCCGTGCCGAGCGCGTTTTCGATCTGCTCGGCGGTCACCCCGAGCCGCGCGGCCCGGTTGCGGTCGATGTCGACGACGACTTGAGGACTGGTGATCTGGAGGTCCGTGTTCACGTCTTGAAGCCCGGGCAGCTGCTGGAGCCGGTCGTAGAGGCGCGGCGCCCAGTGGTACAACTCTTGAAGGTCGGCGTCTTGCAGCGTGTACTGATAGAGCGCCTTCGTGATCTGCCCGCCGATGCGGATCGTCGGCAGCACCTGGGGATAGACGCGGACCCCGGGAACCACGGACAGCTTCGTGCGGAGGTCGGCGATGACCGTCTCGGCCGGCGGGCGCTCGGACCGCGGCCTGAGCCGGATGAAGATGCGGCCGAGATTCATGAGCGAGCTCGAGCCGCTTGCCCCGATGAAGGACATGAACTGCTCGACATACGGCTGCTGCCGGACGATCGCGGCCAGCGCGCGCTGGCGTTCCATCATCCCCTCGAAGGAGACGTCCTGCGCGGCCTCCGTGAAGACGAGGATCGAGCCGTTGTCCTCGTTCGGGATGAAGCCTTTCGGGATGATCGTGAACAGGTACGCGGTCAGCGCGAACGTCGCGACGAACACGGCCATCGTCGTCCGGCGATGGCGCAGCGTCCACTGGAGCGTGCGGTCGTACACGCGCAGCATGCCCTCGAAGAAGCGCTCGGAGGCCCGGTACAGCCGGCTCCTCCCCTCGTGCGGCGGCCGGAGGAAGCGGCTGCACAGCATCGGCGTGAGGGTCAGCGACACGAGGCCGGACACGAGGACGGCGGTGACGATGACGACGGCGAACTCGTGGAGGAGCCGTCCCACCACGCCGCCCATGAACAGCACAGGGATGAACACGGCGGCGAGCGACACCGTCATGGACAGAATGGTGAAGCCGATCTCCCGGGCGCCCTTGAGCGCCGCTTCCATGCGGCTCTCGCCTGCCTCCATGTGACGGACGATGTTCTCGAGCATTACGACGGCGTCGTCGACGACGAAGCCGACGCAGAGCGTGAGCGCCATGAGCGAGATGATGTCGATCGTGTAGCCGAGCACGTACATCACGGCAAAGGTGCCCACGATCGACAGGGGCAAGGCGAGGCTCGGGATGAGGGTGGCGGAGAGGTTTCTGAGGAACAGGAAGATCACCATCACCACGAGGACGATGGCGAGGAGCAGGGTGAATTGCACGTCGTGGACGGACTCGCGGATGGCCACGGACCGGTCGTAGACGACGTTCAGGCTGACCGAGGCCGGGAGCTGCTGCCGGAAGACCGGCAGGAGCTTCCGGATGCGATCGACCACCTCGACGGTGTTCGTCCCCGGCTGGCGCTGGACGGCGAGCACGACCGCCCGGTCGTCGTTGAACCAACTCGCCACCTTGTCCGTTTGCACGCCGTCGATGACGCGTCCGAGCTCCTCGAGCCGCACCGGCGAGCCGTTGCGATACGCGACGACGAGCGGCCGGTACGCCGCGGCGTCGGTGAGCTGGCCGGTCGACTGGATGTTGACGGCCTGATGCGGACCGGACAGCGTGCCCGTCGGCCTGTTGCTGTTGGCGCGGCTGATCGCCTGCTCGACCTCGTCGATGCCGATGCCGCGGGCGGCGAGCGCGCGCGGGTCCACCTGCACCCGCACCGCGTACTTCTGGGACCCGAACACGGTGACCTGGGCCACGCCCGTGATCGTGGAGATGCGCTGGGCCAGGTTGGTCTGCGCGTACTCGTCCACCGTGTAGAGCGGCAGCGTCGGCGAGCTGAGCGCCATGTAGATGACCGGCTGGTCGGCCGGGTTCACCTTCTGGTAGGTGGGCGGCGTCGGCATGCCGGTCGGCAGGAGCGGAAGCGCCTTGGTGATCGCCGCCTGCACGTCCTGAGCGGCGGCGTCGATGTCGCGCTCGAGCGTGAACTGGATGGTGATCTGCGTCACGCCGAGGGCGCTCGTCGAGGTCATCGAGTCGATGCCGGCGATCGTCGTGAACTGGCGCTCGAGCGGCGTGGCCACCGCCGACGCCATCGTCTCCGGGCTGGCGCCCGGCAGCTGCGCGGACACCTGGAGGGTCGGGAAGTCGACGTTGGGCAGGTCGTTGACCGGCAGCCGCTGGTAGGCCATCAAGCCGAAGATCACGATGGCGGCCATCAGCAGCGTCGTGAGGACGGGCCGGCGGATGAAGAACGCGGGGCTCACGAGGGCCTCTGGGGTTTGATCTCCACGCGGGCGCCGGGCACGAGCCGGAGCTGCCCGTCGGTCACGACCTGCTCGCCGCGGGCCAGGCCCTGCTCGATCACCAGCTCGCCGGCCAGGCGCCGCCCCGGCGTGACGGGCCGCGACTCCACCGTGAGGTCGGGCTTCACCACGAAGACGAACGGGCCGCGCTGCCCGGCCTGCACCGCCTGCGCCGGCACCACGATGGCCTGCTCGGTGGTGAGCGTGAGCGCGACGTCGACGAACTGGCCGGGCCACAGCGTGTTGTCTCCGTTGGGGAACGTCGCCTTGAGCTGGATGGTCCCGGTGGCGGGGTCGACGGTGTTGTTGACGAACGTCACGGCGCCGACGACCGTGCGCCGCCCGCTGTCCAGCATGGCCTCGGCCTTGACACCCCCCTGGGCCAGGTACTTCTTGATCTCGGGCAAGTGCTGCTCGGGCACGGAGAACGACGCGTAGATCGGCCGGACCTGCGCGATCACGACCAGGTCGCCCTCGTTGGCCTTGACGACGTTGCCGGCCTGGATCAATAGATTTCCGGTGCGACCGTCCATGGGCGCGCGGATCGTCGTGTAGGCGAGCTGGAGCCGCGCGGTGTCCACCATCGCCTCGTTGGCGCGGATGGCCGCCCGCGCGTTGTCGACCATGGCCCCGGCGGCGCGGGCCGAGGCGCGCGCGTTCTCCACCGCGGCCCGATCGGCCTGCACGGTGGCCCCGAGCGCGGCGTAGTTCGTCCGGATCTGATCGTACTGCTCGCGCGCGATGAACTCCCTGGCCAGGAGCTCGCGATAGCGCTGCTCCTGAACGCGCGCCATCTCCATCTGGGCGAGGTCACGCTCGAGGTTCGCGAGCGCCTGGGTCACCTCGGCCTGCCGCTGCGCGAGGGCCGCTTCCGCCTGGCGGAGCTGCGCGGTGTCCTTGGCGACGTTGGCCTCCGTCTGGCGGACCGCCGCCTCCAGCGGCCGGGGATCGATCGTGAAGAGCAGGTCGCCGCGCCGGACCTCCTGCCCTTCCGTGAAATGCACGGCCATGATCTGGCCGGCAACCTGGGGCTTCACGCCGACGGTCGTGTACGCCTGCACGGTGCCGACGGCGTTGACTTGCAGCGGCACGGTCTTCCGCTCGACCGTCGCCACTCCGACCGGGACCGCGAGCGAAGCCGCCGTCCCGCTCTGGGCGCCGCCGGCGCGGTCGGAGCACCCGGCGAAGGGCACGACGGCGCCGACCAGAGCGAGGGCAGCGAGCGCGCGCCTCATGACCGGGCGACCTTTTCGGCCGCGTCCACCAGCGCTTCCAGGCCCTTGACCAGCCGGTCGCGGTCGCTCGCCGACATCCGCGCCAGCACGTTCTCCACGGCGCGCAGCCGCATGGTGTGGAGCTCCTCGACCAGGGCCTTGCCCTGCGGCGTCAGCTCCAGGACGTAGACCCGGCGGTCGACCGGGTCATCGCCGCGGAGCACAAACTGCTTCTGCTCGAGGCGGTCGATGCTGTGGGTGACCGCAGGCAGGGTGACGCCGAAAGCCTTCGCCACCTCGCCCATGTGACAGCCGGCGTGGTCGCCCACGTAGAAGAGCACCTGCGACTGGGCGTACGTGAGGTCCAGCTCGGAGGCCCGCTGCCAGAGGAACTGCCGGAACGTGGTACTGCCGAGGGCGTTCAGGAGGTCGAGGAGCCTTTGGGCCTCCGTCGACCGGCGACGGGAGCGCGGGGATGGGGGCATCTCGGGTTAATCGTGTATCGACTTAATAGTTTCGTCAATAAACATTTGGGCGCCTGCATACTCGGCGCTCGTGACCACGAGCTTCTGAACCGGAGGATAGTCGGTCCAAGAGCCCTTTCGCCTCGCTGGCCTCAGAGGCGGAGGGCGGCCGAGAAACCTTCGCAGAGACCAGGGCACGGGGGCGTCGCAAGAGGCCCGTACCGCGGCCAGCGGACGTTGACGTCCACGAGCAGGCGTTTCACACCGGTACTTCTTGCGGAGGTAACCCGGAGGATCCCGCGGAGCTCTCGCAACACCGGAGTGTCGCGTTCCTCCGACGCAGGCCGGGCCACAAGCGACAGGTGGATTCCACGAGTTGCGACACCGACCTGCCGTGGGCCCTGGCGCCGGTCTTGGCCTGGCGGACTACTCGCGGATCCACACGGATGGTCAGCGTGGCCATGCACCGATCCTATCAGCAGGCTGTCCTAGTGCGGCTGGGTGGCCTCCAGGTAGCGCTCGGCCTCGAGCGCGGCCATGCAGCCGGTGCCGGCGGCGGTCACCGCCTGGCGGTAGGTGAAGTCCTGGACGTCGCCCGCGGCGAAGACGCCGGGCACGCTCGTCTGGGTGGTGCCGGGCTTCACCTTGATGTAGTCGGTGGGGAGCCGCTCGATCTGCCCGCGGAAGATCTGCGTGTTCGGCAGGTGGCCGATGGCGACGAACAGGCCGTCCACCGGGCGCTCCTCGAGCGCGCTGGTCTTCACGTTCCGCAGGCGCACGCTCGTGACCTTCCCCTGGCCGACGTCGAGGATGTCGTCCACGACCGTGTTCCAGAGGAACTCGATCTTCGGGTTCTTGAAGGCGCGCTCCTGCATGATCTTGGAGCCGCGCAGCGCCTCGCGCCGGTGGACGACGTCCACCTTCCGGCCGAGGCGTGAGAGGTAGAGC
>Ga0209640_10004355_pt1 | contig 12435 bp, 16 predicted proteins | sample RifCSP10_1_FD_184018 | JGI IMG/M metagenome (GOLD analysis project Ga0209640, IMG submission 184018) | Soil microbial communities from Rifle, Colorado - Rifle CSP2_sed 10_1 (SPAdes) (version 2) | ecosystem: Environmental > Terrestrial > Deep subsurface > Rock core/Sediment | place: Rifle... | reverse complement strand
AGACACGAGGAGAACAGGGCTGAAGACGTCGACCTCGCGGTACGCCGGGAGGGCAACCGCCCATCCGAGACCGACCGCCACAGCGACGACCAGAGCCAGCGAATAGCCGGTCCCACCCAATACGTGTGCCGCCATGGCCGAAACTGCAGAAGTGACCACCACGGCCAAGGAGGCAAACAACCGTCCCCTTGAGGAAAGAACGGATCCCAAGTCGAGGGCCCAAGCCGCCACGATGGCCACCAAGGCTGCAGCCCAGATCTCCTGGCTCCGGAGGTTGGCGATCACCGCGAGCACAAGCACTGCGAGAGGAAGGAAGGCGATCAAATCGACCGTGGCTGGAGCGGACATCGAGCGGTTCCCACCGGACACCGGTGGCAGGATGACGACCTCGTCACTCTCCCCTACGGGATCGTCATAAGCGGCAGTCTCCCCGTTGATCCAGACCCGCGAGGTCTCGACGGTGCGTCGGAAATCGGGCCCGAATCGCTCCGAGGCCTCTTCGATGGCTGCCCCTACGGTGCCGGACCCCACTTCCACCCTGGCAGAGCCGGCGATCTCCCGGAGGTTGGCGAACAGACGGAGCATGGCCATGCGCAAAGGGTAAAGCGTCTCGGTCGCCGGAGACGGGTTCACTCCGGATTGCGTACCCTCAATGCATGGACGACAGGGTGCTGGTGGCGATCGATGTTCCGCTCCTCGGTGACGAACGTCACAAGAACTGGGCCAAGATCGTTGAGTCCGTCGATACCAGCAAGTCGTCCGGATGGGCCTTCGACGGGCCCTTCGTGGCGACCGGCGGGATCCAGGACATCCCCGCAGGATCGGTGCTCCTCGTCTACGGCGAGCGTGGCTCGCGGGCCAACCCCCAGATCACCGCCCGGGTGTTCACTGTCAATGCCGACGCGACGATCAGCTTGGAAACCGAGGCAAAGGGAAAGGCCTGGGCCCGGACTATTCGCGACACGGTGGAGCGTTGCCTTGGACTCGAGAAGCAGCCCCTCGATTTGACCCACCTCAGCGACGACCTTCTCGTGGATGAGCTGAGGGCGCGAGGTTGGAGGGTGGAGAGATAGTGCGGGCGATCGTCGTCTCGAAGGTGGGTGGAGCAGAGGAACTCGTGTATTCCGAGGTTGCCGACCCCAGCCCAGGGCCCGACGATCTCGTCGTCGAGGTGGAGGCAGCCGGGGTCAACTTCATCGACATCTATCACCGCTCCGGCTTCTACGACTTGGAGCTTCCCATGATCCCGGGCCTGGAGGGCGCAGGCATTGTCCTCGCGGTTGGCTCGAACGTCGATGGCTTCGATGTCGGTGGCCGGGTTGGGTGGGCTGATGCGAGGGCCTCGTATGCCGAGAGAATCGCGCTGCCTGCCGGGCGGGCCGTCCCGTTGCCTGAGGGTGTGGACTCGAAGACTGCCGCCGCGGTCCTGCTCCAAGGGCTGACCGCTCATTTCCTCGCCTCCGACACCTTCCCCCTATCCGCCGGGGACCGATGTCTGATCCACGCCGGGGCGGGTGGGGTTGGGCTCCTGCTCACTCAGATCGCCAAGCTCAGAGACGCCGAGGTGTTCACCACAGTCGGAAGCCAAGAGAAGGCTGAGCTGAGTAGGGCAGCAGGGGCCGACCATGTGATCGTCTATACCGACACCGACTTCAAGACGGCAGTCGAGGCCATCGCCGGCCAAAACGCCATGGACGTGGTTTACGACGGGGTTGGTGCGGCCACTTTCGAGCAGGGTCTGGACCTGATCCGGCCCCGAGGGATGATGGTTACTTTCGGCAACGCCTCGGGGCGGCCCCCCGATATCTCGCCGTTGATCCTCGCCGCCAAGGGCTCGCTGTACCTGACCCGGCCCACCATGCGTCACTACGTAGGTGACCGAGCGGAGTTGTTGAGACGCGCCTCCGACCTGTTTCGTTGGATTGGGGATGACCGGCTCCGGGTCCGGATCGGTGCCGAGTTCCCACTTGCCGAAGCGGCAGACGCGCACCGCGCCCTGGAGAGCCGGTCCTCCACCGGCAAGGTGATCCTTCTCCCCTGAGCTCAGGACGTGCCAACGGTGAGGATGGCGTTGGCGACCACGTCGGGAGCTTCGAGATGGGCCTTCCACACCGGGACCACCTCGACCTGCATTTCGGGGAGTGCTTCCAGCACGAGATCGACGGACTCCCGAGGGACGTCGCCCTCTTGACTCCAGACGAAGTAGGTCGGTGCCGTGATCTCGTTGAGTTTTGACGGGACCACCGACGCCGCCGGGGTCCGCCGGAAGGCACGCATCGACTCCGAGGTGTTGTGGAGGGTTTCGGCAAGATCCCTGGCCTCGACCTGCTTCAACGTGGGGCACCATCCACCCGCCTCACAGTTCGGGGCCCACCGATCGGCGGCAAACCGGCCGGAGCCCTCAAAGGAAAACGTCACCGGGCGGCCGTAGAAGGGCGATTTCTCCAGGAATTCCACCCACCCGTCGTTCTTGTAGTAATCGACGTCGACCATTACCAGCGCTGATACCAACTCAGGGTGGGCCACCGCGGTCTCGGCTGCCACCTGGCCGCCCAAACCGACACCGGCGAAGACGACCGGCCCCTCGAATCGGGCTCCGACCACCTCGCTCACCATTTCCGCCATCAGGGCCACGGTGTGTTTGCTTCCCTCCTCCGGCACCCGGTCGCTGAGGCCGAACCCGGGGAGGTCGATTCGGAGTGTCGTGACATCTGCACCCAGGGCGGTCACAACCCCATCCCAGAGAATGCTGCCGGCCACGTCGACATCGTGAAGCAGGACCACCGGGACGGGCCCTGAACCTCCCTCGACGACGTTGAGAGCTGTCCCGTCGCTGGTGACCACCGCTGTGCGCTCCAACTCGTCGGTTGTGATCACTTCGATCAGATCGATCCGTTGGTTGGTCACGACCGCCCAGATTGCAGTCCCGGCCAGTGCCAAGAGGAGTATCAAACCGATGAAACGAGCCGCGACCCGGGTCGGCGCCTCAGCCTTGGGCGGTGGTCGCAACCCGCTCATCGGAACATGACCACATGAACGTGACGGGGACCGTGGACACCTAACTTCAATTGCTGTTCGATGTCCCCGGTCCGGCTGGGCCCGGTCACCACCACCACATTGGCCGACTCGAACAGGATTCCCGGGTGCCGGTGGGCCCAATGCACGAGGGTCCGTTCGATCAGAGTGACGTCGAGAAGGGCGACGTGGACGTCAGGGATCAGACTCGCCATCCGGGGCCGGCCTTCGCCATGGAATAGGACCAGACTCCCCGACTCGGCAAGACCGGCGTCGGCGCCGGTCACCCCTAGATCGAGCGTCTGGTACTCGAGTTGGTGGGGGATTCGTCCCTCCTCAGGGACATGATGCTCGACCCGGTTCACTCCTGCCCCCGTCAGCGCCCCGGTGACACCGGGAACGGGGAGATCGTCCCAGGCCATATAGGTCTGACAGGCATGTCCGGCGGCGATCCCTTCCACCGCCCGGGGGACACTGTGACGACCGACCGGGCCATGGATCACGACCGCCTCCTCGTGCGCCCTGGCCCGGAACAGGCCAACGAGATCGACCGGATCGAGGTCTGGCAGGCGCTCGGAAACCTCGGGTGGCCGGGGAAGCGTCGCCACCATGGCCGATGCGGAGACTCGCTTCAAGAACGCTTCACGCTCCACGATTGGACCTCCACCATGCACTGAATGATTCTCGGGCCGGGCGTGGGAAGTCACGATAGGCGGTCCAACCCCGACCCCGCCCCGGGAGACGGCGGATCCAGCCCCCACGGGAGACCGGCCAGGTGAGCGTGTGCACCAGCCGTTTCGCCCTCTCCCACTTGCTCGAAGAGTCGGCGATATTCGTGTAACGACGCATTCCACGCTCGAGCCATCCCGGAAGCCTCCCCTCTTCCGCGGCCCTTGCCCTCAACTTCAACAACATCGACGGAATCTGGATCCGGATCGGGCACACCTCCTCACAAGCGCCACAGAGCGTGGAGGCATACGGCAATTCCCACCACGGCTCCATCCCCAGCAACCCGGGGGTGACGATCGAGCCGACCGGGCCCGAGTAGACCGACCCGTAGGCATGGCCACCGACGGTGCGGAACACCGGGCAGACATTGAGACAAGCGCCACACCGTATGCAGGCGAGAATCTCGGCGGTGTCGCTGCCCAGGATCTCGGAGCGGCCGTTGTCGATAATCACCACGTGGAGTTGCTCGGGACCGTCCTCGTCGGATTCGCGACGGGGCCCGGTCACGACATTGGTGTATGAGGTGAGTCGCTGCCCGGTTGCCGACCGGGCAAGGACCTCGAGGATCACCGAGGCGTCCTCCCATCTCGAGACAACACGCTCCATCCCGAGCAAGGCGATATGAACCCGGGGGGCGGTGGTGCAAAGACGCCCATTCCCCTCGTTGGTCACCGTGATCACCGAACCGGATTCGGCAACCGCGATGTTGACCCCCGAGATCCCGGCGTCGGCCTTGAGGAAGGTCTCCCGCAAGTGGTCCCGTGCGATTTGGTTGAGCCTGGTCGGGTCGAAGGTTTCCTCGACCCCGAGTTTTTGGGCGAACAGGGTCCCGACGTCGTGACGGTCGAGATGGATGATCGGAGCCACGATGTGGCTCGGGGTATCGCCGGCCAGTTGAACGATGAACTCACCAAGGTCGGTCTCCACCACCTCGAATCCCCGATCCTCCAGATATCGGTTCAAATCGATCTCCTCGGAGACCATCGACTTCGACTTCACCACCAGGTGCGAACCGGTCTCTTTCAGGATGCGGGCCACGATCTGGTTGGCCTCAACCGCGTCAGCCGCAAAATGGACCGCGCCCCCTTGCGCCACGACCTGATCGGCGAAATGGGACAGCAAACGGTCGAGATTGGCCAGGGCGTGAAGTCGGATCACCCGGGCCCGATCCCTCATGGCGTCCATGAGGGGGAACCCGGAGACGGCGTTGTCGCGCATCGCGGTCAGATGAAGCATCCCCTGGTTGACCGACTCCGCGGCACGGGTGCCGAGCAGGGCCTCGGCCCGCCCGAGAAAGGTCACCGGTTGGGGGCTCATGAGTCGTCGCCGGCCAGGATCTCTGCCAGGTGCTTCACCACGATCTTCGAGTCTCTCCGGCGAAGACCGCCCTCGAGGTGGATCAGGCATGAGACTTCACCACCAACCAGGGTGTCGGCGCCGGAGGCCTCGATCCGGTCCAGCTTCTCGTTCATGATCGCGGCAGACACCGCGGGCATCTCGATGGCGAACGCGCCCCCGAAGCCACAACAATCCGTGGCCCCTTCGAGCTCTGCCATCTCGACTTCTGAGAGGAGGTTGGCTGCCTGGTGACCAAGCCCGAGACCACGCAGCCCGTGACAGGAGTGGTGGTAGGCGATCAGGCATCCCTCGCATGACGCCTTCAGGTCGGTGGCCAAATCGTCGACCAGGAACTGACTCAGCTCCCTCACCCGTGAGCTGATCCGTTCGGCTTGCTGTTCCCGGTCGGTTCCCGCGAACAACTCCTCGTAATGGCGGGTCATCATGTCGGCGCAGGATCCGGAAGGAACCACGATCGGGCCCTTGGTGACATCCAGCAGATCGAGGGTGTGCCCGGCCATGCGGCGGGCCTCGGTGACCATCCCGACATTGAACGCCGGCTGCCCGCAACAGGTCTGGCCCTCGACGAAATCGACCTGACAGCCTGCCCGCTCCAGGACCGTGACGGTCGCCCGCCCCACCTGCGGCGCCAGGGCGTCGACCAGGCAAGTCACAACCAATTGGACGGTGCGCCCCTCCATGATGTCGAGGTTATTCAGCGAGGCCCACGGGACGGGTTAATGCTCCTTGTCCCCCGTGTCGTAATTGGGAGGCACAGGGGTCATATATGACCCTGTGCCTCCCAATTACGGGCGATCGGCGGAGGGAACACGGCCGTGGTTCTTCTTCCGAGACATCTTCCAGCACAATCAAGTCGTGACCCAACCGGCCCGGTCATTACCGAACAAGAGAAACACCATCGCGCGACGGCTCGTGCAACTCGGGATCGGTTTGACTCTGTTCGGTGTCGGTATCGGTCTCATGCTCGAGTCGGGGCTGGGAGTGCCGCCGTGGGACGTGCTGCACCAGGGTCTTGCCGTCCGTTTCGGTCTCACTGTCGGCGTCTGGTCGATCATCGTCTCAGCGGTCGTCCTGGTGTTCTGGATCCCCCTCGAGGAGCGCATCGGGATCGGCACTGTGGCCAACACGATCATCATCGGCGTCATGATCGACGTCACCTCGGCGGTTATCCCCGAGGCGGACAACACACCCATCGCCTGGCTGATGCTGCTCGCCGGGATCCTCTTGATCGGGCTTGCCTCAGGTCTCTACATCGGAGCCAACTTCGGGCCCGGTCCCCGCGACGGTCTCATGACCGGCATCGCCAAACGGGGGCACTCGATCCGGCTCACCCGGACCGTGTTGGAGGTGGCGGTCCTGGCCGCGGGTTGGGCTCTGGGTGGCACCTTCGGTTGGGGAACCGTCCTTTTCGCGCTGCTCATCGGTCCCCTGGTCCATTTCTTCCTCCCCCGACTCAGCACCTCGACCGCGGTCGTGGCCGACCCCTTGGGCTACGAAGCCCGTTAGACCGCTTCAGCGCTGTCGGTTCGGGTAGAAGGTCCACACGCTGACCAGGGCCAGACCCGCCACCAAAGCGACCCGAACCGATTCGGACCATCCCGCCTGCAACACAGCCAGCCCGATCATCCACGGAAGCCCGAGGACCCAGACGATCACCTTGAAGGCCATCGACAAGTCGCCGGCCCATTCCCAAATATCGGTGAGGGTGGCCGGAGCCGCCCACATCGCGATCCCAAACCCGGCCCACATCAAAACCACCACCGAGAGCGAGACCCAACCGAACAGATTGGCCCGATCTGCGTCAGGAACCGAATGGGCCCCGTTGGACAGATCAAACCCGCCGCCGATATGGCCTGAGTAGCTCATATCACCTCCTATTTCCCATTTCATTGGAACACCGGACGGCTATTGCGAATAGAGGCGCAAGACAGTCCTGGGCGGGACCCCTAAGAGAGCGGCGATCGACTTTTCCGTCCTAATCCTGGCCATCGGTGACTTTCGGCTCTGGCCACCCGACCCAGATTCGGGGCATGTTCAGGCCAAAGGAGGTTGCGTATGACGCAGCTCGAAACGGGCCCACCCGCCGTCCAGGCCGGCCAGCCGCAGGCGCGGCTTCGCCGGAGCACCGAGGATCGAGTGATCGCCGGTGTCTGTGGCGGGTTGGGCCGGTATTTCAACACGGATCCGTTGTGGTTCAGGTTGGGATTTGTGGTCGTCACCGTTGCGGGTGGGGCCGGCATCCTGATCTACTTGATCTCGTGGCTCATCATCCCTGAAGCCCGCCCGGGAGAGACCCTGGCGGTGCGAGATGCCGAAAGCGGGGCGCAGGGGCCAATAGTGGCCGGAGTCGCCCTGATCGGCATTGGGCTGGTGTTTTTGGTCAACACCCTGGTGCCCTGGTTCGACAGAGTGATGTGGCCCGTGGCCGTCATCGCCGCCGGCGCCGGGATGCTCTATCTAGGGAGTCGTCGTGAGCACAACTGACACACTCGAGAGACCCGAGACCACCATGGTCCCCCCGCCCAAGCGCGGTCGCTACGGAGCGATTGTCACCGGGGCACTTCTGATCGTCGTCGGCGGGCTTTGGCTGCTCGACGTCATCGACGTGATCGAGCTGCGGGCGGCGATGGTGCTGCCGGTAGTGCTTGCGGTTATCGGCCTGGCCCTGATCATCGGCTCCTTCGACGGCCCGCACACGGGTCTGATCGTTGCCGGGGTCTTCGTGACACTCGCAGTCGTTGCGGTTGCAGCGATACCCCCCGACGCATTCAATGGAGGGATCGGCGAGCGGAACATCCGAGTCACCAACCAGGCCAACCTGGCAGACCAATACAACGTGGGGTTGGGCGAGTTGACGCTCGACTTGAGCGACCTCACCATGACCGAGCCGGCAGAGATCGAAGCCACAGTCGGCGCAGGTGATCTCACGATCATGCTGCCACCCGGTGTCCCTGTGGACATCGATGCTTCAGCAGGCGCCGGCCAGATCGATCTGTTCGGAGAGATCGACAACGGGATTTCGGTGAGCGATACCTACACCAGTGACGGATTCGATTCCGCCACAGTGACGCTGACGCTCGAACTCGACGTCGCGGCAGGAAACATCAAGGTGGAGAGATGAGACTTCACAAAGGCACACTGTTCGCAGGAGTGATCTACCTGGGAATCGGGATCGGCTTTCTCCTCGAGGCACTCGAGGTGTGGACGCTCCGGATCTCGGACCTGACTGTTGTTGGCCCACTGGCCCTCGTGGTCCTCGGACTCGCGGTCGTCATCGGTTCGCTAGGGCGAGCCGCCGAACAGACCTGAGTCCCACAAACGGAAGACCCCGGTTCCGCAGACCGGGGTCTTCCGCGGTCCTCACATCGTGGCGAGGGTGACACCGGCCGCGACACAAACCCAAGATCCACCGCGAGCTACCCTCGAGGGGGACCCCCTAACGAAAGGGAGATGACATATGACCGAGTTGCACGAGACCCGCATCGACATTCCCGAGGGTGCTCGTATGAAGCTGGTGGATCTGTTGAACCGCCAGCTCGCCGACACCACGGATCTGTTCACCCAGGTGAAGTACGCCCATTGGAACGTGAAGGGCAGCGACTTCATCCAGCTCCATCTGCTGTTCGACGACATCGCGACCCACGTGCTCGAGTTCTCGGACTTGATCGCGGAGCGTGCCACGACCCTCGGGGGCACCGCCAACGGGACAGTGCGACAGGCGGCGTCCGCGTCGACTCTTCCCGAGTACCCGACCTCGGCGGTGGAGGGGATGGGGGCAGTCGAGGCGGTCGCCGACCGGGTCGCCCAGTACGCGGCCAGCACCCGGCGCGCCATGGAGGAGTCGGACGACCTGGGCGACACCAGCACCAACGATCTGTTCACCGAGGTGTCCCGCCAGATCGACAAGGACCTCTGGTTCCTGGAAGCACACGTCCAGTCCAAGGCCTAAGCCTCAGGCAACGGTTCCTCGATCAAGCCTTCGGTGTCGTCGACCAGCTCGTCGACTTCGTCGAGCAGAGCTTCCAGTTCGGCCACCTCGGCCTCGGTGATCGCGCCCTCCTCAAGGGTGGTCGAGGTCACAACCGAGGTCTCGGTCACGTCGGGCGTCGTTGAGGCGACAGTCTTTGCAGTCTCGGTTGGGGTAGGTGGGGTGTCGGGCACCCCACCTACCCGGGCGCAGGCCGCAAGGAGCAGGATCAAAGGGAGCGCAACGAGCGCCCTCTTCATGTTCTCGCCTCACAGGCGGCAGCCGCTTCGGCCAGATTGTCGAGACGGATCTCGAGAACATCGATGCGCTCGGTGCGAACCGCGATCCGGTTCTCGATGAGCTCGGCCAACTGCTCCCGCCCGTTGTCGCGGGCCTGATCAGCCTTGGTCTCGAGCCAGGCGATGGACCCGCGGGTCTCGGCGTCGCCGTTGATCCGGGCGAGCACTTTCTCGACCCGAGTTGTCAGATTCGGCACACGGGCGCAGGCGAGATCGAGACGCTGCTGGCGTTGTCCCGGGTCGGTGGTTGCAGCCATTGCCGGAGCGGCGCCGAGAAGCAAGATGATGGTTAGCCCTACTGCCATCGCGATGCGACGGATTGACATTTCTACCTCCTGGTTGGGTCCTGTCCTCACCAATGTTCGGCACCAACCTTGTGAGAACTCTGTGGCGATCGTGAGGAGGCTGTTAAGGATCAGGGGAGTCGGAAGGCGACCGCTGCTCCTCCGCCGGGAGCATCACCGATGGTGATCGAGCCGCCGTGTATCCGAGCCTGCTGGGCTGCCAGAGCAAGTCCCAGCCCGCTCCCGGCTCCCTGCGCCGAGCTCCCCCGCACGAATCGACCCAAGACCGCGTCACGCTCCGTGGCAGGGATGCCGGGTCCGCGGTCGGTAATGATCAAAGCGGTTCCCGGAGTCTCGTCGACCAGTTCGACCGTGATCTCGCTCTGTCCCTCCGAGTTCCGGCCATGGGTGATGGCATTGGCCACCAGGTTGTCGATCATCAGCCGCAGTCCCTCGGGCCACCCCCGGGCGATGATCGGTGTGTCGGGAATGACCTCGGTGATCCGGGCGCTCGGCGAGCGCCGACGAGCGTTGGCGACGGTCTGCTCCACCAAATCGGACAGGTCGACATCTTCAAAGGCCTCGGGCCCGGTCAGGTCGCCACGGGAGAGGAGACGGAGCGCTTCGAGCAGCCCGACCAGGCGCCGATGTTCGCTGACGAGGTCCTCGACCAGCGACTCCCGATCCCCGACATCGGGGTGGGAAGACAGGACCTCGAGGTTGGCCCCCATACTCGTGATCGGGGTGCGCAACTCGTGAGCCGCGGCTGCGGCAAAGGTCCGGGCGGTTTCGAGCGCCTCTTCACGCTGGAGGTCGGCTTGTTGCAGTCGAGCCAGCATGGATTCGAAGGAGGAAGCCAGCTCCTTGACCTCCCGGGGCCCGCGATCAACTCCCACCCGAGTGGTCAGGTCATTGGTCTCGGTCACCTGCTCAGTGGCCTTGCGGAGTCGGGCGAGCGGGGCAAGGGCGCCTGCCGCGGCCACCCAGCCAGCGAGCCCGAATAGCCCAACGCCAAGCACGACAACTCGTCGCAGCCGGGCCTGCAATCGCTCGAACACGGCGTCCACCTGTTCGAGAGACATCGCCACTTCGATATCGAGAGCTCGGCCGATGGCCAAAGCTGGTTCGACCGTGTCGCTGAAAGCCCGGTAGCGAGCGGACTCCCCGTGCAATGTGCTGTAGCCCGGGTTGGCCGGGGGCAATCCGCCGAGATCCTCCGCCCCGAGCTCCAGGAGGAGTCGGTCCCCTTGCCACACCCGGACCACGGCCGGCGCCACCAATCGCTGATTGGCGAGCTCTTCCAACCGCGGCCGGTTGAGTCGGGCCGCAGTGGCAGCAGGTTGCGCCAGCACCTGATACTGCGCCGCCAGCACAGAGTCGACTGATGCCATCTGGTCGGAACGAAACGCACCGATGACCGCCAGGGATCCGAGCACCATCAGCAGCGAGGTTCCGGCAGCCGTGAACAGGGCGACCCGCAGTCGGAGGCTCATGGGCGGAGCACGAAGCCGATTCCACGGACGGTGTGGATCAGGCGGGCGCCCCCGTCCTCTTCCAGCTTGCGCCGTAGGTACCCGACGAAGACGTCGACCACGTTGGTGTTCACCTCGAAGTCGTACCCCCACACCAGCTCGAGGAGGCGGGCCCGGCTGAGCACGATGCCCTGGTTGCGAATCAGAGTCTCGAGCAAATGGAACTCGCGTTTGGTGAGTTCGATCTCTCGACCGTTGCGCTGGACCCTGCGTCGTGCGGTGTCCACCCTCAGCTCACCAGCCGTCAACACCGGGACGTCGGCCTCGGGTCGCCGCCGCAGCAAGGCATTGAGCCTCGCCACCAGCTCGGCGAGCACGAAGGGCTTGACGAGATAGTCATCCGCCCCAGCCTCGAGACCTGCCACCCGGTCCCCGACCTCGACTCGCGCCGACAGGATGCAGATCGGGACGTCGTCACCGACGGCTCGGAGCCGGCGGACCACCTCCACCCCGTCGATGCCCGGCAACCCGACGTCGAGCACCACCAGATTGGGCCGGGTCGTGTCCGCCACTTCGATGGCCTCTTCACCCGTCCCCACGGCCAGCACCTCGAAGCCCTCGAGATTGAGCCCACGTTCGAGGGCTTCACGAATCGATCGGTCATCGTCGACAACGAGGACGGTGGGCATCCCGGTGATTCTGGCCGGAGCGAGCCTCGCGAATGATGTGGGTTCTCTGAGAATCGCCGGCGTGGACCGCTCGCGAAAACTCTCCACCCAGGGAACTGGACCCCGGCACAGCCTCGGATCTAGGGTGCCCACCACTTCCCCTGAGCGCTGATCGTGGCGTTCACTTCCCCATCAGAGTGTTGATTTTCGCGCTCAAGGAGGCGTTTCCGGGTGTGGAAAAACAAAGCTTGACCCATGACACGGATGTAATTACAGTGTTGAAGTCCATACCAGATGTCGTGGTCACTTCCCATCACACCACTACATCTTGTGGTAGGAGCTGATTTATGGACCTCGTCCTCGTCCCATGAGGGAGGACGAAAAAGTGCGAGGAGGCACTATTCATGAGTAAAGGCCTACGGATCGATCGGCGCTTCACCGAGGCCGGCAAGGACGCCTACGACAAGATCGAATGGTCCCGTCGTGACTCCCGGATCACCAACCCCGACGGCTCGATCGTCTTCGAGATGACCGATGCCGAGATCCCATCGGGGTGGTCACAGGTCGCCGCCGACATCATGGTCTCGAAGTACTTCCGCAAGGCAGGTGTCCCCCAATTCGACGACGAAGGCAACCAGATCT
>Ga0209640_10004354_pt1 | contig 12436 bp, 13 predicted proteins | sample RifCSP10_1_FD_184018 | JGI IMG/M metagenome (GOLD analysis project Ga0209640, IMG submission 184018) | Soil microbial communities from Rifle, Colorado - Rifle CSP2_sed 10_1 (SPAdes) (version 2) | ecosystem: Environmental > Terrestrial > Deep subsurface > Rock core/Sediment | place: Rifle... | reverse complement strand
GAGTCGCGCATCCATGTAGGCCGAGCACTCGGTCACCTTGAACCTGATGAACACAGTGCTCATCGGCCGCAGCTCGCAGCGGACGATTTCCTCGTCCAGAGTACGTCCGCGTGTGATTGTCGCATGACGACAGCTGCCGCACAGGCTCTGTTCGCCGTGTGAAACCGTACCGTTGTGGACCTTGATTCGCATTCGTGACGACGATGAACAGTGCAGTTTGAATGCCAGTTCCGGCACGTGCCGCTTTTGGGCGGATCGAGCGGGCAAGGCGACTTCATCGCGGTGGCAGTTTGGATCTTCTGCAGCCACGTTTGCCCTGGTCGATGGCACAAATTGCCAGGAGAGCCCGCAGGCCTCGAACCCCGGAGACGCGAAGGCGGTGTCTATGGTCATGTGCCTTGCCCGGGGTCCGAGCTCGATCGCTCGCTCACGGCAGCAACTCCAGTGACAGGGCCCTGGCGAGCGGCTCGAAGTGCCGCCGGTCGGCCGTCGCAATCCGAGTCAACCCCAGTGTCTCGGCCAGCGCGACGATGGCAGCATCCACGAATCCAAGGTCGAGCTCGTCGAAACGCCGGTTCAGCTCCGCGACGCGCGCGTACGACTCCTTCGGAAGGTCCGCGATCAGGTAGTACCCCTCCACGATCCCACCATAGAACGTCAACCGGCTCTTGGCGCCGAGTCGCTGACCCAGGAGATGATCGACCTCCGGAACGACGGGCCCCGGCAGGATCAACCCCCCCTGCTCTCCCTGCACGAGCGCCCGGGCGCGGTCGTGCCAGCGGTCACTCCGATCGTAGTAGGCGTAGACGATTCCCGTATCGAGCAGGACGCTCATCGACGAGTGCGCCCGCGTGATCGGTGGATTGGCCGGTCAGCCTCACCGAAGCGAGTGGCGACGAGCACGTCTTCAGCCCTCTCGGCCGTGTCGGCGCGTCCGCTGGAAAACGCTCCGGCACCAGGCGGCGCTTTTCGAGGCTCGCGCGTGACGTAGGCGTGCACGGCTTCGCGGACGATCTCGGCCATGGGCCGCTTCCGGCGCAAGACTTCGAGCTTGAGCAGCACTTCGAGCTCCGGCTCGAGATAGATGGTGGTCCGCTTCATATGGTGATGCTAACATATGACATCGCTGGCAGCCATCACCCCTATCGCACCGGTCTCAGCGGCACGTTCGATGTCGTTCTGAGGTTCGGATGGGACTCGGCCGTCCGGCCATCACCCGTTCGAGCAACCGCCGGATCCCGGCGGCCCGCCCGCGATCTTCACGGCGTTGCGGGAGCAGCTCTTGAAGCTCGAATCAACCCGCGCGTCGCTCCCACGAACCGCGGCTTCTCGCAGATCGGCGACCTGAGCCGCACGCGGGAGTCCTGTGCTACCGTCCTCGACGCATGTGATGGCACGCCTCTCGTCCTGGATCGCCGTGGACTGGGCCGTGGCCGCCTACACGCTCGGCGTCGGCATCCTGGCTTTACTGCGCGCGCGCGCGATCCCTCAATGGCCGCTCCTCGTCGCCGGTCACGGTGCGCTTCTGGCCATTCTCTTCCTGCTGCCCCCTCGCGGCGCTCGATGGGAACAGGGCCGTTTCGATGATCCGTCCTGGCTAAGCGCCGCCAGACGCGTCGGGCGGTTCCTGCGGTACACGTATCCGGCGCTGCTCCTGACGCCCTTCTTCGAGGAGGTTCGCTTTACCGTCAATGCGACGCGCCCGAGCCGCCCGTATTGGTTCGAAGCCTATCTCTATGCCGCCGACGGAGCCCTGTTTGGCACCACGCCCGCGGTGGCGATCTCGGCAGTGCCCGCGCCGGCCCTCGACGAGCTGATGCACGCCCTGTATTTTTCCTACTATCCGCTGATCATCGGTGGCATCGTCACCGCCTGGATCGGATCCAAGCGCGCGGGCGCAACTCCCGGGTACGGATTCCACACGGCAATGACTTCGATGATGCTGGGCTTCTTCTTCGCGTACGTGTGGTACCCGTTCCTGCCGGCGCGCGGACCGTGGGAAAACCCGGAACTGATGTCGGGAGTGCGGGAGTTCGACGGCTTCCTGTTCACGCCGCTGATTCAATGGATCATCGAGCGAGCTGCCGTCTCAGGCGGGTGTTTTCCGAGCGCGCACGTCGCAGGCACGTGGGGGCTGATCGTCGGATTGGCGGCCGCTCATCGCAGGCAAGCTGTGTGGTTCAGCCTGGTTGCGGCAGGTCTTGGCGTCTCGTGCGTCTACACGCGGTACCACCATGCGGTGGACGTCTTCGCCGGATTGATCGTCGGCCTGGCCGGCGGGGCACTCGGCCGGGCGCTGACCTCCAGTCCCAGGGTATCCTGCGGTCGCGCTTGCGAACCCACGTGACATCACCCAATCCCGGAGCCCGGCCGGTCAACACGCCCGGCCAGGTCCTTTTTGCCAGCCTCGTGGGCACGACCATCGAGTTCTTCGACTTCTACATCTACGCCACCGCTGCCGTCCTCGTCTTCCCGCGCCTGTTCTTCCCGGCGTCGGATCCGGCAACCGCGGTCCTGGCCTCGCTTGCCACGTTCGGCATCGCGTTCCTGGCGCGCCCCGTCGGGTCAGCGCTCTTCGGGCACTTCGGCGATCGGATCGGCCGCAAGGCGACGCTCGTGGCGGCGCTGCTGACGATGGGCGTGTCCACGGTCGTCATCGGGGCGCTGCCCGGCTACGACACGATCGGCGTCGCGGCGCCGATCCTGCTCGCCCTGTGCCGGTTCGGCCAGGGCCTCGGACTGGGCGGCGAGTGGGGCGGCGCGGTGCTGCTCGCCGTGGAGAACGCGCCGCCGGGACGGCGCGCGTGGTACGGCATGTTCCCGCAGCTCGGCGCGCCGATCGGCTTCCTGATCTCCGGCAGCGTCTTCCTTGCCTTGTCGGAGTGGCTGACCGACGACCAGTTCTTCGCCTTCGGCTGGCGCATCCCGTTCCTGTCGAGCGCCGCGCTCGTCGCCGTGGGGCTCTACGTGCGTCTGACGATCACGGAGACTCCCGTCTTCCAGGCGGCGGGCCGCGAGGATCGGACCCGGGTGCCGATGCTCACGGTGTTCCGCGATCACCCCCGCACCCTGCTCATGGGCACGCTCGCCTCGATCGAGACCTTCCTGCTCTTCTATCTGATGACGGTCTTCGCGCTGTCGTGGGGCACGACCGCGCTCGGCTACAGCCGCAACACCTTCCTCGTCATCCAGCTCGTCGGCATGATCTTCTTCGCCATCGCGATTCCCATCAGTGCGAGAATCGCCGAGCGGGGGCGCCGGAGCACCCTGATAGGGACGACGATCGCCATCGGCGCGTTCGGCCTGGTGATGCCGTCGATGCTCTCGGCCGGACTCACGGGCGCGACGATGGCGATGGTGATCGGCCTGTCGCTCATGGGGCTGACCTACGGGCCGCTCGGGACGACGCTGTCCGAGCTCTTCCCGACGCGGGTGCGCTACACGGGCAGCTCGCTGACGTTCAACCTCGCGGGCATCTTCGGGGCCTCACTCGCGCCGTACATCGCCACGTGGCTCGCGCAGAACTTCGGGCTGCAGTCGGTCGGCTACTACGTCGCCGCGGCTGCGGTGCTCACGCTCGTCGGCCTGCTGGCGATTCGGGAAACAAAGGATGAGGCGCTCTAGAGGCCTGTCGATCCAGCGCATAGGCGTTCGACTATAAGGAAGGGGACTCGGGACTGGGGACTGGGGACTGGGGGCTGGGGACTCGGGACTGGGGACTCGGGACTGGGGACTGGGGCTGGGGACTGGGGACTGGGGACTGGGGACTCGGGGCTGGGGGCTCGGGCCCAGACTCGCTGCAGCGTCGCCGCTACCGTTGCGACAGACTCCTGGCGAGACCGTGCAACACCCGGCCAACTCTGGCCGCGAGATCGACGACCGGCGCGATCTGCTCAGGCGAGGCCAGCGCGAGCCGTCGTGCGAGCTCCAACTGGGTTTCGCACTCCGCCTGCGATCCCAGCGCCATCACCACGTAGTGCCTGTAGGCGCGAGTTCCATGTTGATGGCCTTCGGCAACGTGAGAGGGGATGCCGACCGCAGAGCGCCGGAGCTGCGACGTGAGTCCGAACCGTTCCTCTGGCGGGAACGACCGTGTCAGCGCGTACACGGCTTCGGCCAGTGACATTCCGAGCCGCCAGGCTTCCAGATCGCGATAGGACGTGATCGCCATTCACCAGACGTGAGCAAATCTCGTGCGCAACGATCTTCCCGAGCAATTCGTAGCGGCCTGCCCGAATGTTTTCAATTCCTGCGAGCCCGCGCGCCAGTCGAGTACGCAGTTACTCAAATCGTTGCCCGCCGGATCCCCAGTCCCGAGTCCCCAGTCCCGGATCCCCAGTCCCGAGTCCCCAGTCCCGAGTCCCCAGTCCCGAGTCCCCAGTCCCGAGTCCCCAGTCCCGAGTCCCCAGTCCCCAGTCCCGAGTCCTGAGTCCCCATGATTCACTTCCCCACCATGTGGGGGAGGTCCCTGTTGTTCTCTTCGCAGATGCTCTCAATCAAATCCGTGTCGGGCACGAGCCTCCAGGCCAGCTGGACGTTCCAGGGCTTCGTATACGCCAGCGGGTCGTCGATCGTCACGTCGATCGTGATTCGCCCGATCGTCGGCCGCCTGTAGCGCTCGATGACCCGCAGCGCCTCGGTTCCCGGGAGGCCGCGCATGTCGAGCCATGTCTTGCCGTTCTGCCCGATCGTCTCCACCACGAACGTGTCGCCGTCCCAGCGGCCCACGGAGTATCCCATCCACGTCGGCTGCGCGTCTCTCGGCAGCGGCCGGCCATCGGTGAAGATCTGGCGGTAGATCGTGCGGGACTCGTGCAGGAAGATCATGACGTCCGGCGTCTGCACGACCTTGAGGCCGTCCGGAATGTTGTTCTTCTCCGGAATACCCGACGGCCAGCAGCGCACGCCCGGGTGGTCCTTCCCGTTGTTCTCGATCCGCTCTTTGTAGAGCGCCTCGGCCCACGGCTGCAGCGGCACCTCCCCAGGTTTCAGGTCGGCCGCGAGGTTCAGCAGGTGCTTCACGGCTTCGACCGGCACCCAGAAGCCGGACAGGTCGGGCTTGCCGTCAGCAGTCCGTCGCGCGGGCGCGGTCATGTCGACCTTGCCGTCCGCGGTGCGGGGCATGTTCTTCCAGGGGTACGGCTCCCACTGGGCGTCCGCCGTCGAGACGGCCGCCGCCACGATGGCCAGCGTTGCCAGCAGACATCGCGAGGCGTTGGTCGGTATGCCGAGCATTGATCGCTCCATGTTCGCGAATCTTAGCAGAAGGGCCGCGACTTCCGGCTGCCGATGCAGCTACCGTTTGTCGACAACGATCGTTCCGCCCTTGACGACCACGTCGACGTTCAGCAGGTCGTGGAGGTCCTCCAGCGGATTGCCCTCGAGGACCACGAGGTCAGCCAGCTTGCCGGGCTCGAGCGTGCCGAGCTCGGCCTGGCGACCGATGGTGATCGCGGCATTGCGGGTCAGGACCTGGATGATGTCCTTCGGCGAGAACACCAGGTGCAACGCTTTCAGCTCGTGGGCGAGCGTGTCCCTCGGGAGGAATCGCGTGTCGGTGCCGTAGCCGTAGGTGATTCCCGCCTCCCAGAGGAGCCGCGCATTGACCGGCCCCTGTCCCGCGCTCGAGAGCGTCGCCCACGGGAAGGGCAGCGCGTCGCGGAAGATCGGCGTGTTGTTCTCGTCGAAGAACGGGACGAAGACGCCGAGGGTCGACATCATGGGGATGCCGGAGGCGGCGATCATCTTCGCCTGCTCGTCGGTCAGGTGTCCGATGTGTGGAGTGTGGACCAGCACGGTGGTGCGTGCCTCGACGGCCGCAATCGTGTCCTGCACGGTGACGGCGTGCGTGATCGTGGGGATGCCGAGTTTCTTTGCCTCCTCGACGACGAGTGAAAGCGTCTGCTTCTCGGGGCCACCGGGCGTCACGATGATGACGGTCTTCACCGCGTCGAAGCCCCGCTTCGCGATCGCCTGAATCCTGGCGCGCGTCTCCTCGGCAGGGATGGCCGTCGCCGTTGCCCTTACTCCTGTTCGCGATGCGTCAGACCTGGCCGGATCGCCGCCGCCGCGCGCGCCGCCACCGGCCGCCCGCGCCAGCGGGGCTCGCCCAGCCGCCAACAGCCGGGGGCCCTTGATCGTGCCGTCGGCGAGTCGTTGTCGCAGGTCCAGGACGGCATCTTCGGGGTCACCCGCCGAGAGCACGGTGGTGAATCCCGCGTCCAGGAATTCCTGCATACGTACCGCGGCCTGCTGCTCAAGCCACTGCGCCCCGTCGCCCTCCATCACGTGTCGATGGGCATCGATGAATCCGGGCATCACGGTCCGGCCCCCGGCATCGATCACCAGCGCGCCGCCGGCGTCGGTGGTCCCGGCGGACACCGATGCGATTTTGCCCTCACGAACGACGACGGTGCCACTGTCGATCACGCCGCCGCGACCGTCGAGAATGCGTGCATTGGTGATCGCCAGCCCCTGGCTCGTCGCCCCGGCGGAGTTGCCGACTGCCGTGGCCGGAGCCGCCGGCTTCTCGGTGCCAGGGCCCTGCGCGCAGCCGGCGATTCCGAGCGCCAGGCCGACGGGACAGAGGATCGCGGACAGCGTCCGGCGATGTGGACGAAACAGGTGTGTGCTCATGTCGTCTACGTGCGCGCTGCCTTCAGCGCCCCCGCCCACCAGGTGAGGTGATCGAGGAGCGCGGCCGCGCTTTGTCGGTTCTGATCGGTGTCGATGTCGCTGACGTCCTTGATGAACCACGGGTTTGGAATGTGCACCGCCCATCGGGTCGGCACCATGTCGAGCTCGACCGAGACAAGGCGGAGCTGCTCGACGCCCCTCGTGCCGCCGCTTCCGCCCCAGCTCACGAAGGCCACCGCCTTCCGGGCCCACGAAAAGTACGTGGAGTCGAGGGCATTCTTCAGGACCGCGGGGTAGCCGTGGTTGTACTCGGGCGTGCAGATGATGTATCCGTCGGCTTCCCGGATCTTGTCGCGCCACTTGATGACGGCGGGGTTCGAGTACTCGTCCTTGGCCAGTCCTGGTGGCAGCGCCTCTTCGAAGAAGGGAAGCGGGTAGTCACGCAGGTCGAGCAGCTCGACGTCGAGGCCCGGGCGCTTCCTGGCGATATCGAAGATCCACGACGCCGGCTTTTCGCTGAAGCGGTTCGCGCGGGTGCTGCCGACGATGACTTTGATCCTGAGTGTGCTCACGTCTTAGTTCCCGCCGCCGCGTGCGCCTCGGCCCCGCCCGCGGGCCGCAGTCGAAGGTGGCACGATGTTCTGCGCGCGCTGGTAGACGGTGGAGATGCCGTACATCTCGTTGCCGTGCGCGATGACACCGAGCAGTGCGACGGATCGAGCCTGCTGACCGCCGCGCCCGGCTGCAATCATCTCGGTCGCGTTCTGATCGGTCAGCGCCTGGAACGCCTTGTCGCACAGCACGAAGGAATCGGCGAGCCCCTTGATGATCTCCGCCCGCGACTTGCCGGCCGCCTCGAGGCTGGTGCCCTGATTCGGGTTCGCCTCGCCGAGAGCGCCGGAGCACTGGAAGAACTGTGCGTCGGCAACGTGGCCGATGACCTGCCCGTAGGTGCGGACCTCGGCCATCGTGCTCGGCTTGAGCCCGTAGCCCGATTCGGGAACGATCTCGGCCGATTGCGTCAGGTTCACCTTGAGGCCGTTGTAGGCATTCTGAAGTCCCGCAGCGAGCCCCACCGGGCCCCCCCTCTGCGCCATGGCGAGGCCGGACGCCAAGAAGACTGCCGTTGTCACACACACCACTGTCTTTGCCATCGCTATGCTCCTTGGCTCGGTCGGTCGAAGGTCTCGCTCGTGCTCGCGCGCGGGCAGCTCACCAGGGCAAACGCGCATATTACGCCGGATGGCGTGCGGGCGCCAGCACGCGGGTGCAGGCTCGCGGGTCGTGGCAGGAGCTATCTCGCCATGCTCAGTCTTCGAGCTCGCCGTCGAGCGGCTGCCGGTCGTCGCAATCCTGGCATTGCCACATCGGCAGCGACGGGACATCGTACGGAATCGAGCGATCTTCAATCCACCCCAGGGTGGCTACTGACGGCTGAACGATGCGAAGCGTCGTCCTACCGCCGCACACCCCGCATGGTTTCGTGTCACCGAGTTTCGGCATGGCAATGCATTGGCGGCTTGAAAGCTCAGCAGAGATAACGTCTGTGCCTGACGATCCGAACACCGACGCGCTGGCGCCGAACCGGAGGCATTGCCGAAGCCCCAAGAAGACGGTTGGTATTGAGAAAAGGCGGCCCGGTGGGGGAACTTCCCGCGGAGGAACGACCCACGCTGACCGCCTTACCTGGCACATACGGCTAGTGCAAAGCGGTCAGTGGAGGGCGGTGCCGCCCGTGAGGGCTCACCACCGCTTCATGCCGTAGCAAATGCCGTGCCCACACGATACTGCCTGGTTTTTCGCGATTGCTGATGTCGCGGCCGTCAACTGGCCGACGTCTGTGCCACGTTTCTGACACCTGTCGCTGACAGGTTGTCGGACACGACCTGCGCCGGTGAGCCCGGCTACACTTAACCTGTATCAGAATGATCAGCGACTGAAGCTCGACGTCGGCCAGGTCGCCGCCCTCTGCATGGGGGCCGAGACTCGCCACGCTCGAGGAATTGGCCCGGGCAGCGGGCGCATCGAACTAGTGCCGGTCAACAGCCGTATTGAGGTCGAGGAGATTCGTTCATGAGACTTTCAGCATTGGTGCTCGGGTTGTTCCTGCTGGCCGTGCCCGTGTCGGCGGCTGATGTGGATGGCAAGTGGACCGGATCGGTGGACACGCCGAACGGCGCGTTTCCCGTGTCGTTTACGTTCAAGGCCGATGGGACGGCGCTGACCGGCGCGATGCTCGGCATGGACGGCATGGAGATCCCGATCAAGGACGGAAAGATCGACGGCAAGACGATCACGTTCTTGGTCTCGCTCGACTTCGGAGGGATGCCGTTCGAGCTGTCCTACAAGGGTGAGGTCTCGCCCCCCGAGATCAAGTTCATGGGCGAGGCGGGTGGGATGCCCTTCGAGTTCGTCGTGAAGAAGGAGTAGGGGTAGCGGCCCCGCCTCACGCCGCTGCGCAGGGCATGTCGCACTCCGCAAACCGGAACTTACGCTGTACAAGCACGGTTTGCTCCGGCGACACGCCCCACGCAGCGCGAGGTGAGTCCACTGGGCGCCCATGAAGACGACCCTCGCCATCAGCGTCCTGTTGGCGGCCTCGATCACGCTCGTCGCGCAGCAGCCGGGCGTGCACCCGGTCAGCGGCCGCGTCTACGCGCGGACGATGAGCGTGGAAGGGGCGACGTGGCTGGAGCGCCGCGAGCGCGATCGGGAAGAGGAGCCGGACCTGGCGCTCCGGCTCCTTCGCATCAGGCGCGGGTCGACGGTGGCCGACATCGGTGCCGGGTCCGGGTATTTCACGGTCAGGCTCGCGAAGATCGTCGGGGCGATGGGCAAGGTCTACGCGAGCGACATCCAGCCGGGGATGCTGACGCTGCTCCAGCAGAACGTCACACGGGCCAGGGTCGATAACGTGATCCCCGTGCTCGGCGCGATGGATGATCCGCGGCTGCCCGCCGGGAGCATCGACTTGGCGATCATGGTCGACGTCTATCACGAGCTGTCCGAGCCGCAGCGGATGCTGCAGCGCATTCGCGAGGCGCTCAAGCCTGACGGCCGCCTGGCGCTGCTCGAGTACCGCGCGGAGGATCCGGAGGTCCCGATCCTGCGCGATCACAAGATGAGCAAGGCACAGGTGAGGCTCGAGCTCGAACACGAAGGCTTCACGCAGTCACGGGTCTACGATGACCTGCCGTGGCAGCACTTGTTCGTGTTCACGAAGCCTTGAAGCAGCGGCGTGGATCTCTTCCGGCCGGAAGGAGAAGGGAAAGTGAGCGGTGCCACAAATGAGGTGGCGCTCCTGAAACAGGATTAGGGGTTCAAAGAACCAGTCCTGACGCCCCGGGCCGATGACCTCCTCCCGGTACTTGGACTCGTGGTCACCGCTCGGCGATACCCTATCACCGTTCGCCTGGAAGTGGCAACACGCCGAATCCGCCGACATGTCGGCGGGTCAGCCGCGTCGGAGGCGGACACGCTAAACCAGTACCCACATCACGATGATGACGTAAAAGAGTCCGGTCGCAGCGACTTCCAGGACCAGGTACTGTCTTCGAATCCGGCCGAATGCTGGCGAGGGTGGCGCGCCTGGCGCTGGAGCCATCTCCTGGAACCTCGGCTCGACGACGTTGTCGATGAACGGGCCCAGCACCCAGATCGCTCCCACCAGGATGAGCTTCACGAGGAGTCGCGTCGTGAGCTCATGTCCGAGCAGAAGCCACCCGATGCCAGACAGCGTCAGCAGGATCATGCCGAGCACGATGTGTCTGGTGACAGGTTTCGCCACTCTGAGGTAGACGGGCACGAATGTGTAGTCGGTGGCGCACATGAACAGCAGGGTGAGCTTGACGGTCGCGGCGCCGGCTCCCAATGCCAGCCCAATCAGGTGCGTGAAGGTCAGGAGCGATGGCAGCGAGAACATGTGACGCGTGCTCCTCCGCTACGAGACGGCTCCGTGCTCCTTCGCGTATGGGTTTCCCCATACTGATCCTTCGCGGTATTCAAGTTTGCCGGCTCGGATACCCCCGACAATGAAGTCGCGGCTCACGCCAAATTCTTTTTGAGCCGTCACATCGCTCAGGGTTGCCCCTTTGCGATTCCATTCACCGTATTCCGCCATCCTTCGTGTCCCTGATCGAACGTCGTATGGCCGGAAGGCGCCAATGGCGTCAGAACGCCTGCGCGCCGCGACAACGCTCCTGCCGTGTGCGGCCATTCTCCGGGCGTCGCCGACTGAGGTCAAGTGCCAGCGGCACACTGTCGGATGCTCCCGCACGGGCCGGCTGAAGAGCCTGTGAAGAAATCCTGTCAATTCCCAACTCCCAACACCCAACTCCCAAGAATCTCGAACGATTTGGGAATTGGGAGTTGCGGAGTTGGGAGTTGACACTGATTTGTTCACACGCTCTGAAGCCGGACACTACGTACGGGGGGCCGCGCGCCGGGCGCGGCGGGACGGCACGACGAGCCACGAGACCGGCACGCCCAGCGCCACGACGAGTGCGCCGAGCAGCGTCTGACGCGGCTGACCGACGACGAACAGCGTCAGCACCGACAAGACCATCACGAGAAAAAGGAGGATCGGCACCGGGTGCAGCGGCGCAAGGAAGACGTCCGCGCGCGCCTCGGGACGCGGCAGGACCAGCACCGCGGAAGCGGACAACCCCAGGAAGAACACCGCACAGGGCACGAAGTAGCCGAGGATGTCGCCGAACGAGCCCACGAGCGCCAGCGCGCACGCCAGGGCGACCTGCACGACCGTGGAGCCGGCGACAGTGCCGCGACCAGGATCGAACCGCGCGAGCCGTTGCGGGAAGAGATGATCCCTGGCCATGGCCAGGTACACACGCGGGGCACCCAGGAGAACGGCGGCGAGGCTGCCGGCAACCGCCACGACGACCATGACTGCCAGCAGACGTCCCGCCGCCTCGCCGAAGAGCGCCTCGCCGACGGAGGCGACGAAGGCCTCGTCGGTGGCCTGAACCGGCCCTGACGCGCCGAGCGTGTAGGCCACGCTCACGAGCCCGTACATCATCGTCACGAGCGCGAGGCCGCCGATGAGCGCTCGAGGCATGGTTCGGCGTGGCGCTGCGACCTCTTCGCTCATCCTGCCGAAGTCCCACCAGCCGCCGAAGGCAAAGAAGGCGGCGATGAGCGCGGCGGCGATCGCACCGGGCGTGAGCGGGCCCGGCGCGCGCGTCCAGATCGATTCCAGTCCAACGTCACTGGCCCGCACGAGGGCAGCCAGCACGAGCACGCCGACGATGGCGAGCTTCGCGGCCGCGGTCCACTGCATCGTGCGTGTGCTGGCGCTCATGCCCAGGAGCGTCATCAGGCCAAACGCGATGATCGCCGCGATCGCCACGGGAGTGACCAGCTCCGGCCCCCGGCCGGCAGCGGCCAGCAGATACTGGGCGAGCCCGATGCCGAGCGCGGCGGTGAGTCCGGGATCCACCACGAGCAGCGCCATCCAGCCGTAGAGGAACGCGCAGCGAGGGCCGAATGCCTCGCGGAGGAAGACGTAGCTGCCGCCGGCTTTCGGGAAGCGCGTGGACAACTCGGCGTAGCAGAGCGCTCCGGCCGTGCTCAGCGCTCCCATCACCGCCCACACGGCCAAAGCGGCTGACGCGCTGCCAACCGTGCGCATCATCGTGGCCGGAGTCAGGAAGATTCCGACACCGACGACCTGACTGACCACCATCGCGGTGGCGGACCAGGAACGCAGGCGAACGTCGAGTTCACCCTTCTCTCTTCCCGCTTCTCGGTTCGTGTTCACGTTCAGGTTCGGTTCGCTGTTCGA
>Ga0209640_10004353_pt1 | contig 12438 bp, 12 predicted proteins | sample RifCSP10_1_FD_184018 | JGI IMG/M metagenome (GOLD analysis project Ga0209640, IMG submission 184018) | Soil microbial communities from Rifle, Colorado - Rifle CSP2_sed 10_1 (SPAdes) (version 2) | ecosystem: Environmental > Terrestrial > Deep subsurface > Rock core/Sediment | place: Rifle... | reverse complement strand
CAGATCGGCGCAGGCGGCATGTGCGAGGTGTATCAGGCGACCGACACGAACCTCGGCCGCGAGGTGGCCCTCAAAGTCCTGCCCGAGACGTTCGCACAAGACCCGGAACGGCTGGCGCGTTTCGAGCGTGAAGCCAAGACGCTCGCGTCGCTGAATCACGTCAACATCGCCACCATCCACGGCTTCGAGAAGGCCGACCCCTCGGCACGATCGGGGCAGGCGACTTCGCGCGCACTGGTCATGGAACTGGTCGAGGGCCAGACGCTGGCGGATCGCATCACGCACGGCGCCATCCCTGTTGACGAGGCCCTGCCCATTGCGAGGCAGATCGCGGACGCCTTGGAGGCCGCGCACGACGCCGGCGTCATCCATCGCGATCTCAAGCCGGCCAACATCAAGCTGCGCCCCGATCGGGTGGTGAAGGTGTTGGATTTCGGGCTGGCCAAGGCATTCGATCCGTCGCCGGGAAGCAGCCCTGGCCTCCCGCACTCGCAGAGTGCCACGACGCCGGCCGAAACAGAGACGGGGATCGTGCTCGGGACCGCGCCGTACATGAGCCCCGAACAGGCCAGCGGGAAATTTGTCGACAAGCGCACCGACATCTGGGCGTTCGGGTGCGTCCTCTACGAAATGCTGACCGGCTCGGCGCCGTTCGCGGGCGACACCAAAACCGAAACACTTGTCGCCATTCTGGAGCGTGAGCCGGACTGGACTGCCCTGCCCCGCTCGACGCCGCCGACCGTACGGCGTCTCCTCGAACGCTGTCTCACGAAGGATCCGAAGCTGCGTCTGCGCGACATCGGCGATGCCCGGGCGGACATCGCCGACGGGCCAGCCTCGATGGTGAGTGCCGGGGCCACGAGCCCTGGCCGCGCGAGCAGGTGGACGGCCGTGCACTGGATCGCCGTCTCGATCCTGACGGCCGCTGCGACCGGCCTCATTGTCTGGAACCTCAAACCCGGCCCATCGTCGCCGGGGACCTCGTCCATCTCCGTCGCCCGTCTCGTGATCGCGCCTCCGCCTGGTGATTCGATCGAATCGGACGCGCTCAGCGTCGCAATCTCGCCCGACGGTCGCCGTGTGGCCTACGTCGCCGGTCGCGGCAGCCGCCGCCGGATCTATGTACACGACATCGGTCAGTTCAACAGCTCGCCGCTGCCGGGCACCGAAGGGGGCGACGCCCCGTTCTTCTCACCGGATGGGCAGTGGGTCGGTTTCGTCGAAGGAGGGAGGCTGAGGAAGACACGGCTCACCGGCGGACCGCCGCAGACCATCACCGAGACGTTCCAGACAGTGAGCGGCTTCGCGGTAAGCTGGGAAAGCAACGACACGATCTTCTTCACACCGACACCTGGCACGGGCATCTGGAGCGTCTCCGCAGGAGGCGGCGCGCCAACAGCGGTGACCACGTTGACCGAGACAGAAAACAGTCACCGGTGGCCACAGCTCCTGCCTGGAGGGAAGACTCTCCTGTTCAGCGCAGCCACCGCCTCTGATTCACAGTCCTACGTCCAACTGCTCGACACTGGCGAGCGACGGCCTCTGCTCAAAGGCGTTGGAACCCGCTATCTGCCCACGGGGCATCTCGTCTACGCTCAGGCCGGCACGCTCATGGCCGTGCCGTTCGATCCGTCCCGCCTGGAGGTGACCGGGGCGCCCGTCGCTGTCCTGTCCGGCTTCCGGCAGATCGCTCGACTTCGCAACAGCACGATATCGAATTTCGTGCCGCAGATCAGCTTTTCCAACGCCGGGGCCATCGCGTACGTTCCGGCAAGTCCGCGACCCCAGCAGGACGCGCTCGTGTGGGTGAACCGTGCGGGAGTCGAGCAACCGACTGGTGCGTCCGGCGGCACCTACTCCCAGCCGCGGCTGTCACCCGACGGCCGGCGCGTGGCGGTCACGATCAGCGGGGAGGAGCACGACGATGTGTGGCTGTACGACCTGACGCGTGAGGATTGGAGTCGCTTCACGTCGGAGGGAAATAGCGCGTTTCCCCTCTGGACGCTCGACGGACGCCGGCTCGCGTACGTCTCCGACAAAGCCGGTCCCGACAACATGTACGTGAAGCCGCTCGACGGCAGCGGGCCGGAAGAACGACTGCTGGCGAGTGACGGCTCCAACTATCCCTTTGCCTGGTCGCATGACGGCGCGTTGATATTCGTCTGGCCGGATCCCGTCACCTTGCAGAACATCTCGGTCCTTGGCCCGGACGACGGAGCCAAGCCAACGACGTGGCTCCAGACGCAGTTCGGCGAAGGCGCCCCGGCGCTCTCACCGGACGGTCGCTGGCTGGCATACGTCTCGAATGAATCGGGTCGCAACGACATCTACGTTCGACCGTTTCGATCCTCGGGTGAAAAGTCGCCGATTTCGATCGAAGGTGGCAACGAGCCGGTCTGGTCGCCGAATGGGCGGGAGCTGTTCTATCGCAACGGCGACGCCATGATGGCGGTCGACGTCTCGACAGGCCCCGTATTCGCGGCGGGGAAACCGCGGGTGTTGTTCGAGAAGCGCTACGAGCGGACGCTTGCCCTGTGGCCGAATTATGCAGTCTCCCGAGACGGCCAGCGGTTCCTGATGGTCAAGGCACTCGACGGTGAGGAAACCTCGACTCAGATCAACGTCGTGCTCAACTGGTTCGAGGAGCTGAAGCGCCTCGTGCCGGTGAACTGACCGCCCCCGCAGCCTGTCGCGGCTTCAGACTCCTCACTGATGCCGAAGAACCCCGCCCGACCCGACTTCGGCGGCGCACATGCGTTCGAGACCTACGAGGGAGACCACACCAACCGCGCGTCGAACGGATCGAGACGAAGGTGCTGACAACGAAGTCGGCCTCGGGACGGCTCGACACAGCCGCCCTACGGCCCCGCACACGAGGCGACCTCCCGAGGAGGGCATCCTCTGTGCGCGAAGAGGCGCTCGACCGCCGGGGCGACTTCCGCCCCCGCGTGCACGTGGGCCGACGCCGTCGCGGGATCCTCGCCGGTTCGCTCGCGATCGAGCCACACACGCCTGATACCGAGCGTCCGCGCCGGCTCGATGTCGTGGTACCAACTGCACGCCACGTGCACCCAATCGGCCCTGCCCACTCCGGTCAGCCGCTCGAACGCGCGGAAATGCCATGGCGCCGGCTTGTAGGCGCGCACCCGCTCCGACGTGAGAAACAAATCGAACGGCGCCGTGAACAGCCGATGCGTGACCTCGAACAGATCGTCGTCGCAGTTGGTGAGCACGGCGAGGCGGCAGCCTCCGAGGCGCAGCTCCGCCAGCATCGCCTCCACATCGTCGAAGAGGCGCATCGAAGCCCAGGACTCGGGGAGCCCGCGGGCATCCGTGTCGGACAAGGGCACGCCGTGATCGGCGGCGGCCCGCATCAGCGCCGTCGCGAGCACGTCCTTGTACGCGCGGTGAGGTTTCGCGCGCTCCACCAGACGCTCGTGTGCGTGGTACGCACGCACGACGTCGGCGGCCTTGTTGCCCGCATGAGGGGCGAGAGCAGCGGCAAGCCCCGTGTGCCAGTCGACGAGTGTGCCGAAACAGTCGAAAGTGACCCACCTGGTTGGCGTGAAACGAGACACTGGAACCTCCCACGGTCCGCCTGAAGGCGGACACTACGTACCCTCCGGTCCGCGTGAAAGCGGACGCCACCAAAAAGAAAAAGGGCCATCACCCCTGCCCGGATGATGGCCCTCGACGATCGCGAAGAAGGATTCGGTCTACATCATCCGGATGCGCCTGGCGGCACCAGCCACATCGAGCCGTCCGCCAGGGCAATGCGCGCAACGACCGGGCTGGTAAGCAGCGCGGTCATCGGGCACACGTTGGTGGCGTGGACGGTCTTGGGATGCACAGGAACTCCGAACGATGTGCCGACCATGATACTCCCGATGGGCCAGCCAACCAACCAAGGGCTCCGCCCTCGATATCCCGGCAGAGCCCTTGGCTGGTTGCCAGTATCTCCTGGCGCGCTCCGCGCGCCTCGGACCGCTCTGCGGGGCACAACGAGTACGAAATTCGCGCAACGAGCCGCATGGCGGTCCAACCCCCCGGTTCCGCCGGATTGTCGTGTCTTGATCGCACTGGCGACGTCGACTACCGTAGCGCATGGTCAGCTCGCTGTCGTCGATCGTCATCTCCGCCGTTCCACGCCTCAACGCCTTCTCGGAGGATGTCGCCGCCCAGAAGCCGTCACCAGACACATGGTCGAAGAAAGAGATCCTCGGCCATCTGATTGATTCCGCCGCCAACAACCACGTGCGCTTCGTGCGCCTGCAGCTCGAGCCCGAGATCAGTCTTCCAGGCTACGAACAGGACGGGTGGGTACGCACGGGCCGCTATCAGCAGACGCCGTGGACGGAGATCGTGGCGCTCTGGGCCGCCTACAACCGGCATCTGGCGACCGTCATCGAGTCACTCGACCCGGCGGCGCTGGGCCACGTCTGGCACTCCCCGGGCGGGGACGTCACGCTGGAATTCCTGGCGACCGACTACGTCGAACACATGACGCACCATCTGCGCCAGATCGGGCTGGCGGTCTGAACTGTTCTGAGACGCGCGATGCAAGATGCAGAATGAGAAGGCCTTGTTTGCATTCTGCATTTTGAATCCTGCATTACGAGTTTCTGTCTTTAGCACCGCAACCGGTGAATGACGCCCGGCCGCCCGCGTGCCCGCTCGGATGTGAGGAGCAGAGTCTCCTCGTCGAGGTAGGCGATCGCTTCTCCCTGAGGCTCTGCGTTCCCGAGGAAGCACGGTCGTCCGAGGTCGCGCCAGCGGGTGACTCCCTGGTCGGCCACAACGGCACCAAAGAAGAACACTTCACTGTAGGTCCGCACCGCGAGCGTCTTCGCGTCCGGCGACACGGCCGCGCCGGTCACGAGCCGTCCGATCCGTGCGTCCGGCACGATGCCGGTGTCTCCCCAGTCCTCAGCCGTGAGAACCTCCCCCGAGGCGAGCGCTCGTTTGATGCCGTCACGAGAGAGGCGGAAGAAGCCGATGGAGCCGGTGCGATCCTTGGATACGATCGTCGCGTCTCCGTTCGGCAGTACCGCGAAGGCCTCGGCGTCGTGCGGCTGGTCAGGATATCGAAAGCGGAAGGATCGCGCCGCAACGGTAAGGGATTCCTGCCCCTCACCCGTGAGCATCGGCTCGACCACGATGTAGACCGTGAGAGTCTCCCGCGCACGATCGTTGTTGCCGATGTCGGCGATGTAGAGGCAGACGTCCGGGGTCACGGCGACGCCAGCCGGACAGGGGCCGGAGGCCACGTCCTCCCAGTCACGAGCGTCCGCGTTGGCCACCGGGATTGTCGCGAGCAGCCGCCCTGACTGGTCGACGGCGTAGAGAACGGGACCGGCGCCGGAGTCGTTGTGTGACCACAGAACGCCGGGCTGGGTCCGGCTCACGGCCAGTCCCGAGCTCTCGTTGAGTTCGGCCGGCAGGGTTCCGAGTGGCTCGAGCACCCGCGCAGCGTAGGCTTTGCCCTGCTCGAGATGCGCGGCCAGGGCCCGCTCCGAACGCTGCCTCTCCACCCACGACCACATCAGGAGCCCGAGACTCCCGACGACGGCCAGGGCGACGACGGCAGTGACCACGGTGCGGGTCGACACGGTGCGCAGCATCATAGCCCGACCACAGACGGCCGGCCGCGCGCGGGGAAACCCCTTCATCGCGAAAGAGAGTAGCGCCGGGGACGCTGATGATGGATCATCGATGACCATGAGCGCTTCCCGCTGGGTGACTCCCCTCGTCTTTGCCACGGCCGTCGTGGCGTCTGCCCAGGTTCCACTCACCAAGGAGCCGCGGCATCGAGTGGTGTTCGAGAACGCCGACCTTCGCGTCATCGACGTGAACGTCCCGCCGCGCGGCGCGACGCTCGATCACGTGCACGACAACGACATCGTGACCGTGTCGATGACGAGCGGCGCCGACACGCGCACGCAGTCACCGGGACAGCCGTGGAGCCCCGTTCGGCCGCGCCGGCCGCTTGGCCACGCGAACGTCACCGACTACAGCGGCAAGCCCGCGAGTCATCGTGTCGAGAACATCGGCGACAGCGCGTACCAGCTCTTCGCCGTGGAGAACAGGCGCACGAGTGGATGGTCGACCGCGGCACCCCTGTCCGCCCTTGCCACCACGCTGGCGACGGAGTCGCGCGCGTTCCGCGTCTACGACGTGCGGCTCGGGCGCGAGAGGAACCAGGCCTCTCACACGCACGCGGTGCCGACGATTGTGGTCCTCGTCGCCGGCAAGGTGTTGTCGGAAGGGTCAGACGCCCAGGCGAAGGCCCTGTCGCCCGCGCCGGTCGGCCTCAAGCAGCTCGATGGGCCGGGACAGTGGGTGCTGATCCCCCGGAGCGAATCGCATCACGTCGTCCGGCTGGGCACGGGGGAGGCGCACGTCGTCGAGATCGAGGTCCGCTGAGCCCCGTCACGCCCGCGCAGTCACGAGCACCTGACCTGGTGACATCACCGGCCTGGCGACCTTCACCCGTTCGAAGCCTGCTCGACGCAGCCACGCCGCGTACTGGTCGCCGTGATAGGCGCCCGCCGTCGACGTGAGGCGGAAGAACAGCGCCGCGCCGTCGCCTCCGGTCGCCCGCGACCCCCTCTTCGGCGCTTCGATCTCCCAGATGGCCGCCGTTCCATCCCCGACGAGCGTCGTACGCACCCGTTCCAGGATCGACAGAATGCGGTCCTCCGTGAAGTGGTGCAGGATGTTCAGCAGCAGCACGACGTCGTGGCGACCGAAGTCCGACGTCAGCACATCGCCTTCCCGGTGCGTCACGACATCGTCCAGGCCTTCGGCCCGGGAGAGCGCACGGGCGTGCGCGATCGCCTTGGGAAGCTCCAGCACGGTGGAGCGCATCGGTGGATGCCTGCGGCAGACGGCGGCGCCGAAGAGTCCGTGCGAGCCGGCCAGATCCAGCAGGCTGGTGGCGCCCTTGCGCACCGGCACGCGAGAGGCGACGACCGTCACGTCGAACCTGGCGCGCTCGAGCATGCCCTGCTGATAGTCGCGCCAGCTCTCCGGATCGGTCATCGTCTCGTGGAAGTCGACCCCGCGTCCGGTGCGAACGAGGTCCTCGAGGTGCTCGATGAACTCCCACTGCCGGTAGGTGAACCGAATGAAACCGACGAACTCCATCGGCGCGCCCTGGACCATCGTGCGGCGCGCGAGGGCGGACAGGGCGAACCGGTCTCCACCACGCTGCACGAGATAGTCGCAGACGGTGAGCCCGCGCAGGAGCAGTTCGAGCGCACCGGCATCGAGGCGCAGCCTCGACGCGAGGTCGGCCGCGGTGTGCTCCCCTTCGCGCATGGCCTCGAAGACGCCCAGGCTCACCCCCGCCATGATGGCGCGCGTCTTCAGCGGGCCGAAGAGCGCGTCGATCATCGGAACCGGGACCTTGCCGGTCGCGAGCGCCATGCGCTCGAGCACGCTGGTGGGGATCACGCCGTATTTCATTTCTTGCAAGAGGCTACAACGATTCGCCCGACTCGGCGTTACCATGGTACGACCGCCCACGAGGACGACGATGGCTGACACGAAAGCGTGGCAGGGGACGGAACGACGCACGAGCACCCGGATGCGCGTGCTGATCGACGAGCTGCGATCGGAGCTGCGCGACAGCCGCGACGCGCTGGAGTTCCTGCGCGAGCAGGTGCACGCCCTGAACGTAAAGGTCGAGGAACTGAGACGCGCGCACAACGAAGGGCGACCCGCTGTCTGAGCCCGGACGCGAGCCCCGCGGGCTGGCCCTGCGCTGCGCGGTTCAACTTCCTGTTGAACGCCCGCCGGCAGGCGACCATAATCGGCCAATTCGAACGTTCCACCTGCAGGAGGCCCGACCCATGAAGACCGCTGCCTTGTGCGCCCTCTTACTCACCGTGCTGACGGTGCCGGCTTCGACGGCGTCCTCCCCCACTGCAAAGCCGGAGGACGTAGGGCTGTCGTCGGAGCGGCTCCAGCGAATCACGCAGATGATCGACAGGCACATCGCCGCGGGCGACCTGGCGGGCGCCGTCACCATCGTGGCGCGCAAGGGAAAGGTCGTGCACCACGCCGCGCGCGGCGTGATGGATTTGCAATCGAAGCAGCCGATGGCGCCCGGCACCATGTTCCGCATCGCCTCGATGACCAAGCCGGTGATCGGCGTGGCGATCATGATGCTGGTCGAGGAAGGCAAGCTCCACCTCAACGATCCGGTGTCGCGCTACATCCCCCAGTTCCGCGAGATGAAGGTCGCGGTGGCTCGCCCGGCACCTGCCGGCGGACGCGGCGCGGGGGCCGGGGGCGGTGACCCGGAGTTCTACACCGTGCCGGCCCAGCGTGCGATCACGGTGAAGGACCTGCTCACGCACGTCTCGGGACTGGGGAGCGGGCCGATGGGCAACAGCGACATCGCGAAGGTCGCCCGCAAGGAAGGCGAGACGCTCGCCGACTACATCCCGAGGCTGGGACCCACCGCGCTCGAGTTCCAGCCGGGTACGCGCTGGACCTACAGCCCCGGCGCAGGCTTCGAGACGCTGGGGCGCATTGTCGAGGTCGCCTCCGGCACGCGGCTCGACCAGTTCTTCCGCACGCGCATCTTCGACCCACTCGGGATGACGGACATCACCTTCTGGCCGACCGATGCGCAGTGGACACGCGTGGCCAGCGTCTACACTCGCGGACCCAACGGCCTGACGAAGACGACGCCGCCAAACGACACGATGTCGAGGAACGTCTACTTCCGCGGCTCCGGCGGCTTGTACAGCACGGCCGAGGATTACATCCCGCTGGGCATGATGCTCGCGAACGGCGGCGAGCTGAGCGGCAAGCGCCTGCTGGGCCGGAAGACCGTGGAAATGCTGAGCGCCGTCCACGTCCCGGACACCTTGCCCGGGCGCCCGGCCGGTGAGGGCTACGGGTTGAGCGTCCGCGTCGTGACCGATCACGCCGCGCGAGGCACGATACTGTCTGATGGCACGTTCGGATGGAGCGGCGCCCAGGGCACCCACTTCTTCGTCGACCCGAAGGAAGAGCTGGTCGGCGTGCTCATGGTGCAGACGTCGATCCAGGAAATCCAACGGGAGTTCGAGGATCTGGTCGCGCAATCAGTGGTCGACTGAACGTGCCCAACTACGAGGTGAGGATGGGAGACTTCTCCATGTCGCGTCGCCGGAGTCGAGTGTGGATTGCGTCCGCAGTGGCGTGTGCGTGCGCTGCCACGATCGTGGGATTCGCTCAGCAGCCGCCGCCGATCGGCATCGCACCCGTGACGCTGAGCGCGGGACCGTACGCGTTCGACACCGCCGAACAGCACAGGATTCGAGTCGTCATCGTCGCCCGGGGTCTGGCGCACCCCTTCAGCCTGGCGTTTCTCCCGAACGGCGACGCCCTCGTCACCGAGCGCGGCGCGCGCCTGCGCCTCGTCCACAACGCCACGGGCGCCGGCGGGCAGCCCACGCTCGATCCCGAGCCGGTCGCCGGCATTCCTGCGACGCCTGCGTTCAGAGGCGGAGGGCTGCAGGAGGTCGCGCTGCACCCGCAGTTCGCCACGAACCGGCTCGTCTACTTCACCTACAACAAGGCGGGGGCCGCCGGTCAGAACCCGAACCAGCGGCAGAGCGCCGTCACGCTGGCGCGCGGACGATTCGAGGGCAAGGCGCTCGCGGGCGTCGAGGAGCTGTTCACGGGCGACTGGAGCAACGGCGCCAGCGGGTCGCGCCTCGCTTTCGGTTCGAACGGGGTGCTGTACATGACCACCGGGGCGCCCTTCGGCGAACAGGCGCAGGACATGAACACGGTGTACGGCAAGGTGCTGCGTCTCCGTGACGATGGTCGCGTGCCCGCGGACAATCCGTTCGTCGGGCGATCGGGTGTGCGGCCCGAGGTGTTCTCGCTGGGTCATCGGGATCAGCTCGGCCTCACGGTCCACGGCCCAACAGGATCGGTGCTCACCGCCGAACACGGGCCGAACGGTGGCGATGAAGTCAACGTGATCCTGGCGGGACGCAACTACGGCTGGCCCACGTTCACCTTCGGGCGCGCCTACGAGGGCCCGCGCATCGGGGACTCGCCGCTCGGACCGGGCATCGAGCCGCCGCTCGTGATCTGGATCCCGTCGATTGCCCCGACGGGTCTGACCTTCTACACGGGCGACCGGCTTCCCGCCTGGAAGGGCAACCTGTTCGTCGGCAGCGCGCGCCGCGGCGAGGTCCCTCGCACGGGCGGACTGGAGCGCGTCGTCGTGAACGACAAGCTCGAGGAGCTGCGCCGCGAGACGCTGCTGACCGAGCTGCACCAGCGCATTCGCGACGTGCGGCAGGGTCCCGATGGGCTGCTGTACGTCCTCACCGACGAAGACGACGGGGCGCTGCTGCGGATCGAGCCGGCGCCGTGAACGACGGAGTGGGACGGGACGCTTCCGGTCCCTCTTCATCTGCGAGGATTCTCGTCGTGGCGGCGACAGGCCGCGAACTGGCGGGCGCAACGGGAGTGCTGACCCTCTGCTGCGGCGTCGGACCCGTGGACGCCGCGGCCGCGACGGCCGCTGGAATAGCCGCGCATCGACCCTCGGCCATTCTTCATGTCGGGATTGCAGGCGCACGCCGCGGATCCGGCGTGACGCCGGTCTCACTCGTGATCGGCTCGGAATCGATCTACTGCGACCTGGGTGTGCCCGGCGAGTGGGCGCCTCGCACGATCGCATCCGCGAGCGAGCTCGTGGCGGCCGCGCGCCGGGCCCTGCCCGGGGCCACGGTGCTGCCGATCGGCACGAGCGCGCGCGTGGGCGGCACGACGGGGTGCCTCGTCGAGGCCATGGAAGGCTTCGCCGTGCTCAGGGCCGCGCAGCTTGCGGGCGTGCCAGCCGTGGAGATCCGTGCGATCGCCAACGAGATCGAAGAGGCGGACCGCGGGGCCTGGCGGTTCGACGAGGCATTGACCGCGATCGCGAAGGCGACACCACGGCTCGTCGCGGAGATCGCCGCATGCGTGAGCTGACCTTCGGCTTCTCGCCGTGTCCCAACGACACATTCGCCTTCTACGCGCTGGCCCACGGCCTGGTCGACGCGCCCTTTCGTGTGCGGGCGCAGCTGCTCGACATCGAGGAGCTGAACCGGCGCGCCCACGAGGGTGTCTTCGATCTGACCAAGCTCAGTTTCGGCGCCCTTCCGGGCGTCGCGGGGCGTTACCGCCTTCTGCGAAGCGGCGCGGCGCTCGGCCGCGGAGTCGGTCCGCTCGTCGTCGCTCGCGAGCCTGCGTCGCTGGCCGACGCCGCCGCGGGACGAATCGCCATTCCGGGGCGGGAGACCACGGCATTCCGGCTGCTTCGACTGGCGGCGCCGCGCCTGGGCGACGTCGTCGAGCTGCGGTACGACCAGATCCTCCCGGCCCTCGTCCGGGGCGACGTCGACGCCGGACTCATCATCCACGAAAGCCGGTTCACCTACGGCGCCCACGGTCTGATCCGGGTGGCGGACCTCGGTGACTGGTGGGAGGGCGAGACCGGTTTGCCAGTGCCTCTCGCCGGAATCTGTGCCCGGACGGATCTCGACGCCGGCATCGTCACGGCGGCTGAGAAAGCGATCCGAGCGTCAGTCGAGCGGGCGTTTGCCAATCCGCTCGAAAGCCGCGCATGGATCCGCGCCCACGCACAGGAGATGTCCGACGAGGTGTGCGACACGCACATCCGGCTCTACGTGAACGAGCACAGCCTCGACCTGGGTGAAGAAGGGCTGCAGGCCGTCGAACGACTGGTGGGTCCGGCTGAAGCCGGACACTACGTACGTCGATAGGGAGCGATCATCACCGAGAGCCGAAAGCCAAGAGCCGAGAGCCGAGAGCCCAGATTACGCCGGCTTGGCCTTGAGCACTCCGATCTGGAGGAGCAGGCCGGTGAAGTCGTAGATCCGGCGCTCGCGCACGATCTGCCCGTTCTCCAGCTCGTAGAAGAACACGGCGGACATCCTGAAGCGCTTGCCCGTCGGCGGCAGGCCCAGGAAGTCCCCAATGTGTGTGCCCTCGACGGACAGAACGGTTGTGGCCCTGTTGCCGTCGATGATCAGGTCGTCGACGGACATCGTCAGGTCGAGGAACGCGTTGAACACGGCGCGCAAGGCCCGCTCCGCCGCCTCACGGCCGGTGTGAACACCGGCGGTGGGGCTCTCGATCACGGCATGGTCGGCGTAATCCGCGGCCAGCGCCGCCGCATCGAGGTCTTCGTACGCCTCCTGCCGGCGTTTGAAGAACGCCTCCATCTCAGCGCGGGTCATGCGGCCTTGGTATTGTCCAGCTCCGGCGACCGTGGTGTGCTCGCTCGACATCACGCCCCCTTCCTCACCGCGCTACCCAGCCAAGGGCTCCGCCCTTGATATCCCGGCAGAGCCCTTGGCTGGTTGCCAGCATCTCTTGGCGCGCTTCGCGCGCCCAGGACCGCTATGCGGGTCACAA
>Ga0209640_10004352_pt1 | contig 12439 bp, 10 predicted proteins | sample RifCSP10_1_FD_184018 | JGI IMG/M metagenome (GOLD analysis project Ga0209640, IMG submission 184018) | Soil microbial communities from Rifle, Colorado - Rifle CSP2_sed 10_1 (SPAdes) (version 2) | ecosystem: Environmental > Terrestrial > Deep subsurface > Rock core/Sediment | place: Rifle... | reverse complement strand
CTCGGCCAGGCGTGCGGGTACAGCGCAGGTCGGGCAGGACAAGCGATTCCCGCGGCCGATCGTGCGTCCACAGGCCGGGCATTCCCAGCGCGCTGCGACCGTTTGTACGTCCAGTTCGGCGCCTTCGCAGATCGTTCGTTCGCGGAACATCTCGTAGGCCGTCGTCAACAGCTCCACCTCGACGCCCGAGAGCTCGCCGATGCGGATCGACAGCCGACGGACGGCGGTCGCTCGCCTGGCCCGCGCTTCTGCATCCACACGCTCCACCAACGCCTGGACGATCGAGTATTCGTGCATCCCTATTTCCGCTGGAAGTTTGGCGGGCGCTTGGCAAAGAAGCCGTCGAGCCCCGCGGCAAATTCAGCGCCGTCTGCAATTCGGGTGAGATGGTCCAGCTCCCGATCCAGATGCGTGTCGAGGCGATCCATTCCGGCGGCCTGATTGAGCAGCGCCTTGGCAACCGCGAACGCCTCCATCGGTCCATCGACGACGGTTTGGGCGACCAGTCGCACTTCCTGGTCGAAAGTGCCCGTCGGGTAGACCTTGTTGATCAGGCCGAGCTGCAGGGCGCGGGACGCGTCGAGACGCGGGTTGAGGAGCACCAGCTCCATCGCGCGACGGAACCCGAGCAGGCGCGGGAGCATGAACGTGGAGCTTTCGGCCCCCGTCAGTCCCGTCTTGGAATACGCCCATTCGAAGGTCGCTCGCTCCGAGGCGAACACGAGGTCACAGCACATCGCCAGGCCAAACCCACCAGCCGCGGCCACGCCGTCGACGGCCGCGATGAACGGCTTCGGAGCGCGGCGGATCTCGGCGATCGTGCTGTGGATGTACTCGAGAATCTGCTTGAAGCGCTCGCCATAGCCCGAAGGTGTCTCACGAGCGTCTGGACTCAGGTATTCGAGATCTTCGGCCTCGCCACCAGCGCGGATGTACTTCAGGTCGGCGCCGCTGCAGAACACACCATTGACGCCGGACAGAATCACGGCTCTGACGCCGTCGTCGCGTGCCAGCATCAGCCCCGCGCGACGGAGGTCCTGTGCCGTCCGCACGTCGAGCGAGTTGAAGCGCTCGGGTCGATCGATCGTGATGTAACCGATCGCGCCCTCGAGGCGCGTCCGGATGTGCTCGGTGACAACCTGTTCCATATCGTCCAAATCCCGAAGTTCAGTCGTGTTGACAGAGAACACGGAACACCGAGACACCGAGACACCGAGAGACGCTAATAGTCGGCCTCGGTGCCTCTGTGCCTCGGTGGCTCGTGATCGTCAAGTGAAGGTGTCCTCGGGGATTAGCAGATTCTCGGCAGCGGCTCCCCTTCAGGCTCCGTGACGAGCCGTCGCCCGAAGCCGGTATCGAGAATGACCGCACCAACGCGCTCGCCGGTGCACGTGCCAACGATCGCCGCATCGCGGCCCAACGGGTGCGCACGCAGCGCGTCCAGCACGGCTTCCACCGCTTCTGAACGCACGCCCAGCACCGCCTTCCCTTCGTTCGCGACGTGCAAGGGATCGATGCCCAGCAGCTCTCCGGCAGCCCGTACCTGAGGCGTCACCGGCAGGGCCATCTCGTCGAGCACGATGCCGACACCGCTTTTGGCGGCCATCTCGTGCAGCGCCGACGCGAGGCCGCCACGAGTTGGATCCTTCATGGCTACGATGGCGCCAGGGACGCTGTCGAGCGCAGCACGCACCAGGCGGTTCAGCGGTGCGACATCCGACCGCAGGTCGCCGTCGAGAGCCAATCCGTGCCGCCGCGCCATGACGGCTAATCCGTGGTCGCCGATCGTGCCGGTCAAGACGAGGCGATCGCCGGGACGCAACCCGGAGTCAGGGACCACACGTCCGGTCATCGCAATGCCGGTCGTGTTGAGGACGATGCCGTCGAGCTCGCCCTTCCCCATCACCTTGGTGTCGCCGGTCACGACGAAGGTGCCCGCCTCCTCGCAGGTCTCGCGGATCGAGCGCTGAATCCGAATGAGATCGGCACGGGGGAAACCCTCCTCGAGGATGACGGCGCACGTCAGGCCCAGCACCTCGGTCGCGCCCATCACGGCGAGGTCGTTGACTGTGCCCGATACTGCGAGTCGGCCAATATCACCACCCGGGAAGAACACCGGATGAATCACGTGAGAATCGGTCGTCACCACCAGCCAGCGATCCCCGATGCGCAACGCCGCGCCGTCGTCCATCGCCGCAAGCCCGATGTCCGCGTTTGACGGGGCCGCTGCCATTCCGTCGAGGAACACCTGCTGGATCAAGCTCCTCATTGCCTGTCCGCCGGCGCCGTACTTCAGCGTGATGCGTTCATCGAGCACAGACAGCGCCACGATACCCTCCCAAATCTGGATGTCCTCCATACTGGTGCCAGATCTTGCACGTCCCCTCGCCGCTCACCATGCAGGCGCCGACCGGTGAATGAGGAACGCACTCCTTGCCGAACAGCGCACAGTCGGTCGGCGACTTGATACCGGCCATGATGTTGCCGCAAATGCACTCCTGAGCCAGCGCCGGAGGAGCGTAGTCCCAGAGCCCGGTCACGTCGATGTCGAACCGTTTGCGCGCGTCGAGATGGGCCCACTCGTCCCGCAACCGTAAGTTCCCGTTGGGCACGTGCGCGATGCCGCGCCAGCGGCCGCCGATTGGACGGAACACCTTCCAGAGCTGCTCTTGCGCGCGCAGATTGCCTTCCTTGGTCACGCAGCGGGGATACATGTTCTCTACCGACGCCCGGCCCTCCCGAATCAGCTCGACCAGCTTGACGAGGCCCGCGAGGATATCGAGCGGCTCGAAGCCGGCGACGACCACCGGCAGCTTGTGGCGCGCGACGAAGCGCTCGAATACTCCCCAGCCGGTGATCGTGGCCGCATGCCCCGCGGCCAGGAATCCTTCGACACGGGTATCCGGCATCTCGGCCACGATTTCCATCACCGGCGGGATGTACTTGTGCGCCGAGAGCACGAAGAAATTGGGCGGCGGGTCGCCAAGAACAACCGCGGCCGTTGCCACGGCCGTCGTCTCGAATCCCGTGGCGAAGAAAACGACTGGATCGCTGCTCGCTCGCGCCAGGTCGACTGCTTGGCTGACGCTGTACACCACGTCGACCCTGCCGCCCTCGGCCTGAACGTCTGCGAGCGACATCACCGTGCCCGGCACCTTGACCATGTCGCCGTAGGTCGCAATCCGCACGCCCTGACGCGCTAATGCGACACCTTCATCGACTTCGGGCACGTCCGTGATGCACACGGGACAGCCCGGTCCCATGATGACGTTCAGGTTCCTCGGCAGCGTCGCGCGGAGCCCGAATTTGGCAATGGCCTGCTCGTGGCTGCCGCAGACGTGCATGATGGACACCGGGCTGCGGCCGATCTCGTCGGTGAGCCGCGCGAGCGTGTCAGAGAGGGCGCGAGCCCGCACGGGGTCGCGGAACTTCAGCTCGGCGAACGCACCGCTAGCTCCGATCATCACCAGCTCCCTGAATCTCGCTCTTGATGTCAGCGGCCATCAGGTCATCTTCGCGCTCCGCCAGCCGGAGCAGCTCTTCGTAGAGAGCGAGTGTGCCGTCAACCTCGCCCGGAGGAATGCGTCGAATCGCGTACCCCACGTGATTGAGGATGTAGTCGCCCGGCTGCACGGGCTCATCGACGACCTCGAGCCGGATCTGCTTGCGCACACCCCAGAAGTCGACCGTCGCCAGAAGACCGTTTACTTCAACGACTCTACCGGGAACACCCAGACACATTGCGTTGCTCCTCGGCGGGTCCGCTTCGCGGCACCCGTCCAACCCCTATTTGTACTCCCGGCGGGTCCGCTTCGCGGCACCCGCCCTATGTACTTCACATTCCGATTCGGCGCGCCATCGCCGCCGCCACCACGGCCTGCCCGAGTGCGAGACCGCCGTCACCTGGCGGCACATCACCGTGCAGATGTACGGCGAACCCCGGCGCCAGCGTGCCGGCAAGACTCTCGGTCAGCCGTGGATTCTGGAAGCATCCGCCTGTCAGCACCACCGGGAGTCGCCCGTGCACCCTGGCTGCCGCACGCACAACGTCGGCAGTGGCAGCGACGATCGTGTTGTGGAACCGCGCAGAGATCCGTGGCGCTGGGACATCGGCGAGCAGGTCGCGCACAAGCTCCCGAACCATCGGACGCAGATCGACCATCCACGGCGATTGCTGCCAATCGATCTCGTAGCCGTACCGCCCGTCCTCTATTGAATCGGCCACCACGTTCCATTCGAGTGCGATCTGCCCCTCGTATCGCGACTCGGGCCTCACGAGCGCCAGCGACCCGATGCCGTCGAAATACCGGCCGCAGCCGTGCGCCAGGGGCGCGCGGAAGCGTGTCGCCAGCATCTGGCGAACGACCGCTACATCCCGCTGCTCCACTGCGGAAAACAGACGGAGATCATCGAGCGGCGCGCCTCCGTCGAAGGCGTCTTCAAGCAGCGCCAGCGCAATTCGCCACGGATGACGGATCGCGGCGTCGCCGCCGGCCAGCAGAACGGGCCTCAGCGTCGCCACGCGCTCAAAGCTTTCGTAGCGCGCCACGAGCACCTCGCCGCCCCACGCCGCGCCATCGGTACCGTAACCGGTACCGTCGTACGCGACGCCGATCACCGGACCGGCCAATCCATGCTCCGCCATGGCGCTCGCAACATGCGCATGGTGGTGCTGCACGCCAATCTTGACCGGCTCCGGCCGCGCGAGGGCATACCTCGTCGACAGATATTCGGGATGCAGGTCGTACGCGATGACGCGAGGCGTGACGCGCAGAAAGCGTTCCATCCGTGCGACCGACGCCTCGAATGCCTGATACGTGTCGAGATTCTCGAGGTCGCCGATGTGCGGGCCCAAGTACGCGCTTTCGGCGCTTCCGATGCAGAACGTGTTCTTCAGGAGCGCACCGCATGCCAGCACCGGCCGATCGAACCCAGCGGGCGACACCGCGATCGGCCGCGGCACGTACCCCCGCGCGCGGCGCAGCACCGCCGAGCGGCGGCCGATGATGCGCGCGACCGAGTCGTCACACGGGGTCTCGATGTCACGGTTGTGCATCAGGAACAGGTCGGCAATGTTCGCCAGGCGCGTCAACGCCTCGTTGTTCCGGTGCGCGATCGGCTCATCCGACACGTTGCCAGATGTCATCACGATGGGCCGGCGGACCTCGCGCACGATCAGGTGATGGAGCGGCGTGTACGGGAGCAGCAACCCAACCAGCGGGTTGTTCGGCGCCACTTCGAGCGCCAGGGCCGATCCTGCGCGCCGTCGCGCCAGGACAATCGGATGTTCGGGCGACTCGAGCAGTTGCTGCTCTTCAGGTGCAAGGACGGCCACTTCACCAGCCTCGCGCAGGTTGTCAACCATGACGGCGAACGGCTTCTCGTCGCGCCGCTTGCGCACGCGGAGCCTGCTGACGGCGTCGGAGGAAGTGGCATCGCACGCGAGATGGAATCCGCCAAGACCCTTGATCGCAACTACACCTCCCGCCACGATCGCGTCGGCCACAGCGGCAATCGGATCATCGTGGTCGAAAACAGTACCGTCAGGCCGGACGAGCTCGATCCGAGGACCGCAGGCGGGACACGCGTTCGGCTGCGCGTGGAATCGGCGATCGCCGACGCTCTCATACTCGTGTTCGCACGCCGGGCACATCCGGAACGCCGCCATTGTCGTTGCCGGCCGGTCGTACGGCACGTCCCGCGTAATCGTGAAGCGGGGGCCGCAGTTCGTGCAGTTGATGAAGGGATACCGATAGCGACGATCCATCGGGTCGAACAGTTCCGACACGCATGCGCCACAGGTGGGAAGGTCCGGCGGAATGGAGACGCGCCGCTCGGTGCCTTCCTCGCTGTGAAGGATGTGGAACGCGTCAACCGGCGCCGAAGGAATCGCCGACGAGCGCAGCTCGCGAATGGCGGCGGCCGGCGGCGCCGACCCTTCGAGCCGGCGCATGAACGCGTCGATCGCCTCTTCCGGTCCAAACGCTTCGATCGTCACACCCGTGGCATCGTTGCGCACGTGGCCGGCGAGTCCTTGTTCGGTAGCCAGGCGGTAGATCCACGGGCGAACACCGACGCCCTGGACCACGCCGCGAATCTCGATCTTTCGGCCCACCATCGTCACGGCTGTTCCGAGAGCGAAAGTACGTAGGCGGTCATGTCCCAGCCGTCCTGCTCGCTCAAGGCCTTCCAGTTCGGCATCGGCGTGCGCGGCAGGCCCTCGCGGATCGCATAAAACACGCGTCGCGGTGACGTCGAGCGACGCCAGGTCGCATTCGTGAAATCGCGAGGCGACCGCGTCAGTCCTTCTCGACGGACGCCGCGTCCATCTCCACGCTCGCCGTGGCAAAGGGCGCAGTGCTGCAGAAACAGCTTCTCGCCCTGCGTCTTCGCGCTGGCCGACGCGAGGCGTACCTCCGGGACCGCGAGTCGTCTGTACTCACGCGGGAGATCGCCGTCCGAGTCAGCGCATCCCGGCAAGACGAGCGACATCAACAGTCCGCTCACGAGCAGGCGTTTCATCGGCGCCCTTGGGGAGAAAGGCAAAGCCCAAGGTTCCCGCTTCATCGACGATGCGTTGGACCAGCGCCGGCAGTGCAGGCCGAACGCCCGGAGACAGTCCCACCGCCAGATCCATGGACTCAGGCACCAGGCCGAGCAGGACGACACGTCGCGGATACCGCCCGAGCCAGCGGGCCCCATCGAGCAAGTCCGCCACGCCAACCTGATGGGGTGACAGCCTCGTGGCCACAGCCGGAGCCACCTCGTCATCCGTCAGTCGGACGAAGGTCCCCGGTCGCCCTTCGGCTCTGACGGCGTCGACGAGAATCACCGCGTCAGCCGCCTCGAGATACGGCAGCAATGAGAGCCCCAACGTACCGCCATCGAGCACCTGCACACCTCGGGGCACTTCGTAACGATCGAGAAGAAGCGCCACCGCCGCTGCGCCGACGCCGTCATCCTCGAGCAGCACGTTGCCGAGGCCGAGCACGAGCAGCGCTGTGCGGTCATTCATTGACTTCTCCACGTCGGTCGATGAAACGGTACCCCGAGTACTTCAGGTCTTCCTCCGGAACGAACTTGTAACCGGAGAAGATCGATTCGACTGTGGCGTTCGCTTCCACTGTCGACATCAGGACGGAGCTGTACACGTGGTGAACGGCGAAACCGAGCAGCAGCCACATCACCGCATGGTGGATCCAACGGGCGACGTACAGACCGCCGACGAGTGGCGATAGCGACGTAAACCATCGAAGGAACGAATCGGGGTCGGCGCTTGCGCCACGCAGCATGAGGCCAGTCGCAATGGCGACGAAGTACAGCCCGAAGACCAGGGTGTAAGTAGCGCCTGCGACGGGGTTGTGGCCCACGAATCCTGGAGGCTTTCGCAGGGCGAACAGATAGAACTTGATCGTCGGCCAGAACCCGTGGAGGCGAGAGCGATGCACTGGGATGAACTTGTCCCAGTGGGCGTACTTGTTGCCGGTGAACATCCAGATGACGCGCACAAGTACCGCCAGGATGAACACATACGCGACATAGCCGTGAATGGCCTTCATCCACCCCATGACGAATGACTGGCCTGCCGGGCCCGGCACGCCTATGAACGGCCGGCCGATGTAGAAACCGCTGACCGACAGCACCACGATGGACAAAGCGATGAGCCAGTGAGTAATACGAACCGGCACTTCCCAGACGTATACGCGCACGATGCCGGTCGGACGACTGACAGCGGCTGCGGCGTCGCTCATACCGCCCTCACACGCACCACCTCGCGGCGCTTGGCATCGACGACGTGAACGCCGCACGCCATGCAAGGGTCGAAGGAGTGCACAGTGCGAAGGATCTCGACGGGCCGCTCCGGGTCCGCAACGGGCGTGGCAAGGAGCGCCTCCTCGTAGGGCCCGCGGCGTCCCTTCGCGTCGCGCGGACCTGCATTCCAGGTGCTCGGCACCACGCACTGGTAGTTGCTGATGAGACCGTTATGGATTGAGACCCAGTGGCCGAGGGCCCCACGCGGGGCTTCGTGGAAACCAGCGCCCATGGCATCAGCGGGCCAGGTGCTCGGGTCCCATTTCGAGTTGTCATGTATCCGCAGCTCGCCCGCGCCCATATTCGCGGCGAGCGCGTCCACCCACGCGTCCATCTTCTCGGCGATGATCTGGGTCTCGATGCCGCGTGCCGCCACGCGCCCGAGCGTCGAGAACAACGCCTCGGGGCCGACGTTGAGCTGTTTGAGCACCGCACCGACAAGCTCCTTGACACGGGCGTGGCCCGATACGAAGGCCACCAGCATGCGCGCCAGCGGGCCAACTTCCATCGGCTCGCCGTCATAGCGTGGCGACTTCAACCAGGAATACTTCTTGTCGGTGTTGGCCTCGAGCCCGAGGAGCTCGTACGGCGGTGTGGGCCCCGTGTAGTTGGGACTGGTCTCGCCTTGATAGGGATGCAGAGCCACACCGTCACCCGCCTGATACTGGTACCAGGAGTGCGACACGTATTCAGTGACCTTCCCTTGATCGAACGGCTCCACCTTCGACAAGTCACGGCCGCGAATGATGCCGCTCGGCAGGAACAAAGGCGGGTTCGCGGTGTCGTCGTCCGGGTACTCGCCGTACGCCAGGTAGTTGCCCACGCCGCGCCCATGGCCCGCCCAGTCCTTGTAGAAAGAGGCGATCGCCAGCAGATCGGGAATGTAGACGCGCGTGACGAAATCGCGCGCATTCGCGACGAACTGCTTGAGCGCCGCAATCGTGTGCGTGTTGAGTGCGGCCTGGCTGTCGGGATCAACGGGCGTCGCCATGCCGCCCACCAGGAAGCTTTGCAGGTGCGGGTTCTTTCCGCCGAGCACCGCGTGCATCTTGATGAACTCGCGCTGCCAGTCGAGCGCCTCCAGGTAGTGGGCGACCGCCATCAGGTTTGCTTCGGGCGGCAACCGGTAGGCGGGGTGTCCCCAGTAGGCGTTCGCAAACGGGCCGAGCTGGCCGCGGTCGACGAAGCCCTTGAGGCGGTCACGAATACCTGTGAAGTACTTCGGGCTCGAGAGCGGCCAGTTCGAAATCGATTCGGCGAGCGACGAGGTCTTGGCCGGATCGGCCGACAACGCCGATACGACGTCGACCCAGTCGAGCGCGTGCAGGTGGTAGAAGTGGATGACGTGATCCTGGACGGCCTGTGCGCCGATGATCAGATTGCGCAGGAGTCGCGCATTCGGCGGCGGGGCCGAGCCGATCGCATTCTCCACGGCTCGAATCGACGCGATCGCATGCACGGTCGTGCACACACCGCAGATGCGCTGCGTGAACGCCCACGCATCCCGGGGGTCGCGCCCCCTCAAGATGATCTCGATTCCCCGGAACATGGTCGATGACGACCACGCGTCCTGAACGGCCCCCCGATCGACCTCGGCTTCGATCCGCAGGTGACCCTCGATGCGGGTGACGGGATCAACGACGACACGCGGCATTACGACTCTCCCTTCGGCGTCTTCGGGGTGAGCGGCTCCGGCTTCTCACCGACGCGCTTCATGATCTGGATGAGACCGTGACCGGCAAATGCGGCGCCGACGCCAAGAACGGCGAGCGCGCCGATCGTGTCGATGTTGGAGTTGACCCCGAATCCGGGCACACCGGTCAGATGCTGGTAGAACGGCGTCATGCGATCCCAGAAGTCGGGCTCGCTGCAGCCGATGCACGGATGGCCGCAGCCAATCGGCCAGTTCGTTCCGCCATTCCACTTGACATTCGGACAGTTCTGGAACGTTGCCGGACCCTTGCAGCCCATCTTGTACAGGCAGTGCCCGGCACGGTGGCCCGCATCGCCCCACGCCTCCACGTACTGCCCGGCGTCATAATGCGCGCGGCGTTCGCAGTTGTCGTGAATCGACTTCCCGTAGGCAAACAGCGGCCGGCGTAGATGGTCGAGGGGCGGCCACCGCTTGAATGTCAGGTAATAGACGAGCAGCGCCGTGAGATTCTCGACGTTGGCGGGGCACGCCGAGAGATTGATCAGGTTCTTGACGCCAGGCACCGCGTCGGCGACACCGAGCGCCCCGGTCGGATTTGGCGCCGCCGCCGGGATCCCCCCAAACGTCGCGCAGGTCCCGATCGCAATGGTGGCCGCGGCGTTCCCGCAGACGCTGCGCGCGATGTCGAGCGCGGACTCCCCGCCGATCGTGCAGTACGCGCCATTGGCGCCGGTCGGAATCGAGCCTTCGACTACGGCGATGTAAGTGCCTGGCTGCTCCTTCACCGGTCGGTCCCGGTTCTCCTTGGACTGGCGCCCCGCGGCGGCCATGACTGTCTCGTGATAGTCCAGCGACAGCATGTCGAGGATCACTTCGGCCGCGCTCGGACGACTGGCGCGCAGGAACGATTCGGTGTTCCCCGCGCAGTCCTGGAATTCGAGCCAGATCAGAATCGGCTTGGCCGTTCGTTGAATCGCACTCGCGATCTGCGCCGCCGCTCGATCGGGCAGAGCCAATGCTGCGGCCATCGTCGTGCAGAACGCGAGGAACTCGCGGCGCGACACGCCTCGATGCTCGAGCTCAGTGGTCAGCCACCCACGCTGTCTGCTCACGGCGTACCTCCGTCCTAGAAGCGATACAGCACCCTGACGTACGCGGTATGGCCTGTGTACGGCCGATTTCCGTACCCCGTGAGCAGGCCGCCGAGCCAGTCGATCCGCGGCTCGCCAGTGGCCGGCGTAAAGCCGGTAGGACCGTTCGTATCGATCGTGTTGAAATCGACGATGTCGAGCTTTTCGAAGTAGTAGCCAACGCCGACGCCGGCGCGACTGGTGAAGAAATACTGGACATCGGCAGTCGCCCGGTGCCACGTGTTCTCGACGTCGGGCAGCGGGATGAACTGGTTGAGCGAGGTGAGCGCGGCGATGCGGGGCCCCCCGTGCACGAAGCTGTTGTCCGAGTCGCTGTAGTCATAGCTGAATCGGATGTCCGTGTTCCGGACGGCGCGCAGCACATCGAGATAGGCGCTGACGCTGTTGATTCCGTCGTCGTTATCGAGCGTCCAGTTCCGGCTCGGATCCGTCCAGCTCGGGTCGGGTGGCGGGTTCGCGTTGCGCGAGAGCTGGAACGAGCTGTATGTATCGCGGCCGTAGTTCCCGCCGACGGCAACGATGTCCGTTGGGTGAAAGTTGACCCCGACGTTCCAGCTCTTCACGTCCGACTGCTGCAGCCCGAACAGCTCGCCAGGCCGGTTGACCGGCACCGAAGTGTCGGCCAGGTATTCATCTGTACCGCCGGCGAATTGGACGTAGAGGTCGACCGAGTCGCGCGGCATGACCGTCAGCAGGAGCGACCCGCGCGTGCGGTTGCGGTCGGCCTCGTCGTAGTAGCGCAGTGTCGGCTGGGTACCGCCGGGTCCCGACTCGTAGTCGACCCCAGTCTCCACGAAGCCTTCGCCCCGGCGCCGCCCGACGTCGAAGGCAGCGCGAACAGTGACGTACTGGCTGGAGAACGTGTCGAACGACGCGCGGAAGATGTGCTCACCCACGTCGGCGAAGCCACGGCCCTGACGCTCGACACCTTCGTGACCGTAGCCGACGCGCAGTGTCCCCCACTGTGCAGGCGTAAACGCCACGTTGGCATCGAAGAACCGGCGCGAGATGTCGAATTGCGGCGAGAAGCCCTCCTCGATCTCTTCAGGGACAGCGTCGAAGCGCACGTATTCCGTGGCATCGAAGATCGGCGTCCGGACGTCGCGGTCGTTGAACCGATACCGCACCGTGAAGTTCACCAGGCGCGACGGCCGCGAGCTGAGGTTGATGAGCGTGTTGATCCCCTTCGCCTCAGCCTGCGCCGTCGAGCGAGGGAGTTGCGCAATGTGCGGAAAGGCTGCGAACACGGCCGGAGAGTTGATCGCCGAATTGATTGTGAAAGGGATCAACGCGTCGTCCTGTGTCTGCGACGTGAGCTGGACCGTGCCGTTGAGCGTCGTCCGGCCGCGCATCTTGTAGAGGCCCGTCGCGCTCACCACGTGCATCATGTTGTTCGGCGCCGTCGATTCCCGCCCCTGCGCCGGGCCGTTCCCGTTGCTGTAGCCGCTCGGGTCGTACGGACCGCTCGGTGGCAGGAGCCCATTGTTGAAGTCGGTGATGCGGATCGGGTTGTCCCACACGAGACTCTTCATATGGTTGGTGAACCACGATCCATCCCAGCCGACGCGGAACATCCCCCTTGGGTTTGCCCATGAAGCCCCGAGCGACAAATCGTTCGTCCGGTCGTCGAGCGGCTTCGGCAACTCGATGGCGTTGTTGAACGCGAACGATGCACCCCAGGGCTGCTGCCCGTCCCTGCCTGATGACAAGAACCGGGCGTCGACGTCGATGGCCCTCGTCGCCGCGTAGTTCAGGGCAGCGGCTGCCGTGTTGCGTTGCTGCCGCAGATCGAACGTGGGCGCGAGGCTGTTGTAGATCGACC
>Ga0209640_10004351_pt1 | contig 12440 bp, 9 predicted proteins | sample RifCSP10_1_FD_184018 | JGI IMG/M metagenome (GOLD analysis project Ga0209640, IMG submission 184018) | Soil microbial communities from Rifle, Colorado - Rifle CSP2_sed 10_1 (SPAdes) (version 2) | ecosystem: Environmental > Terrestrial > Deep subsurface > Rock core/Sediment | place: Rifle... | reverse complement strand
AGCGTTGAAGCGATCGCGATTGACATTCCGCTGACGCAGAATTTCGGCGGCAGCACTTATTCGGTGCTCAAACGCAGCACCGTCATCACGCGCCTGCGCACGAGGGACGGTCTCGCGAGCGAAGTCTTCAACGGCGACAACCGCGAGCACGGGCTTGAGATCGTGCGCATCATTCGGGACGAGCTGTTGCCGCTGGTGAAGGGGATGAGCATCTTCGAGCACGAGCGCATCTGGGAGAAAATGTTCGCGCTCACCATCGCCAACCGCGACCGCAAGACGCTGCTCGAAGCCATTTCCTGCATGGACTGCGCCGTGTGGGACCTGACCGGAAAGGCATTGGGGAAGAGCGTGCGCGAACTGCTTGGCGGCTATCGCGACCGCCTGCCGATCCTCTCCATCGGCGGCTATTACATGCCCGGCAAAAAACTCGCGGATTTCGGGAAAGAGGTGGAGTCGTACCGCAGGGCCGGCATGGCGGGCTGCAAGTTCAAGGTCGGCGGGCTCACGCCGGAGGAGGACGCAAAGCGCGTGGAGACCGCGCGCCGGGCAGCCGGGAACGATTTCATGCTTTGTGTCGACGCCAACCGCGGCTGGACGGCACAGGACGCGATCCGGTTCGGGCGGCTCATAGAGCACCTGAACATCGCATGGTTCGAGGAGCCGTGCCACTGGTACGACGACGTAGCCATGATGGCGCGCGTGCGCAAGGCGCTCCGCATCCCGATCAACGCCGGCCAGTGCGAGATCACGAGCCAGGGCGTGCGCCGGCTGCTCGACGCGGGAGCGGTCGATTTCGTGAACTACGATGTGTCCGAAGGCGGGGGTGTTACCGACTGGAGGCGTGCGGCTTCCATGTGCGCCGCGTCCGGCGTGCAGATGGCGCACCACGAGGAAAGCCAGATCTCGCAGCATCTGCTCGCCGGCATTCCGCACGGCACCTATGCCGAATGCTTTGCGCACCCGGAACGCGACCCGATATGGCAGACGGTGTGGGTCAACCGGCCCGAGGTCAGGGACGGAATGATCGCGGTGTCCAAACGGCCCGGCTTCGGCATCAAGCTCGACGCAAAGTTGGTGCGGAAGCACCGCGTGAACTGAGGCCGTGCCGATGCGTCGATGGCTTTTGTCTGCTCTCCTCGCCGTGCTCCTTGAACTGGCGGCGCCGGCCGCGGCCAGTTACGACGTCGAATGGGTCGAATTTCCCGCGCTCAAGGAGTTCGGCGGTGAAGCGGTGCAACTGAGCGCGCTGCAGTTCCGGCCGCCGGGCAAGGGGCCGTTCCCCGCGATCGTGCTGATGCATGGCTGCAGCGGCATGTACACCCCTTCCGGTTACATCACGGCCTCGTACCGGCGCTGGGCCGAGCTGCTTGCGCTCGATGGCTACGTCGCCGTGCTGGTTGACGGCTTCAACCCGCGTGGCTACCGCACGATCTGCGAGTTGCAGAAACGGCCGATCCTGGAAAGCCGCGAACGCGTCGAGGACGCCTACGCTACGGCGCGCTGGCTCAACGACCAGCCCTACGTCGGACAGGGAAGAATCGGCCTCCTCGGCTGGTCCAATGGCGGCACCGGAACCCTTTACGCCATGCGGCCGGCAAGCCGCCTCGAGCCGGCATTCCGCGCGGCAGTCGCTTTCTATCCGGGATGCAGGACGCTGTCACGCGCGAAGACGCCGTACCAGCCGTACGCGCCGCTGTTGATCCTTGCGGGAGGTGCCGACGACTGGACGCCGGCGGCGCCCTGTGCTCACCTCATCGAGATCGCGAAGGGCCAAGGTGCCCCCGCCGACATCGTGATCTACCCGGGCGCTCATCACGCCTTTGACCGCATCAACCTGCCGGTGCGCTACCGGCCGAACGTGCGCAATCTCAACAAGCCCGACCGTCTTGGCGCCACCGTCGGCGAGCATCCCCAGGCGCGCGAGGCCGCGATCCGCCGCACCCGCGAATTCTTCGCGCAGACGCTGAAGCACTGAACGGGGCCGAGCACCCCGGGGTCGAATCGGTTGCCGGTCGGTCACGCCTTGCGGCCTTCAAGGCGCGGCGGCATACTGACGGCCAAGTTCCTGCCCGGTCCGTCAAACAGCGAGGAGAGCCATGAAGAACAAGACGTTCACGCGTGCGATGCGCGCTGTATTATGCGCAGCGGCCGTTGCGGCGCTTCTGCCCGGAACTGCCGCGAGTCAATCCGTCTGGCGCCCGGACAAGCTGGTCGAGCTGATCGTTCCGACTTCGACCGGAGGCAACAACGACAGGATGGTGCGCCTCGTGCAGAAGATCCTTCAGGACCGCAAGCTCGTGACGATGCCCGTTCTCGTGCTGAACAAGGCGGGCGGCAACCAGCACCTCGCCGTGGTCTACCTCGACCAGCACGCCGCCGACCCGCACTACGTCATGATGACGAATCCCACGATTTTCACGAACGAGCTGAACGGCATCTCAAAACAATCCTACACGCATCTCACGCCGCTCGCGCTGATGATCGTGGAGAGCAACGCCTTCACGGTCGGAGCCGATTCACCGCTGAAGAACATGCGCGATGTGATGGCGCGCCTGAAGGCGGACCCGAATTCGCTGTCTTTCTGCATGCCGGCCCGCGGCGGCGTGACGCACATCGCGCTTGCCGCCGCGGTGAAGGCTGCCGGGCTTGATCCGAAAAGGCTGAAGATAGTCGTCTTCAAAACCAGCGGCGAATCGATCACGGCGATCGCCGGCGGGCACGTCGACGTCATGGTCTCATCCCTTGCCTCGGTGATGGGCGTGGCACAGTCCGGCAAGGCCCGCGTGCTGGGAATTGCCGCGAAGGAACGGCGCGGCGGCGGCGGCGCAAGCATTCCGACCTTGCGCGAGCAGGGCATCAACACCGATGCGGTCGCCTCATGGCGGGGGCTCTCGGGTGCCCCCGGCCTCACGCCGCAGCAGGTCGCATTCTGGGACGAAGCCCTTGAAAGAGTCTTCGACAGCGAAGACTGGAAGGCCTATCGGGAGAAGAACAATCTTCCTCCGCAGCACCTGCGCAGCCGCGACTTCGCGCAATACCTGCAAGGCGAGTACGAGACGACCAAGGTGATGATGGCCGAAATCGGTCTCGCCAAGTAGCCTCCGGACCGGGTCGTCTGCAGCCGCGTCGCTCAGCCGCGGCGGCTTTAGGTCTTGCTCAAACTGATCGCGGTCAGAATGCCCTGCATGATGGCGACCGGCGTGGGCGGACAGCCGGGAACCGCGACATCCACCGGAATCACGTTCGACACCCGGCCGCAACTTGCGTAGCTCTCCCCGAATATCCCGCCGGTGCAGCCGCAGTCGCCGATCGCAACGACGAGTTTGGGCTCGGGTGTTGCGTCGTAGGTGCGCTTCAGCGCGACTTCCATGTGGCGCGACACGGGGCCCGTCACGAGCAGCAGGTCGGCATGCCGCGGACTCGCGACGAACTTGATGCCGAGCCCCTCCAGGTTGTAGTAAGGATTGTTGAGCGAGTTGATCTCGAGCTCGCAGCCATTGCACGAGCCGGCATCGACGTGGCGGATTGTGAGCGCCCCCGCAAAACTCTCCAGGATTTCCGCCCGCAGGCGCCCGGCAGCCACGCGCAGCGCCTCGTCGGCCTGCGGATAGGGCTCGGTCTTGATGCCCGTTACCAAGATCTGTTTCAGCAGCTGGTACATGGTGTCATAGTAAGCAGTAAGCAGTAAGCGGTAAGCGGTAAGCGGTGAAGTCAGATTGCTCCCAGTCAGCGATAGCTCCTGCCGCTGGTTTCTCGTTCACTGCTTACTGCTCGCTGCTCACCTTCATCACAGGTCATGTCCCGAATAACTCAAGTTGAACGATTTGTTGATGAGCGGGAAATCAGGCACGATGTTCCCGAGCACGGCCCGCTCAAGGATCGGCCAGTTCTGCCACGACGGATCGTGCGGGTGGCAGCGGGCGACACGTCCATCATCGCCCGTCTCCAGCGCGACCAGCACTTCACCCCGCCAACCCTCGATCCAGCCGACGCCGAAACGCCCTGCTGGAACACCCGGAACCTTGGTGGCGCATGCACCGAGCGGCAGCCGGTCCAAGATTAATCGGCTGAGGCGAAGCGACTCGAAGACCTCTTCGAACCGTACCGCCACCCGCGCGGCCACGTCACCGTTGCGATGCGAACCCATGCGCACCTCGAGCTCGGTGTAGGGCACGCACGGATACTCGACTCGCATGTCCCACGCCTGGCCGCTCGCGCGCGCGGCCACGCCGGTCAACCCCAGCCGGTCGGCCAATTCGCGCGAAACTCGGCCACAATTGATGAAGCGATCCTGCAGGCCGGCGTGTTCGTCATAGATCGACTTGAGGAGCGAGACGGTTTGCTCCAGCGCGGCCATCTCGCGGCGCAGCCGCTCCATGCCCGCCGGCTCGAGGTCGCGCGCGATGCCGCCGGGAACGATCACATCCATCAGGTAGCGGTGGCCGAAGAGGGCCTGGTGCGTGCGCAGACAATCCTCCTTCAGCCGAAGGAACTGCGCGAGCCCGAAAGCGAGCGCCGCATCGTTGCCCAGAAACCCGAGGTCACCCAGGTGGTTGGCGATGCGCTCGCGCTCGAGCAGCAGGGCCCGCAGCCACAGCGCGCGTGGCGGCGGCGTGATTTCCGCCATCGATTCCACCGCCATCGAGTAGGCCCACGAGTACGCCACGGTGGAATCGCCGCTGACGCGCCCCGCCAGCCGAACCCCTTCCGCGAGCGTCATGCCCTCGAAGCGCTTTTCGATGCCCTTGTGCTTGTAGGCAAGCCGTTCTTCCAGCCGCAGTATGCCCTCGCCCACAATCGAGAAGCGGAAATGGCCCGGCTCGATCGTGCCCGCATGCACGGGACCGACCGGAATTTCATGCACTCCCTCGCCGCCCACGCGTACGAACGGATAGTTGTCGGCTTCGCCGTTTCCGGTGGCGCCTGGTAGGTGATGGGTGACGAAGTCCTTGCGCAGCGGGAAGACATCCGCGGGCCAGGCAGCGTGCCGCAGCCACTTGCGGCGATCGGCCGCATTCTCGGCGTTCACGCCGAACAGGTCGTAGATCGCGCGCTGCATGCGGTTTGCGGCGGGAAAAATATCGGAAATGTCGGGGAAGCTCAAGCCGTCAAGCGACATTGTGGTCACCAGCAACCCCGATTGCACCACCAGCGCTGCATGCACCGCGAATGCCTCGCCCCGATCGTGGTCGTCGGTGCCCCACAGCGCGACCAGTCGCCCGCCTTTGTCCCGCACCTGCTGGCATGCCGTGCGCCACTGCTGCGCGTCGACGCGCCCGTGCCACGCCGCTACCGCCCCCGGCAGTTGCCTCAGTTCAAACTGGAAATCTTCAAGCTTCATCTGATTCCAAGGAGTGAGGATCGAGGATTGAGAAATCAAACCCGAGGCGTACCTTGTCTTTCCCTCGATCCTCAGTCCTCATTCCGCAATCCTAGCCAATGAGCTGCGCGGCCTGACGGTACCATTCCGCCAGATAGGGGGGAATCCAGAGTCCCAGCAACAGCACGATCGCAAGATGCACGAAAACCGGGATCAACGCCGGGGGGTGCGGCAGGCGCACGGCCGTCGCATTCCCGAACACCATCGGCTGCACCTTGCCGAAGATCGCTGCGAACGCCACGCCGAGGGCTACCAGCAGGAACGGCGTTGCCCACGGCTGCTGGTGCATGGCGGCGGTCAAGAGCATGAATTCGCTCGCGAACACACCAAATGGCGGCATTCCGAGGATCGCGAGGCTTCCGATCATCAGCCCCCAGCCGATCGTCGGATTGCTGTCGATCAGCCCTCTGATATCCTCCATGATCTGCGTGCCGGACTTCTGCGCGGCGTGGCCGACGGCGAAGAAGATCGCCGACTTGGTGAGAGAGTGCACTGTCATGTGCAGGAGCCCCGCGAAAGTGGCGAGCGCCCCGCCCATGCCGAAGGCGAAGGTCATCAGTCCCATGTGCTCGACCGACGAATAGGCGAACAGGCGCTTGATGTCCTTCTGGCGCGACAGCAGGAACGCGGCAATGACCACCGACAGCAGGCCGAAGCCCATCATCAGGTTGCCGGCGAAATGCGTGCCGAGCGCCCCTTCCACCAGCACCTTGGCGCGCACCACCGCGTAGAGCGCAACATTGAGCAAAAGCCCCGACAGTACGGCTGAAATCGGCGTCGGGCCTTCGGCGTGCGCGTCGGGCAACCAGTTGTGCAGCGGCGCGAGCCCCACCTTGGTGCCGTAGCCCACCAGAAGAAACACGAACGCGAGTCCCAGCACCGTGGGCTCGAGTGCGCCCTTTACCGCGTTCAGGTGAGTCCAGAGCAGCGCCGTGCCGCCGGCGCCCAGCACCTTCTCCGCCGCGATATACAGCAGAATCGTGCCAAACAGCGCCTGCGCGATACCCACGCCGCACAGGATGAAGTACTTCCATGCCGCTTCCAGGCTCGCCGGTGTGCGGTACAGGCTCACCAGCAGCACGGTGGTCAGCGTGGCGGCCTCCATCGCCACCCACAGGATGCCGACGTTGTTGGTGAGGAGCGCCAGCAGCATGGTGAAACTGAACATCTGGTACATGCTGTGGTAGAGCCGCAGCCGGTTGGGCGACAGCCGGCCGAGGTGCGCTTCGATGCGCATGTACGGCCGGCTGAAGAGCGAGGTGGTGAAGGCGACAAACGCCGTCAGCGCCACGAGGAATACATTGAACGGATCGACGAAGAAATTTTCGTTCCACACCAGGATCGGACCGTCGGTGACGACGCGCGCGGTGAGCGCCGCCGCCGCTAGCAGGGTGAGCAGGCTCATGCCGGAGTTGAGTTCGGGCGCGAACGACCGGTGGCCCCAGACAGCAAGGACGATGCCTCCCGCAAATGGAACGCCCAATACGAGCAATAATTCCATCAACGTTCCTTGAGCTTCTCCAGATGGTGAATGTCGAGGCTTTCGAAAGTCTCGCGTATGTGGAAGAAAAATACGCCGAACACCAGCGTGCCAACCAGCACGTCGAGCGCGATTCCGAGTTCGACCACCATCGGCATCCCGTAGGTCGCCGACGTTGCCGCGAAGAACAATCCGTTCTCCATCGCCAGGAAACCGATCACCTGGGAGACCGCCTTGCGCCGCGTGATCATCATCAGAAACGCGAGCAGGATGCTGGCGGTGGCGATGCCGAGCGTACTCTTCGTGATGGTGCCGGCGATCTGAGAAATCGGGGTGGCCAGGTTGAACGCAAAGATCACCAGCACGATGCCGATCAACATCGTCGCCGGGATGTTGATGAGCGTCTCGACGTCCCAGCGCACGTTCAACGCACGAATCAGCCGGTGCAGGACCCAGGGCAGGAACAACACCTTCAGCGCCAACGTGATCAACGCGGACACATACAACTCCGTCTGGCGCGTCGAATAGGCGACCACGAGCGTGGAAAGAACCAGCACGAACCCCTGCAGCGCGAACAGGTTGATGAGCGACAGGATGCGCCGCTGCGTAAGCATGGCGAATGCGAGCAGCAACAGCAATGCCGCGCAAAGATTGATGAGCTGACTCGTGAGCGGCAGGGACGGCATCTCACGTCTCGAGCAGGAAGTGGGTCAGCATGCCAAGCGTCGCAAGCAGGAACGCGGTGCCGAGGAACTCAGGCGCGCGGAAGATGCGCATCTTGGCTGAAACCGTCTCGAGCAGCGCGAGGCCTGCTCCGGCCAATGCGAGCTTCACCACGAGAACACCCAGCGCGATCGGCAATCCGATCCAGTCGCCCGCATGCGCGATGCCCCACGGTAGGAACATCGCAATGCCGATCGTTATATAGGCGGTGAGCTTGAGGCTGGAGGCCCATTCGATCAACGCCAGGTGCCGCGCCGAGTACTCCAGAATCATTGCCTCGTGGATCATGGTGAGCTCGAGGTGCGTGGCAGGGTTGTCGATCGGAATGCGCGCGTTTTCCGCGAGCAGCACCATGAGAAACGCAATCGCTGCGAACGCCATGCTTGGATAAATCACGAACTCGCGCTGTCCCAATGTTTCCACGATCGTCGGAAGCGACGTGGAATGGCTGATGAGCGAGGCCGTGAACAGCGCCATCAGCATTGCCGGCTCAGCGAGAAAGCCGATCATCATTTCGCGGCGCGCGCCGAGCGTGCCGAACGAAGTGCCGACATCCATGCCGGCGAGCGCGATGAACACGCGCGCGAGCGCGAACAGGCCCACCAGCGCGATGACGTCGGCCGCCGGCGCGAACGGAAGATCGGTGGCCAGCACCGGAACGATGCCCACGGCAAGCCACATGCAGCCGAACAGGATGTAGGGCGTCGCGCGGAACAGCGCCGAAGCGTCGTGCGCGAGCACCGCGTCCTTGTGAAAGAGCTTGTTCAGAACCTTGTACGGCTGCCAGATTCCCGCGCCGCTCTTGTTCTGCAGCCACGCGCGGCACTGATTGACCCAGCCCAGCATGAGCGGCGCAATCAGCACCACGAGCACGGACTGCAGCACCTGGAAGATGATCCCGCTGGCGACGTTCATTGCACGAATACCAGCAATGCGATGAGCGTCACGAAGCTGTAGAGCAGATAAACCGAAATGCGCCCCTGCTGCAGTTTCCCGAAGTGACCGGAGAGAAAGTCGGCGAAGCGCGCGATCGGCAGATACATCCATTGCCAGTGCCGGTCCTCAACCTCCTGCCTGAACACCGGCGCCGGGTCGTCAGGACGGGGAATCTCGCGATGGATCTGGAAGATCGGTGCAAAGATGTGTCGGATCGGCTGGCCGAAACCGTCGGCCGTGTCTTCCATGCGCGGCGTCTGCTCGGGAAAACCGCAGTCCCAGGGATCGGAGCGGCGCAGACGGCCGTGATAAATCTGCCGCACCACCAGATAGGTCAGCCCGAACACCGCCGCGATCACCAGCAGAAACACGACCGGGCTGTAGCTTGCCTGCTGGCTCGAGGTCGGCACCAGCCACAGCCAACCGGAGGCCATCGCCTCGTTGGAAAGACTGGCATGGATCAGCGCCTGGCTCACGCTGTTCAACTGCCCGATCATCAGCACCGGCAGCAACCCGAGCGCCAGACAACCGAGCGCGAGCCATAACATGCCGGCCCGCTCCCATCCGCTCGCATCTCGCGGCCGTTCCGCGAGCTGGTGCCGGTGCTGGCCAAGGAACGCGACGCCGTAGACCTTGACGAAGCACATGCCGGTGAGCGCCCCCGACAGTGCGAGCACCGCGGCGACGATCGGCACGATGCTGCGCACCACGCTGCTTTCCAGCAGCGGCGCCTGCAGCGACGCCTGGAATGTGAGCCACTCGGAGACAAAGCCGTTGAGCGGCGGCAACGCGGAGATCGCCAGCGCCCCGACCAGGAAGTAGAACGCGGTATGCGGCATGTAACGGATCAGTCCGCCCATTTCGTTCAGGTTCCGCAGTCCGGTCGAGTTGAGGATTGCGCCGGCGCCGAGGAAAAGCAGCGCCTTGAATACCGCGTGGTTGAGCGTGTGATAGAGCCCGGCGATCAATCCGAGCACGCCGGCGACCGGGTGGCCGCTCCCGATGAACACCATCGACAGTCCGATTCCGATCAGGATGATGCCGATGTTCTCGACCGAGTGATAAGCGAGAAGGCGCTTCAAGTCGTGCTGCATCAGCGCAAAGAGCACGCCGAAGAGCGAAGTCGCCGCGCCGAAAAGCAGCACCGTGAGCCCCCACTCCCAGTGAATGTCGCCGATGAGGTCATAGATCACGCGAATCATCCCGTAGATGGCCGTCTTCAACATGACGCCCGACATGAGCGCGGACACAGGTGACGGCGCGGCCGGATGCGCTTCCGGAAGCCACGCATGCAATGGCAGCATGCCTGCTTTCGCGCCGAATCCAAAGAACGCCAGCAGGAACGCGATGGTGGCCCAGAACCCGTTCAACTCGGCCTGGCGCAGCGCGTCGAAGGTGTAATCACCGTGGCCGCCATGCAGTACGCCAAAGCTGAGCAGGATGCTGATCGCGCCGAGGTGCGCGATCAGCAAATAGATGAAGCCCGCCTTGCGGTTCTGCTCGCTGTGGTGCTCGGTGGTGACGAGAAAATACGATGACAGCGCCATCGATTCCCACGTCACCATGAACAGATAGGCGTCGTCGGCTATCAACACGAAGGCCATGCTGGCGAGAAAAACGTGGTACTGCACGCACAGCAACCCGAGCCCTTGAGCGTGCACTCGAAAATATCCGGAGGAAAACAGCGAAATGCCGAACGAGACACCGCCGAGCAGCAGCAGGAAGAACCCGGATAACGGATCGAGGCGAACGTGAAACGGCAAGTCGGGCAATCCGGCCGGGAGGATTGCTGTGCTGGCTGGTGCACTCATTGCCCATAGCCCCGTCAGCGCGAGTGCCAATGCCACAGCGGCACCCGCCGGAAACAGCAGATCGACGATTGCGCGCGGCGTGCGCGCGAAGGCGAGCCCCAGCACCCCAAGGCCGATCCAGATCACCGATAAAGTGACGGCGGCCTCGATCGGCTGCAACGACCAGAAATCCATGTAAATCTTATTGGCTTTCTTGCGGACTGACCGGCGGCGGGTAACAGCGCAAACCGTGCTCCAGAGCGAAGCGCAGAAACAAGTTGTTCATTTTAACGCAATGACATCTCAGCCGGCAGCCAGCGGGCACCGTGCGGCGTTATGCCTTGCCCTTTGTCCGAAGAGCTTTTCTTGCCCCCTCGCCTGGCTTCCAGGGGCGCCCCAGTCGCCGTTCGATATATTCGCGGATCAGGCGCCGCACGACCTGGGATGGTGTTTGGTCCTCCTGGGCGCACAGTCGCTCCAACACCTCCTTCTTGCGCGGATCAATCAGGATAGTCAGTCGCGCCGTGCGGTCTTCCATTTCCATGCAGCAATCATCCTGTTTACATTTTATTCGTATATTATGATAATACATTTGATATTCATGTCAATCGGAACGCGGCTTGTCGTGTTCCGGCTCGCGAGGAGAATGGACACTGTCGTGATGACGGCGGGCCGCTCGGAGGTATGGCGGCGACAGCAAGCGGGGGCGACGTGGACGTGCATTCGGCCCTGAATCTGATGGCTGCGTGCTACGGGGCCGGGGCGCTTTCGTCCCTGCTGGCGCGGTGGTCGGGCCGCGTCACGCTCGTCGTGGGCCACCTCGCCGCGCTCGCGGGGGCCGTGGCAGGCCTTGGCGTTGCGCTCGGCGTGCTCCTCGGCGACCCGGGCCCCACGCTGACCCAGCCGCTTCCGGACCTCTTCCCGTTTGCCCGCCTCTCGCTTGCAGTGGACGGGCTCTCGGCCTTCTTCCTGCTCGTCATCTCCGTCGTGGCCGTCGCGGCGGCCATCTACGGTCCGGCCTACCTCCAGGCACACTCGCCCGACGCAGGACCGTCGCGGCAAGCGGCGCGGGTGTTCGCGCTGAATGTGTTCCTGGGCTGCATGGCGTTCGTCTCCTGCGCCGGCGACGCGCTCACCTTCCTCCTGTGCTGGGAAGGCATGACGCTCGCCAGCTACGTTCTCGTCGTCTCCGACGACCGGGGCGGCGAGAACGCGCGGGCCGGGCTCCTCTACATGGTGATGACCCATGGCGGCACGGCCCTGCTCCTCGTCGCATTTCTCGCCCTGACCGAGCGGGCCGGCGCGTTCGATTTTGCGGCCCTGCGCGCCGCGGCCGGCGACCTCGACGCAACCACACGAACGACGTTGTTCTTCCTGGCGCTCGCAGGCTTCGCCACCAAGGCCGGCGTGATCCCGCTCCACGTCTGGCTTCCCCGCGCACACCCGGCGGCCCCGAGCCACGTGTCGGCGCTGATGTCGGGCGTCATGCTCAAGGTCGCAATCTACGGGATACTGCGCTTTGCGTTCGACCTCCTCGCGCCGGTCGCCGGGCCGCTCCCTGCCTCCTGGGGATGGACCGTGCTCGTGGCGGGCACGATCTCGGCCGTGCTCGGCGTCCTCTATGCGCTCCAGCAACACGACTTGAAACGCCTGCTCGCGTTCCATAGCGTCGAGAACATCGGGATCATCCTCATCGGGGTGGGGCTGGCGATGATTCTGTGGCGCACGGAGGGCGCGGGCGGCGCCCTTGCGACGGTCGCGCTTACCGCCGCACTCCTGCACACCGTCAACCACGCCGCATTCAAGGGCCTCCTCTTCCTCGGCGCGGGCAGCGTCCTCTGCCGCACGCACATTCGCAACATCGAGGACCTCGGTGGGCTCGCCCGGCGCATGCCATGGACGGCGGGGCTGTTCCTGCTCGGAGCCGTCGCGATCTCGGCCCTGCCCCCGCTCAACGGGTTCGTCAGCGAGTGGCTCACCTTCCAGGCCCTCCTCGGCGGCGCCAGCCGTTTCCACGGCCCGGCCGGGCTCTGCATCGTCTTCTCCGCGGCGATGCTGGCGCTCACGGGAGGCCTCGCCGCCGCCTGCTTCGCGAAGGCGTTCGGCGTCACGTTCCTCGGCCGCGCGCGAA
>Ga0209640_10004350_pt1 | contig 12440 bp, 12 predicted proteins | sample RifCSP10_1_FD_184018 | JGI IMG/M metagenome (GOLD analysis project Ga0209640, IMG submission 184018) | Soil microbial communities from Rifle, Colorado - Rifle CSP2_sed 10_1 (SPAdes) (version 2) | ecosystem: Environmental > Terrestrial > Deep subsurface > Rock core/Sediment | place: Rifle... | reverse complement strand
CGCTTACAGGGACACGAACGCAGCATAAAGCAACACGAACGAGCCAGCCAGCGAACCAACAACGCCGACCATGTTTCCAGCATAAACGGCCTTGGCTGAAATTGGGCCTTTGGAGTGAAGGCCACGTGCACCGACAAGGGGTCCGACGATGAGGGCAAACGCAAAGCCATAACCGGAAACGATAAACGCGACGGCCAGGGCTTGCTTAGCCAGGAGCGAAACCTGCAACGAGGAAACCACCGCCGCCAAAGCAATCATGAGCGCAGCTCCCAGCGCCAATGCGCCATGCGCGACCCGCCAGGCATGAACCAACGATTCCGATTTTTTGCTGAGGATGGCCTTTCCATACGGGATACCGGCAAAGAGCCCAATAAGCAGTATCACGGCGGCATGGAACAGGAGGTGACGAGCGGGGAGATCCATGTTTTGTTCCTTTGGTTTCTAAAACACTCAATGCCCGGTTCACGGACTGCGGCGCGTTAGCGACGCCGTCCCGTGGAAGCGGTGGTTAGATTGCATGTTACATATGCTTAATGCGGTCATCACAGCTTTCACATATGTAGTCGATATGTGGAGGATGATCGTCATTCCATACGATCCCTTCCGACTTACGAATCACCTCGGAGCAGACGCAGCATTCGATTTCTGGGTCTTCTTCCCCACAAAACTTACAGATGTACTTCCCTCCAACGCGGATCGCGGTGTTCTTACTCCAACAGATGGTGCAGTCATACACATCACCATCGGGTGACTCTTCCGCCGCTTCACGTTGTGCATTCGCCAGTTCTGCTTTGTGTTCGTCCGCAAGTTCTTCAAACACCTTGAACGTGTCGGCATCAATATGGTCGTAGATGTCGATATCGGCATGTGTGTCATTAAAATCGATTACCGCCTGTGTAAGCCGACCAAGAGCTCGCCTTACCTCTGCCACATTCATTGTGAACTTGTGATGCTCGATATCGTTTCTTAGCTTCTTGAGCCATTCCATGTCACTAAAGAACGAGGGATCGACATCCTTTCCTTCGTTCTTTAAGAATTGCACAGCCTCCCACAAACCAATCGTTTTTTCCTTTTTTATGTTTTTGCTGAAGGGGTCTTTATAGATAAGCAGTGGATGAGACTGGGTGACATAGTACTTGAACAGCAATTCAACGAAGTGGGCAAAGTGCAAAATTGCAAATTTGTAGGCCCTTAGATCTCCCTTTGTGCCTTCTTGATACTTTCGCAGTGCCTCGTTAAGGCTATCAACCGCGTTTTCGAGAAGATCAAGTTCGTGCTCTACGGGCATTTCGCCTTACCTGTGATTCTGCAATCTAACGCCAAGTGTAACTGGCGCATTTGCAGGGAGCGAAGCGACCGAAAAATGCGTCCATGTTTACACGCTTGTTAGGGCTGAGTGGAATAAACAAAATCACCGAAAGTGATTATTTGTAATTCCCGCCCTTGATACGATGTTTGTTGGTTTTCTATCATTTCCCCGGTAAAAGTAAACTGGAATTTTAATTCTGATTTATCAGGGAACACAAAACGACCAGAGAAAACATCATCTTTGTCGTAGTTGTATTTATTAAAGTCGTTGGAAAAATCTGGATTTTGGTTAGTAACATCAAAAGTAAATTTATTATGCATTATGCCCGTAGGTGTTTTTGTCAACATTAGATCACTATTAAACGCAATATAATTAACTTCTGTGTTTTTTACTTTTACTTTGCCAAAGTGAACCATCGTTTCCGTGCTACCAGCAGCCGATGAGTTGTAATCCTTATCACTAAAGTAGAAATCTGCTTCAACATCTTTATTCACTTAATATGCTCCTTTAATTTGTTAAATGATTGTAAGCCCTAACAGTTGTTTATACAGATTGTCATTTTTCCAGACTTATCGACACAGTTTATAAATCTTTTTCCGAACATTGCCAATTGCGATTCACGTTGTCAATCAACTTTAGCTGACCGGATCTGCTATACCCGGTTTTAATGGGTAAGGTACTGCTCTTTTGCTGTTCTGATTTATTCTATTTTTCATATTGTTATAGCTTATATATGCCAACAATTCGAGCCAGCGGGACGATTATTTGAGTGCTCGCTCAATAGCACTCGCCACCGGTTGCCGGATTTTTTACCCATCAAAAGGTGTTTACCCGGCTGTATTTATTGCCTGTGTCAAATTTACTGACTTATCGACAATGTCACTAAGTCTGTAAAAGACAGATGGTGGACATATTGTTTGATTTTGGTAGACGACTGCTTTTATAAGCAGTACCCCTTACACCACGGTTAAATTGCGCGCAAAACAATAGCGAGGGAGATTCCATGAAATCGGAGACTATCGACAGGTTTTGGGAGAACGACATCCGCAAAGCGTAAAATCCTGGCAGTAAAAACCACGAGATGAGTCAGCCAGTTAAAGATTTCTCCCTGCAGTCGAAATGGCAGAAAATCAATTAATCAGAGCTTCCTTAATGACAACGAAAACGGCGACGTTGTTTTTATGAATGCACCCGACACGACATTCTCAGGCAGGGCTGCTTTGGTTTAATAACAAAGACTATCTATATATATCAGGTGCATTCTTTCAACTGAAAGCGCTCGGCGACGCTTTTATTGTCCGCGGTATTTTTCAGCCGGGGTGTAGTGAGCTTGACGGATTTCACGACTTTCTGGTTGCGCAGCTACTCGCTGACAACATCCCAGATGGGTTTTCCCAGTTGGCCGTCGTCCATGCCCGCCCATGCGCCCGCCACGTACTTGTTGCTGGCCTTGCCGTTTCTAACCTCCAAAGTTGCAAAAATTCACGCCGGGATACGCCCATGCTGCTTAGCTTGGTAAGCTGGCTATTGTCTTGTATTACTGCTATTAACGAATTGCTGGATTTATGCCGCCGGGGCTTGATAGCCCTTGTTGCCGGTTAAATCCGGCAATGCAGGCTGATTGACATCGCTGACCGCAATGAATTTTTTATCCCGTAAATAATCAGCCACCACATCCCACACTGGTGCGTTATTTTCAGTTTCCTGCACGCCGCCCCATCCCGCGACAACATAGTTTTTATTGGGTTGAACCGGTTTCCCGTGCAGCGTTAATGCGCTGATGCGTGATCCCATTGCCGCTGCCGGGTCCAGCCGGTAGTGCAATGCGCCGACGCGCACCATATCCCCGCCTTGTTGTTTGTAGGGATCGCGGCTGAAGCGGTTGTCGGCGATATCTTCCAGTATGTTTTTAAGTTGTTCACCACTGCGTTCGTTACGGGTTACCTGCGCATAGGTTATGGCGGTTTGCGCCATGACATCTTCCAGGGTGATAGGGGCGCCGGGGAGCAGGGTGGGAATGTCGCAGAGGTTGCCAGCGCCTGCCATGAGCGAAGCGCCGGCCGGATTCGCGGACCGGTTTTGCGCGGACGAGGCAGGGTGGGACCATAAGCCCGCGGTAGCCGCCGCCGCGAGTAATTGCAGAAATTCTCTTCGTGAATACGCCATCGTGTGACCAATGTGATTGTTTGGTTGGTCGTAAACTTGCATTGCTTGACTGAGGTAAGCTAGCTCAACGCCGTTACCAAACGCGCAACTAAACCCCATCCAGTTTGTGATTCTTGAGTCATTCGATTGGGTAACGGCAATGCTGCTGATATCTTTAATTATCAGGCGCTTATAGCGTGAAATTTGTTGAAGCTCGATCGATTTGGATGGTTTTTATATGGGTAGAACGGCGTGCGTGGCGCGGGGAGTGGGCCCAGTGCGTTTACAACAGTCGCAATGATCAGGGTTGTACGCTATTGGCTGGGGACGATTAGGCTGAATTTTCACGAATAACTTTTGTGTAACTCATGACGGGTTTCTATTAACACATGGCAAAACCACGATGGAAGATCTAACCACGGTAGCGACCCGGCTGTTGGCCGCCTTGTTCGCCGGTGGATTTATTGGGCTGGAGCGGGCCTATACCGGACGGCCCGCGGGCTTACGTACTCATGCGCTCGTGTGCATGGCCTCGAGTTTGTTAATGCTGCTGACGGCGTTTCAATGGGAACTGTTAAGGGATGTGCCGTTGGACACGATTCGGGTGGATCCAACCCGCATGGCGCAGGGTGTGATGACTGGCATCGGTTTTTTGGGCGCGGGGGTGATCATGAAAGAAAAATTCACGATTCGCGGACTAACCACGGCGGCATCCATCTGGATCACGGCATCTATTGGCATCATCCTGGGAATGGGGTTTTATTCAGCGGGCATCATGGCAACCGTGTTAACCCTGATTGTTTTAAGTTTCTTTGGCTGGCTGGAAAGGCTCATACCCTCCCGTTCCTACAGCCGGCTGGTGGTGCGTTTTAAAACGCGTGCGGTCATGAAACGCCAGGAGCTGCATGAACTGGTGAAGCAATTTAAAATCCGTGGCAGTAATCCCAGCTATAAATGGGAAGAGGATGGCCGTTATCTGGAGTATCGAATGAATCTCGTGACGAATCATGCGAACAATTATCAGAAGCTGGCGGATCATCTGGCGGGCATGGTTGACGTGCATGAGTTTACGATTTTGCCGGTCGGCGATTGAGGTAGGCGGAACGATGGATAGTTAACCGGCTGGAAATTAGTAGAATCGTTTTGCGCATACGGAAACCAAATAAAAAAGGCGGTAATTGCTTACCGCCTTTTTGTTTTTGCCAGCCGGACAGTTCGGTAGCGATTAAAGTGAGCAGCCGGTCAGGTGGGAAGCGCCGTTCAGGCCGTCACGGTATTAGAACGTCACGCCTACCGCTTTCAGATTGTCACTGCCTTCCACTTTCTCATAATTAACCATCACACTGCCTGTGGCGTCTTTCAGTCCGTCGATGATTTCATTGTTCGCGGCGAACGTGATAGGCGTCCGGGTTTGCGCATCGATAATGGTAAAGGTTTTACCAGATGCATCCACTGACTTTACAGTGCCGATATGAGTGCTCGGTCCTGCGGCGTCACAGGCCCAGGTGGCTACGGGTGCGATTAATAGTGCTGCTGCGAGCAGTGTTTTGATACCGGTTGCTTTGCTGAACGTTGTTTTGCTAATAGATTGTTTCATCACAGTTGTTACCTCCTCAATTAAACCAAAGTGTCTTGCCGCATAGTTACGATTGACCGCTCCAACCGGCGAACACCCGGTTGGACCTTCCGGGCATTATTATGCGTCGCCTTGACTATGACAAGTGATCGCGGTCCGCGTTTCGCCGATCAGTGGGCGTCATTTATCATTCCTTCTTCTACCGGAATAAAAAGTGCCGCAAGAAAAGCCCGAGGCTTGTACGCCGAATAAAAAGTTTATGGGACACCATAAAGAAAATGATTTCTGCGGACGATGTAACTAGCTAAATATTAACCAATTATCCAGAGGAGCTGTAGCGCAATGGAAAGCACCCAACGTTTAAAAATAGTATTACATATGAGGTACTTATGGATCTCGACACACTTTTAGAATCACTCGAAAGCATGTCCGAACAAGCGCTATCCCGGTTCGTCAAGCGTTGTTTATGCCAGTCGCTGCATAATGCCACCTTGGGTGGGGAGGCGATAGACATCGATGTGCAGGTCGCACTCGATATGGTGTATGCGGAGTGCGCGCGCCGGGGCATTGAACGTCTTTATGATGCGGCGTTGGAGTCTGTTTCAGCGAATCCCCAGATTTGCGATGCCGCCTAACCGTCTGTTAACTATAATTATTTCCCATTAAAATAATAAACCACTGAGACAGGCGTTGCCGATGCAGCGCCTTTGTTTTATTAACAAGAAAGTACAGATATCAAAGTACCAGTAAATATATAAGTAAATACATATGTAAAATATAAATACTATTTACTTCACTTTATACTTCAAATCCTTATAATTTGTCCCACAGCAATAAACGCTCATCGTAACTGTGGTATTCATAAGCGATCCACAAAAATCAAACACGATTTGAGTCAGGCCGGCGCCGCGGCATTAGCGCCGCGATAGATTGTTTTTTTTTGTTAAATTTTTTCACGCAACTTTTTTTACTAAAAAATGGCTTTATAAACTTTCGACGGTTTATAAAAATTTTATTAACGCAACTGAGGACAGGCCAACATGGCAAAGGCAAAGACTTATAACGCAGGTGTAAAAGAGTATCGTGAAACGTATTGGATGCCGGAATACACTCCGAACGAAACGGATATTTTGGCGTGTTTCAAAATCACTCCCCAAGCGGGTGTGCCGCGTGAAGAAGCCGCTGCCGCCGTTGCCGCGGAATCTTCCACCGGTACCTGGACCACGGTCTGGACTGACCTGTTAACCGATCTGGATTATTACAAAGGCCGCGCTTATCGCATCGAAGACGTGCCGGGTGACGACACCTGCTTCTATGCTTTCATCGCTTATCCGATGGACTTGTTCGAAGAAGGTTCGGTGGTGAATGTGTTCACCTCGCTGGTCGGCAACGTATTCGGCTTCAAGGCCATCCGCGCGCTGCGCCTCGAGGACGTGCGTTTCCCGATCGCTTACGTGAAAACCTGCGGTGGCCCCCCGATGGGTATCCAGGTCGAACGCGACATTATGAATAAGTACGGCCGTCCGCTGCTCGGTTGCACCATTAAGCCGAAGCTCGGCCTATCAGCCAAGAACTATGGCCGCGCCGTATACGAGTGTTTGCGCGGCGGTCTGGACTTCACCAAGGACGACGAGAACGTCAACAGCCAGCCGTTCATGCGCTGGCGTCAGCGTTTCGACTTCGTCATGGAAGCGATTAACAAGGCCGAGAAGGAAACCGGCGAGCGCAAGGGTCACTACCTGAACGTCACCGCGCCGACCCCGGAAGAGATGTACAAGCGCGCCGAGCACGCCAAGTCCATCGGCGCGCCGATCATCATGCACGACTACATCACCGGCGGCTTCTGCGCCAACACCGGGCTCGCCAACTGGTGCCGCGACAACGGCATGCTGCTGCACATCCACCGCGCCATGCACGCCGTGCTCGACCGCAACCCGCATCACGGTATCCACTTCCGCGTGCTCGCTAAGATCCTGCGCCTGTCGGGCGGTGATCACCTGCACACCGGCACCGTGGTCGGCAAGCTCGAAGGCGATCGCGCCGCAACCCTGGGCTGGATCGACATCCTGCGCGAAAAGTACATCAAGGAAGACCGCAGCCGCGGCATCATGTTTGATCAGGACTGGGGCTCCATGCCGGGCGTATTCGCTGTCGCCTCGGGCGGTATCCATGTGTGGCACATGCCGGCGCTGGTCACCATCTTCGGCGACGACTCGGTGCTGCAGTTCGGTGGTGGCACGCTGGGTCACCCCTGGGGTAACGCCGCCGGCGCCGCCGCCAACCGCGTGGCGCTCGAAGCCTGCGTGGAAGCGCGCAACCAAGGCCGTGCGCTGGAGAAAGAAGGCAAGGAAATTCTTACCGCCGCGGCCAAGCACAGTCCGGAACTCAAGATGGCGATGGAAACCTGGAAAGAAATCAAGTTTGAATTCGATACCGTTGACAAACTTGATGTGGTTCACAAGTAACATATTTGTTTGTGCGCGGGGTGGGCGATGCCCGCCCCGCGTTTCTTGAACGCTGACGGGTTAGCAAGTGAATGTAGAGAATTTAACCGAGGATTTTTACATGAGTGAAATGCAAGATTACAAATCGAGTTTAGCCGATGTTACCAGCCGCAAGTTTGAAACTTTTTCTTACTTGCCGGAAATGGATGCAGGCAATATCCGTAAACAGGTACAGTACATTGTCGACAAAGGCTGGAATCCCGCCATCGAACACACTGAGCCGGAAAATGCGTTTGATCATTATTGGTATATGTGGAAATTGCCTATGTTTGGTGAGACCGACGTGGATAAGATCCTGGCGGAAGCGAAAGCCTGCCACAAGGCGCATCCCAACAACCATGTGCGTTTGGTTGGTTACGATAACTATGCGCAAACTCAAGGCGCCGCCATGGTTATTTACCGGGGTCCCATCAAGGCATAGCTGGCTTTTTTAAACGCTTTTCATATAGGCAAAGGCCTTATTCGAAAAACCCCTGTCCGCAGTGATACCGGCCAGGGGTTTTTTGTTATAAATTGACGCCAGCGCGCGGCCAATAACTAATGCGCAAATAATTAACGCGCAAAATTCTTTCCGATCCATTACCGAATAACTGAAGAATGAAGGTACTCGTTATATGACTGATATCGATATCGATCAATACAAGATTACCGAAGAACCCTATTACAAACCGGTTGGCAGCGAAGTGGAACTGTTTGAGGCGGCTTACCACTCGGTCCGCATGCCTATTATGCTCAAGGGTCCTACCGGATGCGGTAAATCCCGCTTCGTCGAATACATGGCGTGGAAGCTGAAGAAGCGCCTGATCACGGTTGCCTGTAACGAAGACATGACCGCCTCCGATCTGGTGGGCCGGTTTTTGCTGGATCCCAGCGGCACCACCTGGCAGGATGGCCCATTGACCACGGCGGCGCGCATCGGCGCGATTTGTTACCTGGATGAGATTGTCGAAGCGCGCCAGGACACCACCGTGATTATTCATCCGCTCACTGACCATCGCCGCACCTTGCCGCTGGATAAAAAGGGCGAACTCGTGGCGGCGCACCCGGATTTTCAGCTGGTTATTTCCTACAATCCCGGTTATCAAAACCTGATGAAAGATCTGAAGCAATCCACCAAGCAGCGTTTTGGCGCACTGGATTTTGACTATCCCAACGCCGAAACCGAAGCGGAAATCGTGGCGCATGAATCCGGCGTCGATCCGGCTACCGCCGCCAAACTGGTTCAGGTGGGTCATCGTGGCCGCAACCTGAAAGGCCATGGCCTGGATGAAGGTATCTCCACGCGCTTGTTAATTTATGCCGGTCAGTTGATCGCGAAAGGCATCGATCCCAAGGCGGCGTGCATGATGGCGCTGGTGAGTCCCATCACCGACGATGCCGACATGCGTGATACTTTGAACGCCTCGGTGGCGACCTATTTCTAATCGGCATGGCGCCGCATAACCAAATGACTCGCAGTGGAGTATTGTTTCCGTGATGGCGGTTAACCTGGATGAGTACCGGGCGCAACTCGAGAATGCCGCGCCGGAAGTGAAGGATACGTTCGACGCGAGTTTTCACGAAGCCTCCCGCGTCATGTCGCCCGCGGGCCTGCAAATCTACCTGGAAGGCGCGCGTGGCTTACACGAACTGGGCCGTGGTTCCGCGCTGGTGGTTTCCTACCTGCAAAGCATGCCCGCCGTCGTCAAGGAAGTTGGTGAGGACGTTATCAAGGATGTGGTTGCCAGCGCCCTTAAATTATCGTCTATGGTCAGCGGCGAAGTCATTGATCTGATGCTTTCCAGTTTGCCCACCGCCAGCCGGCGTTTGGGCGATGCGGATCTGTTTCGCGGTTACTTGTCGCTGATTCATCAATTGTCCGCCAAGGCGCCCCGGGGTTTGCGTCCCATGCTGGCGCAGCTCGATGTGCTGTTTGAGAAACTAACCCTGGGTGGTTTGCGCCGCTGGGCATTGTGGGGTGCACAAGCCCATGCCCGGGATTTCGACGCGCTCGCCAAATATTTTGCGTTACAGTCCGCTGACAGCCAGGCGGTTTTGCAAAAAGAACGCCGGGGTACGCTATTTGTAGACAACCAGCGCAAACTGAATTTTTATTTACGCGCGCTCTGGGGCAGGGACTTTTTCCTGCGCCCGACCTCCGGTGACTACGAGAGCCGGGAAGGTTATAGGTGTTTTATCGAACACCGTGTTATCCATCTGCCGGATGCGTTCGATGACTATGGAACCGTACCCGGCATTGACTTGTATCGCGCCACAGCCACCCATGCGGCGGCGCATTTATCCTACACCCGCGAGCCCTTGTCCGCCGAAGCCCTGACACCGTCGCAAATGGTGTTTATTGGCCTGTTTGAAGACGCGCGCATAGAGCATTTGGCGATCCGGGAATTTCCGGGCCTGAAAAAAATATGGCTGCGCGTTCATAAACAAGTGAGCGAAGTGAGTTGCGCGGCGGACCGGGTGGTGGGTTTGCTGGAGCGCGTGGCGCGCGCCATGCTGGATGAAGCCCATCAGGAGACCAATCCCTGGGTCAAAGAGGCGGCCGCCGCGTTTCATGAACGGGTAAAAACCGATGCCACCAACAGTCAAATGAGCTGGGATTTGGGCGTGACGTTTTATAACAAACTCGCCGGTTATATGCCGATACCCAGCCTGCGCATCCTGGAATCCTTTGGAATTCCCTATCGCGATGATAACCGCTACGTGTGGGCTTTCGATGAAGCCGGCTGGCGCGAAGCGGAATACATTCCATTAAGTCAACGCCAGGTTCGCAAAACGGTTAGCGTGATGGACATGGTTAACGAGCTGGATTGCGAACTGGCGGGGGATGACGCCCAGGAAATCTGGCGCCTGGAGACGCCCTTTTACCTGGATCAGGAAGGCTGCACGATTAACGAACTGCAAGGCACCGAGCCGGTCAGTGATCCCTATCATTACCAGGAGTGGGATTACCAGGTGCAGTTGCACCGCCCGGATTGGGTGACGGTGCTGGAGCGCCGCCAAAGCAAGGGTGACCCGCAGCTTATCGACAATACCCTGCTAGAGTACCGGCCTGTCGCCAGCCGCTTGAAGCATATCATCGACGCCTTGCAACCTCGTGGAATCGTTAGAGAGCGGTATCAGGAAGAAGGCGACGAGGTCGATATCAACGCCGCGATCCGCGCCATGATTGACATGCGTATGGGGAAAATGCCCGATTCACGCATTAACATTCGTTACCGGCATCGAACCCGCGATTTGGCGGTGTTATTGTTGCTGGATCTTTCCGAATCCACCAATGAAGTATTGCCGGGGACCGACCGGCCAATACTGCAATTGGCGCGTGAGGCGGCCGCGATTTTGTCCTGGGCAATCGATGGTATCGGGGATCCATTCGCGGTGCACGGTTTTGCCTCCGATGGCCGGCATGACGTGCAATACTTTCGCTTCAAGGATTTTGACCAGCCCTACGACGACCAGGCCAAATCGCGGTTGGCGGGCATGAAAGGGGGTTTGTCCACGCGTATGGGAGGGGCTTTGCGCCATGCCGGGAAGTTTCTATTGCGCCAGCCCCAGCAACGTAAATTAATCCTCCTGGTGAGCGACGGCGAGCCGGCGGATATTGACGTGCGCGACCCCCAGTACCTACGGTTTGACACAAAAAAGGCGGTGGAAGAACTAGCTACGCGCGGCGTCACTACTTACTGCCTGACCTTGGATCCCGATGCGGACGATTATGTTTCGCGCATTTTTGGCGCGAATCGCTATGCCGTGGTTGACCATGTGCAAAAATTGCCGGAAAAGTTACCCGCTTTATTCCTGGCCTTGACCCGTTAAAATTTCCGCATTGCTGGGAATTTTTTTAGCGCCGGCAGGGTCGTAGCCTGTATACTTTTTGCTGATTAGGCACCAGCTCTTAATTAATAAAAAGTAGTTGATCATAACGCAAACAACTTGCATACTGTTGCTCATGAAATCACGGCTCAATGACATTCCAATTATCAAGACCGTCCCTTCTTATGTCGGTGCGACTCACTTCAATCGTGTGCGTTTATCGCAGTTACGCCTGGACTCGTCGTTGCGTTTGGAACTGTTTAGTCTGCGTGGTTTGGACATTCTGATTGATGACGATGCCTGGGTGTGTATCGACCGTACCTTGGGCGATTTGCCGGTATTAGCCTGGACCGAGTTTGACAAACGCAACCGCAAGGGATTACACCAGCCGGTGCCTTGCAAACTGCGTTTTTACCACAACCATGCCGATCTTATTTGCGGCACCGTATTGGACGACTTGGGCCGGATACTTGAGCGCCGCCTGGCCAAACTGCGTTACAAATCATCCCGCAAAATAGTTTACTTGCGCCGCATCCGCCGCGCCCGTAAATTTACCTGAAGTTTTACCTCTGTTACTCAATTGACGGCTCACCGTTAACCCAACTCGGTTAATGTGTTTACGTTGAACGTGCCATCTAACTTGCCTGCTTGCTGCCGCGTAACTTCCATCTGGTTTAATCGCGCCAACGAATTAACCGTGAATTGTTGCGGGAACTAGCTCTACTTTGTTACTTTAGTTTATGTTTATGAACAATCCCGCACGGGAAGCGGAGGCATCTGGCAAGACACGCCGTAAATGCATCCCTGCAGGCTCGATGGCGGCATGGCCCAGGCCAGGTTCTCGACCCGTTCCGGGTCTCACCTTCTCCCTGCCGCCAACGGTCTTGCCAGACACCTCCGCCTCCCGCGCTGTGCATACGGCCATTTAAAGTAACAAAGTAGAACTAGTTTGCCTAACATACCTTAGACCCAAATGGCACTTACTTAACGCAATTTCTTGGATTTTCGTCATTCCGGCATTTTTTTAAGCATGCCCCGGTATGTTGTAAGCCGGGGCATGCTTTAAAAGACGCCGGGAAGACGGCGGTTCTGAGCT
>Ga0209640_10004349_pt1 | contig 12441 bp, 9 predicted proteins | sample RifCSP10_1_FD_184018 | JGI IMG/M metagenome (GOLD analysis project Ga0209640, IMG submission 184018) | Soil microbial communities from Rifle, Colorado - Rifle CSP2_sed 10_1 (SPAdes) (version 2) | ecosystem: Environmental > Terrestrial > Deep subsurface > Rock core/Sediment | place: Rifle... | reverse complement strand
GCTTTGTGGCCATGGCGTGTCTCAAGTCATGAAGTCGGACCGGCCGCACCTTCGCTCGGCGGATCAGCCTGCGGAATCGCCGTGTGGTGCTGTCCGGTCGCCAGGGCCGACTGCCTGCGGGATCGGCGGAGAACACGTACGCCGTCCCGGGGAGCTCGACACCGGCCAGCTCCGCAGCGGCGGTCTGTGCTTGGCGGTAGATGCGGAGACAGTCGAGGGTTCCGCGATCGAGGGCGATACGCCGGTCGACGCCTGTTTTCGTGTCCTTGGACGTGACGCCAGCCGGGCCGTGGACGATGGTACGGCGAATGATGAGCGAATCCGTTGTGCCGTCTACGTCGTCCCATCGAAGCCCGAGGATTTCTGCCCGGCGAGCACCCGATGCCGCGAGCAGACGCACGTAGGTGAGAAAGGCGGGATCCACCACGCTGGCGGCCGCCAGGAGGCTTCGAACCTCGTCATCGCTCGGCGGGTTCGCTCGGAAGGTCGAGCCCGGAATCGGCGTGCACCTGGTGGCCGGGTTCGTCGCGATCAACCCCCAGCGATGCGCCTGTTCGAGGGCGGCTCGCACGATCCCGGCGATGCGGCGCACCGTTCCTGCCGACAACGGACGCCCGAGGCGACCGCCGGATTCACGGAGTCGGCGGTAGTACTCGTCGAGGAAAGCGGCGTCGATCTTGGCGACCACGACGTGCCCCACCACGGGCACGATGTTGCGTCGGATAAAGCCCGTGGTTTCCAACTCCGTCTTGGGCGACCAGTTGGGCGACCGGTGACCGACGTAGCGTCGGAGCAACTCCTCCAGCGTCACCTTTCCGTCGGCGACGTGCCCCCGGTCCACCTCAGTCTCGAAGGCCGCCAGTTCTTTCGCTGCAGCCCGCTTCGAAACACCCCTGATGGTTCGGTAATGCCAGATCTTCTTGCGGGTGATGGGGTCTCGGCCCCCGTACACCTTGAGCTCGAACGACTCGCCTCTCCTACGCATGCTGCCCATTGGGCCCTCCCTCGGTTGCCGGGACTCGCAGGAGTGGCAACCGGAGTGGCAAGGGCGCGACAACTCAGTGCCTGCGAGCGAAAACCATAGGGATATAGGCACAAAATGGTAAGCAGCCCCAACGGGATTCGAACCCGTGTCTCCACCTTGAGAGGGTGGTGTCCTAGGCCTCTAGACGATGGGGCCGGGCGCACGACCCCGAGGGGAGTGCGGCGAGTGCCGAAGATACCGCAGCGACCCTAAGGCCCTCGGCTCGAACCCGGCTCGATCCGTCTAGCGGCTGCTGAGCCCCGGTCGGCCGCGCTTGCCGCCGCGACCCTTGCCCCGCCGGCGCCACCACGGCTGGCGCTGGCGCTCCGCGTCGAGCTCGGCGAGCACCTGCGGTCCGGCGGCGTTCACGATGTCCTCAGCGGCGTCGAGCACGGTTGCGATGGCGTCGGGATCGGCGTTGGGGGCGTCACCGACACTTGGTGCGTGGGCCAACGAGCCCTTCTCGAAATCGGGCTCGATGAACAGGATGCGTTCGTACTTGGAGCAGTTCTCCGGACAACGCCAGGGCGCCTCGGGTGCGAGGTCGAGGGTGCAAAACCGCGCCACCTCTCCCGCCGCGTACGTCCGGCTCTCGTAGAACGTGCAGTCCTCTCGCATCGGCACGGGCGCCATTGTCGCGGACACGAGGGGGCCGTTCGGATCGCGCTCCCGAAACTGTCCCACCCAGGGGGCATGCTCGACGGACGGTCGGCGAGGCAGCCGTCCGACGACAAGGAGGAGCTATGGCGATCTGCGAGTTCTGTGCCGAGGAGATGCAAACAGCCGATTCCTGCGACGTCACCGGCATCCAAGCCGAGGGCACGACGCACGCTCGGCTGCGTTGGGGCGAGGAGCTTCGCTTCCCGGGCCGGCGTCGGCCGACGGAGCGATGCCACGACTGCGCTGTGCGCCCCGGCGGGTTCCACCACCCAGGGTGCGACATGGAGGAGTGCCCGATCTGCGGCGACCAGATGCTGATGTGCGGCTGCGGATTCGATGAAGAGGAAGCCGGCGAGTCACATGCGGGGCCGATGGACGTGCTCGGCCGACTGGCCGCCGTCACGGGCCTTGGCCCGCGGTCGGCTCCCGGGGAAGGACTCGAACCTTCAACCTCCTGATCCAGAGTCAGGCGTTCTGCCAGTTGAACTACCCGGGATGGCGGCGCTGAGGGTACCAAGGGGAGGCCATCCGGCGGCAGGTCGTAGCATGGCGGACGGCGACAACGGTGTCGCCGGAACGGGGGGCGTCGTGATCGACGAGGCGGTACTCAAGGGCACATTGACGGCGGCGCTGCGCGCCGGGGGCGACTTTGCGGAGGTCTTCGTCGAAGACACTCGCACGTCGTCGGCCGTCCTCGAAGACGGCAAGATCGAAGAGGTCAACTCGGGACGCGACCGCGGTGCCGGCATCCGGGTCCTCGCCGGCGACACGACGGGCTACGCCCACACGGCGGATCTCACGGAGTCGGGCCTGCGGGTCGCCGCCGAGGCGGCCGGAGCGGCCGCTCGCAGCGGTGGTGGCGAGGCTCGCGTGGCCGATCTCAGCCGCACCGACGCGGCGCGGGAGTACACACCCGAGGTGCTTCCCGAAACCGTCGAGAAGATCCGCAAGGTCGAGATGCTCACCCGCGCCGACGCCGCGGCGCGCGGATCGGATCGGTCCATCCGCCAGGTGATGGCCCGCTACTTCGACAAGCGCCGCCGCATCCTGATCGCCAACTCCGACGGGCTCCTCACGGGCGACGACCAGGTGCGCACCTTTTTCGGCGTGCAGGCCGTCGCCGCCGGCGACACCGGACTCCAGACCGGCGGTCGGTCGCACGCCCGCACCATGGGCTTCGAGCTCTTCGACCGCGTCGACGTCGAGGAGGCTGCGCGCGACGCCGCCCGCATGGCCGCCACCAAGCTCGACGCCCGACCCGCGCCGAGCGGTGAGCTCCCGGTCGTCATCGCCGCCGGCGGCGGCGGCGTCCTCTTCCACGAGGCGTGCGGCCACGGGCTCGAGGCCGATCTCGTCAAAAAGGACGCCTCGCGCTTCGCCGGCCTCATGGGCGAGCAGGTTGCGAGCCCGCTGGTCACCATCGTCGACGACGGCACGATGGGCTCGGAGTGGGGCGTCTTCGCCATCGACGACGAAGGCCACGCCGCCCGCCGCAACGTCCTCATCGAGGACGGCGTCCTCACCGACTACATGTGGGACTGGCTGCGCAGCCGCGCCGACGGACGCGAGCCGTCGGGTAACGGGCGGCGCGAGACATACCAGCACCTGCCGATGGTGCGGATGACCAACACGTACCTCATGGGCGGCGAGTCCGACCCCGATGAGATCGTCGCCCAGACCGAGTACGGCGTGTTCGTCGCCGAGCTCGGCGGTGGCCAAGTCGACACGGCCACCGGCGACTTCGTGTTCGGCACCCGCGAGGCCTACCTCATCGAGGACGGCAAGATCACCGCCCCGATCCGCGACGCCAACCTCATCGGAAACGGGCTCGACGTGCTGAGGGACATCGACGTCGTCGGCAACGACTTCGCCATGGGCCGCAATGGGGGCATGTGCGGCAAGGACGGCCAGTCCGTGCCGGTCGGCGTCGGCCAGCCCACCCTGCGGGTTGCTCGCATGACGGTCGGGGGGACGGCGGCATGACCGACCTCCTGGACGTCGCGCAACGGATCGTCGGCTGGGCGCGCGACGGTGAGCAGGTAGAGGCCTTCGTCGTCCGCTCGCGCGAGGTCGAGATTCGCGTCGACGGCGGCGACGTCGAGCAGCTCTCGTCGGCCGAAGCACTCGGCGCCGGGATCCGCGTGATCGCCGACCACCGGCAAGGGTTTGCCTACGCCGGATCGCTCGACGAGGACGGGCTCGCCGAGGTCCTCGACGAGGCGCGCGACAACCTGACGTTCGGGACTCCCGACGAGGCGTTCGGCCTCGCCGAGCCCGACGGCGTCTCCCCCGCCGACATCGACACCTACCGCGAGGCGTTGGCCACCGCGCCGACGGACGCCAAGATCGCCCTCGTCGTCGACCTCGAGCAGCGCATCAAGAGCGGCGACCCCCGGATCCGCGCCGCCCGCTACGTGGACTACGGCGACTCGATCAGCGAGGTGGCGGTGGCGACCACCACGGGCATTGCCATCGAGCGACGTGGCGGGTCCTGCTCGGTGTCGGCCATGTCGATCGCCGGCGAGGGCGACGGGACCCAAACCGGCTTCGGCTTCTCGGTCGGGCGCACCCTCGACGACATCGATCTCGAGGCAGCGGCCCGCGACGCGATCGAGCGCGCCGTGCGCATGCTCGGTGCCCGCAAACCATCGACCCGGCGGCTCACCGTGCTCCTCGACCCGATCATCACGGCCCAATTCCTCGGGGTCGCCGGGTCGATGCTGAGCGGCGAGGCGGTGCTGAAGGGGCGCTCCCCCTTCGCCGATCGCGTCGGGGAAGAGATCGCGTCGCCGATTGTCACGCTCGTCGACGACCCCACCGTCGCCGCGGCATTCTCGGCGGCGACGCACGACGGCGAGGGGCTCGCCACGCGTCGCAACGTGCTGATCGACGCCGGCGTGCTCAGCGGGTTCAACCACAACGCGTACACGGCGCGACGTACCGGCACGGCCTCGACCGGCTCGGCTTCGCGCGGCTTCAAGACGGTGCCGGGTGTGGGGTGCCGGGCGTTACAGCTCACGCTCGGAACCAAGACCCAGGCCGAGATGATCGCCGGGATCGAGGAAGGGCTGCTCGTCCAGGACGTCTCCGGCTTGCACTCGGGCGTGAACCCCGTGAGCGGCGACTTTTCGGCCGGGGCCGAGGGCTTGGTGATCCGCAACGGCCAGCTCGCCGAACCCGTCCGGGAGATCACGATCGGCTCGACGATTCAGCGCATGCTGCAGGACATCGTCGAAGTCGGTAACGACGTCGACTGGTTGCCGATGAACGCGCACGGCGTCAGCGTCGCCATCGCCGACGTCACCATGTCGGGCTCGTAGCCCGGGGCCTGCCCGCGGGCTTTTCCGTGTCTGTGGCGCGTTAGCGGTGACTATCCCCGCTAACGCGCCACAGACAGCGAAATCAGTCGGCGTAGACGTTCACCGAGGCGTCGAGGCCGAGTGGCGCGGGGTCGCCGCGGCCGGTGGCGGCGAGGATGAACTCGAGTGCGTCGCCGGTGATGGGGTCACCACCTGCGCCGATGTTCACCGCTTCGAAGCCGTCCAACACCAGCGTCGCCGGACCCCAGTTGCGCTTCTCGAGTTCGAACGCAAGATGATGGATGGCAGAGCGGATTCCTTCACCGCGGTCGAGGGGACGGCCGAGGCTCGTGCGGATGTCGTTGGCGTGCATGTAGGCGTCGTAATAGAGCGCCTCCACCCCTTGAAGGAGCGTGCCCTCGTAGCCACCCGGCGACGGGCTCGCCCAGGCCGCCTCGTCGAAGAGGCCGAGGGTCTCCTGTCCACCCTTCAGCACGGTGCGCAGTTCGTCGGCCAGCTCCGCCGGTGACTTCCCGCGGCGCTCCTCGACCGCTCGTTGGGTCACCTCAGGGGTGCCGAGACCCTCAGTGTTCCCCGAAAGGATGTCGGCCAGCGTGCCGGTCACGTGGGCAGCCACGTCACCGACGCTCCACCCTTCGCAGGTGCTCGGCGTCGCCCATTCGGCGTCGGTCAGACCGGAGATGAGGTCGATGAACGCCTCGTGCTCCGTCACGAACCCTTGCTTGACTTCGTCGATCGATAGCGTCACGCGCTCGTCCCCTTGGTCGCTTGGACAGTTACATGCAAGTAGCATGCATCTAAGCGCACCGAACTATGGCCGTCAACCGATCCCCTCGCCGTCGTGACCCAGATCACACTCCGGTCCGCCGCACCCAGGCGGAGCGCCGGGAGCGGACGCGGCGCGCCCTCATCGACGCCGCCACTGCGCTGTTCGCCGAATACGGGTACGTCGACACGGCACGTGAAGACATCTGCGCTCGAGCCGGCGTGACCCGCGGCGCGCTCGACCACCACTTCGACGGCAAGAAGGGGCTGTTCCGGGCCGTCGCCGAGGATGTCGAGGTGCGGCTCAACCAGCGCATCGCCGAGGCGGCCATGCGCGAAACCAACCCCGTCCACGCCCTCAAAGCCGGATGCCACAAGTATCTCGACACGGCAACCGAGCCCGACGTGCGGCGCATCCTCTTGCTCGACTCCCGCGCCGTCCTCGGGTGGAAGGAATGGCAGGAGTTCCACGCCGAGCACGGCCTCCGCCTCATGATGGAGGGCATCCGCGCCGCCCTGCCGGAGCAACGGTTGGCGTCCGTCGAGCCGCTCGCCCACGTGCTGCTCGCCGCGCTCACGGAGGCGGCGCTCTACGTGGCGACGTCTGATCATCCCAAGGCGGCCCGCGCCGAGGTGCAGGTGACGACGGACCGCATCATCGACGCCCTCCTCGCCTAAACCGGAAGGCCGTGCAGGGTGTGCCCTCTCTAGGCAGGTGCGACCGTGACGGGGATGCCGTTCAGCACCGCGTTCCCCGACAGCGGGTCGATCTGTTCCTCGTCGGTCAACAGGTTGGAGTTCACCCCAGCGTTGGCGGCCGCGACCGACATGCGGATCCCCGCGAGGTCGTGGCCCCACCCGTGGGGGATGCTCACGACGCCAGGCATGATGCCGTCGGTCACCTCGACCGGCACCGTCACTTTGCCCACCCGGCTCGCCACCTCGGCGCGCCCGCCGTGTGCGACGCCCACCGTCGCCGCATCGTCGGGATGGATCTGGAGCGTGCAGCGCTCCTTGCCCTTCACCAAGACGTTGAGGTTGTGCATCCACGAGTTGTTCGAGCGCAGGTGGCGACGGCCCACCAGCACAAACCCGTTGCCGGGGCGATCAAGCGACGCCTCGAGACGCGCCACGTCGGCCACGATCTCGGCCGGCGCCAGCTCCACCATCGCCGACTCGGTGCTCACGACCACGGGGACCCGCGGTTGGAGCGCGCCGAAGTCGACGCCGTGCGGATTGGCTTCGAGCGTCGCCAGCGTGACGCCGTCGGGGTTCTCACCGAAGCCGTCGCCATAGGGTCCGGTGCGCAACATCAGATCGAGCAGGCGCTCGGGACCGCGGCGCGGCGCGAGCGCCTGCATGATCTCGTCCGGGTCGCTGCCCTCGATCGGCGAGCCCTCGACGCCGACCGCGGACTGCACGAGGAGGAGCGCGGCAATGTCGTCGAGCGCGTCGAGATCGGCGTGGGCACCCTGGCCGAGGACGATGCCCGTCACCGCCAGGATCACCTGCCACTCGTCGAGCATCCCGGCGGGCATCTCGAAAACGGGCGGCGAGTAGTTGGCGATCGACCGGATCTGCAACGCGTACAACGCCACGTCGTAGTGGCTCTTGTAGAGCGCCGTCGGCACGGGGAGGATCACATCGGCGTGCCGCGTGGTCTCGTTCACGTAGATGTCGATGCTCACCATGAACTCGAGCGTCTCGAGCGCGGCGTCGAGCCGGCCCGCGTTCGGCGTTGAAACCACCGGGTTCCCCGCCACAGTGATCATCGCCCGGATCTGGCCCTCGCCTGGCGTCTCGATCTCGTCGGCCATCGTCGCCGCCGGCAGCTCGCCGTTGCGCTCGGGGTAACCCTTGACCCGACTGGCCCACCGGCCCATCCGATACCCGCGCCCGCCCGCGACGCTGCGGCGCGGCGCGTGCGCCGGTGACGCGAACATGGCGCCCCCGGGACGGTCGAGGTTGCCGGTGAGCGCGTTGACCACGTCGACGAGCCATGAGCCGAGCGTGCCGAACTCCACCGTGCACGTGCCGATGCGTCCGTAGACGGCGGCGGTCGGCGCACCCGCCAGCTCACGGGCGAGTCGACGGATGGTGTCGGCGGCGACCCCGCACACGGACGCCACACGCTCGGGCGAAAACGCCACCGCGAGGCGCTCGATCTCGTCGATCCCGTTCACGTGCGTGCTGAGCGCGCCGACATCGACCAGGCCCTCGTCGAACAGGCTGTGCACAATCCCGAAGAGGAACAGCGGGTCGGTGCCGGGGCGGATGAACACGTGCTCGTCCGCGTGGTCAGCCGTCTTCGATCGCCGCGGGTCGACCACGACGACCTTGCCGCCCCGGGCCTGGATCGCCTCGACCCGGCCGGGGAAGTCGGGGGCGGTGCAGAGGCTGCCGTTGCTCTCCCACGGGTTGGCGCCCAGCATCATCAGGTAATCGGTGCGATCGAGGTCGGGCACCGGGATCGTGAGCGGGTGGCCGAACATGAGGCCCGCGCTCACATGCTTGGGCATCTGGTCGACGGTGCTGGCCGAGAACACGTTCTTGGTGCGCAGCCCCTTCAGCAGGCCGCGCAGGTAGATCGCGCCGAGGTTGTGGGCGTTGGGGTTCCCGACGTAGGCCCCCACCGCGTCCGGTCCGTGCTCCGCCGCGATCGGAAGAAGGCGCGCCTCGATCTCCTCGAACGCCTCGGCCCAGGTGGCCTCGACGAAGACGCCGTCCCGCTTGATGAGCGGGGTCCGCACGACGTCGGGGTCTTCGTGCAGTTGCTTGAGCGTGGAGCCCTTCGGGCAGATGAAGCCGTGGCTGAACACGTCGTCGCGGTCGCCGCGAATGCGCACGACCTGATCGCCCTTTACCGAAATCTCGAGCCCGCAGGTCGCCTCACACAGAGGGCACGTACGGAACACCGTTCGCTGGCCGTTCTCACTCATCCTCGCCCCTCTCCCTTGGCGCGCGCCCCCCGTTCGTGTGTGAGTGCCTGCCCGCCCATGGGCGGGCAGGCACTCACACACGCGGAAGAGGAGCGCGGTGGTGTTGTCAGACGATCTTGGTGCCGTGCCCTTCCCAGTATTGGTCGCGCAACAGCCGCTTGTAGAGCTTCCCGGTCGGGTGACGGGGCAGCTCCTCCATGAAGTCGATCGAACGCGGGCACTTCACGTCGGCGAGGTGCTCGCGACAAAACGCCATCAGCTCTCGCGCCAGCGCGTCGTCGGCGTCGGCCATGGACACGGGCTGCACCACCGCCTTTACCTCTTCCCCGAAGTCCTCGTTGGGGATCCCGAAGACGGCGACGTCCATCACCTTCGGATGCGTCACGAGGAGGTTCTCCGCCTCCTGCGGGTACACATTCACGCCCCCGCTGATGATCATGAAGTCCTTGCGGTCGGTCAGGTAGACGAAGCCGTCCTCGTCGACCCGCCCTACGTCCCCGAGCGTCGACCACCGGGGATTCTTGGGGTGGCGCGACCGCTTCGTCTTCTCAGGATCGTTGTGATACTCGAAGATCCCGGTCGTCTCGTCGGCGGGGGCGAAGTACACGACGCCCACCTCTCCGGTCGGCAGCTCGTCACCCGTCTCCTCGTCGCAGATGTGCACCGTCCCGATGAGCGGCTTGCCGACAGTCCCCTTGTGCGCAAGCCACTCCTCCGAGTTACACGCGACGAACCCGTTGCCCTCGGTTGCCGCGTAGTACTCGTTGACGACCGGTCCCCACCACTCGATCATCTCCTCCTTCACCTGCACCGGGCACGGCGCGGCGGCGTGAATCGCGCACTGCAACGACGCCACGTCGAACTTCTCGCGCTCCTCCTTGGGCAGCTTGAGCAACCGCACGAACATCGAGGGGACGACTTGGGTGTGCGTGACGCCGTGGTCACCGATCAGGCGCAGGTAGTCGACGGCGTCGAACTTCTCCATCACCACAACGGTGCCGCCGAGGCGCTGGAACTCCCGGGTGAAGCGCAGCGGGGCGGCGTGGTACAGCGGCGCAGGCGAGAGATAGGTGTGGTCGGCGGTGGCGCCGTAGAGCGCCTGCAGCAGGAAGGTCACCGAGTGGTCGGTGCCCCACGGCTTGGGCTCGAACGCCGGCTTCACGCCCTTGGGGCGCCCCGTGGTGCCCGACGAATACAGCATGTCGTCACCTTCAACCTCGTCGGCGATCGGATCGGCGGGCTGGGCGGCCACGGCATCCTCGTACGCGTCGAAGCCGTCGACCGTCCCGTCGATCATGAGGAACGCCTGGACGCCCTTCGCCGTCTTCGGCAACGCCGCGACGCGATCGGAGAGCGCCCTCGACGAGATGAAGACCTTCGCGCCGCAGTCGCCGACGATGTAGTCGAGCTCCTCGGCGGTGAGCCGCGTGCTGGTCGCCGTGTAGAGCAGGCCCGACCGCTGCGCCCCCCAGATCACTTCGTGGAACCGCGGGCTGTTCTCGAGACAGAAGGCGATGTGGTCGCCGGGCTTGAGTCGAAGCGAGCGGAACAGCTGCGCGAGACGGTTCGATCGCTCGTCGAGCTGGGCGTAGGTGACGGCCTCGCCGGTGCCCCCCATGACGATGGCGGGCTTGTCGGGCGAAGCAACAGCATGTTGTGCGATGTCCATGAAGCGCGAGCCTACAGAAGCGCGCCGAGCACACTCCTGGCCGGGCGGAGCGCCTCATCGGCGGCGTCCTGCAGGCTCATCATGCGGCGGAACCCGATGATCCGCCCGACGGCGACCCTCACGCTCTCGCCCACGAGCCGCTGCACTTCCTCGGCGCCGCTGATCGGACTGGTGCGCGTCGGCGACACGTGTCCGTCGAGTCCGACCTCGCTGGCAATGGCGTCGATGCGCTCAGCGTGGAACGGGTCGGACACGAGCACGACCTCGGTGATCCCGCGCTCACGCAGGAACCGAGCGGACGCCGCCAAGGACTCCCACGAGTTGCGGCCGGAAGTCTCCCGCAAAATGTCGTGATCGGGGACGCCGAGGGTGTGGAGGTAGTCGGCCCCCGCCGTGGCCTCGGAGAACCGATCACCCTCCGCCTTGCCGCCGGTGACGACGACCACGGGAGCGATCCCTTCCTGGTAGAGATGCGCGGCGTGGTCCAGCCGCGCCTCGAAGACCGGCGACGGCCGTCCGTCGTATTGCGCCGCGCCGAGCACGACGATCGCCTGCGCCGGCTGCGCGCCGTCCTCACGAGACGCCATCCACACCTGCACGAACACCACCGCCACGTAGAGAAAGGTGGCGGTGAAGACGAGAAGGACGAGTTGGATCAGCAGATGTAGCCGCAGGACCCAGCGAAACGGCGCCAGGACGAGGGTCACGACGGGCCGAGTCGGCTCCGGGCAGCTCGCAGTCGCGCCACCGTCGCGTCCCGCCCCAGCACTTCGAGCGATTCGAACAGCGGCGGTCCCACGCTCTTGCCGGTGACGGCCACCCGCACGGGCGCTTGCGCTTTGGCGAGCTTGAGGCCGAGTCGCTCGCCGATGGCGGCGAGGACTTCGTGCAGGCGACCGGAGTTCCACCCAGCGGCGTCGACGCCCTCGAACTCGGCGATCGCCGCGTCGAGCACTTCCGCGGCGGGTCCCTCCATGGCCTTGTCCCAGGACGCGGGGTCGATCTCAGGCTCGTCGCGATACAAGAACTCGACCATTTCCCCCGCGTCGGCGAACGTGACGCACCGCTCCTGGACGAGCGGCGCGAGGGTCCGGAAGCGATCGTCGATGGCGAACGGCAGGAAACGCGCGACCCCTTCGACGAACGCATCGAGGTCGAGGGCGCGGAGATATTCGCCGTTGAAATGGTCGAGCTTCTTGGCGTCGAAGAAGGCACCCGACTTGGTGACGTCGGCGAGCTCGAACAATTCGACGATCTCGCCCATCGGTCGGATCTCGACGCCGTCGGGTGGGCCCCATCCGAGGGTGGCGAGAAAATTGGTGAACGCCGCGGGCAGATAGCCGCGCTCGCGGTACTCGTTGACGCCCACGGAGTGACGCCGCTTGGACAGCTTCTTGCGGCCCTCGTCCACCAGGAGCGGCAGGTGGGCATAGACGGGGAGGTCGTGGCCGAGCGCCTGCATCACGAGGAGCTGCTTGGGCACCGTGTTGAGAAGGTCCTCGCCGCGGATCACGTGGGTGACCCGCATGTCGAGGTCGTCGACCGCGTTGGCCAGCAGGAAGATGGCGCTTCCGTCGGCGCGCTGGATGACGAAGTCGACGACGTCGGCTGCGGGGAAACTCACGTGACCCCGGATCACGTCGTCGAATGCGACCTCGCCGTCGTCGGGCGTGCGGAACCGCACCGCGGTGGACGTGGCTGCCGGCAGCTCCCGGTCGCGGCAGAACCCGTCGTATCCCGGGGTCTTGCGCCCCGCGGCCTGGGCGCGGGCGTCCACGTCCTCGGTCGTGCAGTCGCACCGGTAGGCCGAGCCGTTCGCGAGCAGTTTGTCGACGGCCGCGGTGTAAAGGTCCGCCCGCTCCGACTGGCGGTACGGGCCCTCGTCCCATTCCGTCCCAAGCCACCGGAGCGTGTCCAGCACTTGGTCGACCAGCTCCGGCCGCGCCGTGGCGGCGTCGGTGTCCTCGATGCGCAGGATGAACGTCCCGCCGGTCTTGCGGGCGTGGATCCAGTTGAACAGCGCGGTGCGGGCGCTGCCCACGTGAAGGTTGCCGGACGGTGCGG
>Ga0209640_10004348_pt1 | contig 12445 bp, 11 predicted proteins | sample RifCSP10_1_FD_184018 | JGI IMG/M metagenome (GOLD analysis project Ga0209640, IMG submission 184018) | Soil microbial communities from Rifle, Colorado - Rifle CSP2_sed 10_1 (SPAdes) (version 2) | ecosystem: Environmental > Terrestrial > Deep subsurface > Rock core/Sediment | place: Rifle... | reverse complement strand
GAAATCGCGCCCAAATTCAAGGGGCCGCTGCTGCTGGAGGACCTGGAAAGCGGCGCGAAGATGCAGGTAACACCGGACTACGCGCGCAAAGAATATCAGGGTAAGATGGGCGCGCACCTGGAAGATATCCGGCAGAGGGCTATTGCCGGGGGCATCGATTATTTCTTGTGCGACACCAGCCGTCCACTGGATGCGGCCTTGCGCGAGTATCTGGCGGTCCGGACGGGGAGGTTATAGGCGATGGGATTGTTTTCTCCATGGTTCCTGGCGGGTTTGGTGGCGGTGGGTCTGCCGATCTGGCTGCACCTGCTGAAGCGGGCATCCACCGAGCCCAAGCCGTTTCCCTCGCTGATGTTCTTTGAGCATCGCGAAGCCACTACCGTGCACAAGCGACTGGATTTTATCCTGCTATTCATCCTGCGCACGCTGATGCTGGTATTGTTAGCTCTGCTGTTCGCCAATCCTTTTATCCGCACCTCCACCCCGATTGGACGCGGGGAGCGTCTGGTGGTGGTCGCCGTCGACCGGAGTTTCAGCATGCGTACCAGCGAAGGCGCCGGCGGTAGCCGCCTGGAGCAGGCCAAAAACGAAGCGCTCAGCGTCATCGGTTCGATTCCGCCCAACACCAAGGCCCAAGTGGTCGCCCTGGCCGGCACTCTCCAGGCCATGACCCAGCAGGTAACCGATCTGGGCGAGTTACGGGTCGCCGTGGCGGCCATCGAGCCCAGCGACAGCCGGGCTTCCTTCGGCGAATTGGCGCGCTATTTGCGCACGCTGCGTGAATCGGCCGACATGCCGATCGAAGCGCAAACGCGGCTCCTGCGCGTGCTGCAGGAGGGGGAATTCACCACCGTCGGCGGCCGCACGCCGATCCGCGCCGATGTCCGCATCGTCGCCGCGACGCACCGCAACTTGCGGCAGCTGGTGTCGCGCGGCCAGTTCCGCGAGGACCTGTTCTACCGGCTGAACGTAGTGCCGATCCGCCTGCCGCCGCTGCGCGAGCGGGTCGAGGACATCCCGGATCTCGCCAAGCACTTCCTCGCCCGGGCCGGCGCCGATGGATTCGGCTACAAGACCCTGGACCGGGGTGCGATGGACCGCCTGCGCCGGCACGACTGGCCGGGCAACGTGCGCGAGCTGGAAAACCTGGTACGCCGGGTGGCGGCGCTGTATTCGGACGACATCATCAACCTCGAGATGGTCGAGTCGGCGCTGAAGGAGACCAATCCGGCCGCGACCGACCGCCAGGAGGGCCTGTCCGAGGCGGTCGAGCGGCACTTATCGCAGTATTTTGCGGCGCATCGCGGCGCGCTGCCGGCGGCCGGCCTGTATGACCGAATCCTGCGCGAAATCGAGCGCCCGCTGCTGTCTCTGGCGCTCAACGCGACCCGCGGCAACCAGATCAAGGCCGCTTATCTTTTGGGAATCAACCGCAATACGCTTCGCAAAAAAATCCGCGACCTCGACATCGAAATAACGCGGGGCGTAAAATAGCTCGAACGTGGTTGGCAGCAGAGGCTGCGCCGCAGAGGTCTTCCTAATCGATGAGCGCTGAAACTGCGTCCTTGTACCAGGGGCGCATAGCACGCTGGGGCGCCTGGGCAAGCCGGGTCTCGCTCAGCCGTAATCTCGTCTTCGTGATCGCGATCGCCGCGCTTGGCGCCGCGATCGCGACCTATTGGGCGATGACCGGCCGGCTTTCGTTCGGCTCCGCTACGCGCACGGTTCTCATCCTGCTGCTGGTTGATCTCGTGCTGGCGCTGTTGCTATGCGCTTTCGTGGCCGTCCGCCTGGTCCATGTCTGGATGCAGCGCCGGCGCGGTTCCGCAGGCGCGCGGCTCCATACGCGGCTCGTGGTCTGGTTCAGCCTCATTGCGGTCGCGCCGGCCATCATCGTGGCGGTGTTCTCCGCGATATTCTTCAACTTCGGGATCCAGGCCTGGTTCTCCAGCCGCGTCAGCACCGCGTTGAAGGAGTCGCTCGCGGTCGCCGAGGCTTATCAGGAGGAGCATCTGCAGGCCATCCGCGGCGACATTCTTGCGATGGCAAAGGACCTCAATGCCGACGCAATGACGCTGTCGTTCGATTCGCGGCGGATGGCGCAAGCCCTCACGGCGCAAGGCATGCTGCGCGATCTGACCGAGGCGGTGGTCTACGACAGCGCCGGACGCACGATTGCGCGCTGGAGCCTTTCCTACGTGCTGACCCAGGACCCGATCCCGCCGCTGGTGCTGCGGCGCGCGAACGACGGCGATTTGATCTTTCTGTCCCGCCCGTCGGACGATCGCATTCGCGCACTGGTGCGCCTGGACAATTTTTCGGACGGCTATCTCTATGTCGCGCGTTACGTCGAGCAGAAGGTCATCGATCATATCGAGCGTACGCGGCAGGCGGTCGCGCAATACGAGAACCTCGAAGGCCAGCGCTCCGGGTTCCAGATCACCTTCGCGATGATGTTCGTCATCGTCGCGCTGATGCTGCTGATGGCGGCGATCTGGCTCGGGCTGAATTTTGCCACCGGGCTGGTGCGGCCGATCAGCGCCCTGGTGGCGGCGGCCGAGCGGGTGCGCGCGGGAGACCTCAGCGCGCGGGTGCCCGAAGGGCCGGACAATGACGAGCTTGCCGCGTTCAGCCGCGCGTTCAACCGCATGACGGAGCAGCTCGAGGCGCAGCGCCGCGAGCTGGTTTCCGCCAACGTGCAGCACGATGCGCGCCGGCAGTTCATCGAGACCGTGCTGACCGGCGTCTCGGCGGGCGTGATCGGGCTCGATGCAGACGGGCGCATCAACCTGTCCAACAAATCCGCATCGCAGCTCGTGTCGGAGGATTTGGCGCGGCATCTGGGCGAGCCGCTGGGCGAGGTGGTGCCGGAAATGGCGATGTTGGTCGACCGCGCGATGGCGCGGCCCGATCGGATGGTCGAGGCGCAAATCACGCTGCAACGCGACAAGCGGAATCGCACGCTGCACGGGCGCGTGGTGTGCGAGCGCGATGGGAAAGGCAACATCGGCGGGCTGGTCGTGACGTTCGACGACGTGAGCGATCTGTTGGCGGCGCAGCGCAAGGCGGCGTGGGCCGACGTCGCCCGCCGCATCGCGCACGAGATCAAGAACCCGCTGACGCCGATTCAACTTTCCGCCGAACGCCTGCGTCGCAAATATCTCAAGCAGATCCAGATCGACCCCGAGACATTCTCCGCCTGTACCGACACCATCATCCGGCAGGTCGGCGATATCGGCCGCATGGTGGACGAGTTCTCCTCGTTCGCGCGCATGCCGGCGCCCGTGATGCGCAGCGAGGATGTGCGCGAGCTGGTGCGGCGCGCGTTGATTTTGCCGCGGAACGCGAATCCGGCGATCGCCTTCCACGCCGCACTGGGCGATGACCCGGTCGTGGTGCTATGTGACAGCCGTCAAATCGGCCAGGCCCTCACCAACCTGCTGCAGAACGCCGTGCATGCGATCAACGAACGGGAGGAAAAGACGGGCGAGAGTCTTCCGCCCGGCGAGATCGCCATTGCGATCGGGCGCGATGATCTGCAGACCTATGTCGAGGTGAGCGACAACGGCAAGGGGCTGCCGCCGGAGCTGCGCGATCGGCTCACCGACCCGTATGTGACGACGCGCGCGAAAGGCACCGGTCTGGGCCTCGCCATCGTAAAAAAGATCATGGAGGATCATGGCGGCGAGCTGGTGCTGGGCGACCGGCCGGGGGGCGGCGCACGCCTGCGGTTGGTGTTCGGACCGCAGGACCCGGCGATGGTCGCCGAAACCGGGTCTGCTCCGGCGAAGGTGACGGCCGATGGCGTTTGATGTCTTGATCGTCGACGACGAGGCGGATATCCGCACGTTGATCGGCGACATCTTGACCGACGAAGGCTACGAGTGCCGCCTTGCCAAGGACAGCGACACGGCGTTGAAGGCGATCGAGGAGCGCCGGCCCAGCCTGGTGATCCTCGACATCTGGCTGCAGGGCAGCCGGCTCGATGGGCTGCAGATCCTGGAAGCGATCATGCGGGACCACCCGACGGTGCCGGTGGTGATGATCAGCGGTCACGGCACGATCGATACCGCGGTGCGCGCCATCAAGATGGGCGCCTACGAATTCATCGAAAAGCCGTTCCAGGCCGACCGGCTGCTGCTGGTGGTGGAGCGCGCGATCGATTCGGCGCGGCTGAAGCGCGAGATCGCGGAGCTGAAGCTCGGTCGCGGCGCGGAAACCGATGTCGTGGGCTCATCGGCTGCGGTGAACCAGCTTCGCACCGCAGTGGACCGCGTCGCACCGACGGAAAGCCGCGTGCTGATCACGGGTCCGGCCGGGGCAGGCAAGGAAGTCGTGGCGCGGCTGCTGCATGAAAAATCGCGCCGCAGCGAAGGACCGTTCGTCGTCCTCAATTGCGCGACGCTGGCGCCGGAGCGCGTCGAGACCGAGCTGTTCGGAACCGAGCGCGGCGCCGACGGGCCACAAAGCGCGCGCGCCGTCGGCATGTTCGAGCAGGCGCATGGCGGCACCCTGCTGCTCGATGAAGTCTGCGACATGCCGCTCGAGACGCAGGGCAAGATGGTGCGCGTCCTGCAAGACCAAAGCTTCACGCGGGTCGGCGGCAGCACGCGGGTCAAGGTGGACGTGCGCGTGGTCGCATCCTCCAACCGCGACCTGCAGGCCGAGATGACGGCGGGCAAGTTCCGCCAGGATCTGTTCTACCGGCTGAACGTGGTGCCGATCACCGTGCCGCCGTTGCGCGCGCGGCGCGACGACGTGCCCGGGCTGGCGCGGTATTTCATGGCGCGCTCGGCCGAAGCAGCCGGTCTGCCGCAGCGCCAGATCGGCGAGGACGCAATGGCCGCCTTGCAGACCTACGAATGGCCGGGCAACGTCCGCCAACTGCGCAACGTGATCGACTGGATCTTGATCATGGCGCCCGGCAACCCCGGAGAGCCGGTCCGCGCCGAGCAGCTGCCGCCCGAAGTCGGCGCAGGGACGCCGGCGACGCTGCGCTGGGAGAAGGGCGCCGAGATCATGGCGCTGCCGCTGCGCGAGGCGCGCGAGCTGTTCGAGCGGCAATACCTGATGGCTCAGGTGAACCGGTTCGGCGGCAACATCTCGCGCACCGCGGCATTCGTGGGAATGGAGCGGTCTGCGCTGCACCGCAAGCTCAAGCTGCTGGGTCTCACGACAGCCGAGCGCGGGGAAGGCGCTTGAGGGTCATCGTCTGCGGCGCCGGCCAGGTCGGTTTCAACATCGCACGCTACCTTGCGGCGGAAGACAACGACGTCGTCGTCATCGATACCAACGCGGAGCTGGTCCGCCGCGTGGGCGACACGCTGGATGTCCAGGCGTTGCAGGGCTACGCCGCGCATCCCGACGTGCTCGATCGCGCCGGCGCGAACGCGGCCGAGCTCATCATCGCCGTCACCTACAACGATGAAGTGAACATGGTGGCGTGCCAGGTCGCGCACTCGCTGTTCAATGTGCCCAAGAAGATCGCGCGCGTGCGGGCGCAGAATTACTTCGCGCCCGATTGGGCGGGATTGTTCACCCGCGACAACATGCCGATCGACGTGATCATCTCGCCCGAGATCGAGGTGGCGCGCGCGATCATGCGCCGGCTCGAGGTGCCGGGCGCGTTCGACTCCACGCCCATGGCCGACGGCAAGATCCGCATCATCGGCGTGCGCTGCGACGCGAATTGCCCGGTGCTCGACACGCCATTGCGCCAGCTCGTGGCGATATTCCCCGATCTGCATATCGTGGTGGTCGCGATCGTGCGCAATGGCGCGGTGCTGCTGCCGTCCGGAGACGACAGGATGCTGGCGGGCGATGAGGTCTATTTCGTGGCCGACAGCACGCATGTTTCGCGCGCGATGGCGGCGTTCGGGCATGAGGAGCTCGCGCTGCGGCGCGTCATCATCGCCGGCGGCGGCAACATTGGGCTCAACTTCGCCCAAGCGCTGGAAAGCGCCAACACCGGCGTTCATTCCAAGATCATCGAGGCCAACCGCGATCGCGCGACCGAGATTGCGCGGCTGTTGAAGCGGACCACCGTGCTGAACGGCAGCGCGCTCGACCCCGAAATCCTCGAGGAGGCAAATGTCGGCGCGGCCGAGGCCATCGTTGCGGTCACCAACGACGATGAAACCAACATCCTGTCCTCGCTGCTGGCCAAGCGGCACGGCGCCGGCAAGGCGTTCACGCTGGTCAACAACCTGAACTACGCGCAGCTCGTGTCCACGCTGGGGGTGGACGCGGTGGTCAGCCCGCGCCTGATCACCGTCTCGACCATCCTGCAACACGTCCGCCGTGGGCGCATCCGCGCGGTTCACCCGCTCAGCGAAGGCGTCGGCGAGATCCTCGAGGTGGAAGCGCTGGAAACCTGCGGCTTGATCGGAACCCCGCTGCGCGATGCGCCTCTGCCGAATGGGGTGCATATCGGCGCGCTGGTCCGCGACGGCAAGGTCGTGATGGCGCGCGGCGGTACCGTCATACGTCCGAAGGACTGCGTCGTGCTGTTTGCGACGACCGCGGCGGTCAAGGAAGCGGAGAAGCTGTTCGCGGTGCGGCTCGAGTTCTTCTAGACCATGCCCCGCACCGCCTATGTCAACGGCCGCTATGTTCCATTCCGCGGCGCACGCATTCACGTCGAAGATCGCGGCTTCCAGTTCGCCGACGGCGTGTACGAGGTCATCCTTCTGGTAAACGGCCGTCAGATCGACGGCGCGCGCCACTTCGACCGGCTGGAGCGATCGCTGAGGGAGCTTGGCATCAAGCTGCCGGTAAGCCGGAAGGCGCTTGGCTTCATCGCAGATGAGACCGCGCGCCGCAACGGCGTGACCGATGGCATCGTTTACATCCAGGCGACGCGGGGAACCGCGCCGCGCGACCACGCCATGCCGGCGCGCGCGCGGCCCACGCTGGTCGTCACCGCCCGATCCCGCCGCGTGCCGGACCCGCGCCGCCAGCAGCACGGCATCTCGGTGGCCACCGCGCCCGATCTGCGGTGGGGACGCTGCGACATCAAGACCGTAGCGCTGGTTGCCAATGTGCTCGCCAAAGATCATGCCCAGCGCCAGGGCGCCTACGAGGCATGGCTGGTGGATAAGCGCGGTCGCATCAGCGAGGGAACATCGACCAATGCGTGGATCGTGGCGCGCGGCGGAACGCTGATCACGCATCCGGCAGACGCCGGCATTCTGTGCGGCGTGACCCGGCTTGCGGTGATCGACCTTGCGCGCGCGGCGGGATTCAAGATCAAGGAGCGGGCATTCACGCTGCGGGAGGCGAAGGCGGCCAGCGAGGCGTTCGTCACCAGCGCCACATCGTTCGTCCTTCCCGTGGTGCGACTCGACGGCCGCGCCGTCGGGCGCGGCGTGCCCGGCCCGACGACGCGCGCCCTGCAGGCGGCCTATGTCGAGCACGTCCGACGTCAGGCTTATCCGGAATGAGCGCGACGCTCCCGACGCGTCTGCCGCGCGCGGTGCTGTTCGACTGGGACAACACGCTGGTCGACACCTGGCCGACCATTCACGAATCATTGAACGTGACGCTCACCGCGATGGGTCATGCTGCCTGGACGATGGAAGAAACCAAGATCCGAGTGCGGCGCAGCCTGCGCGAATCGTTTCCCGAGCTGTTCGGCGACCGCTGGGAGTACGCGCGCGACCTGTTCTATAGCCACTACGAAAAGATCCACTTGCACCTGCTCGCCGTCCGCCCCGGGGCGGAAGATGCGCTGCGCTATCTGAAGGAGCAGGGGGCGTATCTCGGCGTGGTGAGCAACAAATCCGGCCCGCATCTGCGTGGCGAGGCCGAACACCTCGGCTGGTCGCACTATTTCGGCCGGGTGGTCGGGGCCACAGACGCCCCACGCGACAAGCCGGATCCGTGCACGATCGACCTGGCGCTATCGGCCGGAATGGTCAAGCCGGGGCCCGAGGTCTGGTTCGTGGGCGATACCTGGATCGACATGGAATGTGCCGTCCGATCGGGGTGCGTCGCGGTCCTGGTCCGCGAAGAGCCTCCGGCACAACGGGAATTTCACCCGCACGAGCCGGATCTTCACGTCCGCGATATCGCCGCCCTGCTTGGCCTTGCCCGGCAGTTGGCGAGACCCATATGATTATGTGAAAATATGCCACCGAAGCGGAAAAGGACAAGAACATGACCGAGGCTGCGGACCAAGAAGTGCGGGTCGCGCGCGGCAAACGGACGGTCCTCTCCGGCCCCAAGACTGCGGCCGAGGAAGCCCAGCCCGAAAAAATGGCGGCCAAGCCCGCCGAAAAACAGGCCAAGCCGATGATCAACGAGAAAAATCAGAATCTTCAGGAGGTTTTTCTAAACCACATCCGGAAGAACAAAACCCCCGTCACGGTGTTTCTCGTCAACGGTGTGAAGTTGCAGGGCATTGTCAGTTGGTTTGACAATTTTTGCGTGCTGCTGCGTCGCGACGGGCACTCGCAGCTTGTCTACAAGCATGCGATTTCCACGGTGATGCCGATCGCGCCGATTTCGTTGTTCGAAGGAAAAGAAGACGGCGAATAGTGAGTTGAACGGGGACCGGCCGACCGACAACGGCCACCATCCCCGCGCGATCGTTCTCCATCCGCATCGTAAGTTTGCGAACGGTTCGCTGCGCGCGCCGGCAGCGCGGCTGGCCGAAGCGGTGAGCCTTGCGCGCGCTATCGATCTGGAAGTGGCGTGCGCCGACCTGGTGTCGGTGACGCGGCCGAAGTCTGGCCTGTTTTTCGGCAGCGGCAAAGCCGAGGCGCTGGGCGAGTCGATCGCCGAGCGCCATATCGACGTCGCGATCGTCGACGGTGCGCTGTCGCCCATCCAGCAGCGCAACCTGGAGCGGCAGTGGAAATGCAAGGTGCTGGACCGCACCGCGCTGATCCTGGAGATCTTCGGCGAGCGGGCGCGCACGCGGGAGGGGCAGCTCCAGGTCGAGCTGGCGCATCTCACCTATCAGCGCAGCCGGCTGGTGCGGACCTGGACTCACCTCGAGCGTCAGCGCGGCGGCTTCGGTTTCCTGGGCGGTCCCGGCGAGACCCAGATCGAATCCGACCGCCGCCAGATCGGCGACCGCATCATCCGCATCAAGCAGGACCTTGAGGGCGTCAGGCGCACCCGCAACCTGCAGCGGGCGAGCCGCAAGCGCGCCGGGCTCCCGGTCGTCGCATTGGTCGGCTACACCAACGCCGGCAAATCGACGCTGTTCAACCAGCTCACCAAGTCCCAGGTGTTTGCCGAAAACCTGCTGTTCGCGACGCTCGATCCGACCATGCGCGCGGTGCGGCTGCCGTCGGGCCGGAGCATCGTCCTTTCGGATACGGTGGGTTTCGTTTCAGATCTGCCGACCGATCTGGTCGCTGCGTTCCGCGCCACGCTGGAAGAGGTGACCGAGGCTGATCTTCTGCTGCACGTGCGCGACGTGGCGCACCCCGACTCCGCGGCACAGCGCGCCGACGTGATGCGCGTGCTCGCCGAGCTCGGCATTGAGCCGGACGAGCGGGCGATCGAAGTCCTCAACAAGCTCGACCAGCTCGATGTCAACGAGCGCGAAATCATCGCCAACCAGAGCGCACGCGACGCGGATTCCGCCGCGATCTCGGCGCTGACCGGCGAAGGCTGCGAGGCATTGCTCAGGCTGATCGACCAACGCCTGTCGTCCAGCCGCGAAGTGGTCGAGCTGGACGTGCCGCTGACCGACGGCGCCACGATCGCCTGGCTCTATCGCTCGGGCGAGGTGCTGAGCCGCAGCGACGACGAGCAGTCGGCGCATCTGCGCGTGCGGCTCGATCCGGCAGACCGCGCGCGTGTGCAGCGCCGCCTCGGCGGGTCCGCCTGAGCCGTTCTGTGTCCATGATCCCCGACCCGGCACAGGTAAGCGCGGCGCTTCGCAGCGTTGCGAGGACCGAGATCCTGCCGCGGTTCCGCAACCTCGCCGATGCCGAGCGGTGGGAGAAAAGGCCCGGCTCCTGGGTCACGGTCGCCGACACCGCCGCCGAAGCCGCGCTGGTCTCGCACCTGGTCGGCATCGTTCCCGGCTCCACGGTGATCGGCGAGGAGGCGACGGAAGAAACCCCGGCCCTGTTGCTGCGGCTGAAAGAGGACCGTCCGGTCTGGCTGGTCGACCCGGTCGACGGCACCGCCAATTTCGCGGCCGGCAGGCCGACCTTTGCGGTCATGGCGGCGTTCGTCGTCGGCAACCAGACGCAAGCCGGCTGGATCTACGATCCGTTGAACGACGCGATGTACTGGACGGTGGCCGGGCAGGGCGCGTGGTGCAACGACCAGCGGCTCTCCGCCGCGCAACCCGCAGCGTTCGAGCAGATGGTCGGCTCGCTCGGCTACCGGGCGCGGCGCGACGAGGCGCTGGTCGCCCGCTTCGCGCGGGTGGAAAACCTGGCCTGCTGCGGCATCGAATATTCCAAGCTGGGGCGCGGCGAATTCCATTTCGCGCATTACCGGCGGCTGAAGCCCTGGGACCACGCGGCCGGCGCGCTGCTGCATCGCGAGGCCGGCGGATATTCGGCCTGCCTCGACGGCACGCCGTACCGGCCGGACCGGATGCAGGACGACGGCGACGGGCTGCTGCTCGCGCCCGATGAGGCGACGTGGCGGCATCTGGCCGCCGTCATCCAACCGGTGCTCCAGGCGCCGCGCTAAACTACAATTCCGGACAGGGAGGCAGTCGATGGCCAACACGGCATTCATCGGTCTTGGCGTCATGGGATTTCCGATGGCGGGACACCTCGCCACCAAGGGCCACGACGTGACGGTCTACAACCGCACCGCCGCCAAGGCGGCGGAGTGGACGAAGAAATACCAGGGCCGCAGCGCACCGACGCCGGCCGAAGCCGCCAAGGGCGCCGATTTCGTGTTCATGTGCGTCGGCAACGACAACGACGTGCGCGCGGTGGCGCTGGGGCCGACCGGGGCGCTGGCCGGCATGAAGCGCGGGGCGACCCTGATCGACCACACCACCGCATCGGCCGATCTTGCGCGCGAGCTCGATGCCGCGGCGAAAGAGAAGGGCGTGGAATTCCTCGACGCGCCGGTTTCCGGCGGCCAGGCCGGCGCGGAGAACGGCCAGCTCACGGTGATGGTCGGCGGCGAGCAGGCGCCGTTCGAGCGCGCCAAGACCATCGTGGATTGCTACGGCCGCGCGGTGACGCTGATGGGACCGGCCGGCTCCGGGCAGCTCACCAAGATGGTGAACCAGATCTGCATCGCCGGGCTGGTGCAGGGTCTCGCCGAAGGGTTGAACTTCGCGGTGCGCGCCGGGCTCGACGCCGAAAAGGTGCTGGCGGTGATCTCCAAGGGCGCCGCGCAATCCTGGCAGATGGAGAACCGCGGCAAGACGATGGTGCAGGGCAAATACGATTTCGGCTTCGCGGTCGACTGGATGCGCAAGGACCTCGGCATCTGCTTCGATCACGCCAACCGCATCGGCGCGCGGCTCCCGATCACCGCGATCATCGACCAGTTCTACAAGGAGGTGCAGCTGCGCGGCGGCAAGCGCTACGACACATCGAGCCTGATGTCGCTGCTGGCCAAACCGTGACCGCATCCGACAACGTCGCACGCACGCTGGTGCGCGAGCACGCTGCCGCCGCACGGTTCCAGCCGTTCGCCGCGGCGTGCGGCATCGGCGACATGGCGGCGGCGTATCGGGTGCAGTCCGCGTTCGTCGATCTGCTCAGCCGCGCGCCCGCGGCGCGGCCGGCCGGCTACAAGATCGGGCTCACCTCGCCGCGCATGCAGGCGATGTGCGGGGTCGATCAGCCGATCGCCGGCGTGGTGCTGGCCAACCGGATCCATCGCAGCGGCGCGACGATCAGAACGTCGGAATACGGCCGGCTCGGCATCGAGTTCGAGATCGCCGTCCTGCTCGGACGCGATGTTCCGCCGCGGTCGAGCCCATACACCATGGAATCCGTCGGCGACGCCGTAGAGGGCGTGTGCGCCGCGGTCGAGCTGGTCGACGATCGGCACGCCGACTACAAGGCGTTCGACATCTTGTCGGTGGTGGCTGACAATTCCTGGAACGCCGGTATCGTGCTGGGCGATTTCGCGTCGTCCTGGCCGGATTTGCGCGCGGTCGAAGGCATCGCCCATCGCAACGGCGTGGAGCTCGACCGCGGCTTCGGCCGTGACGTTCTGGGCCATCCGTTCGCATCCTTGGCCTGGCTCGCCAACCACCTCGCGGCGAGCAGCCGCGGACTGCGGCGGGGCGAGATCGTGATGACCGGCAGCCTGGTGCCGACCCGGTTCCCCGCGGCCGGCGAGGATTATCGTTTTTCCGTCGCCGGCATCGGCGACGTCACGCTCAAGATCGGAGGCTGATCCGTGGACCTGGGACTGAGCAAACGCCGTGCGCTGGTGATGGGCGGATCGCGCGGCATGGGCCGCGCCATTGCCAAGACGCTGGTCGAGGAGGGTGCGC
>Ga0209640_10004347_pt1 | contig 12446 bp, 13 predicted proteins | sample RifCSP10_1_FD_184018 | JGI IMG/M metagenome (GOLD analysis project Ga0209640, IMG submission 184018) | Soil microbial communities from Rifle, Colorado - Rifle CSP2_sed 10_1 (SPAdes) (version 2) | ecosystem: Environmental > Terrestrial > Deep subsurface > Rock core/Sediment | place: Rifle... | reverse complement strand
CATCATCACCATCGAGGACCCGATCGAGTTCGTCCACCAGAGCCAGGGCTGCCTCGTCAACCATCGGGAAGTGGGGAGCCATACCCGGTCGTTCGCCGCCGCCCTCCGGGGGGCGCTCCGCGAAGACCCCGACATCATCCTTGTCGGGGAAATGCGCGACCTCGAAACCACCCGGCTGGCGATCGAGGCGGCCGAGACCGGACACCTGGTCCTGGCCACCATGCACACGACCAGCGCCGCGAAAACCATCGACCGCATCATCGAGATTTTTCCTCAGGAGGAACAGGATCAGATCCGCAGCGGCTTGTCCACCAGCCTCAAAGTGGTCGTGGCGCAGACCCTCTTTAAGCGCATCGACAAGAAGGGGCCTCGGACAACGATGGAAGGCCGGTGCGCGGCCCTGGAGATCCTGGTCTGCACGCACGCCATCGCGAACCTGATCCGGGAGAACAAGACCTTCCAGATCCCCTCGGCGATTCAGGTCGGGAAAAAATACGGGATGAATACCCTGGACGATGCCATCATGGAGGTCCTTAACAAGAAGTGGATCAGTCCCGATGACGCATACAACAAGTGCATCGACAAGAACCGGTTCCTTCCGTTCCTGAAGACCCCGCCGGATGAATTGGCCGGCTGAGGACCGCCCGGAGACCGTTTCCGTGAGGCAGGGAAAGAGGCGGGAGATGCGAGGAGGCCTGGTATGAGACGAGCTGAAATCAACGGCTTGCTGGCCGAGATGGTGGACTCCTACGCGAACGTGTCGGACCTCAACATCACGGTGGACCGGCCGCTTCAGGTGGAGGCCGCCGGCGAGCTGCTGCCGGTGCCCACGACGCCGGTCATCGAGAATTTGACTCCGTTCCAGACCGAGGTCGTCGCCCTGAATCTCATTGACGGCCAACGGCGACTGATCCAGGCGCTCCTGGAGCAGGGGTCGTGCGACTGTCCGTATTACCTGAAGGGCAAGGCCCGGTTCCGCATCAACATCTTCTCCCATCAGGGCAACTACTCCATCGTCATGAGGAAATTGGAGGCCAAGGTCCCGTCCGTGGAGGACCTGAAGCTGCCGGAGGCCTTCAAGAAGATGACCCATGAGAAGAACGGCCTGGTCCTGGTGACCGGGCCGGCGGGGGTCGGCAAGTCCACGACCCTGGCCGCGCTCTTGCGGGAGATCAACGAGACCAAGTCCGTCCACGTCGTCACGCTGGAGGACCCGGTCGAGTTCATCCACGGCAGCATCAAGGCCACCTTCAACCAGCGCGAGCTGGGCACCGACTTCGACACTTTCGCGAACGGCCTGCGCGCCGCCCTTCGCCAGGCGCCGAAGGTCATCCTCATCGGCGAAATCCGCGACCGGGAAACGGCCGAACTGGCCGTGCGGGCCTCCGAGACCGGCCATCTCGTGCTGAGCACCCTGCACACGGTGAACGCCGGCCAGGCCATCAACCGGCTGGTCGGGATGTTCGACAAAGAAGATGAAAAGCAGATTCGCGCGCGCCTCGCAGACACCGTCCGGTGGGTCGTGGGGCAGCGGCTGCTGCCCAAAGTGGGCGGGGGCCGGCTCGCCATTCACGATATCCTCGGGAACAATATCCGCACGCGGGAGGTCATCCTCCTCGGGGAGTCCGAAGGGAAGACCTTTTATGAAATGCAGGAGTCCGGCGAACCCTTCGGCATGCAGACCTTCGACCAGGGGATCATCCGCGCCTATACCACCGGCCTGATCACCGCGGAGACCGCCGAGCTGTATGCGTCCTCGAAGTCGGCCGTCCTGAAGGGGATCGACAAGATCAAGCAGGCCCGCGGGGAGAAGACCACCGATATCGAGGGCTTGGCGCTCGACACCGGGTACGCCAAGACCGTGAAGAGGCGGTAGCCCGATGGTCCTCACCTGCCCAGCCTGCTCGGCCAAGCTGACGATCGCGGACGAGAACGTCCCCAAGGACGCCGTCTTCAAAGTCACCTGTCCCAAGTGTCAGGAGAAAATCCAGGTCAGCACGAAGCGGGAGGAGGGGGAGGCCCCGCTGACGCTGCAAGCCGTGCCCTCGGCCTCCATTGCGGAGGAGGGAGCGTCCCCATCGCCGGCCGACGACGACTTTGTGGAGAATCGGCGGCTGGCGCTGGTCTGTCTGGACCATGCCCAGGGCCAGCCGACGGTCACGGCCGCGCTGGCCGCCCTGGGGTATACCATGCACGTCGCCGCGAGTCCCGGCGAAGGGGTGGAATGGCTTCGAAAGAACCGCTATGAGGTAATGATCCTCCATGAGGAATTCGGGGGATCGCCCGACGCCAACATCGTGCTCCAAACGCTCCAACCGATGATGATGACGTTCCGCCGGCATATGTGCGTTGGCCTCGTGGGCAAGCAATTCCGGACCTTCGATCGCGTGGCGGCGTTTGCCCAGAGCGTCAATTTCGTGGTGGCGGAACGGGACCTGACCAAACTCAAGGCGATCGTGAACGAGGCCGTCTCGGAGAACGACCAGTTCTACCGCGTCTTCCGCGAGGCGCTGCACGAGGCGGGCAAGCTGTAGGACCTGAACACCCGATCCGCGAGTTTCAAAAACTGGCCCCAAGAACCGCTGAGACCTTCCGCTGTGTGACCACCGTGTTCAAATAAGGAGATCAGATCGTGAAGCGGGCGCTTGTCAGTGTGTCGGATAAGACCGGGATCGTGGAGTTCGCGCAGGGCCTCGTCGGCCTGGAATATGAGATTCTCTCTACCGGCGGCACCGCCGCGGCGTTGCGGGGGGCGGGGGTGGCGGTCACGGACGTGGCGAGCTACACCGGCTCCCCGGAGATCCTCGACGGCCGGGTCAAGACCCTCCACCCGAAGATTCATGGGGGGCTGCTCGGGCGCCGGGGCGATTCGAAGCATGTCGCCGAGATGGAGCACCACGGGATCGGCGCGATCGACGTGGTCGCGGTCAATTTGTACCCGTTCGAGGCCACGATCACCAAGCCAGGATGCACCATCGACGAGGCCCTCGAGAACATCGACATCGGCGGCCCGTCCATGTTGCGCTCGGCCGCGAAGAACCATGCCGACGTGACGGTGGTGGTCGATCCGTCCGACTACGGCCGCGTGCTGGAGGCCCTGCGCGGGGGCGAGGTGCCGGCGGCGTTGCGCCGGGAGCTGGCCCTCAAGGTCTTCCGGCATACGTCCCGGTACGACGCCAGGATTGCCGGATACCTGGAGGCCCAGGCCGAGCCGGCGCCGGTCCGGTTCCCGTCCCTCCTCACGCTCCAATTCGAGAAGGTCCAGCCCCTCCGGTACGGGGAAAACCCGCACCAGCAGGGCGCCTTCTATCGGGATCTCAGCGGGGGCGAGCCCGCGGTGGCTCGCGGCCGGCAACTGCATGGCAAGGAGATGTCCTTCAACAACTTCCTGGACGCCAATGCCGCGCTGGAGTTGGTCAAGGAGTTTCAGGGTATTGCTGCCGTCATCGTCAAGCATAATAACCCGTGCGGGGTCGCGATCGGGGGAACCCCCCGCGAGGCTTACGTAAAAGCCCGGGAGACCGACCCGATCTCCGCCTTCGGCGGCGTCATCGCCTTCAACGCCAGGGTGGACCTTGAGGCGGCGAAGGAGATCACCGCCACGTTCGTGGAGGTGGTGGTGGCTCCCGGGTTCGCGCCCGAGGCCCTGCCCGAGCTCACGCGGAAGAAGGACCTGCGTCTCCTGGATGTGGGGGGGCTCCGCACGGAGGCGCGCGCCGGCCTGGACCTGATGGACCTGAAGAAAATCGTCGGCGGGCTGCTGCTCCAGGACCGGGATCTCGGTGCGGTCGCGGACGTGCGGGCGCTCAAGGTGGCCTCCCGGCGGGCCCCCACCGCTGAAGAATACGAGGCCTTGGCCTTCGCGTGGAAGGTGTGCAAGCACGTCAAGTCCAATGCCATCGTGTTCGCCCGGCCCGATCGCACGATCGGGATCGGGGCCGGCCAGATGAGCCGCGTGGATTCGGTGAAGCTGGCCATGGGCAAGGCGGCCTCCTCGTGCAAGGGCTGCGTCATGGCCTCCGACGCCTTCTTCCCGTTCCGCGATGGGATCGACGCCGCGGCTCAGGCCGGGATTACCGCGGTCATCCAGCCGGGCGGGTCGATTCGCGACGATGAGGTGATCAAGGCGGCTGAGGACCACGAGATGGCGATGGTCCTCACGGGCATGCGCCATTTCCGTCATTAACTGGAGCTTGAAAAAAGCCTCCAGCTGCGTTGGGGCACCCATTGCTCTTCTGATGCAATGGGTCTTCCGTTCGGAGGCTCAACGTACGATTCACCCGTTGCATTCGACAGAGCAACGGGTCCCCGGTACGCCTTGCCTCCTCGCTCGCTGCGGCCTGGCCGGATGACTTTTTTGAATCTCCTGTCTTCTAACTTTTCCATGACGGAGTCCCGATGAAAATCCTGGTCGTCGGCGGAGGGGGACGGGAACACGCTCTCGCGTGGATGATCGCCCGGAGCCCCCGGGTGGCGAAGGTGTACTGCGCCCCCGGGAATGCGGGCATCGCGCGCGCGGCCGAGTGCGTCCCGCTGGCGGCCGACGATCTCAGGGGGTTGCGGGCCTTCGCGCAGGAGCGGCGGGTGGACCTGACGGTCGTCGGACCGGAAGCCCCCCTGGCGGCCGGGATCGTCGACGAGTTCCGTAAGGCCAAACTTCCGATCTTCGGCCCGCACAAGGCGGCCGCGCGGATCGAATCCAGCAAGACCTTCTCCAAGGAGCTCATGGTCAGGCTGCGCATCCCCACGGCCGAGGCCAGAACCTTTGCGGCGGTGGGCCCGGCCCTGGACTATCTCGATCATCGCGATCTCCCTATCGTGGTAAAGGCGGACGGGTTGGCGCAGGGCAAAGGCGTCGTCGTCGCCGCGAGCCGGGCCGAGGCCTGCCAGGCCGTGCGCGCCATGCTCGAGGACAATTCGTTGGGGGAGGCAGGCGCGCGCGTGCTGATCGAGGACTTCCTCGAAGGCGAGGAGCTCACGGTCATGGCCTTTACGGACGGGAAGGCGGTCGTCCCGCTCGTGCCGGCCCAGGACCATAAGCGTGTCGGGGACGGGGACACGGGCCCCAATACCGGCGGCATGGGGGCCTACGCCCCGGCGCCGGCGGCGGTTCCCTCGCTCCTCGACCGGGTGCGCCGCACGATCCTGGAGCCGATTGTGGAGGGGCTCTCCCAGATCGGCAATCCCTTCCACGGGGTCCTCTATGCCGGGGTGATGCTGGTCCGGGGGGAATTGAAAGTCTTGGAGTTCAACGCGCGCATGGGGGATCCAGAAGCCCAGGTGGTGTTGCCGCTCTTGAAGACCGATCTGGTGGACATCCTCACGGCGGTGGTGGAGCATCGCTTGGATCAACTGGCGGTCGAATGGCAGAGGCGCGCGGCGCTCTGCGTGGTGCTGGCGGCCCCCGGCTATCCCGGCGCGCCGGTCAAGGGGGCCCCGATCACGGGGGTGCCCGAGATCGGGACGCAGGACGACCTCCTCGTGTTCCATGCCGGGACCGCGTCGGGGCCCCAGGGTCTCGTGACAGCCGGGGGGCGTGTCCTGGGTGTCACGGGCCTCGGGGACGACCTCGCCGCGGCCCGTGACCGGGCGTACGCCGGGGTCCGGCAGATCCGGTTCGACGGGATGCACTACCGCACCGACATCGGCGCCCGGGCGTTGTTCCCGCGTTGAAAGCCGGAGGGGCGGTGGTATAATGCGGCAGATATGAAGAAGCCCCAGGTCGCAATCTACATGGGCAGCGCGTCCGATGCCCCTGTCATGGAAGAAACCGTGAAGACCCTGAAGGAGTTCGGGGTTGAGTGCGAAGTGGCGGTAGCGTCCGCCCACCGCTCCCCGGAGCGAGTCCAGAGGCTCGCCGCCACGGCCGAGCAACGGGGCGTCGAGGTCATCATCGTCGGCGCTGGCGGTGCGGCCCACCTGGCCGGGGTCATGGCGGCCGGCTCCATTCTCCCGGTCATCGGGGTGCCGCTGGACAGTTCCGCGCTCAAGGGATTCGATGCTCTGCTGGCGACGGTCCAGATGCCGAGTGGCGTGCCGGTGGCGACCATGGCCATCGGGAAAGCCGGCGCCCGGAATGCCGGCATTTTGGCGGCGCAGATCCTGGCTCGGAAGGACGGGGAGTTGGCCAAGCGCCTGCATGAGCACAAGCGGGCCATGGCCGCCGCAGTCGACGAGTCCTCCAAGCAGGGGGAGGCTCCCTGAGGCCTATGCCCGAGACAATTCTTTGCTCTGACCTGTCCGAGGCCATGCTGCGCGAGGCCGCTCGCGTGGTGCGGGCGGGGGGTGTGATCGCCTACCCGACGGACACCTTCTACGGACTGGGCGCCTGCCCCTTCGACGCGGGCGCGGTCCGCCGAATATTCGACCTGAAAGGTCGTTCCACGACGGCCAGCCCGGTGCTGGTGCTCATTCGCTCCCGGGCCGATCTGAAGTCCCTGGTGTCCGAGATCACTCCGGCGGCCGAGCGGCTCATGGAGGTCTTCTGGCCGGGGCCACTCACCCTCGTGTTCAGGGCGGCTCCCACCGTCCCCGCCATGCTCACGGCCGGGACCGGGACCCTTGGGATCCGCCTCTCGGCTCATCCGGGCGCCCAGCGAGTGCTCGAATCCGTCGGCGGACCCCTCACCGGAACCAGTGCGAATCGCACGGGGGATCTTCCTGCGACGACGGCGGAGGGGGTGCGTCGGGCGCTGGGGGCCGGAGTCGAGATGGTCCTTGACGGCGGCCCCACTTCCGGCGGGCTGCCGAGCACCGTGCTGGACACGACCGTGACGCCGCCGTGTCTCATCCGGGAGGGACGAGTGATGAGCGCGGCGCTGCGGTCCGTCATCGGTTCATTGGCCGCCCGACCATGCTGACGTACCTCCGTTCGTTTAATGACCGGGTCTTCCACCGCCTGCGGCTGACCACCAAGCTCGTCATCATGATGCTGACGCTCCTGGTCCTTTCACTCACGGCCTCGGTCCTCCTCTCCTATTTGTCCCGGGAGGCGCTGGTGGCTGAAATGGAGGACAGCATCAACGCGCTGTCGAACGCCACGGCCGTCAGCCTGGAGCAAATGTCCGGCGACCCGGACCCCGCCCGGTTCCAGAAGCTGATGGGCCGGTTCATCAAGAAAGGCGTGAAGGAGATCAAGCTCCTGGACGTGGAGAAGGAAGTCATCGTCAGCACCCCGCCCCAACCCGAGCGGAAGATCGAGAGTACGCCCACCGTGGGGGGGAAACGGGAATATAACGTGACGGCACCCTTGGTGGACGGGACGGACGTGTTGGGATTCATTCACGTGACGTTCACCCTCGACGATCTGGCCCAGTCGACCAAGGCGACGCTGTACAAGCGCATCGCCGTGACGGTGGCGATCTTTTCGCTCGGCATTCTGGTCTCGCTGTACCTGGCGAGGAAATATACGCAACCGCTCCATGACGTGGTCAAAGCCGCCAAGCACGTGGCCTCCGGCGATCTGACCAAGACGATCGAAGTCGCGGGGGAGGACGAGATCGCCGAGCTGACCCGCAGCTTCAACGAGATGGTGGAGAAGCTCCGCCAGCACCGGGAGCTGGAGGAACGCCTCCGGGAAGCGGAACGGCTGTCCGCCGTCGGGAAGCTGGCCTCCGGCATTGCCCATGAGATCAGGAACCCGTTGAACTTCATCAGTCTCAGCATCGACCACATCCGGAGCCGGTTGACCGGCCGGGGTGTCGATGGGACGGCCGAGGCCCTGGCCCTGATGTCCAACATCAAGGAGGAGATCCATCGGCTCAACGGCATGGTCGAGAACTTCCTCAGGGTCGGCAAGCCCCTTACGCTGAACAAAACCGACGTGGACCTGGGGGCCCTGGTACGGGATGTGGTGGGGCTCGCCCACCAGAAGGCGGTGGAGCAGGGCATCGAGATCGTGGTCTCCGGCCAGGAATCCTTCCCGGACCTCAAAGCCGATCCCGTCCAGCTCAAAACGTGTCTCATGAACGTGGTCCTCAATGCGATTCAGGCGATGCCCAACGGAGGGCGGCTCCGGATCGTCAGCGCCCTTCGGCCGGGCGCGCGGGAAGGCACAGACAGCCCGCCGTTGTCCGGCGCCGTCGAGGTGACCGTTTCGGACACAGGGCCGGGCATCGGGGAGGAGGACCTCGCGAAGGTCTTCGATCCCTATTTCACTACGAAGAAGCTGGGAATCGGCCTCGGGCTGGCCATCACCAAGAAGATCGTCGAGGAGCACGGGGGGCAGATCAGCGTCCGAAGCCGGCTGCACGAGGGGACCGCCGTCATTATCAGCCTCCCGGCGGACAGTGTCGCGGAGGTCGCGGTATGACGGCCGGACACGTCCTTGTCGTCGATGACGAGAAGTCGCAGCGGGATATCCTCACGGTCATTCTCGAGGGAGAGGGCTATACCGTGGAGACGGCGTCCAATGTCCCGCAGGCCCTCAGTCTCTATCGGGACCGCCCTGCGGACCTGGTGTTGACCGATCTCTCGATGCCGGAGCGGGACGGGCTGTCCCTTCTTGAGGATCTGACGAAGCACGACCCTGATGCCCACGTGGTCGTCATCACCGCGTACGGGACCGTCAATTCGGCTGTCCAGGCCATGAAGAAAGGGGCCTTCGACTACCTCACCAAGCCTTTGGATCGGGAAGAGCTCCTGATCACCGTGGCGCGGGCATTCGAAACGATCCTTCTCATCAAGGAGAACCGGCGGCTGCGGCAGCAACTATTTGAATCGTTCAAGGTGGAGAGCATCATCGGCCACCACCCGCTCATGCAGGAGGTGTTCCGGCTGATCAGAAAGGTGGCCCCCAGCCAGACGACCGTGCTGATCACCGGGGAGAGCGGGACCGGGAAGGAGCTGGTCGCGCGGGCCATTCACGCCGAGAGCCCCCGCCGGGACTGCCCGTTTCGGGCCCTCAACTGCGCCGCCATTCCGGAGACGCTCATCGAGAGCGAGCTGTTCGGATACGAGAAGGGGGCCTTTACCGGCGCCCAGGCCAGGCAGATCGGCCTCTTCGAGGCGGTGAACCATGGGACGTTGTTTCTGGATGAGATCGGTGACCTGAGCCCGCCCCTCCAGGCCAAGCTGCTCCGGGTGCTGCAGGAAAAGGAGGTGCGGCGCATTGGGGGACGGGAGGACATCAAGGTGGACGTCCGGGTGGTGGCCGCCACGAACCGCAACCTGGCGGCGGCCATCAAGCAAGGGAATTTTCGCGAGGACCTGTTCTATCGGCTGAACGTCGTGACCATCCCCCTCCCGTCGCTGCGGGAGCGGACCACGGACATCCCCGAACTCGTCGAGCATTTCCTCAAGAAGTTTGCGGCGGCCTCGGGCAAGACAGTCAAGGGAGTCAGCAACAATGCCCTGCGGGTGCTGATGGAATACCATTGGCCGGGCAACGTGCGGGAGCTGGAGTCGGTGATCGAACGGGCGGTGCTGCTCTGCGAGGGGGACCGCCTGGAAGTTGAGGACTTTCCGCCGGAGGTGCGGGCGCGCACCACCTTGCTCGACCGGATGGAGTTCGAGCTGCCGAGCGAGGGGTTTTCCTTGGAGGAGTTCGAGCGGCAGTTGTTGGAAAAGGCCATGGCCCGGAGCAACGGGATCATCGCCAAGGCGGCGAAGATCCTGGGGTTGACTTACAAGACCATGCAATACCGGCTGGAGAAGTTTCAGATCGGGCGGGGGCCCGCTGCCGGACGGAGCGCTCCCTCAGAGGAGCCGGACGGGCAGGAATCTCGGGCGTGACGGGATCGGAAAGACTCAACAGGGAGGAGGTTCGGATGACCGACAAAACACGGCGTGCGGCAGGGATGGTGGTGGTGGTGGGTCTCTTGGCAGGGTTGGCCGGCTGTGACTGGTGGCCGCCCGCTCTTCAGGAACGGATCGGAAGGCTGGAGGCGCAGGTCAAGGCACTGGAAGCGGAAAGAATCAAGGTGCTGGCCAAGGTAGGCGAGCTGACCAAGGCCGTGGATGAGCATAACGCCCAACGGTCCCAACTCCTACAAGCCAACGGGGAGTTGAAGGCTCAAGTCGATCAACTGCAGGCGGCGCTGGATGAGGCCCAGGCCAAGTTGGCGAAGATGAAGCCGGCGGGATCTGGAAGAGGCCGGAAGTAGAGGCCGGAACGGCGATCAGGAGCCGGACGGGGTCGAGGAGGAAGGCGTCGGCTCCGACTTGGATCCGGCGGGAGAGGCGGCGGTTTCGCCGGATGGGGACGGCGGCGGGGTGGCGGGCTTCTCCGGTCCGTCTTTCTTGGAGTCGGGGGCCGCGCTCGGGGTGTCCTTCGACGCCCCCTCGGCGGCCGGGGCCTTCATTTTGTCGGAATAATCGGTGACGTACCAGCCCGCGCCCTTAAACATGATGGCCGACGCCGACACCCGTTTAGTCACCGGCCGGTTGCAGACCCGACACGTCGTGACCGGGGCGTCGCTGAGCTTTTGCTTGACCTCGAACCGGTGGCCTGCCTCACACCCGTACTCATAGATCGGCATCCAGACACTCCCTGTGGATCGGGTCCTTGTACGTGTTGGGTGAAAACCGTCCTCGCCGGACAGCCAAGTCCCCCGGGCGCCCGCTCAGGTCAGCCGGTTGACCGCCGCTTCGATCCTCTCCAGTCCTTCGACGATGTTCGGCATGCTCGTGGCATAGGAGAATCGGATGTGATCGGGCGCCCCGAAGGCCTCACCGGGAACCATGGCGACGCGCGCCTCCTTGAGCAGATACGCGGCCAGCCCGTTGGCCGTGTCGATGGGGCCGTCCGGAGAGCGGCGGCCGAAGAGGTTCCCGACGTGAGGAAAGGCATAGAAGGCGCCGTGCGGCAGCGCGCACCGGATGCCCGGGATCGTGTTCAAGCGGTCCACCATGAACCGGCGCCGTTTGTCGAACTCCGCGACCATCTCCTTGATGAACGGTTCCCCCTCGTGCAACGCCACGACGGCGGCCTTCTGCGCCATGGAGTTGGGATTGGAGGTGCTCTGGCTCTGCACGGTGGCCATGGCGGCGATCAGGTCCTTCGGGCCCGCCGCATAGCCGATCCGCCATCCCGTCATCGAGTAGGCCTTGGACACGCCGTTCACCACCACCGTGTGGGCATAGATCTCCGGTCCCAGGGAGGCGATGCTGACATGGGTGCGCCCGTCGTAGAGGAGCTTCTCGTAGATCTCGTCGGAGACGACGAGGAGCCCGTGACGGAGCGCGACCTCGGCGATGGCTTCGAGCGCCCGCCGATCGTAGGCCGTTCCCGTCGGGTTGCAGGGGGTGTTCAGGATGACGGCCTTCGTCCGCGCCGTCACGTGGCGTTGCAGGAGGTCGCCGGTCAATTGAAATCCGGTCGCCTCGCTCGTGGGGACCAGCACCGGGGTCGCGTCGTTGAGCAGCACCTGATCCGGGTAGGAGACCCAATAGGGGGCGGGAATGATCACCTCGTCGCCGGCTTCAAACAATGCCTGGGCCAGGTTATACAGGGTATGTTTGGCCCCGCAGGAGATCAGGACCTGCGATTTGTCGTAGGTGAGCCCCTGGTCCCGGCGCAGCTTGTCGACGACCGCACTCCTGAGCTCCACGATGCCGGCGGACTCGGTGTACTTGGTGAATCCGCTGCGGATCGCCGCAATCCCGGCCTCCTTCACCAGGGCGGGCGTGTCGAAGTCGGGCTCGCCCGACGCAAAGTCGATCACGTCCACGCCCTGCGCGGCCAACGCCTTGGCCTCGCTGGTGATCCTGAGCGTCGGGGAGGGCGAGATGCGGCCGACCCGCTTGGCGAGTTTCATCGGCCCGGGCCCCGCAGCTTGGCGACCAGCCGTTGGCTCACCTCCGGGTGCAGAAGCCCGGACAGGTCCCCGCCGAGGCTGGCGACTTCTTTCACGATGGTGGAGGTCAGAAAGATGTACTCCTGGCTCGGCAGGAGGAAGACGGTCTCGATGTCCAGATCCAGCTTCCGGTTCATGAGGGCCATCTGGAACTCGTACTCGAAGTCCGACACGGCCCGCAGCCCTCTGATGATCCCGTGGGCCCCCCGCTCCCGGACGAAGGTGACCAGCAGTCCGTGGAAGGGTTCCACTTCCACGTTCGGGAGGTCCTTGGTCGTCAGCCGGACCATCTCGACCCGTTCGGCCAGGTCGAAGGTGGGAGCCTTCCGCGGACTCGGGGCGACGGCCACGTAGATCTTATCGAACAGACGGAGGCCCCGCGCGATCAGGTCCACGTGTCCGTTCGTGATCGGATCGAAAGTGCCGGGGTACACGCCGATTCTCATGGCGAATCCTCACGCGGGCTATGCCGATACATCGAGAGCAGGGCATCTCCGTATCGGTAGGTTTTGACTCGGGTCAGCTGTCCGATACGGTCTTCCAGGTGGGTTTTGTGGAAGTGCTCGATAACCAGCACACCATCCGGATGCATGATAGCACCGGCTCCCAGTGATGGCAAGACTCGTTTCCCTTCATCGGTGTGATACGGCG
>Ga0209640_10004345_pt1 | contig 12448 bp, 10 predicted proteins | sample RifCSP10_1_FD_184018 | JGI IMG/M metagenome (GOLD analysis project Ga0209640, IMG submission 184018) | Soil microbial communities from Rifle, Colorado - Rifle CSP2_sed 10_1 (SPAdes) (version 2) | ecosystem: Environmental > Terrestrial > Deep subsurface > Rock core/Sediment | place: Rifle... | reverse complement strand
CGGCCAGAATCGGCTTCAGTATCGCCATGCCGGCATTCATCGCGTTGGCGGCCAGGAGCACCTCGGGCACGAACAGGATGCCGTCGCGAAAATCCGCGCCCACGATGTTCATGCCGCCGACCAGCGCCTCGTCGAGAACACGCTTGGCGTCCCAGCCGCGGCCCAGCAGGATCCGGGTGGCCTCCGCTATCTCGTCGGCCAGCCCGTCGTAGAGGTCGTCGAAAACCTGTTCGACCAGTTCGTCGTCCGCCAGGTCGGCGAGCACAAGTTCTTGTTTTGCATCGGGTTGCTGCGACATGAAACCGTCCGGCAGAGCATGCTGAAAGCGCCCTCGGGGCGCACCACCCGACAAGTTAAACGATCGTTCAACAAGAAATCAAGATGCGTGGAAATTCCAGTTGCCGATGGCGACGGATCGCCGGTCAACGACGTCGTCGGCTTGGCGAAGTAAATGCTGAAACGATATTGACGTAGCGGGTCGCGGCGGTGCGCTGCCACAGCCCCTCAAGCGCTCAGTTCGCCGTCCGCCACATCGCGATGAACCTGTCCATGACGTCGGCAATCGCCTTGCGCTTGCCGCGGCCGCCGTGACCAATGAGTCCGCTCGTTGAAGTCCCTCCGCAGGGGACTTCGGTCCTCGCGGCTATTGCATCTGGCTGACGATGTAATCGATAGAGGCCCTGACGTCCTCTTCCGACGCGGCACCGCCTTTGGGCGGCATCATTCCCTTGCCCTTGACGGTCGACGCCGTCAGGTCCTCGGCCCCTCGCTTGATCAGCGGCGCCCATGCCGCCTTGTCGCCGGTCTTCGGTGCCATCACCGCATGGCAGCCCGCGCAAGCTTTATCCCATACTGCCTTGCCGTCCGCCGCGGTCGCCGGTCCCGTTGCCAATGAGGTCGCTACCGCGCCAAGAACCACCAGCATTGCCCGAATCATTTCGCTCTCCTTACAAAATCTTGTGTCCAAAAAACACCCGCGCATGGCCTTAAGACACAATTTTCAGGTAAAAGTTACCATACAGGAGCACATCCGGTTTGACCTAGGTCAAGTTGGAAGGCGCGGGCCCTGAAGGTTGATTTTCGCGCTTTTCCAGCGCTTTGATCTTCGTAGAAATCCTTTGACCTGCTGACCTACATGTTCGAAGAGAAGGTGATCCCCACGCTCAGGAAGCAACCGCGCTTCCGTGATGAGGTCAATTTTTTCGACAAGGACCGCTATGTCAGGCCAGGTCGGGCGCGCGTTCCTGCCGCACTTTGAACATCAGCGCAAGTCCCGCTAGCAACAGGATGATCAGCGAGGCGAAGCCCGCGCGCTGGCTGTGAAATGCACTGGTGAATGCCGCTACGAGCGCATGGCCGAGGAAAGCCGTGGCGGTGCCGGAGAGCGCATACAGGCCGAAGAATTGACTCATCATCGAGACCGGTGCAATGCGCGCCATCATCGTGCGGCTCGTGCAGAAGGCGGCCGTGATGGTGATCGCGAGCGTCATGACAAAGCCCAGGTAGATGACCTCTGGCAGCGTCCGGAAATACGGAATTGACCAGAGCGGCTCGGCGGCGCTCCCGTCATAGGGCAGGAACAGGATCTGGTCGGGCGTGGTGGAAACAGCGCCCACCATCCCGAGGCAACTCAGGCCGACACTGATCTGGATTGCCCGTTTCGAGCCCAGGGTGTTGTCGAGCCAGCCACCGATGAACCCGCCCGAGATGGAAAATGGCGCCAGTACCAGCGCGAACAGCAGCAGTTCAGTGAGTTCCCAGCCGAAGATGCCCGCCGCATAGATGCCGGAGTAGGCGAGGATCGCCACTTTGGCGTCCGTGTACAGCATGCGGGCGAGCAGATAGAGCGCGACATTGGACACGCGACGCACGCGCTTGATCGTGAGCCAGAGTTGCGCCAGTCCCTCGCGTATCGCCTGGCGCGCCGAGACCCCGGTCGCAGGCCGGTCCGGTGTCCAGAGCAGCAACGGCACGATGAAGATCAGGAACCACACGCCCGCCACGGGACCTGCGATCCGGCTGTGTTCATGTGTTGTGGGGTCGAGCCCGAATAGGGGCGCATCCGGCAGCAGGCCACCGATCGTCACGCCCGAGGCCGGCAGTGCCACGCCAAACAGCATCACGAGCATCGCGGTCAGCGTGCCGAGATTACCGGTCGAGATCCCGAAACCCGAAAGTCCCCCGATACGATCGGCTCTCGCGATCGAAGCCAGCATCGCGTTGTGAAACACCTCCGTGAACTGGAAGCAGGTCGCGAGGATCACCACCAGCAGCAGTATCGCGCTGACCGGCAATCCGCCCTGCGCTCCCGGCATGGCGAACCAGAGCGCCATGCAGCTTGCCGACATGATCAGCGCAACGGTGGCTAGCCAGGGTTTTCGCGGCCCGGTGCGGTCGGAGATCGCGCCGAGCAGGGGTGCCAGGAGCGCGACGCAGATGCCGACGATGGTGTTCGCAAGACTCCAGGCCTCCTGGCCCCGCACCGGATCGCCGATCACGACATTGGCGAAATAGGGCGGGAATACGAAGACGTAGACGAGACTGATGTATGGCGAGCGCGCGAACTCGAACAGGGCCCAGGAAATCTGGCCCCGACGGTCCGCAGGCACCTCGCCGGTCGCGGAAAGCACCCGGTTGGCGTCACTCTGTGCTGTGGTGGTGGCAATCACGGGCGACCGCCGCTTCGTAGCGGAGCATGACCGAGGTAGGCGCAAACGGAGGATACAGTGGCGAACCACGATATCCCCCGGCAGGAAGCGCAAAGCTCAGAAGTTATATTTGATTCTCAAACCGTACTGGCGCGGCGGGGCGGCGTAATAGAGCGTCGCATTGTTCTGGATGCCCGCGATGTATTGCCTGTCACCCACGTTGGTGCTCCAGAGTGTCGCCGACCACTTGTCCGACGACGGCGCAAGCCGGATCTGCACGTTAAACAAATCCCGCGAATCCAGGGTTTGCCTGTCTGTATCCCACAATGCAGCCTGGGTGGGGTCGACGTGGGAATAATCGACACGCGGCGTCACCGTGAAATCGCCGGCCCGTATGTCATATGCGATTCCGATATTCGTGGTCAGCTCCGGTGAGAACGGCGCGCGTGCGTGCGTCAGGTCCACGAAGCAACTGCAAAACGGATCCAGGACGTCACTGAAGGTGCCGAGCTCGCTGTCCAGATACGCCGCTGCGAAATCGATTGACAGCTTGTCAAAGTGCGCCTGCCCGCTCAACTCGACTCCCGATTGGTGACTCGTCGTTTCTGCATTCCGGTTCGTCGGGTTGTTGAGCGTCCCCAGGACGATTTGGCCAAAGCTCGCCTGGTAATCCTTGAATTCTTCGTAGTAGATGGTGAACTGCGTGCGGAATTGGTCATCGGCCCAGCTGCCCTTCCAGCCAGCCTCGTAGTTGATGACTTCCATTTCATCGTAAATCAGGAACGGCGGGAAAATGTTGATGCCGCCGGTGATATGACCGCGGGAGATCAGCCCGTACAGGTGCTGGTCGTCGTTGACATCGAAGTTCAACGCGACCTGCCAGTCAGTTGAGTTCTCGTCGAGGCTCTGCCGGTCGCCTCCCGACGTGGCCCACGGGATCACCCCAGGATTACCCTCATCCGGAGGTTCGCCAGCAAAGCTGAGCACCCAATGCGTGAATTGATTTCTTTCGTAGTCGCTGTAACGAACGCCCATCTCGAGTTCCACCTTGTCTGAGAGCGGAACCGCGACATGTGCGAAGACGGCAGTATCGATCTCTTCGTTGACCCACGGACTGGTGGCCCAGGGATAGGGGAGGGGAAAACCACCGCCGATGAAATTGAATCCTCCCTTCTCCCAGGGCGGCAGTTCCGAATCCTGCTTCTGCCAGAAAGCGCCGAGCACCCACTTGAATGCCTGATCGTTAGACGAGATCAGGTTGATTTCCTGGGAATAGACCTGGGCGTCGATACGGCTGTTGAAGAAGTAGAGTGGGGCCAAGGTTGCATTCAGGTCGAGGTTGTTGACCGATTCGATGTCCTGGTAGCCGGTTAGCGAACTCAGCGTGATACCATTGTCAAACAGGTACTTGAGGTCAAGCACCGTGCGGAACGATTTGTCCGTATAGGCAAATTCATTGACGTTTTGCACCACGTCGCCGAGCGGTTCCTCCCCGTAGACGGTCGTCACGTTGCCGCCGAAATCGAGGTCGTGGTAGTCGACCTTCAACACCGCTTTGAAATTATCAGTCGGCTCCAGCAGCAGGCCGAGCCGGAAGCTGTTGTTGTTCACTTCACCGGGATGGCCCGTGTAGTCGCCGGTGATGGAATCGTAGAAATGATCGCGTTCATAGTGGCTGTAACCCATCCGCAGGGCGGCCGTGTCACCCAGCGGTAAGTTGAAGATCCCGGTACCCTCTATGGCACTGTGGTTGCCAGCACTCGCTTCCACGCTGCCGTAGGTATCGCCGAGCTCGGGGTCATTCGTGTTGATGAACACTGCGCCACCCGCGGCGCTCTTGCCCACGAAGGTTCCCTGCGGGCCGCGGTATACCTCGACCGAATCCATGTCGAAATACGGTTCATTCTGGAAATAACCCGCCACCGTCGGTGTGCCGTCACGATAGATCACCACGCCGGACGGCACGTCGATATCGACCTGGCTCCGGCCGAGGCCGCGGACGTTGAACACGTTCGCCGAGCCGTACTGGGTCACCGTGATGCCGGGCGCCGCGTATTGAAGGGCAAACAGGTCAAGGACACCCTTGTCCGTCATCAGGTCGCCGCTCAGCACCGTGGCCGAGACGCTAGTGTCCTGGAGGTCCTCACTGCGCCTCGTCGCCGTCACGACGACTTCCTTCAGCGCGGTCGATTGCGCGGACGCCGATTGGGCATGGGCATCTGCATAAACCATCAGGGCAGCGCCTGACAGCGCGGCGAATGCGATGCGATTCCAGAGTGAAATACCGTGTCTCATTTGAACTCCCCCACCGCAGATATAGTCAGGAGTCGTAGTTCGCAGCCGGCTCGCATACTGACATGTTAGCTTAGGTAAATTCAAGCTGCCAGATTGGAGCTTGGGCAGTGAAACAGACGCCGGATGGTGGTCGCCGGGCCTGGACGCGGGCTGCGCAAAGCGCTGGTTCCATGCAAGAGGCACAGGCCCAGAGCAAGCCTCGCAGGCCGGGGAAGAGCCAATAACCCCTCGGAATATCGGCGTTTCTGCCCCGAACCGGGCGCCAGGCCAGGCGCGCCGGGCGTTTTGCGGTTGCGAATCGGGCCCTGGTTCCCCAGGTTGATTGACCGGGGGCAGGGACTCGTAGTCAAATCTCAAAATCGGTCCCGGCTGACATGTTAGGACTCAGAATGCTGAGGCTAGCGTGCGGACGCTAAGATAGCCGCGGGACCCACCCGTCACCGGATCAAGAGCCCCAAAGGTCGGACCCAGATGATGAACAAGAGCCTGCCGGGAGCTGATACTTCCACCGATCATTCGAAGGCGGAGCGCGTCCACCGCGAACTGCGACGCCGCATCCGGGAACTTGAACTGCAGCCCGGTTCACGCCTGCACAAGAACGAGATAGCGCTCGAATTCGGTGTCTCCAGGGCGCCGGTCAGCGAGGCCATCGCGTGGCTCGCGGAAGAGGGGCTCGTCGACGTCTATCCGCAGAGTGGCAGCTTCGTGTCGCCGATCCGGCCCGAGGACGTGCGCGAAGCCCTGCTGATCCGCACCGGGCTTGAAGTCGAGGCCGTCCGGCGCGTCACGCAGATGGCCGATGCGGAATTGTTGCAACGGCTCGATGAGAATCTCGAAGCCCAGGCTGCCGCGGTCCGTGCCAAGGACATGTCGCTGCTCGACGACCTGGACGAAGGCTTTCACGCAATCATCATTGCCGCGATCAACTCACCCCGGTCCCAGCGCTTGCTCGACTCGGCCAGGGCGCTGCTCGACCGGCCGCGCTTTCATGCGCTCCCCGAGGGCGGCCGGCCACATGCGACTGTCGCCGAGCATCGCCGCATCGCCGATGCGATCCGTACCGGCGATGCTGAACTCGCAGGCGCCGCGATGCGCGTGCACATCGCAATGGTGGCGCGCGCTATCGAGCTTGATGCTGCGGAGACCGCCGCACAAGCGAGGTTGAAGAGCGTCAAGTGACCGGCTCCCGCTGCCCGGTGTGGAGCACATGAGCGAGCAATTCCCAGCGGGAACGACCGCATGAAGATCACCGGCGTGAAAGTGACTCGGCGCATGCACGAGACGAATGCATTGGCTGGGCGGCTGGCGGAGAGCTGCTGCATCGTCATGCTCTCGACTGACGCAGGCCTGACGGGGATCGGCATCGCGGATGCAGGAGTACGGGCGCCGGTCAGGCGCCTCGTGGCGGACATGCTCGTGGGCGCGGATCCACGCAGCGTGACAGGAATCTGGCAACGGATGATGGATGCGCAGTCCGCAAGCCATCCCGGGAAGGTACTCAGCCGCGCGATCGCGGTCCTGGATCAGGCACTCTGGGACCTGAAAGCCAAGGCCAACCATGAGCCCTTGTGGAAATCACTCGGTGGCGCGCCGCCGACGGCGAACGCTTACGCCAGCAGCATCGGCCTGTCTCTGGGCGATGAAGAGTTGTCCGCATGGTTTCTGAGGATGGCGCGCGATCACGGACTGCGCGGCGGCAAGCTGCGGGTCGGCACGGAAGAAAGCGGCGACGCGCGACGGCTCGAGCGGATGCGCGCCGCCCTGGCAGAGGCAACGCCGGAGCCTGTACTGATGATCGACGCCGATCATGGCTGGTCAGTGAAACAGGCGATCGACCGGGTACGAGCGATGGAGCAACAGTTCGACCTGACCTGGATCGAGGGAGTCTCCCGCGACCGGGATGCACGCGGCCTCAAGCAGCTTTCAGATGCTATCTGCGGTGCGGTCTGCGTGGGCAAGGGATTCGCGACCATCGGCGAGTTCCTGCCTCATCTCCAGCGCCGCTCCGCGGATGTCATCCAGATCGACATCAACACCATCGGAATCACCGGAGCGCTTCAAGTCGCGGATGCCGCGTTCGGACTGGAACTTCCGGTCACCTTGTCTGCGGCTCCCGGAAATGTCCACGCGCATCTTGCCGGCGTGATGCCGTATTTCATGAGCATCGAGATCGTGGATCCGGAGCCGGTAACGCGACTGTTTACATCAGGTGTGCGGATTGTGGATGGCTGGGCGGTCGCGGGAGACGCGCCCGGCAATGGACTGGTCCTGTCATGAAGATCACCGGCTACCGGGTCGAACAATACCTGATGAAGATGGATCGCCTGGTCGGCGATGCGAACCTGCCGAGCGGCGTGGAGATGTTGCCGGGATCAATCCTGTACCTGGAGACCGACGAAGGATTGACCGGCATTTCGTTCGGATACGGCGGTGGCGCGGTCGAGGGCCTGTTCGGCCTCATCGAGGGCGCGGACCCGCGCGAGGTCGTTGCGCTCTGGATCCGGATGAACGATTTCCTGCACAAAGCGGGAAACGAAGGCGCTGCCTGCGCCGCCTTGAGTGCCATCGACATGGCGCTCTGGGACCTCAAGGCGAAGATTGCCGGTGAACCCCTGTGGAAAACGCTCGGCGCAAAGGAAGGCCGCGTGAAGGCCTACGCTAGCGGCCTCGATTACTGCCTGTCGGATGAGGAATTGTTCGCCTTCTATCGGCGCATGGCGGAGCTCGGCATTGACGGTGGCAAGCTCAAGGTAGGCCTTGACCTCAAGGCGGACCTGCGGCGGCTCGGCATCATGCGCGATGCGCTCAGTATCGCCTCGCCGCGGCCCGTATTGATGATTGATTCAAACGAGTATTGGTCGCCCAAGCAGGCGGTGCGCTACATCCGGCGGATGGAGCAACACTTCGAACTGCGATGGGTGGAGGAACCGGCGCGGCGCTGGGACTACCATGGCCTGCGCCTGGTTTCGCAGCAGGTGGCGGCAAAGGTGGCAAGCGGCGAGAACCTGCACACCCTTGCCGACGTCTATCCGCTGATCGCCAACCAGGCCGTGGACGTGATCAATGTCTGGACCGGGCAATCCGGCGTGACAGGTCTGCGGCAGATCGCGCATATGGCCCACGCGCACGGGCTGCAGGTCTCGATGATGAATGCGCAAGCCAACTACATGGCGCAGATCGCCGCGGCCCTGCCGAACCACAACATGATGGAGGTCGTCGATCCCGGCCGCGAGCATTGTCTCCGGTGGGACAATCGCATCGAGGACGGCTACATCGTGCTGGGCGATGCGCCGGGATTCGGGATCGAGATCGACGAACAGAAGCTCAGGGAACTGCAGGCCCATCCGCCGACCGGCAGGGGGAAATTTCCGTTTCCGCGGCGCGAGGGCGCCGGCCGTTACATTGTGCCGCCCGCGCCGGGCGAGGTGCCGTGGCGCAGAGGCTAGAGGTGCAGCGGGAATCCGCCAGACGCGACGTCCAGGACCTGCACCGACCCCGTCTCGACTTCCGTCACGTATATTTTCTTTTCACCCTTCGGACCGAAAGCCAGGTTGGTGGGCATTGACCCGCCGGTCTTGATCCTGTTGGCCACGGTTCCGTCCGGTTTCAGGGCGGTCACGTCGCCCTGCCCGAAAACGGCAACGTAGAGATTGCCGTCTGCGCCGAACTTCATTCCATCCGGTCCCTTCAGTTCGGCCGGATCGAAGCGCTCGATCACATTTCCGAACACGCGCCGCTTTCCGGTCACCCGGCCCTGGCTGTATTCATAGCGGTAGATGTTGCCGCTCAGCGTCTCCGCGACATAGAGATTGCCGTCCGGTCCGAAGGCGACCCCATTGGTGAACTGCAAGCCGCGGTCGATGCACTCGACGGAACGGGTCTTCGGATCGATACGGAACACACGGCCGTCATAGCGGAGCTTCCGGTAGTCCGGATTCAACTGCCCACCGGGCGCAAGCTCCTCAATCTCGATGCCGGAATCGGTGAGGTAAATGTCCCCGTTGGGCGCCAGTGCCAGGTCGTTCAGGAACAGGAATGGCTCACCGTCACAGGAATTCGCGATGACTTCGAACTTCCCGTCTAGCCCCATCTTTAAAAGCGCGCGCATCGCGGTCTCGGCCACCCAGATGTACCCGTCGCGATCGAGTGCAAGTCCGTTCGGCCGCCCGGTCCGCGCCACCACGGACCTCGATTTGCCATCCTTGCTGAAACGGGTGATGCAGCCCTTCGCGGGGTCCATCTCCACGAACAGGAAGCCGCCATCCGGCAACAGCACCGGCGCCTCCGGGAATCCCAGTTGGTCGGCAAACTTCGTCATTTCGAGTACCTGCACGTGCGTGTCTGCGATCTGTGCTCAACCGATGCGAAATTCGTCGAGGGCCTCGCGCCTGAAATCGGAGGAAGCACCGGGTTCGGTGGGCGAGAGGCATTTGCCGTCCTTGAGCCTGATCTGGTGGATGAACGGGCCTTTCTCCCAGATCGGGATCACTTCGAGCAGCCAGTTGTTCGGGATCACCTTGACCAGGTGCTGATGCACCTGCATCAGGTCCCCGGCGTGCGGACAGACGCGGATGTTGAAGGCATTCGCGAGTGCGGCAACCTCGAGCCAGGGCGTGACGCCGCCGATCCGGCACACGTCTACCTGGATCACGGCCACCGCATGGTTCTCGATGTAGTCCCTGAATGCATGTGTTGTGTAGACGTGCTCGCCGAGAGCAATGGGGATGGAAGTACTCTCACTGAGCAAGCGATGCGAACGGATGTCATCGGGGTGCAGCGGCTCCTCGAGCCACGCCAGGTCGAGATCTTCCAGCAATCGCGCAGCGTGGCAGGCCTGCATCAGGTCCCACTTCTGGTTGGCGTCGACCATGAGCAACGAGCTGTCGCCGACGGCCCTGCGCATGGCCTCCACGCGGCGCCGGTCCTCGCGCGAATCGGGAAGTCCGACCTTCATTTTCAGTGCCGTGTATCCCTGGTCAATCAGCTTCAGCGCCTCGTCCTTGAGCTGCTCGATCGAATGGTTCAGCCACCCGGCATGCGTGTTGTAGATGGGGATGTCGGAATGCCGCGCCCCACCCAGCAACTGCCAGAGCGGCAGGCCTGCGGCCTTCGCATTGACGTCCCAGAGGGCGATGTCGATCGCCGATTGCGCCATCGTCGTCGCGCCTGCGCGCCCGATCCAGTGGGACTTCCCGAAATAGAGCTGTTGCCAGATCTCCCTGACGTCGTGCGGGTCCTTGCCAAGGAGGTCGTCGATGAAGAGCGTGTCGATGGCTTCCTGGATGACGCTGCCGCCGTGTCCTACGGTTATCGTGTAACCGGTTCCGGTGATTCCTTCATCTGTGGCGATCATGAGCCCGGCGAACTCGAGGTGCGTCACGAACTGCATGCTGTCGGCAATCCCGCGGCCGACCGGGACGCGCAACAGGAAGCTTTCAGCGGCCGTGATTCTCAAGTTCGGCGCTTCACGGGCGGCGCCGTCATCGGATAGCCGCGGCCCTGGTAATCGAAGTTGCCGAGTTCATGATTGCGTCTTTCGGCCGCGGCCGGTGGGCACGAGTAGTAGGCCCGGATCTCGCGTATCAGGCCCCTTTTCGAGAACAAGTACCACTCATCGCCGCGCAGATAGACGCCGTGTTTCGGCTTGAAGTGAGTCCATTCGATGACGGCCTCGAGCCGCGCGGCGTCGACGATGATGCGGTCGATCGTCCAGATGGAGCCGAGATTCGCGACCGCAGTCACCCAGCCCGTGGCAATGGCCTGTGCGCCGGCAAATGTTCCCTGCGGCGCGCCAGCCGGGAAGTAGTGCACGCCATCCGGCTCGAAGCAGGCACTGATCTTGGCGGTATCGGCCGCATTGCAGGCAGCGAAGTACTCACGAATCGTGGCCTCAAGGCCGGCCGCAGTCACGTCTCGCATGATGTCTTGCTCCAGAACCGGATTAGACGCTCAGCAATCCTTTGAAACCGCCGATGTGCCCGTCAAGTGCAAGACGACCTCGCCGAGGCCCGCAATGCGGCCGACGACCTGGTGGTGGCCGCTGATGCGGACGGAACGCGTGCAGGTCCCGGGTAGCACGATATGCCCCGGTTCCAGCGCGATGCCGAACTCGGAGATCCGGTTTGCGAGCCAGGCAATGCTCCTGGCGGGGTGGCCGAGGATCGCATTCGTGTTTCCGGTCTCGATCACCGACCCATCCAGTTCGAGTTCGGTATCCATGTCGTCCAGCGCGAGGCTGGATGGCTGCACCATCCGCGAGCCGAGCACGACACGCGCGCTTGAGCCGTTGTCGGCCACCGTGTCCGGCAACCTGATACGCCAGTCGATGATGCGCGAATCGATTACCTCGAGACAAACCCTGACGTAAACCGTTGCGGCGAGCACGTCCGCGATGCTGACGCCTGGACCCTGGAGTCGGCGGCCAAGCACGAATGCAGGCTCGACTTCGATCTGGGGATCGATCAGTGCGCCCAGGTCGAGCGGCTCGCGCGCATCGTGCAACATCGTGTTCATCAGGTGCCCGTAGTCGGGCTCGCTGACGCTGAACAGTTCCTGCATGGCCTTCGCCGTGAGGCCGATCTTGTGGCCGACGACATGCTCCCCGCGCGCGAGGCGGCGTTGCACGTTTGCCTGCTGGACCCGGTAGGCATCCGGCACGCTCAGTTGCGGGTACGTCCTGGTCAGCGGCTCGATCGGATGGCGGGCCGATTCCGCCCGGGCCAACTCGCTGGCGCAGTGGCTGATCAGGTCTGTCGTGCCCGCGTTCGGACTCATGACTTGCCTCGCATGCCGAGTCTCGCCTGCGTCACGACGGTGCGGGCGCCATTCGACAACATGCGGCCGTCGAAACTCACGACCTGTAATGCAAACCGTCGCGCGGCCCAGTCGCCGCACCTGGCAGGATCGTCGATGTAGATCCCGAGCGTGGGGCCGCGCGGCACCGCCTCCGCCATCCTTTCTGCCGCGGCGAACACCTGTGTGCTGCCCGGGGCTACGCCGAGCGACATCGCCAGGTCATAGGGTCCGACGAAGACCGCATCGATTCCCGGAACCGCCGCTATCTCGGCGATCCTGTCAATTGCATTGCGCCCCTCGATCTGGACGACGACATAGGTTGAATCGTCCAGCATCCGCAACGGTTCGCTCAGCGAGTCGTACTTGCTGAGAGGGCACAGCCCCCGGTTGCCCTCTGGAGCAAAGCGCGCCTGCTCGACGATCGCGCGCGCGCGTTCCGGAGAATCCACGTGCGGCGCCATGATCCCGTTCGCGCCCATGTCGAGCAGCTTGCCGATCAGTCCGACATCCTCGCCCCAGGGGCGGACCAGCATCGCGAGGCTGGATGCCTGCCCCGCGGTGATCAGCAACTCGAGCCGGGAGAAATCAACGGTCGAATGCTCCATGTCGAGCACCACGAAGTCGAAGCCCGCGAGCGCGAACGCATTGAGGGTGGCGGGGACCGGACATTCGATGACGAAAGTGCCGAGGGCCAGTCCAGCCGCCGCCTT
>Ga0209640_10004344_pt1 | contig 12448 bp, 13 predicted proteins | sample RifCSP10_1_FD_184018 | JGI IMG/M metagenome (GOLD analysis project Ga0209640, IMG submission 184018) | Soil microbial communities from Rifle, Colorado - Rifle CSP2_sed 10_1 (SPAdes) (version 2) | ecosystem: Environmental > Terrestrial > Deep subsurface > Rock core/Sediment | place: Rifle... | reverse complement strand
CTGCAATCAACCGCGTCGTCCGGAACATGAGACCGTTCAGGTGTGACGTGATGCGCCCGGAGGCATCCCGCAACGGGCTGCCGTCCCGCAGCCGGATCATGGACAGGAACTGGTACAGCTCGAGGTTGCCGTCGACCGCGATCGTCCGCCCACGGAACGCGTCGAGGCCGACGACTCGTTTCTCGATGATCGGAGTGAGGCGGACGCCCATGGATTGACCGCACACAGACGCGCTCCGCATAAGGCTTGTCTCGAGCCGGCGGCCTCGCATGAGGCCTCCCGCACCAAGCCCGGTTCTGGCAGATCCGAGGGTCAAGGTTCTGGGACGTCGAACCGCCAGGCGCTCCGCTCGCCGCGCATCGTGTCGAGACGCTCGAGAGCAACGCCCGGTTTCATCGCGAGGAACACCTTCCCGACGTGTTTGCAAAACTCACGGCGAGCGACACGGGACGACCAGTCCTCGCAGTCGTGGAGAATCCGTTTCGCTCTGAAGTCGATGAGGACCCGGTACCCCTTGATCCGAGCCCGCACCTCGTCCCGGTCGACCTCGAGCTCAATGTCTCCATCTAAAAACCGCTTCGCGCGATCGAGCCGCCCGCGATCCATGAATCTCTGAAGTGCCTCCGCGACCTGTGGGTCCGTAGAGGGGACGGGTTCCTCCGCGAACGTGTCGAGGCTCGTCGCGCGGACCTTCGCGCCCGCCACACGAGTCACGCCCTCCCGAAAGTCCTCGATTTGGCGCTTCATCTCCCGCTGTTCCGGCGTGATCACGCCGAGCATCTCAAGGATCTGGAGGCAGTTCTCCGGCGCGTATCCATGGTAGTGGTTGTTGAAGAAGCCGTACACGGGGTCCGCGGCCTCCGCGATCTTTTCGACCTTCGGAGCCCATTCCTTCAGCTGGTCCTCCGCGTACCGGTAGTCGTACCACGGGTCCCGTCCGTGTCCGTGCCAGCGGACGTAGGCGAACGGGGCGGTCACGTGGACGTCCGGCGGCAGGAGGGGCTCGTCGACGATCGTGTACGCGACGCCGTGCTCCCGGAGGAGGTCGTACGCGTCCGGAACGAGCCACGATCGGTGGCGGAACTCGATCGCCCACTTGAATCGGTGCGGGAGGATCTCGAAGAACTTCCGCACGCCCTCGAGGTCGAACCGGAGGGACGGCGGGAGCTGGAGGAGGAGCGGGCCGAGCTTCCCGGAGTCGTTCAGCGGATCCATGAGCTCGCAGAACGAACGGAGGTCGTCCTCCGCGCGCTTCGCGACGTCGAGGCGGCGGTCGTGCGTGACGGTCTGGGGGACCTTCGCGGCGAACACGAAGTCGTCCGGCGAGTACCGGATCCAGCCCATCACCATGCCCTTCGTGGGCGGGCGGTAGAAGCTCGAGTTGATCTCCGCGGTCTTGAACACCCGGGAATACGCCGCGAGTTTCGACTCCGTGGAGGACCGGTAGAAGACCCCGAGCCACTCCTCGTAGTCCCAGCCCGATGTGCCGAACCGGAGGGTCCCCATCGGGTCCACCCATCCCGCCGCGGTTCTTAACACCGCTTCGCGCCCGGGTGAAAGTTTCAGGGACCTCCAAGGGACCTTCATGCCCTCGGACTCGGATCACGGACGGATGGTCGAGGCCTGGATTGGCGCGGGCGGCTGGGCGTACTTTCGAGGCCCGAACGGACACACGCTCGAGGACTACGCCCGCGCGTTTCGGTTCGTCGAGGTCAACGCGACGTTCTACCGCCATCCGGCCCTGTCGACGGTTCGACGGTGGCGACGGTCTGTGCCCGCTTCCTTCCAGTTTGCCGTCAAGGCCCATCGCGACGTCAGCCCCAGAGGGGAATTCCGTGCGACCCGCCGGGCGATCGATGCTCTCACCCGCAGCGCGATCGCGGCGAGGACCCTGGGGTCGGACTTGCTGGTTCTCCAGACGCCTTCGGAAACCCGCTTTGGCGGACCGGAGGCGAAGGCCCTCCGGGACCTCGCGAGCACGATTCCAATGCACCCGCGCATCGCCCTCGAGGCGCGTGCATACCGCGGCCGTGCCCTCCCCCATTCCCTGGCGGCGGCGCTGGAGGCGATCCGTGGGGTCGACGTCGTCGACGTATCGCGGGGAGAGACCCCTCGCCTCGAATCGGATTTCCTCTACACCCGCCTTTTCGGAGCCCCCAAGGGCAATGCGTGGGAGTTTTCCGACGACGAGCTCCGCGCGATTCAGATCGGCGCGGACACGCAGTCCGTGAACCGGGCTGTATTCACGTTCCACGGCGTGAAAATGTACAGGGACGCGGCGCGGTTCGTGACCTTCCGAGCGACGGGCGGGTTCCCGCCGGCGACGGAAGCGCGGGGGGTCGAGGGAGTTCGGGAAGTCCTCGCTCCGGACGCCCGGTTCCCCCTGGCTCGCGCCGACCTTCTGCGGGATCACGGCTGGAAGGTCGTCACGCGGGAAGACGGCCAAAACGTCCATGTGGAAGGAATCCTGTCCCGGTTGCCCGAGAGGCGTTTCGGATCTCTCGAAGAGGTCGTGCGGTGCCTCCATGGCGGGGACTTCCGAAGCTAATTCCGAATTGTAGTAGCTCTTACTACATTAGACTTATTATCAAGCCCTATCATCCCGCGGGCTAAGGTGGACTAGCAATGTCGCTGTGCGGCACGGATTATGCGACCGGCGCAGTTCGGAACATGTACATCGAGGCCCGCTCCGCGGGCACGATGGTCACGATGCCTTCGAAGCTCCAGAAGGGACTGCCACGGCGCACGGGGAGCCTCTGCCCCGAGTGTTTGAAGGTCATCCCCGCCACGTTGTACATTGGCGATGGCGCGCTGAAGATGAAGAAGACGTGCAAGGAGCACGGTGAGTTCGACGAGGTGTGCTGGTCCGACGCGGAGATGTACCTGAGGGCCGAGAACTGGGCCTTCGATGGCGTCGGCCTCGAGAACCCCTCGATCGTGGATGCGAAGGTCTGCCCGTACGAGTGCGGGCTCTGCAACCTCCACTACTCCCACACGGCCCTCTGCAACATCGACCTCACGAACCGGTGCAACCTGAAGTGCCCGATCTGCTTCGCGAACGCGAACGCGGCCGGATATGTGTTCGAGCCGACGTTCGAGCAGATCATCTACGAGTTCGCGGTCCTGCGGGCGCAGCGCCCGATCCCGGTGACCTCGATCCAGTTCGCGGGGGGCGAGCCGACGATTTACCCGAAGTTCCCCGAGATCGTGAAGGCCTCGAAGGAGATGGGCTTCGGTCAGGTCCAGGTCGCGACGAACGGGATCCGGATCGCGACGGAGGAAGGCTTCCTCGAGAAGATCTCCGAGGCGGGCCTCAACACGATTTATCTGCAGTTCGACGGCCTCCGCGAGGAAAACTACATCAAGGCCCGCGGGCGGCCCCTGCTCGACATCAAGCTGAAGGTCGTCGAGAAGGTCCGCGAGATGGACAAGGCCGGAAAGCCGCACCCGACGATCTGCTTTGTCCCGACGATGGTCAACTCGTTCAACGACGACCAGGCGGGGGACATCTTGAACGCCGCGATCAAGAACCGCGACGTCGTGAAGGGCGTGAACTACCAGCCTGTGAGCCTCACGGGCCGAATTCCGGAGGAGGACCGGAGGAAGCTCCGGTACACGCTCAGCGACCTCGCGTACGACCTCGAGGAGCAGACCGGCTACCTCACGCGGGACGACTGGTATCCTGTCCCGTTCGTGGCGCCGATCTCCGAGCTCGTCTCCGTCTTGACGGGGAGCCCAAAGACAGTGTTTACGAGCCACCCCGCGTGCGGGATCGCATCGTACATGTTCATCGAGAACGGCCGGGACCCCGTGCCGATCACGCGGTTCATCGACGTCGAGGGCCTCATGGAGGACATGTGGCTCCTCGCGCAGGAGACCCGCGACAAGAAGATCAAGTTCACGTCGAAGATTAAGGCGCTCAGCCTCCTGAAGAAGCACTTCAAGAAGGATGGCGCGCCCGGCGACATGGGCCTCGGGAAGATGATCAAGATCCTGAACAGGATGTTCACGAAGGGCGACAAGAGCGGCGCCGCGGAGTTCAGCTGGTCGACGATGTACGTCGGCGGCATGCACTTCCAGGACAACTACAACTATGACATTGAGCGTGTGAAGCGGTGCGTGATTCACTACGCGACGCCAGACGGAAAGATCATCCCGTTCTGCGCCTACAACACGGGCCCGAACTTCCGAGAGGAAGTCGAGAAGAAGTTCGCGGTGCCGATTGAGGAATGGCGGAACCGCCATGCAAACTGAGCTCGTGTCGCTCCGTCCCAACGTTCGGGACAACGGCATCATGGCGATCGACGACATCCTCTGCATGCACTGCGGAGCGTGCGTCGGCACGTGCCCCACGAACGCAATCTTCCTGAACGAGGTGTACCTCACGTTCAACGAGGACTGCACGCAGTGCGGGATGTGCGTGAAGGTCTGCCCCGTCGGGGCAATCGACTATCCCCATGGCCACCGCCTGTCGGAGCTGAAGTAGCGCCGCTGCCTTCGACCGCGTCCCGGTCCGGAGGAAGCCTTTAAGGAAGCCGCTACGATGCGAGGCGCGGGATGAACCTGAAGTACGACGTTGTCGTCGTCGGGGCAGGTCCTGCGGGAAGCTCCGCGGCCCGATTCGCCGCGATGGGCGGCGCCAGCGTTCTCATGATCGAGAAGCGCCAGGAAATCGGCTCTCCCGTGCGCTGCGGCGAGGGGATCGCCCGCCACTTCCTCGACGACGTGGGCATCCCGTTCGACAGGAAGTGGGTCGCGCAGGAGGTCAAGGGCGCGAAGATCATCTCGCCCGCGGGGAACGTCCTCCAGATCGACGAGCGGCACGCCGGCAATGAGGTCGGCATCGTCCTTGAGCGGGACGCGTTCGACAAGGCCCTCGCGAAGCTCGCCGCAAAGGCGGGTGCGGAAATCTGGGTCAAGACGACGGCGATCGGTCTCCTGAAGGACAACGGCCGCGTCACGGGCGTCCGGGTGAAACGCCTCGATGAGGAGCTCAACATCGAGGCGGGTTGCGTCGTCGCCGCCGACGGCTTCGAGAGCCAGGTCGGCCGCTGGGCGGGCGTCAAGACGCTCATGAAGGCGGGGGACATCACGGGCACGCTCCAGTACCGCCTCACGAACATCGATCCGGACCCGGACTTTCCGCATTACTGCGAGTTCTTCCTCGGAACGTGCGCGCCCGCCGGGTACATCTGGGTGTTCCCGAAGGACGAGATCACGGCGAACGTCGGCCTTGGCATCTCCCTGGACCGGCTGAAGGACAAGATGGACCTCAAGCGGTACCTCGACGCGTTCGTGAAGAAGGACCCGCGGATGAAGCGAGCCCAGTTCCTCGACATGGTCACAGGCGGCGTGTCGACGTGTCCACCGGTGAAGGAGACCGTACGGGACGGAATCGCCCTCGTCGGGGATGCGGCGCGACACATCGATCCGATCACGGGCGGTGGGATCGGAAATGGTTGCGTCGCGGGTATGATCCTGGGCAAGGTCCTCGCGGACATCAAGAAGCGCGGCGGCACGTATTCGAAGGAGGACCTCCAGCCCTACGAGCGGGGATGGCGGGAGGAATTCGAGGAGACGCTCTATCGGAACTGGATGGCGAAGAACAAGCTCGTCTCCCTGTCTGACGAGGACTTCGACAAGATCATCGCGACCCTCGCGACCGCGGGGATCGGGAAGCTCAGCGTCCACGCGATGCTCAAGGTGATCAAGGAGCGCCATCCCGACCTCGTCGAGCGGTTTGCGGATATGATCTAGGCGGTTCTCACGGCTGAGAACCGCGCCCCTTCGCTTTTATAGCGTCGATTGGGTAGCACGCGGTCGTGCCCGACCCGCGGGACCGGTCGAGCGCGAGCGCGCTCTACTGGTTCGCCGCACTCGTCCTATCCCTCCTGTTCATTTCCCTCGTGACGGGGGCCCTCGCGATCCCCGGCCTCCCTGTCCCACAGGTGAGCCTGGACGCCGCGAAGCCGTGGCTCCTCATCCTCGTGACGTTCCTCGGAACGAAGCTCCTCCTCGAGGTCTTCAAGCCGCTGTTCCGATCGGGTCTCCGGAAGCGGGTGCCCTCCGAGGCGGACATCTTCGCGCTGTACCAGATGTTCACATACGTCGCGTGGGTCGGCGCAATCGGCTTCGCGGTTTACATCTTCTTCGGCGGGAATCTCGCGGAGATCGGTGTGCTCGGCGGGGCGGTTGTTCTCGGTGTCCTCATTTACGTCCTGCAGGAGCCCCTCTTGAACCTCGTCGGCTGGGCGATCCTCGTGGTCCGGCGCATCTACAAGCTTGGCGACCGGATCGAGGTGAACGGAACAAAGGGCTACGTCGTTTCGATCTCGCCGATGAACACGACCCTCCGCGAATTCGGCGGGTGGCTCACCGGCGAACTGTTCACGGGTCGCTACGTGACGGTCCCGAACAAGAGCGTGCTCTCGTCGAACGTGTTCAGCTACACGAAGGACACTCCCTTCATCTGGACCGAGGTCACGGCCGCGGTGACGTACGACAGCAACCTGCGCCGTGCGGAGGAACTCATCCTCGAGGCCGCGGACGAGGTCGTCGGGGAACTCATGCGGGAGAACCGGGAGCTGATCCGTCAGAAGTACGAGTTCCGGGACCTCGCCTCGCTCGTCGTCGAGGAGCCGTTGGTCCGTTGGCACATGAGGGATTCCTGGGTCGAGTTCAGCCTCGTGTTCTTCTGTCCCGCACACCGTCGAGGATACTACACGAGCGAGGTCACGAAGCGGATCCTCGAGAAGTTCAGCGCGGACTCGAGCGTCGACATCGCGTATCCGCACCTCGAGTTGAGCCCGTCCTCTCAGCGTCCCTTCAAGGTGGAAAACGCGAGCCAATAACGCCGCCATGGGATGCCTCTTATAGCGCCAAACCATTCGGCGCGCGCGATGGTGTCGCCGATCCGCACTCTCCGAGAGTTCCGCTCGGCCCCCGTCGGTTCCCAGATGTCCGTCGGCGGGTGGGTCGAGGACGTCCGGAACCTCGGAAGCATCGCGTTCGTCCTCATCCGGCTCCGAGAGGCGACGGTCCAGGTGACGACGAAAAAGAAGGCGGACGAAGCGCTGTTCCGGCGGCTTACGGAGCTCACTCGGGAGAGTGTCGTGCGGGTCCGGGGAACGATCGTCGAGAACCCGGAGGCCCGCCATGGCCGGGAGCTCGTTCCCGCCGCGGTCGACGTCCTCGCCGCGGCTGCAACGCCGCTGCCCCTCGGCGTCGTCGACAAGGTCGGCGCGGAGTTCGACACCCGCCTCGACAACCGCATGATCGACCTCCGAAAGCCGAACGTCCGGTCGATTTTCCAGGTCCGCCATCTCCTGCAGCAGGGGCTCCGCCACCAACTCGCGCTCCATGACTTCACCGAAGTTCAGACGCCGAAGCTTTCCGGGGCGGGCGCGGAGGGCGGCGCCACCGTGTTCGCGACGGACTACTTTGGCCGCAAGGCGTACCTTGCACAGAGTCCTCAGCTCTACAAGCAGATGCTCATGGCGACGGGGCTCGACCGCGTCTTCGAGATCGCTCCCGCGTTCCGCGCAGAACCCTCCGACACGGTCCGCCACCTCACGGAGTTCACGAGTTTCGACGGCGAGGTCGCGTGGATCGACCATCAGGAGGACTTCCTGGGGATTCTCGAAACCGTCCTGGCGGGCGCGATCGCGTTCGTGCGGGAGCACGGAACGGACGCCCTGGCGACGGCCGGCGCCGACCCGAGGGTTCCGCCGATTCCCTTGCCGCGCATCACCTATGCGGAGGCCCTCGAGATTCTGCGAGGGCACGGGAAGCGAATACGGGACGGGGAAGACATCGATACGGAGGCGGAGAAGATCCTCGGTCGCGCAATGGCGGAGCGCGGACACGATATGTTCTTCATCACCGAATATCCGACGGCGATCAAGCCGTTCTACGTGATGGCGAAGACGGACGAGCCGGAGACCTCGTGGAGCTTCGACCTCGAGTACAAGGGCGACGAGATGGCCTCCGGCGGGCAGCGGGAGCACCGGTTCGACGTGTTGGTCGAGAACATGAAGTCGCGAGGCCTCGACCCCGCCCAATTCGAGTTCTACCTCAACCCGTTCCGATACGGGATGCCCCCCCATGGGGGCTGGGGCCTCGGGATCGACCGACTCGTGCACAAGCTCCTCGACCTCCCCAACATCCGGGAGGGTGTGCTGTTCCCGCGGGACCGAAATCGACTCGTGCCGTAGCCCCGTGAGGAATCCTTAAGACGCCGGGGGCGGTGTCCGACCGCTGGGGGCGTGCGGTGAAGGAGTTCAAGGTTTTTGTGGAAGACAAGCCCGGCGAACTCGCTCGCGTGACGGAGGCGCTCGCGAACAACGCAGTGAACATCCGTGCAATCGCGAGCGAGGGGAAGAACGAGAACAGTTTTCTCCGCGTCGTGACGAGCGACATCGCAACGACGGAGAAGGCGCTCCGGTATGCAGGGATCAAGTACGAGGTCGCCGACATCCTCGCGATCGAGCTCATGGACCGGCCTGGCGAGCTCGCGAAGATCGCCCGGCGGCTCGCGCGCGCCGGCGTGAACGTGAACTCGATTTACATTCTCGGATCGAAGAACGGGAAGACCGAGGTCGCGATGGTCGTCAGCGACACTCAGCGCGCGAAGAGCGCGATCGGGTAGCGCTCGCCTTCGAAGGATTTGCACTTTCGGCTAACTCCCGTCAACGTATTAAGCGAGGAATCGATACTTGGTCCCGTCAGAAGGGAGAGACGAGCCCAATGGCGGGGACCGTTTCAAAGGGAAATCGACTTCAGGTCATGGCCCGGAAGCTCCTCGAGGCTGACGGCTACACCGTTCACACCGCCGTGCGGAGCGTCCAGAAGCGGGGCCCGATCTGGATCAGCCAGACGACGGACATCTTCAACGCGTTCGACTTGATCGCGACACGGATCGATCCGCCCCGGCCGTTGCGGTTCATCCAGGTCACGACGAAGAACTCCGTGAGCGAGCGAATCAAGAAGGTCGACCCGGTGCCGATCAACCCCGGCGTCGCGACCAGTGAGATTTGGGCCTACGTCGGGGGTCGGAAGCGGCTTGATCGCCGTTACAGGGATCGGAAAGTCTGGCTTCCGAGGAACTACTTCCAGGTCTACTACAAGGAGCTCAATTGGGAACCAGATCCCCGAGATCGAATCACTACGGCGGAGGAGATCCCGCAGCGTGCAGAGCACGAGAAAAAGCCAGCGCGCTCCGTCGAGATGCAGTTTGTCCGTGTGCCTAGAGGGAAGAAACGAGCTCAGGCGACCCCCTAGAGCTCGGATTCCTGCGTGTGGCCCTTTCGGCGCCGGTCCCCGAATGCTCCGAGGATGTCCTTCAGCTCCCCCAGGACGGCGAGGGTTTCGTCCTTCTCCTGGGCCACGTATTCGATGATCTTCGCGTACTGACCCTCCCGATACCAGATTGGGACCCACGCAGAAGCGGGCTTTTCCGTGAATGCGGTGATGGAAGAACCCGTGAACTTCCCTCGGTTCATCATCACGAGGAACGGCCCGAGGTCCAGCACCGGCTTCGTGAACCAGTAGAAACGGAGTTGCTCCGCTGTAAACTTCTTGAGGCCGTGTTTCTCCGCCTTCTCGATGATGAAGGTGATGTCAAACTTCAGTCGGTTTCCCACGGGCACGAAGTCCCAAGTCGGCTCGAGGAGCCCTTTATCCATGATGAATTGGACGATCTGCTTCTCGCCCCATTCCCACTCTGCGAGAACCTGAAACGCGCCCGCGGGTTTCTGCTCCTCGAGGGATTGGTACTGGATCGTGAGGATTTTGTCCTGCTGAGGGTCCGTGCCTTCCGTCTCGATGTCGAGGTACCATTCGGTCACTGGGACACTCAAGTACAGGGCCGCTAAATATCAGTTGCTCTGCTGACAAGTAAGTGGATTCGGCCACGGGCATACGTGAGGAACGGCCTTGTGTTCTCTCGGAGAACTGCGTGGTCTTCGGCACGGGCGTTGCCTGCATGGGCATGACGCGCGGCCCTGATGAGGGGACCATGTCTTCGGGGAAGATGCCGCAGGGCCCATTGCGCCGCCTGAGGTTTCGACACAACGACGTTTCGAGATGTGAGGCTATAGAGGATTCGGCTCAGGTTGAGCACGCAATAGGCTTGCGCCTGATGCTTCCGCACGAGATTCTCCACGAACCGGAGCTCGTGGAGGAGCCCCCGTTCCAGCTCAGGCCACGACGGGGGCTTGCAGAATTCCGAAGGCGGCGCGCCATGAAGGAGTACGTAGCGACCCGCGAGCCAATGGGCGCGATGCAAAGCCCATGAGCGGTCCGTCGCTCTCGGGTTGAGCTGATGGCGCGGCGGGCGCCTTCCGCGTGCGTCCTTCTCCGTGATGTACCATACGTCCATGTCATCTCCAACACGGGGGTATCGCTCCGCAAGGTTTCGCTGCAGCCCGCGAATCCGACGGCGCGCGGGGCTCGTGATTGCTTTGCGAACGATGACGTGGAGGTCGACGTCGCCGACATCCGATCGAGTCTTCGGAAATGCGGCCGCACCATGCAAGTAGACGGCGATGAGGTCTTCTCCGATGATTTCGCGCAGGCCTTCAAGGAAGGCGACACAGAGATCGCGAACCTTTCTTGAGGACCGGCCGACGGCCTTGGCCATGGGAAACAGAAGAGAGAACCAGGAGTACGGGTCATAAAGATACTGCGTGCGCCCCGATGATTTTGCCCAAACATTTATCCCCGTTCGACCTTCCTGCGCGCAGGAGTGCGCCTGACGGAGGATGCGTCGGGTTGAAGGTTGGGATTATAGGGGTCGGGATCACACCGTTCCGCACCACCTCCCCCGAGTTCTCTTGGAAGGAGCTGACGTACGACGCCGCCCAGCGGGCGTACGCGGACGCGGGCATCGATCCTCGCAAGGATGTCGACACGTTCGTCACGTGCGCGGAGGATTACTACGAGGGCTTCGGAATCTTCGATGAGTTTACGCCCGACCAACTCGGCGCCGTCCTGCGGCCGATGCACACGGTCGGCGGGGATGGGATTGCCGGCCTCGCGAACGCCTTCATGATTATTCAGAGCGGCATCGCGGAAATCGCCGTCGTTGAATCCCATTCGAAAGCCTCGGACATCCTCACGTACCAGGGCATCGTCGCACACGGTCTGGACCCGATCTGGAACAAGCCACTCGGTGGTCATCCGAACTACATCGCGGGTCTCGAGATGGATGCGTATCTTCGGGCGAGCGGGAACACCGCGGCGGACTGCGCGGCCGTTGTCGCGAAGAACCGCCGAGCGGCCCTGCTCAATCCAATCGCGGCACATGCAGCGCGTGTGACGCAGGAACAGGTCGAATCCTCCCCCGCGCTGTGGTCTCCGCTACGGGATCTCGACGTTGCACCCCTAGCCGACGGTTGCGTCGTCCTCGTCGTCGCAAGCGAGAAGGCCGCGAGGAAGATGGAGTCGACCCCCGTATGGATTCGCGGCATTGGCTGGGCAACGGAGACTCCGAGCCTCGAAACGCGGGACTGGACGACCTCCCAGGCCACTCGCTTGGCCGCGACCATGGCGTATCGTCTCGCGAAGGTGCGAAACGCCGCGCAGGTGTTCGATCTCGCGGAGGTCGACGACCGGTTCTCATACAAGGAATTACAACACGTGGAGGCGCTCGGTCTCGCTCGGAAGGGTCAGGCGGGGAGGATGGCGCGCCGCGGAGACCTCGGCGCGAGCGGCAAGCTCCCGACGAACGTGAGCGGCGGTTCCATCGGTTGCGGGAACGTCCTCGAGGCCTGCGGACTCCATCGCGTGTCGGAGGCGGTCCTTCAGCTTCGAGGAGACGCGGGCTCACGCCAGCTGGACCGGCCGCGGACGGCGGTCGTGCAGTCGTGGCGGGGATTGCCGTCGGCGTCCTGCGGGGTCGCGGTCCTGGGGGTGGGCCGGTGAGGAAGGTCGCGGTCGTCGGCGCCGGAATGACGATCTTCCGTCGCCGGCTCCAGGAAACCGGGAAGGAGCTCTCGTTCGAAGCGACCCGGATGGCCCTCGACCAAGCCGGGGTTGAGATCGGCGACGTCGATGCGGTGATCCACGGCACCGCCCCGGATGCGTTCGACGGAGTCCACATGAAGGGCGAGTATCTCTCCGACGGCTCCGGGGGCGCCCGCAAGCCCTACATGCGCGTCTACACGGGTGGCGGGACGGGGGTGTTCAGTGCGATCGCGGGCTGGTGGCACGTCGCGAGCGGGCTCGCGGACATCGCCCTCGTCGTGAACGAGGAGAAGATGTCCTCCTGCCAGCCTCATCCGCAGTCCGTGTTTGCATACATCTGGGACCCGATCCTCGATCGACCCTTGAAGCCGAACCTCGTATGGATCTTCGCGATGGAGATGAACCGGTACATGACGGTCCACAAGATCCCGTACGAGGACATCGCCCGCGTGGCGGTGAAGAACAAACGGAATGCGGCAGGCCA
>Ga0209640_10004343_pt1 | contig 12449 bp, 8 predicted proteins | sample RifCSP10_1_FD_184018 | JGI IMG/M metagenome (GOLD analysis project Ga0209640, IMG submission 184018) | Soil microbial communities from Rifle, Colorado - Rifle CSP2_sed 10_1 (SPAdes) (version 2) | ecosystem: Environmental > Terrestrial > Deep subsurface > Rock core/Sediment | place: Rifle... | reverse complement strand
CCCCCCCCCCGCCGTGTGTCTTTCACGACCCAGCGCGATCGAGCATCCGGGGACGTCCATGGCGATTCCGAAGGTGATGGGGATCGAGACCGAGTACGGCATCACGGTCAAGAATCAGCCGGACTTCAATCCGATCCTCTCCTCGCTGCTGCTCATCAACTCCTACGAGACCTACCGCTCCTCCCGCATCCGCTGGGACTACGAGGCGGAGAGTCCCCTGCGGGACGCGCGCGGGTTCGAGTACATGGAGGACAAGGAGGTCCCGTCCAAGGAAGAGTCGCGCCTCATCAACCTGATCCTCTCCAACGGCGCGCGCTTCTACGTGGACCACGCCCATCCCGAGTACTCCTCCCCGGAGACGACCAACCCGCGCGACTGCGTGATCTGGGACCGGGCGGGCGAGCGCATCCTCGACCTCTCGCGCACCCGGGCGGAGGCGGTCTCCCCGCCCGAGCAGCGCATCCTCATCTACAAGAACAACACCGACTCCAAGGGCAACTCTTACGGCACCCACGAGAACTACCTCATGGACCGCAAGGTGCCCTTCGCGCGGATCGTCCAGTACCTGCTGCCCTTCTTCGTGAGCCGCCAGGTCTTCACCGGCGCGGGCAAGGTGGGCGCCGAGAACAACACCGAGTTCTGCGAGTTCCAGATCTCCCAGCGCGCCGACTTCCTGGAGACCGAGGTGGGGCTGGAGACGATGCACAGCCGCCCCATCATCAACACCCGGGACGAGCCGCACGCGGACCCCGAGAAGTACCGCCGCCTCCACGTGATCGTGGGCGACGCCAACATGAGCGAGATCTCCACCTATCTCAAGTGCGGCACGATGGCGATCGTGCTCAGCATGATCGAGGACGACTTCATCGACCGCGACCTCACCCTGGACAGCCCGGTCGTCTCCTACCGGCGCGTCTCCCGTGACCTGGGCTGCCGCGAGACCATGCGGCTCAAGGACGGGCGGGCCCTGACCGCGGTCGACCTGCAGCGCGAGTTCCTCGACCTCGCCCACCGCTACTACCGCGAGCGGGAGCACGAGCCGTGGGTGGACGACGTGATGGCGCGGTGGGGCTCGGTGCTGGACCGGCTCGCGGTGGACCCCATGAGCCTCGACCGCGAGCTCGACTGGGTGATCAAGCGCCAGCTCATCGAGAACTACCGGGCCAAGCACGGCTGCGAGTGGTCGGACTCGCGGGTGGCCATGATCGACCTGCAGTACCACGACATCCGGCCCAGCAAGGGGCTCTACTACAAGCTCGAGGAGGCGGACGCGGTCGAGCGCCTCAGCACCGAGGACGAGGTGACCAAGGCGATCTACGACCCCCCCAAGGACACCCGCGCCTACTTCCGCGGCATGTGCCTGCAGAAGTACGCGGACGAGGTCGTCTCCGCGTCCTGGGACTCGGTGATCTTCGACCTCAAGGAAGGCCCGCTCAAGAAGATCTTCATGCTGGAGCCGCTGCGGGGCACCGAGGCCCACGTGCGCCAGCTCTTCGACGACTCGGCGAGCGCGGGCGACCTGCTCCGCAACCTCGGCAAGCCGAGCGGTGACTTCTAGCATGCTCGACCCGGAGCGCTGGAAGCACGCCTTCTTCGACTACTCGACCTCGAGCTTCGCCGAGATCCTCCATCGCGCCGCGCCCCACCTGCTCCCGGGCGCGACCGAGCCGGCCCGCGAGGAGGGGGCGACCCCCGCGGTGCCCCACGGCACCACCGTGCTCGCGCTGCGCTACCGCGACGGCGTGATCATGGCGGGCGACCGGCAAGCGAGCGAGGGCTACCAGGTGGCGCACCGCCGCATCGAGAAGATCTTCAAGGCCGACGATCTCTCCGGGGTCGGCATCGCGGGGGCGGCGGGCCCCGCCATGGAGATGGCCCGGCTCTTCCAGACCGAGCTCGAGCACTACGAGAAGGTCGAGGGCGAGAACCTCTCCCTGGACGGCAAGGCCAACAAGCTGGGCCAGATGATCCGCCTGAACCTGCCGATGGCCATGCAGGGCCTGGTGGTCGTCCCGATCTTCGCGGGCTTCGACGAGCGGGCCGGGGTCGGCCGGCTCTTCAAGTACGACGTCACCGGGGGGCGCTACGAGGAGACCGATTACTTCGCCCAGGGCTCGGGCGGCAAGGACGCCCGCGACTCGCTGAAGAAGCGCTTCAAGCGCGACATGAGCCGCGACGAGGCGCTCCGGGTCGGCATCGAGGCGCTCATCGACGCGGCCGACGAGGACCTGGGGACGGGCGGTCCGGATCTGATGCGGGGGATCCTGCCCTCGGTGAAGACCATCACGAGATCGGGTTTCGCGGAGGCGCCCGAGGACGAGATCCGGCGCCACTGCGAAGCCGTCCTCAATGACCGCAACCGCCTCTAGGCGCGGGTGACCTGATGCCTCTGCCGTACTACGTGTCGCCCGAGCAGATGATGAAGGACAAGGCGGAGTATGCCCGCAAGGGCATCTCCCGTGGCAAGGCCATCGTCACCATCGAGTACCGGGACGGCGTCCTGCTGGTGGCCGAGAACCCCTCCACCCTGCTCCACAAGGTGTCCGAGATCTACGACCGCATCGCGTTCGCGGGGGTGGGCAAGTACAACGAGTTCGAGAATCTCCGCGTGGCGGGCGTGCGGCACGCCGACGTCAAGGGCTACTCCTACAGCCGCGGCGACGTCAGCGCCAAGTCGCTCGCCAACGCCTACTCGCAGGCCCTCGGCAACATCTTCACCCAGGACATCAAGCCGTTCGAGGTGGAGGTGCTAGTGGTGGAGGTGGGCGACACCAACGGGACCAAGAACGAGATCTACCACATCCTCTACGACGGCACGATCGAGGACGAGAAGAACTACGCGGCGATGGGCGGCCAGTCCGAGGAGATCCGCCGGTATCTGAAGGACAACTTCCAGGAGAGCCTGGACCTGGCCGCCGCGCTCCGCCTGGGCGTCCGGGCCCTGATGGTCACCCAGAACAAGACCCTCACCGAGCGGGACCTGGAGGTGGCCGTCCTCGACCGCACCAAGGAGCGCCGCAAGTTCCGGCGCATCCCCGCCGAGGTGTTGCACCAGCTCCTCACCGAGACCACCTAGCCGCGGGCTGCGGAAAAGGCCCATCTGCTTGGTCGGCGCGCCGCCTCGCATGTGGCCTTTCTGATCAGCCCGCGACTTCGACCAGCCGCCGTTCGAGCGCCGGCTCCGCCGGCGCAATCGGCTCCTCGGGGGAGGCTCGGAGGGGGCCGTCGAGGCCCCCTCCGAATGGTTTGCCCCCCGGCCGCTCCCCTGTTAACCTGAAAGCCACATGAAGCGCCGGATCTTCGGCCTCGAGAACGAGTACGGTCTCACCTGCACCCTGAACGGCCAGCGCCGGCTGTCCCCGGACAACGTGGCACGGTACCTCTTCGAGAAGGTCATCCCCGGGGCCCGCAACGCCAACGTCTTCCTGGAGAACGGGGCCCGCCTCTACCTCGACACCGGCTTCCACCCCGAGTACGCCACCCCCGAGTGCGACGACATCGTGGATCTGGTCATCCACGACAAGGCGGGCGAGCGGATCGTGGAAGACCTGCTCCACCAGGCCGAGAAGCGCCTCCGCGAGGACGGCATCTCCGGCCACATCCTGCTCTTCAAGAACAACACGGATTCGGCGGGCAACTCCTACGGCTGCCACGAGAACTACCTGGTCAGCCGCGACGTGTCCTTCCAGCGACTCGCCGAGGGCCTGATCCCCTTCTTCGTCACCCGGCAGATCTTCGCGGGGGCCGGGAAGGTGCTGCAGACGCCGCGCGGCTTTCACTACTGCCTCTCCCAGCGCGCGCAGCATATCTGTCAGGAGATCTCGGGCGCCACCACCTCGTCCCGCTCGATCATCAATACCCGGGACGAGCCGCACGCCGACGCCGAGAAGTACCGCCGGCTCCACGTCATCGTGGGCGACTCCAACATGTCCGAGGTCGCGACCTACCTCAAGGTGGGCACGACCGCGCTCATTCTCGACATGATCGAGGACGGCCACTTCGACCGCGACTACAGCCTGCAGTCGCCGGTGCAGGCCATCCGCGACATCAGCCACGATCCGACTCTTCGCGAGACGATACGGCTGAAAGACGGGCGGGCGATCACTCCGCTGCAGCTGCAGATGGAGTACCTCGAGCACGCGACCCGCTACGTCGCCGCCATCGACGCCGACCCGGTCACCCGGGACGTGCTGGCCCGCTGGACCTACGTGATCGAGCAGCTCGCGGAGGATCCCATGCAGCTCAACCGCGAGGTGGACTGGGTGATCAAGCAGCAGCTCATCCAGGCCTACATGGAGAAGAACCGGCTGTCCTGGCGCGACCCCAAGGTCTCGCTCATGGATCTCCAGTACCACGACATCCGGCCCGACAAGGGTCTCTACTTCAGCCTGGTGCGCCGCGACCTGGTGGACCGCATCACCGACGATGAGGCCATCGAGCGCGCCAAGCACGTGCCCCCGCAGACCACGCGGGCCCGGCTGCGGGGCGAGTTCATCCGCCAGGCCAACCTCAAGGGCAAGGACTACCGAGTGGATTGGGTCTACCTCAAGCTCAACGACCCGGAGCGCGAGACGATCCTCTGCAAGGACCCCTTCCAGAGCCACGACGAGCGCGTCGAGCGACTGATCCGCTCGTTCTAGACGACACCGCTCGTTCCTCTGGGACGGGTGGCGCAGGACCGACCAACCGATGCTCAGGACAGCGCTCCCTCCCGACGTCATCGACGCCATCGTCACCGGGCAGCACGGCGATCCCTTCGCGGTGCTGGGCCCCCACGCCGCCGGCGACGGCAAGGTCAGCGTGCGCGCCTTCCTGCCCGCGGCCCGCGCCGCCGCGGTGGTCACGCCGGACGGCGCGGTCACCGCGCTGCGCGCGGTCCATCCGGGCGGGCTCTGGGAGGGCCCGGTGCCGGGTCGCACCCTGCCCCTGACCTACCGCCTGCGCCTCGTGGACGACCAGGGCCACGTGGCCGAGATCGAGGACCCCTACCGGTTCGCGCCCACCCTCAGCGGTTACGATCTGCACCTGCTCGGCGAGGGCACGCACTTCCGTCTCTTCGAGCGCCTCGGGGCCCACCCGATCCGCCACGAAGGCGTGGCGGGGGTACGGTTCGCGGTGTGGGCGCCCAATGCCCGGCGGGTCAGCGTGGTCGGCGACTGGAACGGCTGGGACGGGCGCACGCAGCCGATGCGCCTGCATCCCGGCAACGGGATCTGGGAGCTCTTCGTGCCGGACGTGCCGCTGGGCGCGCGCTACAAGTATGAGATCGTCGGGCGCGACGGCGGGCTGCTCGCGCTCAAGACGGATCCGGTCGCCTTCGCCTTCGAGCCCGACGAGCCGCGCACCGCGGCCGCGGTCGTCGATCTGGGCGGCTTCGCCTGGGGCGACGCGGAGTGGATGGACGAGCGCAAGCGGCGCAACGCACTCCACCGCCCCCTGTCGGTCTACGAGGTGCACCTCGGCTCCTGGCGGCGGCCCGAGTCGGGCGCCCTGCCGAGCTACCGCGAGCTCGCCGAGCAGCTCGCCGGCTACGTGAGCGAGATGGGCTTCACGCACGTGGAGCTGCTCCCGATCACCGAGCACCCCTACTACGCCTCCTGGGGCTACCAGACGCTCGGCTACTACGCCCCGACCCGGCGCTACGGCACCCCCGCCGACTTCATGGCGTTCGTGGACACGCTCCACCGCCGCGGCATCGGGGTCATCATGGACTGGGTGCCCGCGCATTTCCCCAAGGACGCCCACGGGCTCGCCTTCTTCGACGGCACACACCTCTACGAGCACGACGATCCCCTCCTGCGCGAGCACCCCGACTGGGGCACGCGGGTGTTCAACTACGGCCGCCGCGAGGTCGCCAACTTCCTGATCGCCAACGCGGTGTTCTGGCTCGAGCGCTACCACATCGACGGGCTGCGCGTGGACGCGGTCGCCTCGATGATCTATCGGGACTACTCCCGGAAGGCCGGCGAGTGGGTGCCCAACGAGTACGGCGGCCGCGAGAACCTGGAAGCGCTCGCGTTCCTCCGGAAGCTCAACGAGGTGGTCTACGGCGGCCAGCCCGGCGCGGCCACCATCGCCGAAGAATCGACCGCCTGGCCTCAGGTGTCGCGGCCGGTCCACCTGGGCGGCCTCGGGTTCGGCTTCAAGTGGAACATGGGCTGGATGCACGACATCCTCGAGTACATGCAGCACGAGCCGGTGCACCGGAAGTATCACCACAACCAGCTCACCTTCGGCCTCCTCTACGCCTGGTCGGAGAACTTCGTGCTCCCCCTATCCCACGACGAGGTGGTCTACGGCAAGCGCTCCCTGGCGCGCAAGATGCCGGGCGACGACTGGCAGCGCTTCGCGAACCTGCGGCTGCTCTACGCGTTCATGTGGGCCTACCCGGGCAAGAAGCTCCTGTTCATGGGGGGCGAGTTCGGCCAGTCCGACGAGTGGAACCACGACCGCGCGCTCGACTGGGGGCTGCTCGACATGGGCCCGTACCACCGCGGCGTCCTGCGGCTGGTGAAGGATCTCAACGGCATCTACCGGCACGAGCCGTCTCTCTACGAAGTGGACTTCGAGCCGGCCGGCTTTCAGTGGATGGACTGCAGCGACTGGGAGCAGAGCATCGTGACGTTCTGCCGCTTCTCCCGCAACCAGGAGCGGCTCTTGCTCTGCGCCTGCAACTTCACCCCGGTGGCGCGGCGCGGCTACCGCGTGGGAGTGCCCCGGCCCGGCTACTATCGCGAGATCCTCAACACCGACGCCGCGCTCTACGGCGGGCGCGACGTGGGCAACGCGGGCGGCGTGTCGAGCGAGCCGGTCCCCTGGCACGGCCAGCCGCACTCGGTCGTGCTGACCCTGCCGCCCCTGGCCGCCCTCTGGCTGACCCCGGCCTGAGGCGGCGAGAGTCCATGGCCGACGCTCCCCACACCCGCCCGGGCCGGCCCTACCCGCTCGGCGCGACCTGGGACGGGGCCGGCGTCAACTTCGCCCTCTTCAGCGAGCACGCCACCGCGGTGGCGCTCTGCCTCTTCGACGAGCGCGATCCCGGCAAGGAGATCCGGCAGATCCGGATGGAGCAGCGCACCGACCAGGTCTGGCACGTCTACGTGCCGGGGATCCGGCCCGGCGCGCTCTACGCGTACCGGGTGAACGGCCCCTACGAGCCCGCGCAGGGCGCCCGGTTCAACCCGGCCAAGGCGCTGCTCGATCCCTACGCGAAGGCGATCGCGGGTACGCTCGACTGGCACGACGCCTTCTTCGGCTACCGCATCGGCGATCCCGACGGCGACGCCAAGCCCGACGACCGCGACAGCGGGCCGTATCTCCCCAAGAGTGTGGTGGTGGACCCCGCCTTCGACTGGGAGGACGACCGACCGCCGCTGACCCGCTGGTCGCGCACCGTCATCTACGAGGTGCACGTCAAGGGCTTCACCAAGCTCCACCCCGACGTGCCGCCGGAGCTGCGGGGCACCTACGCCGGGCTCGCCTCCGACGCGGCGGTGCGGCACCTGACCGAGCTGGGCATCACCGCGGTCGAGCTGCTGCCCGTCCACCACTCGGTGAGCGAGAAGTACCAGGCGGACCGCGGGCTCACCAACTACTGGGGCTACAACTCGATCGGCTTCTTCTGCCCCGACTCGCGCTTCTCGGCCTCGGGCCACCGGGGCCAGCAGGTGGACGAGTTCAAGGGCATGGTGAAGCGACTGCACCGGGCGGGCATCGAGGTGATCCTCGACGTGGTCTACAACCACACCGCGGAAGGCAACCACCTGGGGCCGACGCTCTGCTTCCGCGGCATCGACAACGCGGCCTACTACCGCCTCTCCCCCGAGGACCCGCGCGTCTACGTGGACTACACCGGCTGCGGCAACACGCTGAACATGCGGCACCCGCGCACGATCCAGCTCCTGATGGACAGTCTGCGCTACTGGGTGCTCGAGATGCGCGTGGACGGCTTCCGCTTCGACCTCGCCGCCGCCCTCGCCCGCGAGCTGCACGACGTGGACCGGCTCTCCGCCTTCTTCGACGTCATCCACCAGGACCCGGTGATCTCGCAGGTCAAGCTCATCGCGGAGCCCTGGGACCTGGGCCACGGCGGCTACCAGGTCGGCAACTTCCCGGTCGGGTGGACGGAGTGGAACGGCAAGTACCGCGACACCATCCGCCGCTACTGGAAGGGCGACGAGGGCCAGGTGGCGGAGCTGGCCTACCGGCTCACCGGCTCCAGCGACCTCTACGAGATGGGCGGGCGCCGCCCGTACGCGAGCGTGAACTTCGTCACCGCCCACGACGGCTTCACCCTCGCCGACCTCGTGTCCTACAACGACAAGCACAACCTGGCCAACGGCGAGGACAACCGCGACGGCACCGACGACAACAACTCGTGGAACTGCGGGGCGGAGGGCCCCACCGACGATCCCCAGGTCAACGCGCTGCGCGAGCGACAGATGCGGAACCTGCTGGCGACCCTCTTCCTGTCCCAGGGCATCCCGATGCTGCTGGGCGGCGACGAGATGGGGCGCACCCAGCAGGGCAACAACAACGCCTATTGCCAGGACACCGAGCTCTCCTGGTTCCACTGGCCGCCGTCCGAGACCGGGCGGCGCCTGATCGAGTTCACCCGGCGGCTCATCCGGCTCAAGCACGCCAACCCGGTCTTCCACCGGCGCATGTTCTTCCAGGGCCGTCGCATCCAGGGCTCGGCGGTGAAGGACCTCGCCTGGTTCCGCCCCGACGGTCATGAGATGACGGACGAGGAGTGGCAGGACAGCTTCAGCCGCTGCCTGGGGCTGCGGCTGGCCGGCGACGCCATCGAGGAGGTGGACGACATGGGCGAGCCCATCGTGGGCGATACCTTCCTGATCCTGCTCAACGCTCACCACGAGCCGGTACCCTTCGTGCTCCCGGCCCACGAGCGGCGGGTGACCTGGGAGCCGGTCCTCGACACGCGCGACTGGGACGGCGACGCCGACCACCCGTCCCTGCGCACCGGCGAGCAGTACATGCTGGAAGGCCGCTCGCTCGCCGTCCTGCGGCTCGGTCGGAAGTCCGCCCCCCGCAAGGAGCCTGCCCGATGAACGACTCGCCCGAATTCGACTCCGAGCTGCACCGCACCGCCCTGGCCCAGCTCGACCGAGTGGCGACCCGGCTCGCGCTCGACTCCGACATCCACGAACGACTGCGCTTCCCGCGACGGGCCCTCGTGGTCTCGGTCCCCATCCGGATGGACCGCGGCGACACCGAGGTGTTCATCGGCTACCGCGTGCACCACAATACCGCGCTCGGCCCTACCAAGGGCGGCCTCCGCTACGATCTCGGGGTCAACCTGGGCGAGGTGACCGCGCTGGCGATGCTGATGAGCTGGAAGTGCGCGCTGATGGGCCTCCCGTACGGGGGCGCCAAGGGCGGCGTGCGCTGCAACCCGCGCGAGCTCTCCCCGCGGGAGCGGGAGCACCTCACCCGCCGCTACACCACCGAGATCATTCACATGATCGGCCCCGATCTCGACATTCCCGCCCCCGACCTCGGCACCGACGAGCAGACCATGGCGTGGATGATGGACACCTACTCGATGACCCAGGGCAAGAGCGTGCCCGGGGTGGTCACCGGCAAGCCGATCATCGTGGGCGGCTCCGCGGGCCGGCGCGAGGCCACCGGCCGCGGCATCGTCTTCGTGCTCTACCAGGCGGCCAAGAACCTCGGGCAGGAGCTGCGGGGCAAGAAGATCGTCGTGCAGGGCTTCGGCAACGTGGGCAGCGTGGCCGCGCGCCTGCTGTGGAACGACGGGTGCACGATCGCGGGCATCAGCGACGTCAAGGGCGGGGTCTGGAACCCCAACGGCATCGACATTCGCCAGCTCCAGAATCACGTGGCCCAGACCGGCAGCGTGGAGGGCTTCGCGGGCGGCGAGCCGGTCAGCAACGAGCAGATCCTCGAGCAGCCCTGCGACGTGCTGATCCCCGCCGCGGTCGACTCGGTGATCCACGCGCGCAACGCCGACCGGATCAAGGCCCTCATCATCGCGGAGGGCGCCAACGGGCCCACCACCCCCGAGGCCGACGTGATCCTGCGCGACCGCGGGGTGACCGTCATCCCGGACATCCTCTGCAACGCGGGCGGGGTGGTGGTCTCGTACTTCGAGTGGGTGCAGGGCCTGCAGTACTATTTCTGGAAGGAGAGCGAGATCATCTCGCGGCTGCAGGAGATCATGGCGCGGTCGTTCACGCGCGTGTGGCAGACCGCCCAGAAGGGCGGCGTGGATCTCCGGACCGGCGCCCTGATGGAAGGGGTCAGCCGCGTGGCCGACGCCCACGTCTCCCGCGGGCTGTACCCGTAGCCGGCGCCGCGGCGGCGGGCGGCGCGTCGATCGGCGGCCGCCTCACCCACCAGAGCCCCGCCCCCGCCACCAGCACGCCCGCCACGCTCGCGACCTGCGCCACGCGGAACGGCCCCAGCCAGAAGCTGTCGAGCCGCAGCGGCTCGATGAGGAAGCGCCCCACCGAGTAGAGCCCGATGTAGGCGAAGAACACCGCGCCCGGATGACGCCCGATCCGCGGTCGGACCCAGCGCACCAGGACCGCGAGCACCAGCAGGTTCCACAGCGATTCGTAGAGGAACGTGGGGTGAAAGAAGTCGAACTGCCGGAGCTCGGGGGGCCGGTTCGGCGGCGAGATGTAGAGCTTCCACGGCAGATCGGCGGGACGCCCGAAGGCCTCTTCGTTGAAGAAGTTCCCCCAGCGGCCGATGGCCTGGCCCAGCGCCATGCTCGGCGCGACGACATCGAGGGCGCGGAGCACCGGCACGCCCCACTTCCACGCGAGCAGCGCGCCGACGAGCGGCCCCACGATGAGGCCCCCATGTATCGCGAGCCCGCCTTCCCAGACCGCGATGATCTTCCCGGGGAACCGGCCGTAGTAGTCCCAGTTGAAGACGACCTCGTACAGGCGCGCGCCGACGAGCCCCGCCACCACGCCCCACTGGGCGGCGCGGATGAGCTGGTCGGCGGGCAGTCCCTCCCGGACCGCGCGCCGGTGGGCGAGCCAGAAGCCCACCAGGATCGCGCTGGCCATGAGGATGCCGTACCAGCGGATCTGGAGCGGTCCGAGCTCGAACGCGATGGCGCCGGGCGAGGCGAACACGAGGCGCCGGCGGCTACTGGGGATCGTCCGGCTCGGGCACTTCCACCCGGCTGGCTCGGACGATGCCCGAACGGCCCTCGAGGCCGATCACGGTGACGTAGGTGCCGACGGGCAGCCAGTGGGCGCCGGTGCGCCGCTCGCGCCATTCCCAGGGCCGGCGAGGATCACGCGACAACCTGACGATCTCCGCGTGCCGGACGTCGGCCCACACCGTTTCCTCCGCGCCATCGACGCCCCTCGCCTCGAGCACAAGCACACCTTCCGCCGGAGTGAAGCTCTGCACGTTGCCGGAGTGGCGCACCTCGTCGCCCCAGGCCGCGCCGCCGCCCGAGAGCGAGAGCGTGAGCACGAGCGGTCCCAGGACGATCCAAGCAAACATGCTGCACCATACCACGGGGCGGCGGCAGCGGGCCCACCAGCACCACGCCCTTCACCGGCGCCTCGCCGCTCGCGATCATGATGACCACGTCCACCGGCTCGCCACGCCGTGGCCCGTCTTCTTCCCTCGTCGGCGCGGGCGGTGCCGGCGCCAAGGCCGATCAGGCTCCCCCACATCGCCAGCAGGACCACGGAGTGTCTCATCCCTCGCTCCTTTCAGCGGGTCCGGCCGGGGCCAGGAGGGCGGCGGGCAGGATCGGCAGCGCGGTCACGGTCACCCCGAGCGGCTTCACCGCGTCGGCCACCGCGTTGGCGATGGCGGCGGGCGCGCCGATCGTGCCCCCCTCGCCCATGCCCTTGTAGCCGCCCGGCGTGAGCGGCGACGGCGTCTCCAGATGGCCGATCGTGAAGAACGGCAGCCCGCCCGCCACCGGCAGCGCGTAGTCCATGAGGGTGCCGGTCGCGAGCTGCCCGCTCTCGTCGTAGACGAGGCGCTCGCCGAGCGCCTCGCCGATGCCCTGGGCCACCGCTCCGTGGATCTGGCCCTCGACGATCACCGGGTTGATGACGGGGCCGCAGTCCTCGACGACGGTGTACGCGCGCACGGTGACGCGCCCGGTCTCGGGGTCCACCTCGACACCGGCCACGTGCACCGCGCCCGAGAAGGCCGGCCCCGGCGGATCGAAGGACCGGGTCGCCTCGAGCCCCGGCTCCATGCCCGGAGGCAGGCCGCCGGGCGGAGGCGCGCAGGCCAGGCGCGCGACCTCGGCCACCGACACGCCGCGATCGGGCATGCCCCGCACGCTCGCCCGCCCGTCGTGCAGCACCAGGTCCGCGGGGCTCGCCTCGAGCAGCCGGCCCGCGATCGCCAGCAGCTTGCGCCGCACCGCCGCCGCCGCCGCGTCGGCCGCGCCGCTCTGGGCGATGGCGCCGCGGCTC
>Ga0209640_10004342_pt1 | contig 12450 bp, 10 predicted proteins | sample RifCSP10_1_FD_184018 | JGI IMG/M metagenome (GOLD analysis project Ga0209640, IMG submission 184018) | Soil microbial communities from Rifle, Colorado - Rifle CSP2_sed 10_1 (SPAdes) (version 2) | ecosystem: Environmental > Terrestrial > Deep subsurface > Rock core/Sediment | place: Rifle... | reverse complement strand
TCACGGCGGCTGCGTCGGTCGAGTACAGCGGCGCCGCCACCGAGTTTCACGGCTATGACACGCTGGCGGTGGAAGCGAAGGTCGTCGCGCTCTACGATCGCGAGGGGGTGCAGAAGCAGGAGATCAGTGGTGGCGACGCGGCGATCGTGGTGCTCGACCGGACCCCGTTCTATGCGGAATCGGGCGGGCAGGTCGGCGACAGCGGCGAGATCGCCGGCGTTTCCGGCACCTTTGCGGTCGAGGACACCCAGAAGATCCAGCCCGCGGTGTTCGGGCACAAGGGCGTGCTCACGACCGGCCGGCTGCGCATGGGCGACAAGGTGATGGCGGGGGTGGATGCGGTGCGCCGCGCGCGCACCATGCGCAATCACTCGGCGACTCACTTGATGCACAAGGCGCTGCGCGAGGTGCTCGGTCCCCACGTGCAGCAGAAGGGGTCGCTGGTGGACGCCGAGAGGACGCGCTTCGACTTCTCGCACAACGAGCCCATGACGGACGAGCAGATCCGGAAGGTGGAGGCAATCGTCAACGCAGAGGTTCTCGCCAACTCCGCGACGAGCGCCCGCATCATGAAGCATGACGCGGCGCTCAAGGCCGGCGCGCTCGCCTTCTTCGGCGACAAATATGGGGATGAAGTGCGCGTGCTCGACATCGGTTCTTCACGCGAGCTGTGCGGGGGCACGCATGTCGCGCGCACCGGCGACATCGGATTTTTCAAGGTGACCTCGGAGGGCGGCATCGCCGCCGGCGTGCGCCGCATCGAGGCCACCACCGGCGACGGCGCGCTCGCCTGGGTGCAGGGACAGGAAGCGCGGCTCAACGAGGCGGCCGCGGCGCTCAAGACCCCGCCGCAGGAAGTGGCGCAGAAGGTCGCGCAGATCCTGGACAGCGTGAAGATCCTCGAAAAAGAGCTGACGCGGCTGAAATCGAAGCTCGCCTCGTCGCGGGGCGATGAGCTGGCCGACCAGGTGGTGGAGGTGAAGGGCGTCAAGCTGCTGGCGGCCGCGCTGGACGGGGCGGATGCCCGGGCCCTGCGCGAGGCGATGGACAAGCTCAAGGACAAGCTCAAATCAGCGGTGATCGTCCTCGCCGCCGCGGATCAGGGAAAGGTCTCCCTGATTGCGGGTGTCACCCCTGATCTCACCTCGAAGCTCAAGGCCGGCGAGTTGGTCAATTTCGTCGCGCAGCAGGTTGGTGGGAAAGGGGGCGGCAGGCCGGACATGGCACAGGCGGGGGGCACCCGCCCGGAGAAGCTTTCGCAAGCGCTGGAGTCGGTGCGCGGGTGGGTTGAGCAGCGACTCTAGGGATTGACGACGTTGATCGCGCCCGTGGCCGCGTCATAGATGATGCGGCGCAGGACGGCGGTATCGCGCCGGTAGGTATAGCGGCAGGTTGTGCCGCCGCCCTGCGCGCGGTAATCGGTGTCGTCGCTCACCGGGGTGCTGATCGGCGGTGCCGGAGACAGGAGGCCGCTCCAGATCTGTATGCAGCGATTGCCGTTGACGTTCAGGCTGTTGTTGCCGTTCGAGGACGAGGGGAAGCAGTTCGGGTTGAAGTCCAGGTTGCCCGCGCCGAAGAGGGGCAGGTTGTCGAGCCCCTCGTATTCGTTGTAGACGCAGGCCGTGTTGGCGAGGATCAAGGCATCTTGGAAGCTTGACGCGGTCGCGTCCACCGAACTGCGGTGCGCCTCCTCCTGCAGATCCAGGAATCTCGGCAGCGCGATGACGGATGTGATTCCGATCAGGACGATGACGAGGATCAGCTCCAGCAGCGTAAAACCGGGCGCCGACCGAAGCGCGCGCGAACCGGAGCAAGATGCATTCATTTGACTGGGATGGCAGCGGCTGACCATGGTTAGAGCGCCGTTACGAGCGCGCGATCCCGGCGCCCTCCGCGATTATGCTGGAATCTTGACGCGGGTGCTCACTGGATCGACAACAGGCGGGCGTCGATGAAATCGCTTGCCTTCGCGCGAGCGGTCCCGATCTTCGTTGCGGCCTTGCCGGTCGGTCAGAAGGGCAGAGCGGCGTCGGCCTTGACCGCGAGGATCGCCCGGCGAAACTCGCCCTGAATGCGCTTCAGGGCGGCTTCGCTGTCCGCTTCGAAACGCAGCACCACCACCGGCGTTGTATTGGAAGGCCGCGCCAGCCCGAAGCCGTCGGCATACTCCACGCGCAGCCCGTCTATGGTAATCACCTCGCGCGCGCCGTCGAAGCGCGCCTGGGCTTTCAGCTTCTCCATCAGCGCGAAATTCTCGCCCTCGGCGAGCTTGAGATGCAGCTCGGGGGTGCTCACCGCGTCGGGGAGCGCCTCGAGCGTGGCGCTCGGGTCCTTCTCGCGCGCGAGTATCTCGAGGAGCCGCGCCCCGGCATAAAGCCCGTCGTCGAACCCGTACCAGCGGTCTTTGAAAAACATGTGGCCGCTCATCTCGCCGGCGAGCGGCGCGCCGGTTTCCGCGAGCTTCGCCTTGATGAATGAATGCCCGGTCTTCCATAGCAGCGGGCTTCCGCCGTGCTGCCTGATCCACCCGAAGAGGTGCCGGGTGGATTTCACGTCGAAGATCACCTGTCCCCCGGGATGGCGCTTGAGTACGTCCGCAGCGACGAGCATCAGTTGCCGGTCCGGATAGATGATCCGGCCGTTTTTCGTGACCACGCCGAGCCGGTCTCCGTCCCCGTCGAAAGCAAACCCGAGCTCTCCCTTGCCTTCGCGCAGGACGCGGATGAGGTCGACGAGATTCTCCGGGTGGGAAGGATCGGGGTGATGGTTGGGGAACGTCCCGTCCACTTCGCAGTAGAGCTCGGCCACCTTGCAGCCCAGCCTCCGGTAGAGCTCCGGCGCGGTGGCGCCCGCGACGCCGTTGCCGCAGTCCACGACGAGCGCAAGAGGCCGCGCAAGCTTCACGTCGGAAGTGATCCGCGCGAGATATTCCTCGCGGACGGCTTGTGCGCGGTAAGCGCCGGCGCCGCTCGCGAGCCGGCCCTGCTCGATGCGGACCCGCAATTGCTGGATGGCGTCGGCCGAGAAGGTCTCACCGCCCACCATCACTTTCAAGCCGTTGTATTCCGGCGGATTGTGCGAGCCCGTCACCATCACCCCGGACAGCGTCTCCAGGTGGTGCGCGGCGAAGTAGAGCATCGGAGTAGCGACCTGCCCGACGTCGATGACGTCCACACCGCTCTTCCGCAAGCCTTTGGCGAGCGCCGACGAAAGCTCGGGCCCGGACAGCCGCCCGTCGCGCCCGATCACGACCACGGTGCGCCCGCGGTCACGCGCCTCGGAGCCGATCGCCTGGCCGATCTGCTCGACGATCGGGCCGGTGAGCGTCCTGCCGACGATGCCGCGGATGTCGTACGCCTTGAAAATTTCCGGGGGTATGGATTTCAGCACGGGTAGATGGAGTGTTTCCGGTTACCGATATTTTCACCGCAAACACTATACCCGGAAATTTTTGATGAAGACCGACGACGTTCCAGATCGAGTCGTTGGGCTTCATGCGCCGACAAAGCTGCGGCCCCGTCGAGCAATTTACGTGCGGAGGCGCCGGTTCAGCGCTCGGCGGTCACGCTCTTGCCGACCAGCCAGCCAGCCAAGCCATGCCACCCCCAGCGTCATGGCGAACAGGACGAACATGGTACTCACGCGCGCTAGCTCCCCAAAGAGGACGAGCGTGCCACTTGATACCCCGGTAATCGCCAACCCGACGACGGGCAGCACAGGGACGCCACATCCCACCACGCTGCATGCGTTTGTGGAGAATCCCAGAACGCTCGTGAAAGCGCCCCCGACGCCTCCGTACCGCCCGGCCCTCATTCCCAATCCGTAGTGCCTCACTTGATCCCGATAGTGAAGCCATAGGGCGAAAAACGCGCCGAACAGGAGCGACGTGAGGGTGAATCGGACCAGGGAGGGGACATCCACAACAAACCCCCATTCCAACCCCTCGACCGGATTGTCCGCGCTAAACCACGCGATCGCGAGCTGGGAAAGAAATTCCAGCTTTCGAGTAAGGGGGACGTCCCCCGAAGCAAGCCATTCGGGCAGTCTCGAGAGCCACGGATTGAACGTGAAATGGTCCACGGGTTTGCGGGCAATGGAGAGGACAACCACCGGGGCGAACAGCGTGTAGACAAAGACACCGAGCGTTACCAGCCTGAAGACCCACCGCCGTGCCCGGATACCGGCGGCGATTCCGCGCCCAATTCGCAGGGTCCCCCGCCAGACAGCGCCGGCGCGCCACGCTGGCTCCCGGCCGGCGGGCGCCGCTACACCTTGAAAATCAGACTGTTCCAGCATGTAAAAGAAGGGGACGCACACCTTTTTCAGGATTCTTCTAGCTTACAGGTTCACGTCCTTGTAAGAAAAAGGTGTGCGTCCCCTTATTACCCCGCAGTATCTCGCCTGCCCAGCGCATGGGTGCCGACCTCCGAGCTGCGACGGACTGCTATTTTACCGGCCCGGGCCGGTCTCGACGATCGGCTGCGCAAAGCACGCGCCGAGCGCGATGGCGGGCGCAACCATTCTTGCTGATACCACCGCTTGATCGTAGCATGGGCCTCACCGATGAACTACCTGATTCTCGGAGCGGGATTCGCGCTGCTTGGCGTCGCACACGCCGGTCACGAGTTTCCGGTTTACCCGTCGTTCTATCCGCAGGAGATCACGGTCGAAGCGCTCGATGCGCAGGCGGCCGCGCAGCGCATCGCCAAGACGACGTTGCACGCCTACGCGGGAGGCGAACCTGCCGGCAAGCCCGATCCGGCGAAGACGGGTAGCGTTACGTCGCTCGGCGGCTACGTCGTCGTGACTTTCGACGCCCGCGTGCCGCAGTTCGCTGAGCGGTCCGCGCGCTGCGCGGCCGCGCGCAGCCTCAAGCCCGCACTTGCCGCGGGCCAGGTCCGGCATCCGTATCCCGTTACACCCTTTCATGCCGACTACCTGCACCACGCCGATCGCGCCGAAGCGGCGCGGGCTGTGGTCGTGGCGCAGAAAGTCGCGAAACCGCCCGGCAAGCTCGAGATCTTTGACGTGACCGTGCTCGCGGCCCCGGCGCGCGCGCGCTACAACGGCTGGCTCGGACCGCCGTGGTTGAGACAAGGCTGGTTTCACGCTTACCTCCTGCTCGCGCCCGCGGTGAGCGATGCGGCCGCCCGCGCGCGGATCGAGGAGGCTGCGCGCCGTCTTATGCGCGGCGAGCATCGCAGCCTCAAGGAAAGAATCGAACGCGAGCGCGAGCTCGTTGCGCTTCTCCAAAGCAGCTGCGAGCGGATCGTGCTCGCCTACACCGTGCGCCGCGAGCACTACGGCACCGAGTACGCGCAAGGGGTGGAGAACGTCGGCTACGACGCGCTCGACGGCCTGGCATCGGCGATTTTTCCCCGCACGGTCAAGCTGCGGGACTTTCCCTGGAACGGCTGGCTCAATGTTGCGGCGCCGGCGGCGCCATCCAGCGCGTGGAACCCCGTCGCCGGCGGTTTCGGCGGCGCGTTCGGGCGGCTCGTCTGGTGGGCGCTCGGCGATCCGGCGTTCCTGCCCTCGCCGCACGGAGAAGGCTGGATCGAGAACCGCTTGAGCGTATCGGATACGAAGACGGGCTCGCCGCTCGCGGTGCCCGAAGACGCCTTGGTGCCCGAGCCGGGCAGCGGGCGGCTCGCGCCCGCGGGTCGCGGCAGGACGGCCACGACGCGCATCGTCTACCGCGTGCGCAACTCGGCGTTCCACGACGGCACGCCCATGAGCGTCGCGGACTTGCTCTATGCCTACGCGTTCGCGGCCGCGTGGGGCGCGGGCGATGCGGCGGATCCGGGCGTGGCGCAGGCGACCGCCCTCGCGCGCGAGCGCTTGAAGGGCGTGCGGCTCCTGCGCGTGGAGACTGAGACCCTCGCGTTCGGCGAAGACAAGCTGACTTACGTGGTCCCGGTGATCGAGGTCTACCTCGACGCCGGGACCGCGGGCGGCGCGGCGACGATTGCGCCGCCGTGGACAGTCGTGCCCTGGCATCTGCTGGCGCTGCTGGAGGAAGGCGCCCGCCGCGGGCACTACGCCTTCTCGGCGGCGGGCGCGGGGCGCCGCGGACTGCCGGAGCTCGATCCGGTGCGCGACGCGGGAATCGTGCGCCGGCTCGCGGAGCTGGCCCGCGAGCTCGAGGAGCGCGCCTACGTTCCGGCCGCGCTCGCGCCGTACGCCGGCGCCGCCGAGGCGCGCCAGCGCTATCGCCGATTGCGCGAGTTTCACGCGGCGCACGGACATTGGCTCGTGACCAACGGCCCCTACCGGCTCGCCCGCTGGGACGGGACGAAGGCGGTGCTGGGCGCCTTCCGCGATCCGAGCTATCCGAAGGGATTGGGCAGCTTCAACGCCTACGCGGCGCCGCTCAAGGCGCATGTGACGCGGATCGAGCGGCGCAAGAACGGCGCGGAGGTTCATACCGAGATCGAGTGGCTCGAGCGCCTGGGGCGCGACGTGAGGATCGTGCGCGGCTCGTTCGCGAAGCGGCTCGCCGAGCGGCTGACGACCGCGGGCCCGCCGCCGGCGCCCGTTTGCCGCTACCTGCTCGTCGGCGCGGACGGCGCGGTTGCGGCCGCCGGCTCAGCGCGCGCGGACGCCACCGGCACGTGCCGCCTGGAATTCGCACGGTCGGGAAGGCCGGCCAGCGGAGGCAGTGACCGCCTTGTGCTTGCTGTGGTGCTAGAGGAGAATGTTGCCATCGCACCGGTCAAGATCGTCCCTTGGGAAAACTGATCGAACTCGCTTGTTTGATCATGCGGTGCGCATCCCGCGGCTCGATGCGGGGCAACGCGTCTTGCGGGACGGTGAACGGCGGGGCTTGACAGCCTGGCTGTACGACAGGCACGCTGGAGCGCAAGAACGGGGAATCTCGTTCGCTTTTTGAATGGAGGAGAGTCATGGACAAGGAACAGTTGCAGGATCGCCGCGGTTTTCTGAAACAGTTTGGCGCGACGCTGGGCGCTGCGGGGCTCGGCGCCACCGGGCTCGGGACCGCGACCTACATGGCCGGCGCGCACACCGCGCATGCGGCGGTGAAACCCAAGGGCAACATCCCCAACAGGCCGGTCAAGGTCGGCCACATCACCTTTCTCACCGGCGCGGCCGAGCTTCTGGGCGGCCCGGGTCAGCGGGGGCATATCCTCGCCCAGGAGGAGATCAACGCCCAGGGGGGCTTGCTCGGCAAGCGCAAGCTCGAGACGATTTTTGGAGACGAGGCCGCCGGGACGGACGCAAACGTGAAGGAACTCCGGCGCATGAAGCTCGCGGAAAAGATCGAGCTCTTCACCGGCGTGATCTCGAGCGGCAATACCCCGGCGTTGGGGCCGGTTGCAGAGGAGCTGAAGGTGCTCACGCTGTTCAACGACGGTTGCACCGACTTTCTCTTCGACAAGGCGGTGCCGAATCCGAAATACGCGTTCCGGGTGACCAATATCCAGTCCGCGGACGGCGTGACAGCCGCAATCGGCGCCGCGACGCACTGGCCCAAGGTGCGGCGCATCGCATCCCTGCAGCCCGACTACAGCTACGGCCGCAACGTGTTCGAGCACTTCACGCTCGCGCTCGGCAAGCTCCTGCCCGGAATCGAGGTCGTTTCCGAGTCCTGGCCGAAGCTGGGCACCACGGATTTCACGTCGCACATCACGAAGATCCTCTCCGTCAACCCCGATCTGCTGATTACCGGCGTGTGGGGCGGCGACTACGTCGCGTTCTACAAGCAGGCGCTGCGCTACGGGCTGTTCGACAAGATGAAGGTCGCGACCACGCTGGCCTTCGGCGGCTACCCGCACGCGATCGGCAAGGATCACCCGGAGGGCGTGCTGGCCGGGGTGCACGCGAACTATCACTTCCTCTATCCGTCCGCCGAGCGCTGGCCGATCAACAAGGGCTTCGTCGAGCGCTACTACAAGCGCTTCAAGGAGTACCCAAGCTTCGAGTCTGACGGGGCGTACACCGCGCTCTACCTCTACAAGCAGGCGGTGGAAAAGGCGAACCAGCTCGTCGGCGGCTGGCCCGAGGACGAGGCCATCATCGCCATGCTCGAGGGCGCCGGGATCGACTCGCCCGCGGGCTACCTCTACATCCGCGCGGACAATCACCAGGGTTACAAGGACGCGGTGACCGGGCTGAGCAAGAACCTGCCGGGTTACGATTTCCCGGTCTGGGACCCGGCGAGCATCGTGTTGATCCCGATCCGCAGCATCACCGCGCCGCCCAACTGGGCGAAGCCCGGCAAGGGGCATAACGAGTCGACGGCAGCGGCGGACTGGATCAAGAAAACCTGGCCAACAGCGAAGGCCTGACGCGCTAGCCTTCGACGCGTATCCCGGGCGGTCCTGGCGTTGCAGGGCCGAATCGCCCCGGCGGTGCGCGCGGGGAAAACAGAACAATGCTGCCTCGGCTGCGATCACATTGATCGTGGTCGGCGCCACCGGGCGCGTTGCGTCGCGAATTCGCCGCGATGCGGTGCCGCACGGATTGGGGATGATGACTACGCTAGGGAAGAAGCCATGGAGATCGTCGCGCTCCAGGTCCTGAATTCGCTCTTCTACGCCGCGGTGCTGTTCCTGATCGCCGCGGGCCTGAGCCTCATCTTCGGGGTGATGGGCATCGTCAACATGGCGCACGGCAGCTTCTACGCGCTCGGCGCCTACGTCACCGCCTGGTCGGTGGTGGTCACGGCCGCCGCCGTCCCGACGCCCGTCCTGTACTTGTTCCTCCCTCTGGGCGCGGTCGCGGCCGCGCTCGTCGGGCTCGCGATCGAGCCCACGCTGATCCGGCCGTTCTACCGCAGGCCGGAGGAGTATCAGCTGCTCGTGACCTTCGGCCTGTTGCTGGTTCTCGAGGACGTCATCCGGGCGGTGTGGGGCGGAACGCCGCTGACCGCCGGCAAGCTCGTGGACTTCCTTGGGCTCGTTCAGATCGGGGGGCTGCCCTACCCGGTGTACAACCTGCTGATGATCGGCGTCGGAGCCGTCGCGGCGCTCGGTCTGTGGGCGTTTGTGTACCGCACCAAGTTCGGCGTGCTGCTGCGTGCCACCGCGCAGGACCGGCGCATGGCGGCGGCGCTCGGGATCGACGTCGGGCGGATCTACGTCCTGGCCTTCGGCCTCGGCTGCTTCATGGCGGGGCTGGGCGGCGCCATCGTCGTTCCAAGCCAGGCGGCGGTGCTGGGCATGGGGGTCGAAGTGCTCATCCTGGCGTTCGTCGTGGTGGTGATCGGCGGCCTGGGCAGCCTCGAAGGCGCGCTGGTCGGCGCGCTCATCGTGAGCGCGCTCCGAACGATCACGATCCAGTTCTGGGAGGAGTTCGAGCTCGCGGCGCTCTACCTGATTGCCGCGATCGTGCTCCTCATCCGTCCCACCGGTCTCTTCGGGAGGAAATCGTGAGCGCGCCGCAAGCATTCTCGATCGGCGGCCGGGCCGCGGTCGCGGGGGCGGTTTTCATCGCCCTGCTGCTCGTGCCGATTCTCGCGAGCACGTACCAGACGCAGCTCCTCACCTACGGGCTCACCCTGGCCATCGCCGCGCTCGGATTCAATCTCCTGCTCGGCTATACGGGGCTGCTTTCGTTCGGGCATTCCGCCTTCCTGGGCGCGGGCGCCTACGCCGTCGCGTTCATGATGCGCTATCTCGGCGTCTCCTCGATGGAGCTGTTCCTCCTGGGCGGGATCGCATTCTCGGCCGCGCTCGCCGCGCTCTTCGGCGTCGTTTGCGTGCGCCATACCCGGATTTTCTTCGCCATTCTGACGCTTGCGCTCTCCCAGGTGCTGTGGACGCTCGCCTACAAGTTCTTCTGGATCACCGGCGGCACCGACGGGATCCGGGTTCCGTTCTCGAAGGTGACCTTGCTGGGCGGCCTCGTCAGCTTCCCGGGCCCGGACGCCTTCTCCGGGTTCGTCACCTCCTACTATTACTACGTGCTCGTCGTGTTCGCCGTGTGCACGGCGTTGATGTGGCTGATCGTGCACTCCCCGTTCGGCAAGACGCTGCAGGCGATCCGCGACAACGAGACCCGGGCGCGCTTTCTCGGCGTGCGGATCTGGCGCTACCGCTGGCTCGCGTTTCTCGTGTCGGGGATTTTCACCGGCCTCGCCGGCACCCTCTGGGTGCCGCTCAACGGGCTGGTGACCCCCGACGTGCTGTATTGGCCGCAGTCGGGCAAGATCGTGTTCTTCGCCGTGCTCGGAGGGTTCCGCAACTTCTTCGGCCCGATCATCGGCGCGGTGACCTTCAATTACCTCGAGGTCTACGCGGTCGCGCTCACCGAGTACTGGCAGCTCACGCTCGGGGTGATCCTGATCGTGCTGGTCACGTTCCTGCCCGCGGGGATCGTGGGGACCGCGGTGCGGCTCACCGCGCGCCTGAAGCGCTGGCGGGAGGCATCGGCATGAGCCTGCTGCGGACCGAGGGCCTCAAGAAGTACTTCGGCGACACGCGCGCCGTGGACGGGGTGGACTTCAGCGTCAACGAAGGCGAGTTCCTTTCTCTCGTCGGCACGAACGGTGCAGGCAAGACCACTCTCGTCAACCTGATCAGCGCCTTCCTCTTTCCCGACAGCGGCAGGATCTTCGTCGGCGAGCGCGACATCACGTTTTCTCCGGTGGACGAGCGGATCCGGGCGGGGATCGCGAGGAGCTTCCAGCTCGTGAACCTGTTCGACGATCTGTCGGTGCTCGACAACGTGGCGCTCGCGATCTTCGCGCGCGAGCGCAAGACCAAGCGGATTTTCGCGCTCGCGGAGCGGGACACCGGAGTGACGGCGGAAGCGCTCGATCTGCTCGGGCAGTTCAACCTGGACGGCAAGGCGCAGGCGCTCGCACGCGGGCTCGCGCAGGGCGAGCGTAAGCTCCTCGACGTGGCGGTCGCCTACGCGCTGCGCCCCAAGCTGCTGTTCCTCGACGAGCCGACCAGCGGCGTCAGCACGCGCGACAAGGCCCAGATCATGGACACTGTGTCTTCGGTCGTGCGCGGCGGCAAGATCACGGCGGTCGTGATCGAGCACGACATGGATGTGGTGTTCAAGTACTCCGACCGCGTCGTCGTCATGCACGAAGGCCGGTTCCTTGCCGACGGCCCGCCCGAGGAGATCCGGCGGAACACGGACGTGGCCACGTATCTTCTCGGCACTGACGTTTCAGAATGAGCGCGCCGCGGGATCAAGCTTCCATGCTGGACGTGAAGAACATCCACGTTTCCCGCGGTCCGGCGCACGTGCTGCACGGGGTCTCGTTGAGCGTTCGGGAACACGAAGTCGTCTGCCTGGTCGGCCGCAACGGCGCCGGAAAAACGACGACCATGGAAAGCATCATGGGCTTTCTGCCGCTCGACTCCGGGCAGATCCTGTTTCACGGCGAAGAAGTGTCTTCCTTGCCGGTGCACCGCCGGGCACTGCGCGGAATGGGATACGCGCCCGAAGGGTGCGAGATCTTCCCCGAGCTTACCGTCGCGGAGAACCTGATGATCAGCCGCTGGATGTCGGCAAAAGCGAAGCGCCGGCTGAAGGGGGGCACCGACGGTAACATCGAGGAACGCGTATTTATGGTGTTCCCGGAGGTGCGCGACCTGATGCGCCGCCAGGGGATGAACCTGAGCGGCGGGCAGCGCAAGATGGTCGCCATCGCCCGCGGGATCGCGCTCGCCCCGACGCTGCTTCTTCTGGACGAGGCATTCGAGGGGCTCGCGCCGATCGTGGTCAAGCGGTTCCGCGAGGCGGTGCTCAAGATCGAGGACTTTGGCATCTCGCTGCTCATCGCCGAGTCGAACCTCGTCAATGCGGCGCGCATCGCGGACCGGCTCTATGCGATTGACCGGGGAGAGATCATCTTTCACGGCAAGCCGGAACAGGCGCTCGAGGACGAAAACGTCATGAAAGCGCTGCGCGGCTAAATGAACTCTTAGGGTCAGACCCCGGGAACTAATGACCGCGAGCCGCATCGCTGACCGCCTCTACGCGATCGACCGCGGCGAAATCATCTACGAGGGCGGCCCGCAAGCCGTGTTCAAGGATGCGGGGGTGATGAAGACCATTCGCGGGTGAAATCGCGCTGTCGGCGGTCCGATGACAGGAAAGAGCGTGATTCGCGATTCGTGATTCGGGAGTCGGGGTTCGAAAATTCCGTAGGTCGTCATGATTTTTCGGCGCCTGCGCCGAAAAATTCCAGCACGCGTGCAGGCAGCCAGTCGAGATTGCCCGGGAAGCGACCGCTGACGAAGCCGACGTGGCCGCCTTGCTCCGGCTGTTCAAGTGTCACCACCGCGGATACCTCGCCGGCCCGGGGCAGGACCCCGGCGGGGAGAAACGGATCGTTCCTCGCGTTGGCGATGAACGTCGGGACGCGGATGTTCCGTAGTCCCGGCTTGCTGCTCGCACGCGTCCAGTAGTCGTCGGTGTTTCTGAACCCGTGCAGGGGCGCCGTGACCAGGTCGTCGAATTCCCGCAGCG
>Ga0209640_10004340_pt1 | contig 12452 bp, 12 predicted proteins | sample RifCSP10_1_FD_184018 | JGI IMG/M metagenome (GOLD analysis project Ga0209640, IMG submission 184018) | Soil microbial communities from Rifle, Colorado - Rifle CSP2_sed 10_1 (SPAdes) (version 2) | ecosystem: Environmental > Terrestrial > Deep subsurface > Rock core/Sediment | place: Rifle... | reverse complement strand
TGCCCGGACCGCCGGCGTTGGTGATGATGGCTACCTGGTCTTTTTCCAGGGCAGGCTGGTAGCCGAGGGCTAAAGCCATGTCGAAAAGTGACTCCATTGATTCGGCCCTCAGAACACCCGCCTGGCGAAATGCGGCCTGGTAGGCCTGCTCAGATCCAGCTAGAGAACCGGTATGGGAAGATACCGCTCGAGACCCGGCTTGAGTTACTCCCGACTTTATGGCGACTACCGGCTTTTTGCGGGTCACCTGTTTAGCTACCTGGATGAATTCCTGTCCATTCGGCATGCCTTCGCTGTAGATCAGGATGACTCTGGTTTCTGGGTCATCCTGCAGGGCCTCTAATAAGTCGACCTCGCTCACGTCTGCCTTATTTCCCAGGCTGATAAATTTAGAAAGACCGATCTTACCGGCCAACGCAATATCCAGAACAGCAGTGCCGAGAGCGCCGGATTGAGACATGAAGGCCATTGGGCCGTCCGGTGGAGTTCCGGCAGCGAAGGAGGCATTAATCGGTGTATGGGTATCAATCACACCCAGGCAGTTGGGGCCGATCAGGCGAATTCCGTACTGCTTGCTGATCTCGATAAGCTCCAGCTCCCGTTCAAGACCTTCTTTTCCTGCTTCCCGAAATCCTGCGCTGATCACAATGGCCGCGGGGATATTTTTTTCGCCGCACTCCTCCAATACATGGGGAACATAAGAGTAAGGGATGACGATGACTGCCAGATCAATGGATTCCGGAACGTCGAGAACGGAGGGATAAGCTTTATGACCAAGGATCTCATCGGCCTTCGGATTGATCGGATAAACCTTACCCTTTTTCGCATACCCGCCTTTTACCAGGTTTTCCAGGACGGCGTAGCCTAATTTTTCGGGATCTGTTGAAGCCCCAATAACAGCCACGGCCTTTGGTTCGAAAAAATTATTAAGCATCTACTTGCTCCGCACTCGGATAACTCGTCAGATTAAGTCGAAGCTCAATCAGTTATCCTGAAGTAAGATGGTTACCATCGTCTTCTGATCTAATGGATTTACATTTACCAGGATGTCAGCAGTTCGTTCCACTTTTCCATATTTCATGCGGGCGACCGCATTCGTCTCAACAGTGACTTGAGACGTCGCCTGCCAGCCATTGGCCGGCATTTCATTTTCATAAAAATCCAAAACAGATTCAAAATCCAGCGAGGTTAAATACGAGACGACACTTTCAGATCCATAAAAATTGACGATGGTATCCTCTTCAACCACCGGGATATCTTCCGGCGCGGAGCCTGTCCTGACGCCCTGGGTAGCCGCTACCCTTACGGTAGCCAGCAGGCTGCTTCCTTCCTCTGTAGCAAAGGCTTGAGCGGTTTCCAGGACCCCACGCTCCTTGGCCTGGGTTGCTAAAGCCTGAGCGGTTGCCAGTAATTGACCGCCTTCTCCTGTTGCCAGGGCTTGAGCAGTTTTCAAAAATCCACTCTCTTCGACGGAGGTGGCCAGACCCCGAGCCTGGCTGGCCAGTGCATTGACCTGGGTGGCCGCCGCGCCGGCTGTACCGAGTCCAGATTGAACGTTATCGGATATCCCTGTGATGAAGTTGCATGCTGCCCCGGCTGTTAAGAGGATGACCGCCAGCCAGGCGATTTTGAAGGTATGGCGTTGCATAGTAGCCTCACATGACTAGATTTGATGGAGAATGCCCTGGGCCATCGCCGCGATCCCCTCCAGGTCGTCGAGCTCTAGCCACTGAAGCATTACCCGCTGTACCCCGGATTCCGCCAATTGGCCAAGTTGATCTGCAATCTGGTTTGCTGTTCCGACCGCCACCCCGCGTTGGCGCAGTTCATCGGCGGTCCGTTTACCACTGGTGCGGGCCTCGACCTTTCTTTTCACTTCAGCTTCGTCTTTGCCGAAGACGCAGCCGGTCATAAGCGATCGGCGTAATTTCGAAGGATCGCGTCCTTCAGCCTCGAGCAGTTCATTCAGCCGCTGGTTGCGCTCGGAAAACTCTGATGGATTGAGATATACGCCATTCCATTCATCGGCATATCGCGCTGCCATGGGGAGAGACCTTTTGATGCCATTGCCGCCAATCAAGATAGGCGGGCCGCCTGAACGCTGTGGCCGGGGGAGCAAGATTGCCTCTTTCAGGCGGTAGTACTTTCCGTAAAAGTCAACGGGCTCATCGCTTTCCAAAAGCATCTTGATCACTTTTACTCCCTCTTCGTAGCGGTGGAACCGCTCGGGAACGCTCAGCAGCTCCCATCCAAACTTTTCGTGTTCTCGCTCCTGCCAGCCAGCGCCCACGCCGAGCGTCAGGCGCGCACCTGAAAGATCATCCACCGCAGCTGCCATTCGTGCAGTAAGGGTCGGATGGCGAAATGAAACCGGCGTTACTAACGGTCCAAACTCGATGCGCTCGGTGTTATCCGCCAACCAGGTTAAGGAGACCCATAGTTCGAGGGAATCTTTGTCCGGTGGATTGGCATTCGTGTAGTGATCCGAGCGATAAAGACCCGCATAACCCGAATCTTCCACTATTTTCACTATTCGCTGCCAGCGCGGCCAGTTTAAACCATCCTGTCCCTCGATCATGATGGCGACGTCAAGCATGGGCAACCTCCTGATCGTACTCGCGAATGAATTCTCCGGCTTTATCCACCAGTTCGCTGTTTCCAATGAACAGGGGTATGCGTTGGTGTAAAGAGGTGGGCTGCATGTCGAGGACATTTTGTTTGCCATCGGAGGCCCGACCGCCGGCCTGCTCGGCAATGAAGGCTAACGGGGCAGCTTCGTAGACCAGCCGCAGTTTGCCCGAGGTGTACCGGGGATCTTTGCTGTCAGCCGGGTAATAGAATATACCGCCTGCCAACAAATTTCGGTGGAAGTCGGCAACCATCGAACCGATATAGCGTAAAGACAGGCCTTTGCCAATTCCATCGCGGCCCTGCAGGTAGTCGGTAAAGCGTTTTACCCCCTCGCTCCAGTACCTCTCATAGCCCTGGTTGACACTGTAATATTTTGGTTTCTCCGGGATGCGAATGTTGGCGTGAGTTAGTAAGAATTCGCCCACGGAAGGATCCAGCGTAAATCCATGCACTCCGGAACCGGAAGTATATACGAGCATGGTGCTGGCGCCGTAGATTAAATAACCCGAAACAACCAGATCCCTACCTTTTTGGAGACAGTCTTCTAAAGTCCCGGGCCCATCACTCGATTTCCTGATGTAAATCGCGAAAATTGTTCCAATGCTGACGTTGTAATCGATGTTCGATGAGCCATCCAGAGGATCGTAAAGCAGCACGTATTTTCCGGTAGCATGTTTTTCCGGAATGGCCATGATGCCTTCCTGCTCTTCGGACGCCATCACCGCCAACCGGCCGGTATGGTCGTTTAATCGATAAATCATCTGGTCAGCCAGCATGTCCAGTTTCATCACCTCTTCGCCCTGAACGTTGATCTCTCCCGTTCTTCCCAGGATTTCTATCAAACCTCCTCGGGTAGTTTGGCTGGCGATCACCTTACCAGCCAGGGCAAGATCGTAGAGCAGGTTCGTGAGAACGCCAGTGGCTTCCGGGTGACTTTGCTGTTCCTGGAGTATATGCCGTTCGATTGTGATGATTTTATTGTGATCAGGCGGGTCGTAAAGCATTTCTCAGCTCCTTATTTAGTATCCGGACTCCTTCTCCAATCTCCCTCTGGATTGAAGCGGCCTTTGAGCGATCTTTCCTCCCAGTCGACCTTAACCTAATAACGTTTTCGTTCACCGATAATTGGTGACCCTCGGTCATTATACAATAATTTTTCAGGCGAAGGCTGAAATTGGATGGTTTCCCTGACCCAGAATCCAGCCTTCAACTTTCCGTACCTCAACGTCTTCCGGCTCCCCGGCAGGCTGCTTGCCCAAAACCACATTCAGCATTCCAAAAAGGCCGATGCACGCGTCAAAGAGATCCTCTCCTCCGGGTGCAGAGCCGAATCCCGATTCCATGCCCAACCTCAGCTCGTCCGCCAGGCTTACCCCGGTTTGCTCCGCCCAATCTATGAGCCGCTCTCCATTGGCAATTCGATCAACCTGAACGCGCTTACCAGACTTCCTCCCCGGTCCACGGTATGAAAATGATATGCCCAAATTCGAGGGCATCAATTCTCAACGAGATCGGCCAGCAGGATCCAACCCCCATTCTCTCCTTCTATCCTTAGGTCCCGCCTGAGTACGTCGGTTTTCACCAGGTCGTCGATCGCTTTTTCAATCTCATCTAAACGCCATCCGAAGAGCTTTGCCAGATCATTAAGTCGGCCAGCGCCTACGGATCGAAAATAGATTTCAACCAACTTTCTGCGAGCTTCGCTTTCCTGTATAAGGCGCGCTTTTTCGGGAATCTCAGGCAGGTGACGGGATACCAGGTCGAATGCAAAGGCGTACCGCCACCCGCCAGAGTTGGTTACGCCAACCGGCAGGATCTTAAAATCGCTTTGCAGTTCGTTCATTGCGCGATTGAAGCGGTAGTCGCTGTCCCGGCTGGTCAGGCGGGTTTTCTGCCGCAGCTGAACAGTATCGAGGGGGCTTTTCTCGAGAAGGGATTCATAGACGGATTTGGCTTCTTGGGTGAGTTTACCTTGTTCATACAGGGTCAGATAATCGCTCTCCGGTGCGCCGTAGTTACTTGAAAGCGCAAAGAAGAACGGAGCGACCTCCAGCGAAATCATGGTTGCCCGCTGGCGTAACACCTTGGCATAGTACCACTGCCGGGAGCCGAGAAGCGCATCCTTCCAACCCCAGGTAACGTGTCCGGGGTCATCGTGTTCATCCGCTACTGGCCGGTCGCCGGCAACCGCAACCCAAAGGCTGGGGAGGACGATATCTTTTATTGGCCAGAAGTAGACAAACCCGCGTTGATTTACAAAATCTATCGCTTCTTCTTTTGATTTTATCCGCTTACCGGGCAGGGTTCGAAACGTCCCGGCTCGATACTGCCGGATGAATTCCGGGGGAATCTCCAACTTCATTCCAACTTCAATTGATCGATTCGGCGTTGCAGGTAGGGTGAAAAGTAGCCGGCGTACTTTTGCTGCATTTCGGGGTCCCGCCAGTCATCGCCCGTCACCCTTCTGCGGCAGCTCGGCGCGCCACAATTGCATTCGAACTCATCGTAATGACTTCCATCGCTCATAGCGTAATCGTAACATATCTCTTCGCCCGGCTGGATATCGCGAATAGCCACCAGTGCGATTTGCCCGCTCATGCCAGCATTGGGATCGCAGCAGTGATTGACAAAGTCGGCAGGCTCCTCCGGAATTAAGGGGACCAAATAAAGTTCTTCCTCAACTTGGATGGACCTTCGCTGGGTGTGCTCGGCTAATCGACTGAACTTTTCAGATTCGGTTACTTTGCCTCCCCATACGGTTAATAGCTCCCCCTTCTTAATCGATTGGCGAGCATAAACGCCATAGCCGCCTTTTTCGAGGCGTGGTATCGCCTCCAATTTTGGAGAGAGGTATGAATGGCTGCTCTTTTTCATTCAACTTCTCTTTTTGAGGACGCAAATCATTCGTTGCGAATCAGCGGAATGATCCAGCGGCTGTTCCAGGTCGTAATCCCCATGCCAGCCGGCGACATCGAACGCACCTGAAAGTTCTGCAAATAAGATAAGTTCTTGTGGATCTACCAATCGCTCTTTTGCAGTATCGTGGACGACAAATTTCTCGCCATTATCTTCGACATGAATTTCTATCGCTACAGGCGCAATCCCGGTAACCAGATCGTATTGGGGGTTATTCGTCGCCCAGACGATCTCAACCTTGATACCGTTGCGTTCTCCGCAGTATCGAAATTCTCCGTAGTGATTGTAGTCCACCTCGCGGAGATGCGTTAAGTCGATCAAGTAGAGCCCACCTGGGTTGATATTCTCTGCAATGCACCGGAAATTTTGTACGATGTCATCATTGGTTAGCAGGGCATCGAAGCTATCAAACATACAGATCGCCATGTCCACCGGGTTTTTCAGCCGGAACGAGCGCATGTCAGCGTTGATCCAGCGGATATTCAGTCCCTCTTCGCCGGACTTCTTTTCGGCTAACTCGAGCATTTCTTTCGATAAGTCTACGCCGGTCGCGTGGAGGCCTTTGGCTGCCAGAGAGCGAGCATGGTAACCTGGGCCGCAGGCCAAGTCCAATACGGACTGCAACTCCCTTCCTACATAATGTCGATACGCCGTGATGATGAAATCTACCTCTTTGCTCACATCCCGCTCCAAGGCGATGTCATAATAAAAAGCCCGCCGGTACAGGTTTGCGTGCTCGGCCATTCAATCTAAACCTCCATGAATTATTAAGTTTTGGGAGAGTGTTGTGGGTGTCTTGGCTCAATATCAGGTATAAGCTGATATTCGGACGTGATCATTATAAATTATCTACTTTAGAATTGTAGGTGATTAGTGAAAGCTAAAGTTACACGAAAAAACACACCTGGCGCCAGGTGTGTTTTTTCGCTTCCCGCTGTAGGGGATGAAGCCATGGACGTTTACTGAATACAACCATATTGACGCTAAGCCAGGTTGGGCAGCTGATCCTAGAGCTTTCTTCCGAACGCGTGGATGCCTACTTTGAAAATATGCGGCGCATAACGCTGATGCAGCACACCCAAGAAATAAAAGAAACGCGAACGGGATAGGTAGGACGGTTCGGCATCGTATCCGTACACAGAGTGTACAAAGTTGTACTCCTTAAGAATTCTTCGAAGGCGTGCAACGGTGTTACAGCGATATACGGTCGGGAAGACGTCTCCTGAGTTTACCCGATCCTTGACCTTCTCTAGGACAAAACTGTGCCGGCTGTTCGGCACCAATTTTGAGATTAACCCAAAGTAGCTCAACACATTGGGGGTTCGGATACATGCATAGCCGCCGGGTCTTAATATGCGTTTGATTTCGGAAAAGAAGTGGTCTGGATCTTCGATATGCTCTAGAACATTATCCGAGACACAAAGATCGGTAGACTGGTCTTCTACTGGCCAATGGGCTTCAGTTATTAGGCGGAACTCATCAATAAAGGGATTTTCCTTAGCCCTATTATCGACATCAATACCGATCACTTCACGGCATTTGCCCGTTAGATTCCGTAATTCCCTTCGGAATTCAATCGGATCATCCCTAAAACTGCCCCGTCCACAACCCACATCAACGATTACACTGGATGGTTGTATCAATGCATTAACACGCGTGTAGAACGTTATGGTTCCATCGACAATGGTAAATCCGCCAAAGCAACTTTCCGGATAAAAAATTTGTTTAAGACTCATACCTTTCAAGAGCCATCATCCCGTTCCGAACTGGCGGTCTCCGGCATCTCCCAAACCAGGCAGGATGTAGCCATGTTCGTTGAGGCGTTCGTCAATGGCCGCCAGGTGGATCGGAACCTCAGGGTGGTTTTCCTGCATGAGGGCGATGCCTTCGGGAGCCCCGATAATACCGACAAACTTGATCTTCTTGACTCCCCACTTTTTAAGCAGGTCGACGGTGGCGACTGCCGAACCGCCCGTGGCCAACATCGGGTCCAGGATCAGGCAAACGGACACGGTCGGTTCCACCGGCAATTTATTGTAGTATTGCACCGGCTTGAGGGTCTGTTCATCCCGGTATAAGCCGATATGCCAGACTTCTGCCGAGGTCATTAGATCCCACACGCCTTCGACCATGCCCAGTCCAGCGCGCAGGATGGGGACGAGGCCTATATTTTCCAATAATTGAACGCCCTGAGCTTGAGCCAAAGGCGTTTCAACAGTGATGGATGCAGTAAGCAAATCTGCCGTGGCTTCGTAAGCCATCAGCGCGCCGATTTCACGAATTAATTCGCGGAATTTCTTTGGGTCTGTATTTTTGTTTCGAAGCAGGGCCAGCTTGTGGAGAACGAGCGGGTGAGAGGATGGGAATACATTTTTCATTCGGCTGCTCCAGGGACGTTTCTTGGAATTATAAAGGTTTATTTAATTCTTTGTCATGGCGAATTGCTTGGGCAGCTCCCCAATAAATCGTGGGAATAATTCTTTGCCACGAATTTTCACGAATGAACACGAAAAATGAACTTTATTTTGTGAAATTCGTGCAATTCGTGGCAGAGATTTTCGCAAGGTTCTCTCGGTCTTGTTATAATCACATGCATGAATGAAACACATGATCGAATCGTGGGACCTGACTCTCGTCCCGAGGATAGACTTGACCAGGCCTTAAGACCGCGCACCCTCTCAGAGCTGATCGGCCAGGGCCGGGTAAAAGAAAATCTCGAGATTCTCATTGCTGCCGCCAAGCAGCGCGGCGAACCTCTTGACCACGTCCTGTTTTACGGCCCGCCCGGACTGGGTAAAACCACCTTCGCTCACATTTTGGCGAATGAGATGGGCGTAAATATTAAGGTTACTTCCGGGCCGGCTATTGAACGTCCGGGCGATCTGGCTGCGATCCTCACCAATTTACGCGCCGGAGATATCTTGTTTATCGACGAGGTTCATCGCTTGGGCAGAGCCGTTGAGGAGGTTCTCTACCCGGCGATGGAGGATTTTGCCCTCGATATTGTGATCGGAAAGGGTCCTTCTGCTCGTTCCATACGCCTGAAGCTGCCCCGCTATACGGTCATCGGCGCCACCACCCGCCTGGCATTGATCACCGCGCCACTGCGGGCGCGCTTCGGGGCAGTGTACCGGTTGAATTTCTATAGTTTAGAAGCGATGCAGGCTATCGTCAAGAGAGCTGCCGGTGTTTTTGGGGTGCCTTGTGAACCTGAAGGTGTGGATGAGGTAGCCCGGAGGGGGAGGGGCACGCCACGCGTCGCTCTGCGGCTCTTGCGCCGCGTCCGAGATTTCGCCCAGGTCCGGGCCGATGGCGTGATCGATCGCACCGTCGCCGAACAGGCGCTGGATCTCTTGAATGTTGACAACCTTGGCCTGGACGAGATGGATCGCCGCGTGCTGCGTACGGTAATCGAAAAATACGAGGGCGGACCGGTCGGATTGAGCACGATTGCGGCCTCGATCAGCGAGGAGCCTGACACGATTATGGACGTCGTCGAGCCCTACCTGCTGCAGCTGGGTTTCTTAGAGAGGACATCTCAAGGACGGCAGGCTACGCGCCTGGCCTACGAGCATATCGGCGTTCCCGTTCCCAAAGAAGACCAACCGCGCCTGCTTTAAAATGGAAAGTTTTGCACGTATCCTGATCATCCTGGGTCTGGTTATATTTGTCATCGGCGGGTTACTGTTCGTTCTCAGCCGGGCAGGTATTCCTTTGGGTCGTTTACCCGGAGACATCCGCATTGAGACAGAAAATGTAACCTGTGTATTCCCCATCGTTACTTCGATTATTTTGTCGATTGTTCTTACCATTGTGCTGAATGTCATCGCACGGTATCTTAACAGGTAGCAAGCGGTGCCGAAGAATCCCCCCCCGGCCCCCCTTGATAAGGGGGAGCAGAACCCCTCGCAAAGACAAAATAAAACTTGCTGGGTTTCCTATTTGACTAATAACTGATAACTGATAACTGATAACTGATTCCTGATTACTCCCATTGAAGACCTCCGACTTCGACTACGAACTTCCTCCAGAATACATTGCGCAATCTCCCATAGATCCTCGGGATGCTTCCCGGTTACTCGTGCTGGACCGGGTAAGCGGTTCGGTCTCCCACGCAAAATTCTACGAAATTGGCAAATTCTTACACCCCGCCGATTTGCTGGTGGTCAATGAGACCCGAGTGATCCCGGCTCGATTGTATGGGCATAAGAGGCCGACTGGCGGGCGCGTCGAGATTTTGCTTCTCAATCGCAGAGAGCCCTTGATTTGGGAGGTATTGGTGGGCGGGAAAGGGTTGGAGGTCGGCAAAAAGGTAGAGATCGAGTCCGGACCCGATGCGGAGATCCTTGAAGTTCTTGAAGGACCGCGCCGCTTGCTGCGCTTTCAGGAACCGATCGAGCCGTACCTGCCTGTTGCCGGGCATGTCCCCTTGCCGCCCTATATCCGCAAGCCCCTCGAAGAACCGGAACGCTACCAGACCATTTATGCGAAAAGGCCGGGTTCAGCGGCAGCCCCGACGGCAGGCCTCCACTTCACGCAGCGCTTAATCGCTGAATTAAAGGAAAAGGGGATTAACTTTACGACCGTGACCCTGCATATCGGTCTCGATACCTTTGCCCCGGTTACCGAAGAGAATCCAGAAGAACACAGGATTCACACAGAATGGTGCCAGGTGCCTTCCCAGGCAGCCGATACCATCAACCGGACGCATGCATCTGGAGGAAGGATCATCGCGGTTGGCACAACTACCGTTCGAGCGCTGGAAAGCGCGGCCAGAATTGCCAGCGAGGATGCTTTGGTTGTCCCTTTTGAGGGACCGACGGACCTTTTCATTTTGCCCGGGCATCGTTTTCGAGCTGTCGCCGCAATGATCACCAACTTTCATCTACCGAGGTCGACCTTACTGCTGTTGGTTAGCGCCTTTGCCGGCCGCGAAAACATCATGAACGCCTATCGAATTGCCATTGATGAAGGTTACCGTTTCTACTCATTTGGGGACGTAATGCTCATTAAATAGGCGGGATCCTGCTCGACGGCTACCTTGTTTCTGCCGGCCTGCTTGGCTGCGTACATGGCAGTATCAGCATGATCCAGCAAGACTGCCAGTTCGGCAGTATCCACCCGCATAACGGCTATGCCCAGGCTGATGGTCATTGAAATCGGCCCTCGATCGGTCTGTACGGGAATTTCGGTCATCGCTTCCCGGAGGCGTTCTGCGATCAGGGAGGCGCTATGTTCATCGGTCTCTGGAAGCAAAATTGCAAATTCCTCGCCACCGTATCTTCCCAGGATATCTACATCTCTCAAGTACTTGCGGCAGCGTAGCGCTAATTCCTTCAAAACTTGATCCCCAATGGCGTGGCTGAATGTATCGTTAATTTGTTTGAAATAATCGATATCGAGCAGGATGGCCGCCAGGGGGCGTTTATAGCGGCGCGCCCGGTCTAATTCGCGTTGGCCCAGGTCGAATAGACCCCGCCGGTTCAACAGACCTGTGAGAGAGTCCGTGATCGCCATCCTCTGTACGTCCGCGTGAAGTTTGGCATTCTTTAGCGCCGTGGCCACCTGGTCGGCAAACGCGCTGAGTTGCCGTACATGCCGCTCAGCGTAATAATCCGGATGAACACTATCCAACGCAAGCATGCCGATTACCTGATTCTCAGCAATCAGGGGTACACCCAACCAGGAATTTATGTGGCTATGCGGCTCCTGAAGGAATGAAGAATAGGCCGCTGACGCGTCCCCCAAAAAATGGGGTTTGCGGTCCAGGATGACGCGCGTATTGGGGTTATCCCCGGGAACCGGAAAGCGTATGCCGATCAAAGTTTGCGGGTCTGCCCATCCTCGCCCGCCAACGATTTCCAGGTAACCGTCTCGCAGCAATTGTACCGAAGCGCTGTCATAGGGCACAACCTTAGCAAGCTGCTCCAAAATCCTTTCGATGGTTTCGTCCTGATGCAAAGTGGCGGTCACGGCAGTGCTGGAGTCACGCAGTGTTTCAGCCTCTTGGACCCGGCGCTGGGCTTCTTCAAAAAGGAAGGCAGTCTCTAGAATGATCGCCACTTGATTGGCGATGGCCATCATTAATTCGGCGTCTTGCCGGGTAAAGCTGGCTTGATCGGGACGGTTCACCGCCGTTATGGTGCCAATAACGCCATTTTTGGAAGTTACCGGCACAACCAAAATGGCCCCGGAATTGGATTCCAATCGTCTTTTTTGCACCCGGGCAGATTCACGCCGGTCCGGCTTACCTTTAGGAGAGAGAGCCGGTACTCCAGACTGCAAGACCCATCCCGTTAGTCCCTGCCTTAATTCTTCCAGAGACACAAAGATGACCTGGTCTATGTTTTTTCCGCCCCGGATATAATGGACAATTCTCTTCAAGTCTCGGTCAAAAATGATGGTAATAACCCGGTCTGCAGGCAGTGCAGCAGCGATGCCGTCCGATACAGATTGCAGCATATCCGGCACGTGGTTAATCTTTAGCAAGGAACGACTCGTGTCATAAAAAGAGCGGGATCTACTTAGCGATTTCGCAAGCGCCTCCTCTAACTGCTTGCGCACTGAAATATCTTGGATCTGGCTGAAGACGAATTGTTCATCTTCCAGCGTGATCAATCTGCTGCGAACCTCAACAGGAAAGTTGCTGCCGCACTTGCCTTTTCCGATACCTTCATAAAGCGTAAATTCGTTCCTTCGGATTCGTCTCGTTGCCGGATGCAAAGTCGCCGGCCCGGTATCCACAATTTCGGCCAGCGTCATTCCCAGCACTTCCTCCCTGGAATAACCGAAGATTTTGTTCACGCAGGGATTGCACTCGATAATTCTTCCGCTAAAGGTGCTCACGATCGTGGCATCATCTGAGGATTCGAAGAGCACCTGATATTTTCGATCGTTATTTCGGA
>Ga0209640_10004339_pt1 | contig 12453 bp, 15 predicted proteins | sample RifCSP10_1_FD_184018 | JGI IMG/M metagenome (GOLD analysis project Ga0209640, IMG submission 184018) | Soil microbial communities from Rifle, Colorado - Rifle CSP2_sed 10_1 (SPAdes) (version 2) | ecosystem: Environmental > Terrestrial > Deep subsurface > Rock core/Sediment | place: Rifle... | reverse complement strand
TTCCTGATCATCGACATGGTGGTGGCATCGCTGTTGATGTCGATGGGCATGATCATCACCGGCGGCAGCATCATCATGCCCATCGACATCAACAGCGATGCCACCACCATGTCGATGATCAGGAACGGCAGGAACAGCAGGAAGCCGATCTCGAACGCACGACGCAGCTCGCTGATCATGAACGCCGGGATCAGCGAGCGCAGCGACGGCTTCGACAGGTCGGCCGGCGCGGCGTCGCCCTGCTCCTTGCTCTGGTTGGCGATGTCGGCAAACAGGCGCAGATCCTGCTCGCGGACATGGTTCATCATGAACTTCTGCACCGGCTGAGACGCCCGCTCGAACGCCTCCTCCTCGCTGATCTTGTTCTGGATCAGCGGCGCGATGCCGTCGCGGTAGGCCGCGTCCAACGTAGGCGTCATCACGAAGGCGGTGAGGAACAGCGCCAGGCTGATCAGCACCGCGTTGGGCGGCGTCTGCTGCAGCCCGAGCGCCGAGCGCAGGAACGACAGCACCACAATGATGCGGGTGAACGAGGTCACCATCACCAGGATCGAGGGCGCCAGCGACAGGATCGACAACAGCGCGATGAGCTGAACGATCTGGCCGGTGGAGCTCGGGCCGGTGCCAAGGTCGAACGAGAAACTCATTTCGTGGATCTTTCGGCCTGCGCGCCGATGGCGCGCTCGACGATCAAGTCGGAGGTCGGCCCCAGGAGGACCAGGTGCTCGGTCTCGTCACGGCGCACCAACACCAGCTTCCGCTTTGCGTCGACCGAGGCAACCTCGACCACCGAAAGCCTGCGCGCAGCGCCCGACCGCGGCAGCGCGCGGATCAGCCCGAAGCGCCGGATCGCCCAGGTAGCAAGCCAGATCAGCACCAGCACAAACGCCAGCGCGCCGAGAAACCGCAGATAGGTTGCGTAATCCACTAGCGATCCTTCGGGCCCGCAGGCTTGGCGCCGTACGCCGCGACCGCGCGCCGGCGCGCGGCGACATCGCCCAGATCGCGCGCGATCGCGTCGCGCTTCTCGACGATCGCGCTCTCCATGGCGCCGACCGCGTCGATCAGCGCGATCAAGGCGGGTTTCACCGTCAGCCGATCGGCTTCCGGCAGCGCTTTGATATCGTCGAGAACGCGGGCAACCCGCGCGTCCAGCCCGGTCAGATCGACCAGGTCGCCGGTGGCGACCACCGCGCGCACCGCATCGACCATCGCCGAAAGCTCGCGTACGTCATCGGCAATGCGGTCGGCGGACAGCATCAGGGCTTGCGCTCGTCGGCGGCGAACAGGCAGGTGAGGATTTCGGCGATGACGGCGAGCGGGGTGACATCGATCCCGCTGCGCATCTCGGCGCTCGCGAGCCAGCCGAGGACTTCCTCCGCCCGCTCGGCATCGGCCCCGCGCGCGCGCGCGATCTCGGCCGCCTGGCCGAAGACAGCGGAAGTGTCGGTTGCTGCGCTCATCACGCAGCAAGGTGGACAATTATGCTTAATAAACCCTGAAGACCGGTCGAAACCGGCGGGAAATCAAGCGATCGCCGGGACCTTCAGCCCGTAGAACCGGGCGGTGTTCTCCCACAGGATCTTGCGCGCATCGGCCGCCGCGATGCCTTCGACTTGCTCGAACGACGCCACCGACTGGCCGGCGGAATCGAAGTGCGGATAGTCGGTCGCGAACAGGATCTTGTCTGCGCCGATGCCTTTGATGGCGAGCGGGATGGTGTGGTCGCGCGGATCGCACGTCACCACGCACTGGCGCTGGAAATACTCCGACGGCTTCAGCTTGATCGGGAAGTACTTGCCAAGCACGCGATGCTCGAAATGGTCGTCCAGCCGGCTCAGCCAGTACGGCGCCCAGCTGCAGCCGGCCTCGAAGAAGCCGATCTTGAGCCTGGGAAACTTCTCGCACACGCCGCCGCACAGGATCGACAGCGCGGCGAACATCTGCTCGAACGGGTGCGAGATCACGTGGTTGAACGCGTAGCGCTCGGGATTCATCATGCCGTAGCGGTCGCCGCCGGCGGTATCCGGGCAACCGGTGGACTCGTGCACGATCAGCGGCAGGCCGAGATCCTGCACCGCGGCGTAGAACGGGTCATAGATCGGATCGTCGAGCGTGCGCTTCTCGGTCGGGTTGGGGCGGATCGAGAAGCCGACCGCGCCGAGCTTGGCCGCGCGCTTGGCCTCGGCAACCGCCCACGGCACGTTGTTGAGCGCGATCGGGGCGGCGTAGGTGAGGCGCGCCGGATCCGCCTTGCAGTAGTCGGTGATCCAGTTGTTGTAGGCGGCGACCATCGCCTGGACGAATCCGACGTCGTCCATATAAAGCGCGGTCAGCGCGCCGGAGGGGAACAGCACCGCCGTCTGGATCCGCTCCTTGTTCAACACGGTGAGCCGGTCCTCGGCCGGCATCGGCTTGCGGATGGAGATTTCCTTGGGGAACGGCGGATGGCTGACGCCGTCGAAGATGTAACGGCGAACGTTGTTCTCGTTCAGCGCGTTGCCTTTGGTGCGATGCCGGTACTTGGGATCGAGATATTCGGTGAACAGCTCGTCGTTTTCCTGCACGTGCCCGTCGGCGTCGAGCGCGATCCGTTCGTTGGCGGCGATCGTGTCCAAAACGTCTCTCCTGAACTCGCAAAAAACAGGGTTTTCCCAATCGAGCGATGGTACCCGAAATGCCGGCTCATGACACCGGATTTGTCGCATCGGACAAAACGGTGCAGTGCGGATTAGGCTCCCCGCGCCTTGTCAAGCCAGGCGAGACAGTCTTCGGTCCGGCCGCTCGGCCGGTATTCGGCGCCGACCCAGCCGCGATAGCCGGAGCGGTCGATCGCGGCAAAGATCGACGGGAAGTCCAGCGATCCGGAGCCCGGCTCGTGCCGGCCGGGGACGTCGGCGAACTGGATGTGGCCGATGCGCGCACGCAGCCGCGCCACGGTCTCCGCCACCGCGCCCTCCATCTGATGCATGTGATAGACGTCGTACTGCAGCATGATGGCGGGATGCGCCGCGCGGTCGATCGCCTCGAGCGCTGCCGCGCTGGTGGTGAGGAGAAAGCCCGGCACGTCGTTGCTGTTCAATGCCTCGACCACGACGCCGACGCCGAGCGGCGTCATGGCTTCCGCCGCGATCCGCAAGTTGGACGCCAGCACGGCCAGGCAATCCGCACGTGCGATGCCCGGTGGCGGGCGGCCGGCGAGCACGTTCACGTTGGCCGGTTTGAGCGTACGCGCGTAGCGCGCGGCATCGGCGACCGCGGCGCGGAACTCCGCCTCGCGCCCTGGGATGCAGGCAAGCCCCGGACCGCCGCTGGTCATGTCGCCGGCCGGCACGTTGAACAGCGCGATGGCCACCTGCGCCTTGTCCGCCGCTGCGGCCAAGGCATCGGCCGGCTCGCTATAGGGAAACTGAATCTCGACGCCGGCGAATCCGGCGGCCGCCGCGGCGGCGAACCGCTCCAGCATCGGCCGCTCGGTGAACAGCGTCGAAATGTTGGCGGAGAATTTCGGCATGGCCCGTCCCCTGGGAACGGCGCCAGTTTAACCCGCCGGCTTGCCCGGAACGTCGGTGAGGTCCGCCATCGCGGCGGCGCGGTTCTCTTCCTGGATCTTGTCGAACAGCTCGCGGCGCAGCACCGATACGCCGGGCGGGAAGGTGAAGCCGAGCTTGATCGAGCGGCCGCGCACCTCGACCACCGTCATCTCGATGGTATCGTTAATGACGATCGACTCGCCGACTTTTCGCGTCAAATAAAGCATGAGGAGGCTCCGTTACTACCTGCAACGACCGGAAAATCGCGCTACGCGCCCGGCGCCGTGTTCATCGATCATTAATCTAAAACGCCGAAACTTCAAATTCGGTTAACAAGCGGGGCCGCACCCACGCAATGGACCTCAATCGTCTGCCGCTGTTCTCCATGCTCACCAAGCGGGCATCCTGGCTCGACAAGCGCCAGGAGGTGCTCGCGCGCAATATCGCCAACGCCGACACGCCCGGCTTCACGCCGCGCGACCTGAAACCGCAGGATTTCAGGTCGCTGTTGACGGCTCCGGCGGCGCCGCAGGGCGGGCTCGTGCAGACCAGCGGGACCCACATCGGCCCGTCCAAAGCACAAGCCAAGTGGGCGGCCGAGAAGGCCAAGGAAACCTACGAGACCGCGCCGGACGGCAACGCCGTGGTGCTCGACGAGCAGCTCATGAAGGTGTCCGAGACGCAGGCCAACCACCGGCTCGCGCTGAACCTTTATTCGAAGCACGTCGCCATGCTGAAGGCCGTGCTCGGCCGCGATAGGGCTTGATCATGGATCTCATCAAATCGATGCGGATTTCCGCCAGCGGCATGCAGGCGCAGGATGCGCGGCTGCGCGTGATCTCGGAAAACCTCGCGAACTCCGACTCGCTCGGCCAGTCGCCCGGCGCCGATCCGTACCGGCGCAAGATCGTGAGCTTCAAGAACGTGCTCGATCGCACGATGGGCACCGATATCGTGAAAGTGGCCGCCGTGTCGCGCGATCAGGCGGAGTTCGGCAAGCGCCTGGACCGCTCGCACCCGGCCGCCGACCAGGACGGCTATGTGAAGGTGCCGAACGTGAACCCGCTGATCGAGCTTGCCGACATGCGCCAGGCGCAGCGGTCCTATGAAGCCAATCTGAGCATGGTGGAGGTGTCCAAAGGCATGTTGATGCGCACGATCGATCTCCTGCGGAACGGCGGCTAGCCATGGCGATCAGTCCTCTCAGCGCCGTCGGCGCGTACGCCAAGCAGGCCAAGATCGCCAACGTCGGCGGCATGGAGCCGCGCAGCGATCCGGTGCAGAGCTTTGCCGATCTGGTGGGCTCGGCGGCGAAGGCCGCGATCGAGACCGGGCACAAGTCGGAGCAGATGTCGGCTGCCGCAGTCGCGGGCAAGGCCGATCCCACCGACGTGGTCACCGCGGTCACCAACGCGGAATTGACCCTGCAAACCGCGCTCGCGGTGCGCGACCGCGTGATCCAGGCATATCAAGACATCATGCGCATGCCGATCTAGCGATCGGCATTTTTGCGACCTCGTGCTTCGACAGGCTCGTGCTTCGACAGGCTCAGCATGAGGCCCTCAATCTGATCCTGAGCCTGTCGAAGGGTGAGGCTCGTAACTGATGGAAGCCGCCGAGGTCATAGATATCTCGCGCGACGCGATCGTGGTGCTCCTGAAGCTCGGCGCGCCGGTCATGCTGGTGGCGCTGATCGTGGGCGTGGCGATCTCGCTGCTGCAGGCGCTCACGCAGATCCAGGAAGCCACGCTGTCCTTCGTGCCCAAGATCATCGTGATGATGGTCGCGCTGGTCGTGTTCCTGCCGTTCATGCTGGTGACCTTGCAAGGCTTCACCGAGCGCATCGTCGATCGCATCGTCCACGTCGGCTGATTCTTGAACGCGCTCGCCCAGGCCCTCTCGGGCGACGTGTTTGCCGCGCTGCTGGTGTTCGCGCGGGTCGGTTCGGCGGTCATGCTGCTGCCCGGCTTCGGCGAATTGTTCGTGCCGCCGCGCATGCGGCTGTTGTTGGCCGGCGCGATCGCGCTGCTCATCGCTCCTGCGGTGTCGGGCCGGCTGCCGCCGCTGCCGCCCACCGCGCTGGAATTGATGGTGCTGCTCGGCGGCGAGATCGCGATCGGCCTGTTCCTGGGGACGCTCGCGCGCATCCTGCTGGCGGCGCTGCATGTCGCGGGCGGCGTGGTCGGCGTGCAGTCGAGCCTGTCCAGCGCGCTGATGTTCGATCCCGCCTCCTCGACCCAGAACACGCTGCATAGCGGGTTCTTCTACCTTCTCGGCATCATGGTGATCTTCGCGGCCGACCTGCATCACCCGATGCTGATGGCGGTGGCGCAGAGCTACAGCTTGTTCACGCCCGGCGCCCCGCTCGCGACCGGGGACTTCTCCGAGCTCGGCGTGCGCTACGTTTCGCAGAGCTTCGCGCTCGCGATGCAGATCGCCGCGCCGTACATCGTGGTCGGCATCGTGTTCTACGTCGGGCTGGGTCTGATCGCCCGGCTGATGCCGCAGGTGCAGGTGTTCTTCATCGCGCTGCCGCTGCAGATCGCGGTCAGCGTGTTCCTGATGGTCTTCACATTGGCCGCCGGCATCGGCTGGTTCATGAACAGCTTCGAATCCGCCATCGGCGGCTTCATCATCACACGGTAGGCGATGGCCGACGAACAGGATACATCGCAAAAGACCGAAGAACCGACGCAACGGCGGCTCGACGACGCGCGCAAGCAGGGCCAGGTCGCGTCCTCGCGCGAGATCAACCACTGGCTGATGATCCTGGCTACGACAATTGTAATGGTCGTGTTCGCGCCGGCGGTGGGCGGCGGGCTCGGCAAGACCATGCTGAAGTTCCTGGAGGCGCCGCACGCCATCCCGACCGATCTGCCGCATCTGAGCCGTATGCTCACCGGCGTGCTGGCCGATGTGGGAATGGTCGTGTTCGTGCCGATGGCGCTGCTTGTGGTGGCGGCGGTCGCCGCGGGGCTGGTGCAGCACGGCCCGATGGCATCAGCCGAAAGCATTCGCCCCAAGCTCGAGCGGATATCGCTGGGCAACGGCGCCAAGCGCCTGTTTTCGTTGAAGGCGGTGGCGGAGTTCGCCAAGGGGATCGTGAAGATCGGCATCGTCAGCACGGTGGTAACGCTGCTGCTGTGGCCGGAGTTCGGCCGCATCGAACGCGTTACCAGCTTCGAATCCGGCGATCAGCTCGCCGTCCTGCATCACTTGTCGGTCGGCACGTTGATCGCCGTGCTCTCGGTGATGACGGTGGTGGCGGCGCTCGACTTCCTGTACCAGCGGATCAGCTTCCTGCGGCAGATGCGCATGTCGCGGCAGGAATTGCGCGACGAGTTGAAGCAGACCGAAGGCGATCCGGCGATCCGCGGCCGGCTGCGCCAGATGCGCCGCGAGCGGGCGCGCCGCCGCATGATGGCGCAGGTGCCGGGCGCATCCGTTGTGATCGCCAACCCGACCCACTTCGCGATCGCGCTGAAATACGAGATGGACAAGATGGCGGCGCCCGTTGTGGTTGCAAAAGGCGTCGATGCCGTCGCGCTCAGGATCCGCGAGGTTGCCGAGCAGCACCGCGTGCCGGTCGTGCGCAACCCGCCCTTGGCCCAGGCGCTCTATGCCAACGCCGATCTCGACGAGCCGATCCCCGCCGAGCACTTCAAGGCCGTGGCCGAAATCATCGGCTATGTGTTCCGGCTGCAGGGCAAGCTCAAGCCCGCGCCGCAGACGCAGCAGCGTCAGCCGGTTCGATAATTCCCGCGACCTCAAGCATGCGAATCGACAGGCGAATTGGCGGCCACCAGAATGGCGCAATTCACGGCTATATATATGCTGGCGATCTGTCAGCTTCCCGCGGCGCCGCGTCATGAAACATCTGGTCCTCATCGGCGGCGGTCATTCGCACGTCGAGGTGCTGAAGCGTTTCGGCATGGGCCCCATGCCGGACGTACGCGTCACCCTCATCGCGCGCGAGGTGATGACGCCGTATTCCGGCATGCTGCCCGGCCATATCGCCGGGCATTATTCGTTCGACGAATGCCATATCGATCTGCGGCCGCTCTGCCGCTTCGCCGGCGCGCGGCTCATCCATGCCGGGGCGGACGGGATCGACCTTGCCGCACGCCGCGTGATGTGCCGCGACCGTCCATCGGTGCCCTACGACGTCGCATCGATCGATATCGGCTCATCGCCATCGACGCAGGACGTGCCCGGAGCGGCCGAGCACGCGATACCGGTCAAGCCGATCGGCCGCTTCGTCGCGCGTTGGGCCGCATTGAAAGACCGCATGGCCGGCGGCACGTACCGCATCGCGGTGGTCGGTGGCGGTGCCGGCGGCGTGGAGCTGACGCTCGCCATGCAGCATGCCCTGCGCGATCTGCCCGGTGTGTCGTTGCGGCTGCTGACCGGGGGCGACAAGATCCTTAAATCATACCCGCCGCGCCTGCGCGCGATTTTCGAGCGTGTGCTGCGGGAACGCCGCATAGCGCTGCTGACCGGGCATCGCGTGCAGCGGGTCGAGGCGGGCGCGCTGCATTGCGCGAACGGTGCAGTCGTGGAGGCCGACGACATCCTATGGGTGACGCAGGCCGGGGCTGCCGCGTGGCCGCGCGAGTCCGGGCTCGCGGTGGACGAGCGTGGCTTCATCGCCGTAAACGATCGGCAGCAATCGATCTCGCATCCGGACGTGTTCGCCGCCGGCGACATCGCCGCGGTGGTCGATCATCCGCGGCCGAAGGCCGGCGTGTTCGCGGTGCGGCAGGGCCCGCCGCTCGCGGACAACCTGCGCCGCGCGCTCGACGGTCAGCCGCTGCAGCCGTTCCGGCCACAGCGCGCATTTCTGTCGTTGATCTCGACCGGCGACAAGAACGCCGTCGGCTCGAAATGGAGCATCACCATGCATGGTCCCTGGGTTTGGCGGCTCAAAGACTGGATCGACCGGCGCTGGATGAAGAAATATCAGGAGCTGCCGGAGATGACTTCGCCCGCCCAAGAAATGCGCTGCGGCGGCTGCGGCGCGAAGATCGGCGCCGAAACGCTGGCGCGCATGCTGGCCGACATCAAGCCGGTGGCGCGCGGCGACGTGTTGATCGGGCTGGATGCACCGGACGATGCGGCCGTGGTCGCGGTGCCGCCGGGCACGGTCGCGGTGCACACGGTCGATTACTTCCGCGCGATCGTCGACGATCCGTATTTGTTCGGCAAGATCGCGGCGAGCCATGCGCTGGGCGACATCTACGCCATGGGCGCCGAGCCGCAGAGCGCGCTCGCCATCGTGACGGTGCCGCATGGCGCGGAGGACCAGATCGCCCCGATGATGCAGGGCGCGAACGAGGTGTTCACCGCGGCACGCACTGCGCTGGTCGGCGGACATACCTCCGAAGGCGCGGAGCTTGCGATGGGCTTCGCCGTGAACGGCCTCGCCGTCGTGGGAAAGCTCTTGCGCAAGCGGGGCATGGCGGCCGGCGACGCGCTGATCCTCACCAAGGCGCTCGGCACCGGCACGCTGTTCGCCGCCGAGATGCGCGGCAAGGCGCATTCGCAGGCCATCGAGGGCGCGATCGCCTCGATGCTGCAGTCCAACCGCGAGGCGGTCACCGTGTTGTTGAAGCACCGCGCCCATGCCGCGACCGATGTCACCGGCTTCGGGCTGGTCGGCCATGTGCTGGAGATGGCGCGCGCGTCGGACGTCGGCGTGGAGCTGGATCTCGCCGCCGTCCCGCTGCTGCCGGGCGCCGCGGATGCTGCGTCAGGCGGACATTTGAGCACGCTGCATCCGGAGAACGCGCGGGCGGAACAGTACGTCCAGGGCGTCGACGCGCTCGCGCGCGATCCGCGGTTTCTGCTGCTGTTCGACCCGCAAACCGCCGGCGGCTTGTTGGCGGCGGTGCCGGAGGAACGGGCAGAAGCGTGCCGCGCCGACATGGTCGCCGCAGGCTACGCTTCGGCTGCGATCGTCGGCCGCGTGGTTGAGCGTACCGATGCCGCCAAGCCGATCGCGATCCGCGCGTCCTAAACCAAAGGTGTCACCCCCGCGTAGGCGGGGGTCCACACAAGAAGGTTTCACCACAGAGACACAGAGACACAGCGACACAAGAGGGAACAATTCTTCTCCTCTTACTGCCTCTGTGTCTCTGTATCTCTGTGGTTATTCCTCTTTATTGCCTCCGGCGGATTGGTTCGCTTCGCGAACCAATGGATTGCCGCATTCGCGGGAACGACGACTGGGGTTCGGTAAACCGATCAGCTCTTCAGCGCGTATTCGCCGTCTTTCAGCCGGGTGAGCTTGCCTTCCTTGCGGATGTCTTCGAGCGCCAGCGCGATCTCGCGCCCGTCGCGGCTGCCCACCGCGGTCATCAGCGCGACGAACGGCTTCGGCCCGTCCTTCAGCGCGTCGCGCACGCTGGGGAATTTCCTGCCCTCGTATTTCGGCGGCGCCGGGATGGTGAACTCGAGCTCCTTGGCGCGCCCGACCGGCAGCGTGCAGTCGAATCCCGCCTTGGCGCCGGTGCGGGCGCCCAGCAGCGACGGATCGATCGGCACCGCGCGGAAGCCGCCTTCGACGATCAGATCGCGGTCGGCCTGGAACCGGGTGCCGAACGCCCAATCCATCTGCTCGTCGGAATAGATGTCGATATCCTCGTCGACCACGAAGATGTGCTTGATGTTGGCCTGGCTGCCGAACGCCGCTGCGATGGCGTTGCGCGCCTCGCCCGGCACGCGCTGGCGCATGGCGAGCCGCACGGTCGCGATGCCGCTCGACGACGGGCAGGCATAGATCGCCAGCGGCTCGCGCACCGCCGACTGCACCGCGGCCCAGACCATGACCTCCGTCCGGAACGACGACAGCTGCGCGGTGTCGGTGCGCGACAGCGTCTTGCCGCCGATGGTCGCGGTCTGGAACAAGGCGTCGCGCCGCATGGCGATGGCGGTGCATTTGAACAGCGGGTTCTGCTTCACCACGCCGTAGGTGCCGAAGAACTCGCCATACGGCCCTTCCGGCTCGACGTAGCCGGCCGCATCCAGGTAGCCTTCGATCACGATCTCGGCGTCGGCCGGCACGCGGATGTCGGAGGTGACGCATTTCACCACCGGCGTCGCCGTGCCGCGCAGGTTGGCGAGCAGGCTGAGCTCGTCGCCCGGCAGCCGCAGCGTCGCCGCGACATGGTCGATCGGGTGCGAGCCCAGCGCGAAGGCGACCGGCAGATGCTGGCCGCGCGCCTGCGCCGCCATGTAGATCGCGCGCAGATCCGACGGCGCGACCAGATCGATGCCGGTCTCCGTGCGGCTGCGCAGCATCAGGCGGCGGATGCCGATGTTGGTCTCGCCGGTGTCCGGGTTCAGCGAATAGTCGATGGAGGATGAGAAATACGGCCCGCCATCCAGCCCGTGCTGCAGATGCACCGGAAAGCGCGACAGATCGACGTCCTTGCCCTTCACGACGATCTGGTGCACCGGCGCCTGGGCCGATGGAATCTCGATCAGCGCCTGCTTGACGCCGATGCGGCGCGACACCTCGGCCCGCAAGCCCTTCACGTCGGTGTCGAACGCGGCGGCGAGCCGGGTGCGCGAGGCGCACACGTTGCCGACCAGCTCGGCGGCTTCCGGGCCCGCGTTCTTGAACAGCACGGCCTTGCCGTTGCCGTCGAGCCTTGAGGCCAGGTCGGCGAGATCGGCGTTCTGCTCGACCACCTCGCACTCGCCCAGCGCGATCAGCCGCTGCACGAAGCTGCGCAACCGGAACGCCTCCATGTCGGGCTCGTTGCGCGGCAGTGCGTCCTTGCGGACAGTGGCCATCACGCGCTCCTAGGATTGCGGGCGGCGCGATCCTATCATGCGCCGAACAGCCAAGGGGAGTGACGGATGAGCGCGCAGACCGCAGCTTCGCCCGGATTCGCCAAGAACCCGAGCTATCGCATCGGCTGGGAGACCAGCCCGCGCCGCGTGCGCGTGATGTTCAACGGCGAGACCATCGCCGACACCACGCGCGCGCAGCTCATGCTCGAGCAGAACCATCTGCCGGTCTATTACTTCCCGATGGCGGACGTGCGCATGGACCTCCTGGTGCGCACCACCAACAAGACGCATTGCCCGTTCAAGGGCGAGGCGTCGTACTGGTCGATCGTCGTGGGCGGCAAGACCGCGGAGAACGCGGTCTGGGGCTATCAGGAGCCCTACGCTGAATCCGCGCACATCAACGGCCACGTCGCGTTCTACTGGAACCGCGTCGACCATTGGTACGAGGAGGACGAGGAGGTGTTCGTCCATGCGCGCGATCCGTACAAGCGCGTGGACGCGATGCCGAGCCGCCGGCCGGTGAAGGTGGTGCTGGGCGGCCAGACGGTGGCTGAAACCAGGAACGCGCGGTTCCTGTTCGAGACCGGACTGCCGACCCGCTACTACATCCCGCGCGAGGACGTGAAGATGAGCCTGCTCGCGCCGTCGGCCACCAAGACGCGCTGCCCGTACAAGGGGGTCGCCAGCTACTACTCAGGCCTTATCGGCGGCAAGGAATATCCCGACATCGCCTGGTATTACGACGACCCGATCCCGGAATGCCCGAAGATAAAAGGGCTGCTGTGCTTCTTCAACTAGAACGTCGATGCGATCCTGGTCGACGGCAAGGAAGCGCCCAAGCCCAAGACCAAATGGTCGAAGGAGTAGGCGCCGCTGCGCCGGCCACATTTAGCTCGTCACCCCCGCGAAACTTGTCCCCGCGCAGGCGGGGAGCGGGGGCCCAGCTTTTGTGACTAAAGAAATTTGAACCGCAGAGACAGTGAGACGCAGAGGTAGGAAGAGGAAGGCGCTCTTCTTCCTCCTCTGCGTCTCTGCGCCTCTGCGGTGATTTATTTCTGCTGCTTCGCAGCACTCTGGGTCCCCGCTTGCGCGGGGATGACAGCAAGGAGCTAGCCCACGTAAT
>Ga0209640_10004338_pt1 | contig 12453 bp, 13 predicted proteins | sample RifCSP10_1_FD_184018 | JGI IMG/M metagenome (GOLD analysis project Ga0209640, IMG submission 184018) | Soil microbial communities from Rifle, Colorado - Rifle CSP2_sed 10_1 (SPAdes) (version 2) | ecosystem: Environmental > Terrestrial > Deep subsurface > Rock core/Sediment | place: Rifle... | reverse complement strand
TCTGGTGTCTATCGTCGTTCGGCCCGGTCGAATCGTTCGTAACGTTCGACAAGTTCCCCGTATTGCTATCCTTCAAGCGTGCCGCGTCCGATCCACCTCGCTGATGCTGCCGAGGGGCGCTTCTGGCTCGGGGTTCACGCCGCCGAGAGGGTCTTCCTGGGAGAAGCCGAGGTCCAGAAGGCGCTCGAGAAGCCGATCGCCTCAAGGATCTTGCCGACGTGCAGGAGGTGATCCGGATCAATCGGTTACCACGGACGCTTGCGGACGATCTCAATCCCTTCGTGCGGGACCGGTACCTGGAGCTGTGGCAGGCGGTCGCGGGCCGCACGGATGCCTGACGCGATCTATCTCCCGGCAGGCGCGATTCGGCGCAACTCGTCCAAGAAGTTGAAGAAGAAGACGACTTTGTCCTGCCTGGTTGCTGTTTGCTCCAGAGCGGGCGCTATGGCGAACCGTTCCCCATCCGGATGTACCGTGTAAGACCGCTGACGGCGGGCGACCATCGTCAGCGTCTCGGCCACTGGGCGCGGCCTGTCAGCGCGAAAGGAATTGTCCTGGGCGGAATAGCCCGCGACCATAAGGTGTCCGTCAAGCGCCCGATAGAACAGCTCGCGTCGACTTGGCGACCATGTTGGGATATTTCCGCCGCCTGTCGAGACTTGCCACTTGCCGCCCGGACCGGGAAAGGGCCGCACATAGATCTCTGACGTCCCCGTCTCGTTGGATGCGTACGCCAGCCATCGGCCGTCCGGCGAAAACATTCCCTCCTGTTCTGTGAACGGCGTGTCCAGGAACACCGTCGGCTTGCCTGGCTTCCATCCGGTCGCCTCGTCCCCTTCGATCGGAAGGATCATCAGGGAATTGGTTTTGAGTCGTTTCCACGAACGAGAGAAACTTCCCGCTCGGGTGCCATGAAGCGGGGAACTGGTCGTTGGAGCTTTGTGTGAGCCTTTCCACTTCGCCGGTGCCATCCGCGCGCTGCCAGTAGAGATTGAACGTCGAGTTGTCTCCGCGCTTTGATCTGAAGGCGATGCGTCGGCCGTCCGGCGTCCAGACCGGCTTTTCGTCGGCTGTCGCACCGAAAGTCAAGCGAGACAGGATGTCCCGCATCCAGTCGTAGACCCAGATATCAGTTGAATCAGGCGTGCCGCGGCCATCGCTGAGGTCGATTGCCAGGGCGCGGCCGTCGGGCGAGAAGTCAGGGTTACTCCAGTCTGCGGCCGCACGACGCAGCGGAGTTGTCCGGCCTTGGCGGTCCATCCAGAGCACCGGGACGAGAGCTTGACCGCTCGACACGCCGGGTATGTACACGAGCGCACCGCTGTCAGCCACGTGCGAATTGTGCGCCGGCGTTTGCCTGATTGGTCGCCATGCCCTGGAGTGCCGGAACAGGCTGGCCCGCCAATAGGAGGCGATCGAGATTGAACAGGACCGCAAAAAGTGTCCCTTCGTTGACATACAACAGGTGGCCGCTCGGTACATAGCGCCCGTAATAGCCGCTTCGCACAAGGATTGTGCGCGGACCGGCAGGAAGCGGCTGCACGACGATGTTCGCATCCTGATAATTGTTCGTCCTGTTGTGAGCAGTGTAGAGAATGGCGTTGCCGCCAGGGAGTAGATGCGGCCAACGATGCGTGACCTCGCCTTCACCGAGTTCCGTTAGAGATCGCGGGTTACCGCCCGCGCTCGCCACTCGCAGCAGGCTCGAAGTGGTCGTCGGGTGAAGATGATCGTGCCGTCGTCGGTCCAGACGGCGCCGCGACCGGCGGGAGCGTCGGCCAGCGTAATCGCGGCTCCGCCGAGTGTGGCAATCTTTTTCAGCTTCCCGTCGGCGAAGAACGCAATCCACTGGCCGTCGGGCGAGAAAATTGGATCCCGAGCGCCATTGGTTCCGGCGAGCGCGACGGGTTGTAACTGGTCCAGGCGTCGCACGTACAGCTGGGAGGCGGGTATCTGCGGTGTTTCACGGGCTCCCTGTTCGGCGATGAATGCCAGCGTCTGTCCGTCGCGCGAAAGAATCGCAGCGGAGCCTTGATCTATTAGGAGGGAGACGTCCGCCCCGAGTTCGACGCTCAAGCGTTGAGGCGTGCCCGCCGCGGGCGTCCGCCACGGTGCCCACAGCATCAGGACTGTGATCGCCGCTAACACGCCTGCGGCCGCAACCGCCCAAGGCAGCGTATGCTGACGGGGACCGGGGAGGCTGCCCGAACCCTGAGCAGCGTTTTCGTCGATTGACGATGTCGTCAGCGCTTCCTCGATATCAAGCCGTGCGACGCCGATATCGGGAAGGCGTCGTTTCCGGTCCTCTTCAAAGCATCGGCGCAGCAATTTCCGAATCACCGGCGGGGTCGCGTCAGGCAGCGCGCTGAAATCGGGTTCACGCTCGATGATTCGCGCGAGGACATCGGTGATCTCTTCACCATCAAAGGCGGGCTTGCCTGTGAGCATCTCGTACAGCACACAGCCGAACGACCAGACGTCGGTACGCTTGTCCAGCGGTTTGGCGCGCGCCTGCTCGGGACTCATGTACGCGGCCGTGCCCAGGAGCACCCCCGCCACGGTGCCATGCATGGTCAGCGTCGGCGATGCCGTCAGGTCCGGCTGAAGCAGGACACTACGATCGTGTACGTAGTGTCCGCCTTCAGGCGGACTCACGAGCTTTGCCAGCCCGAAGTCGAGCACCTTGACGTGCCCATCGGGCGTTACCTTGACGTTCGCCGGCTTCAGATCGCGATGAATGACGCCGCGCTCGTGCGCCGCTTCGAGCGCTTCAGCCATCTGTCGCGCGATTGCCAGAGCCTCGGTAATCGGCAGCGGTCCCAGGGCGATTCGCTCGGCGAGCGTGGGCCCTTCGACGAGCTCCATCACGATGGCGTGCGTGCTGCCGGTCTCTTCGAACCCGTAGATGGCGGCGATGTTGGGATGGTTCAGCGTCGCGAGCAACTCGCCTTCGCGTTGAAACCGCGCGAGGCTCTCGGGGTCGGCGAGCGATCTCTCTGGAAGTGTCTTGATTGCGACCTCGCGCTTCAGGCGGGTATCTCGGGCACGGTAAACCTCACCCATGCCCCCTGAGCCGAGAGGGGCAACGATCTCGTACACGCCGAGGCGTACGCCCGGAGCAAGGGACATCGGTTGTCGCGCTTGGCCGGGATTATACGCCCGCCACCCAGCGAAAACCGTGCAGAGCCATTGCTCGCCCCGGGTTAGTGTTGCCCGACCTTCGGAGTGTTCGTAATCGTCTACAACATCAAAGGAGCATCGATGGCGAAGAAGGCACCGGCCCCCAAAACCCAGATCGACACATCCGTGGTGGCTCTGGCAAAGGAGTTTCCTGGGCTCTCGCCTGTGAGCTCGGGCTGCGAGAAAGTCTGGAGCGGAAGTATTGGCCGGCTGCGCATCTACGATCAGCCGGGCTCGACCGGGAAGAAAGTGTTCGCCTATGTGACGCCGGGCGGCAACGTGAACTACGTTGGATACAGCGATGATCGCAACGTGATCCACGCGCTGTTCCTGGCGCGCGATAACGGCCGGGCCGTCATGGGCTACACGAATTCGTCCTGCCGGATCGAGTGGCTGGACTACTGATCTAGGCGGCGCGATAACGCCGCCAGGCCATCCAGCCCCCGAGTGCCAGCAGCACGCTGCCAATCGCGTTCTCCCAGGGGTACTCCGGCATGTGGCGACGGACGTAGGCCCGTGGGGTCATTTCCTTGGCGCGCGCTTCGAGCTGCGACAGCTTGCGGTCCAGATCGGCCCGCGTCTGGCTCATTTCCGACCGGATGACAGCCGCTTCGCGATCCATTCCGAATTCTCCTTGAGGGTGGACATCGTTTCCGGCGGCACCGCATGGACCCTCTTGAGCTGCGTGCGCCCCGACGAGAGCGTGATCAGGCCGGCTGCGCTGAGCAGCACGGCGACCGCCAGGAAGCCGGCCCAGAGGGGCCAGTCGAGCAGGTCGGCGATGGCCGCCGCAATCGCTATAAGCAGGAAAGTGCCGGCGAACACGAGCGCCGCCGCCGCCATGCCGAAGCTGATCGCGGCCGCCCGCGCCTTGCCCGCCTGTTCGCGGATCTCCACCCGGGCCAGCGCGATTTCCTCGTGAATCAGCGTGCGGATGTCCGTCAGGATGCCGCGGACGAGGCCGCGGATCGTTTCACCATGGCCGAGTTCAGGGTTTGCCATGCGTCTCGTTGGAGCAATCGAGACGCCAATTCTGCCAACTCCCAACTCCCAACCTCCAACTCCCAAGTCTCGACCGCCGAGCGTCTCAGCCTTTTTGGGGGTTGGCTTTTTGGGAGTTGGGAGTTGAGTTTGGGGGAGGCTCGATATGGATGACCACGTCCTCGAGGTGAGGGAACCGCTTCATCAGCAGGTCCTTCACGACGTGCGAGGTGGCATGCGCCGACTCGAGCGGCGTCTGCCCGTCGAGCCACACGTGGAGGTCCATGAACACGTAATCGGCCGGGCCCCGCGTGCGAATGTGGTGGCAGCCGAGGACCTCGGGAACCGAACGCACGACCTCGCGCACGTCGTCCTCGGCAATCACGATCTCATCCGCAAGGATCCGCGACGCCTCCTGCGCGATCCCCCACCCGGCGCGGCCGATGAAGACTGCGACGACGAGAGCCGCAAGCGGATCCAGCAGCGGGTAGCCCCACCAGACCCCGAGCAGCGCGCCCAGCACGGCGAAGGACGTCATCACGTCGCTCCGCGTGTGCTTCGCGTCGGCCCGGAGCACCTCGCTGGTCAGCCGCCGCGCCTCGCGCTCCTCGTACGCCACCACCAGGACGTTGGTGATGAGCGTCGCCGTCATGATCCCGATGCCTTCGGGAAACACCCGTGGCGTGCCGCCGTTGACCAGCCGGTCGTACGCCGCGTTCAGCACCTGCACGAGCACGATCACCAGGAACACCAGGATCGCGAGCGACGCCATCGTCTCGTACTTGCGGTGGCCGTACGGGTGGTTCTCGTCAGGCGGGCGGCGGGCGATCGAGACGCCGACCAGCGCCACGACGTTGGACGCCGAGTCGGTCAGCGAATGAAAGCCGTCAGAGAGGATCGAGACCGCGCCCGTCGCGTACCCGAGCACGATTTTGACAATGGCGACCGCGAGGTTCAGGACCAGGACGCGGTAGAGGACGCGGACGACGGAATCGTAGCGGGCCTGGTCTCGCCAGCCGGCCCGCGGCGCCGAAACCGGCGTCAGAACACGTGCGCGGTCGGGATGGGCCACCAGCGCAGCTGCACGCGGCCGATGATGTACTTCTTCGGCACGAAGCCCCAGTGGCGGCTGTCGGAGCTGTTGTTCCGGTGGTCGCCCATCACGAAGTAGTACCCCTCGGGGATGACGGACGGCCCGAAGTCATCATGGCTGCGGTACTCGGGCGGCACGAAGTCGTCCTGCATCGGCACGTCGTTGACGAACACGCGGCCGTCGACGATGCGCACCTGGTCGCCTTCCTCGGCGATCACGCGCTTGACGAACGACTTGTCAGGGTTCAGCGGGTAATAGAGCATCACGATGTCGCCCCGCCGCGGCACACCCATCCGGTACGCCAGCTTGTTGACGATCAGCCGATCCTGGTCGGCCAGCGTCGGCGCCATGCTCTGCCCTTCAACGCGCGCCACCTGGAAGCCGAATGTGACGATCAGCGTGGCGTACACGGCGGCGGACGCCAGCGTCTTGAACCAGGCGATGACCTCGTCTTTCCAGACGTTCAGGCGGTGCATGAACACCGCCGCGCGGTCGTCGATCGCCAGGCGCATGTCGGGCGCCGCGGTGAATTCGGGGCGTTCCGGGGCTTCGAATCCGGGCAGGACGGGTTCGGCCGTCAGGCCAGGTTCAGCGGTCAGAGCTTCAGGTACTCCCGGAGCCGCTTCGTCTGCGCGCGGCTGACCGGGATCTCCGTGCCCTTCGCGTCCTTCATCCGAAGGATGTAATTCCTGCTGAACCAAGGGACTATCTCCTTGATCTTATTGATGTTCACCAGGTGGGACCGGTGCACCCGCCAGAACACGTCAGGGTCCAGGCGGGCCTGCAGTTCGTCCAGCGTCCGGTAGTTCGAGGTCCCGGCCACCTGCCCTGTAACTATGTTAATCGACTCATCGGCTAACGAGGCATAGATGATCTCTTCGGCCTGTACCAGCAGGAACCGGTCGCCCACCTTGACAGCCACCTGATCACGCCGGATCTGGCGGTTGGCCATCATTTTTACGATTCGTTCGAGCTGATCGTTGACAGGGTCGCCGGGCCGATCCGAGCTCAGCCGGCGGCGGGCCCGGGCAAGCGCCTGCTCGAGCCTCGCCGCGTCCACCGGCTTGAGCAGGTAGTCCACGGCGTTCACCTCGAAGGCCTCGATCGCGTGCTGGTCGAACGCGGTGACAAACACGAGGGCAGGCGACCCGTGCTCCTCGCGTTCGAGGAGCCGCCGCGCCACCTCGAAGCCGCTGAGTCCCGGCATCTGGATATCGAGAAACACCAGATCCGGATCGACCCGGTCCGCCGCCGACAGCGCCTCGATGCCGTTGCCCGCTTGTGCCACGACTTCCACTTCGGACAGCTGCCCGAGCTGGTAGCACAGCTCGTCGCGCGCCAGCTGCTCGTCGTCCACGACCATCACGCGAAGGGGGTGGCTCATCTCAACGCCCAATTCCCAAAAAATGCCAACTCCCAAACGTTGGGAGTTGGGAGTTGGAAGTGGGAAGTTGGCATTGTCATGCGGTGATCTGTTCGGCGGCCAGCAGCTCGGGGATCTCGATGCGGGTCAGCGTGCCTTCGCCCGGTTTGCTCTTGATCATGAGCTGGTAGGTGGCCCCGTAGATGACGCGCAGCCGTTCCCGCACATTGGCGAGCCCGATGCCGCTCGCCATTGGCTCGTCCAGCCGGTCGAGCAAAAAGCCCATGCCGTCGTCCTCGACCTCGATAACGGCACGGCCATTCTCGCGCCAGCTGCGGATGAAGATCGAGCCCGGACCGACCTTGCGGGCGAGCCCGTGCTTGATCGAGTTCTCGACGAGCGGCTGCAGGATCATGCTGGGCACGATGAGGTCGTGTGTATCGGGGCTGATCTGTTTGCGCACCTGCAGCTTCGGCCCGAACCGCGCGACCTCGATGTCGAGATACTCGTCGATCGCCTCCAGCTCCTCTCGAAGCGTCACGAAATGCTGGTGGCTCTTGATGAGCCGCCGCAGCAGTCCTGACAGCTTGATGATGAGCGTGCGCGCCGTGTCGGGCTGGGATCGAATGAGCGAGGAGATCGACGCCAGCGTGTTGAACAGGAAGTGCGGATTGATCTGGCTCTTGAGCGCCTCGATCTTGGCGGCGAGCAGGAGCTTCTCCTGTTCCTGAAGACGATGCTCGATGCGTGCGCTGTTCCAGATCTTGATCGGCGTCGCCACCGCGAGCACCGTGGCGAGGACGACGAGCGACGTCATCCAGGGCGTCAGCGAATCCAGGAAGAACAGGCGCTGCAGACCGAAGCGCAGGCCGAGTGCCTGGCGCAACAGTTCCAGCGCGATCGGCGCCGCGAGCAGCACCAGCTGCCAGTTCGGCTCGAGCCGGCGCAGCGTCTGCCAGAGATGCTTGCGCAGGTCGATGAAGACGAACGGCGTGAACTGCCAGATCGCTTCCTTCGGGCACACCTCGCGCAGGCCGCCGCCGGCAAATCCGCAGCCCACCGCGAACGGAAGCGCGATGACCTCACCCGCGATGAGGGCGGGCCCTGCGACAAGGAGTCCAACAGTGGCGCCGGCATAGGGGCCGGCGATCAGCCCCGCGAGGAACGCGCCTTCGAGCGTGAGATCGGCCGCGTTGTAGTTGAGGAGGAGACGCGCCGTGACGCCCGCCATCAACGGCAGGCCGATCGCGAGCGCAAACACGAGCCGATCGCTCCAGCCGCGCCGCTCGAAGATGAGGATGTGCCGGAACTGCCTGAACCGCGCGAGCATCGTGGCGAGCACCGCCATCACGGCGAGCTTCACGATGAGGGTGGTCAGCAGGAACTGATCGGCGGAGAGGAATTTAGGCTCTTCGAGCACGGCCGCATTGTACAGACTCCCAACGCCCAATGCCCAACTCCCGATCGCGGTTTAGCGCCGGAGTTTGGGAGTTGGGAGTTGGGATTTGGGATTTCGCGCATTATCATGGCTCTATGATTCGACCGTTCCTCGTGGGGCTGGGCACGACCTTCCGGCACATGTTCAGGAAGAAGGTCGCGGTGAATTACCCGGAACAGAAGATCCCGATGTTCCCGAAATACCGCGGCAAGCAGGTGCTCATGCGCGACGAGAACGGGCTCGAGAAGTGCGTCGCGTGCGGCCTGTGCTCGGTCGCGTGCCCGGCGGACGCCATCTACCTCGAGGCGGAAGAGAACGACGGCACCGTGATGGCGGGCCCGCGGTACGCGAAGGTCTACCAGATCCACAAGACGCGCTGCATTTTCTGCGGGTACTGCGAGGAGGCGTGTCCCGTCTCCGCGATCTTCATGGGCAAGGACTACGAGCTCGCCGTCTACAGCAAGGACGACTTCATCTGGGACAAGAGCGATCTGCTCGTGCCGGCCCCCGCGAACGCGAAGCCTCCGGCGCTCGCCTGATGCAGATCGGCGCGGTCGCCGATATCCACGGAAACGTCGACGCACTCGAGCACGCGATGAGCCGGCATCCAGACGTGCCGCTCTGGATCTGCGCCGGCGATCTGGCCAGCAGCACCGGCAGGTATCCCGACGTTCGCGCGCCGCTCTACTGGATCAAGGGCAACAACGAGGATTTCGATCGCATCGCGGCCTGGACTGCGGGTGAATCCTCAGGCAACCTGCGCTTCATCCCGAACGGAACGGCGGCGACTGTTGGGCCGCTGACGGTGGCCGGCCTGGGCGGCACCTATGCGCCGACCTGGTACAACACGCCGGCGGCGCAGCTGCCGCACAAGCCGAAGGACGACAAGCGGCGTCATTTCGTCCGCGAGGAAGTCGACGCGTGCAAGGCGCTGCGCGGCGTGGACATTCTGATGACCCACGAGGCGCCGCGCCCCTTCATCGTCGTGCCCGAGGCCGTGCCCGGCAAGCCGGGGCGCCGGCTCGATGCCGGGAAGCCGCCGATCAACGACGTGCTCGCGACGCTCAAGCCGCGGCTGCACCTGTGCGGCCACCATCACCGGTTCGTGGAATCCGACCGCGAAGGCGTGCGGTCGGTCTGCCTCGACCGGATCAACCGCTCGTACCTGCTGATCGATGCCGATACGCTCGAATACCGCAAGATTGATCAGTGAGATAATGAAAGACCAACCATCGTGTTTGTTGTTTTGAATGAAGCCATTTCTTGAAGCCATCGACGAGCGTGTGCTCGTCTGCGACGGCGCGATGGGGACGATGCTCTATGCGAAGGGCGTCTTCATCAACCGGTGCTTCGACGCGCTGAACCTCGCCGAGCCGAGCCGCGTCGCGGACGTGCACCAGGAATACGTCCGCGCCGGCGCCGACGTCGTCGAGACCAATACGTTCGGCGCCAATCGCATCAAGCTGCGGGGCTTTGGCCTGGCCGACCGGCTGCACGACATCAATGTCGAGGGCGCCCGCCTGGCGAAGGCGGCCGCCGGCGGCCAGGCGTATGTGGCCGGCGCGATCGGGCCGCTCGGCATCCGCATCGAGCCGTGGGGCAAGACCGGGCGCGACGAGGCGGAGGCGTATTTCCGCGAACAGGCAGAAGCGCTCGTGGCCGGCGGCGTCGACCTCTTTGTGCTGGAGACGTTTCGCGACCTGACGGAGGTCCGCGCCGCGATTGCGGCGATTCGCAGCGTCTGCGGCCTGCCGGTGGTCGCGCAGATGACGATTGAAGAGGACGGCAACAGCCTCGACGGCACCCCGCCCGAGCAGTTTGCGCCCGCGCTCGAGCCCTACGCGGACGTCGTGGGCGTGAACTGCAGCATCGGGCCCGCGCCCATGCTCGAGACGATCGAGCGGATGTCGGCGATTACCCGCGCGCGGCTGTCGGCGCAGCCGAATGCCGGCCGTCCGCGCGATATCGAGGGGCGCAACATCTACCTGTCATCGCCCGAATACATCGCGTCGTACGCGCGCCGCTTCATGAGCCACGGCGTCCGCCTCGTAGGCGGCTGCTGCGGCACGACGCCGGAGCACATCCGGCAGATCAAGATCGCCGTCAAGGCGTTTGCGCCCGATGTCGCGCGCGCCGTGGCCCGCGAGCGCGCGGCCGCCGGATCAGCGCCGCCGCCGGTGGTGACGGTAGCCGACCAGTCGGTGCCTGCGGTGCCGCGCGCAGAGCGGTCGCAGCTCGCGCGCACGCTGGTCGAAGGCCGGTTTGCGACGATCGTCGAGTTGAATCCACCCAAAGGATGCGTCGGCGACACGATGATCGAGCGGGCGCGCCTGCTCAAGGCGCACAACGTCGACGTGGTCCACATTCCCGACGGCCCGCGCGGCGCCCGCATGAGCGCGCTGTCGCTGGCCGTGCTCATCCAGCAGAACGCCTGGATCGAGGCCGTCCTGCAGTACTCGTGTCGCGACCGGAACCTGCTCGGCATGCAGTCCGACCTGCTCGGCGCGCATGCGATGGGCGTGCGGAACGTGATGATCGTCACGGGCGACGTGCGCACGGTCGGCGATTATCCCGACGCGACCGCCGTCTTCGACGTCGACTCGATTGGCCTCACGAACGTCGTCGCGCGGCTGAACCGGGGCCTGGACATCGGCGGCCAGGCGATCGGCAGCCCGACGGCGTTTCACATCGGCGTGCAGGTCAATCCGGGCGCGGAAGATCTCGACGCCGAGATTCGCCGCTTCGAGTACAAGGTCGAGGCGGGCGCCGAGTTCGCCATCACGAAACCGGTGTTCGACGTGGCCACGTTCGAGACCTTCTCCAAGCGGATTGCGTCCGCCCGGCTGCCCATCATCCTGGGCCTCTGGCCGTTCGAGAGCGTCCTGAACGCCGAGTTCATGGCCAACGAAGTGCCGGGTGTCCGCGTGCCGGAGGCGGTGCTCGAGCGCATGCGGCGTGTGTCGGGACCCGACGCGGCGCTCGCTGAGGGTGTCGCCATCGCGCGCGAGGTCGGCTGTGCGCTGAAAGGCGCCGTCCAGGGGGTCCACGTGGCCGCCCCGTCCGGCCGGATCGAGTCAGCGGTCGAGGTTCTGAACGGCTTCAAATAACAAAAAAGGTAGGCAGCCCTTGTGATTTGGGCAGCCTGCCTCGAGAATTGTTGTATAGTCGCCGGGTCGGTCCCCGGTACCTGGACCGCATTTAGCCAGAAATACAGCGGCACCAACAAGTTACGGCAGGGGAGGCCTGCGGATGGCGTTGTTCGATCGTGAAAACGACAAGTTCCGGCCAGACCTGAGCAGCCACGCTTTGTCGGTGATCGCCGTCGAGAACGATTTCGTCGAAGGCGTGTACGACAAGCTCGCCAAGGTCTACGACGTTCTGTTCGGACCGATCCTCCACCCCGGGCGTTTACTCGCACTCGAGCGCATGGGCATCGCGCATGGCGACCGCGTGCTCGAAGTGGGCGTCGGCACGGGCATCAATGCGGCGCTGTATCCGCGCGACTGCCACGTCACCGGGATCGACTTCTCCGCGTCGATGCTCGAGAAGGCGCGCGAGCGCGTGAGCCGCAAGGAGCTGCCGCACGTGCGTCTGATGGAAATGGACGCCGCCGCGCTGAAGTTCGCGGACGAGTCGTTCGACATCGTCTACGCGCCGTACCTGGTGAATTGCGTCTCGGATCCGGTGAAGGTCGTGAGCGAGATGCGCCGCGTCTGCAGGCCCGGCGGGAAGATCGTCATTCTGAATCATTTCCGCAGCGCGAGCCCCCTGTGGTCGCGACTCGACCGCGCGCTCTCTCCACTCACGGTGCACATCGGCTTCAAGTCGGATCTCGATCTGCCCGGCTTCCTCGCGCAGACGGGGCTCAAGCCGACGTCGATCGAAAAGGTGAGCCTGCCGCTGTGGTCGCTCGTGATCTGTAACAGGGATTAGCGGTCCGCCCGAAGGCGGACACTACGTACGATGGGTTACGTAGTGTCGTACGGTTGGGTACGTAGTGTCCGGCTTTAGCCGGACCTGGGACGCGGCGGGCACGCCCGTTGCGTTTGCAAACGCGATGGCACTCTCCCTTCGCGAGCACGACCGTTTCGGAGCCAACGCGCTGTCGGCCGCGACGGTCGGCAACGCCCTCATCGACCGCGTCTACGCCAAGCTCACCCCCGTCTACGACATCATCTTCGGTCCGATCCTGCAGCCCGGCCGGATCGCGGCGATCGCGCGCATGGCTCTGCGCCCCGGCGATCGTGTGCTCGAGGTCGGCGCCGGCACCGGCATCAACGCGCCGCTGTACCCGCGCGACTGCGAGGTCACCGCGATCGACCTGTCGGCGCCGATGCTCGAGAAGGCGCGCGAACGGATTGCCCGCCAGGGCCTGCGGAATGTCCGGCTGCTCGAAAC
>Ga0209640_10004337_pt1 | contig 12455 bp, 9 predicted proteins | sample RifCSP10_1_FD_184018 | JGI IMG/M metagenome (GOLD analysis project Ga0209640, IMG submission 184018) | Soil microbial communities from Rifle, Colorado - Rifle CSP2_sed 10_1 (SPAdes) (version 2) | ecosystem: Environmental > Terrestrial > Deep subsurface > Rock core/Sediment | place: Rifle... | reverse complement strand
GGGCCTCGAGCGCCGCGAGCCGCGCCTCGACGCGCTCGAGGCGGGAGATCAGCTCGCGCTCCGAGTCCTGGCTCATCGCTTCGCCCTCCCTGCGGTGCGGCTCGGTCGTGGCGGGCATTCTAGGCCGCGGACCCGAGCCTCTCCCCAGCGCGTGGGGGCCGGGATCGGAGGCCACCCACAGGGGTGGTGAATTCCTCCGAGCGGGCGTTATCCTGTCGCCAAGGGAACGGATTTTCGCATCGGAGGTCGGGGACTATGAGGAGAGCTCGAGTCGTCGGGCGGACGTTCTCCGGCGCGGCGTGGGTCGCCGGCGCCCTGCTCGGATGGGCGCTCTGCGCCGGAGCGTCCGCCGCCATCGCCCAGGTCACGCTGCCGGCGCCGGAGCCGCCGGCGATGGAGTCGGTCGCAACGACCTGCGCCGACTGCCACGAAGACAGGGTCGAGGCCTTCCGTAGCAGCCCTCACGGCAGGGTCTACCAGCACTCCGGAGACTACGCCACGGCTTCCTGTACCAGCTGTCACGGCGACGCCGCGGCGCACGTGGAGGCGGGCGACGGCTCGAACATCGTCGTCCCCAGCCGCCTGTCGGCGGCGGAGATCGAGAGCACCTGCATGCGCTGCCACTCGGACAACGCCGCGCAGACGCACTGGCAGGGCAGCATGCACCAGCGCCGGGGCGTCACCTGCCTCGACTGCCACTCGATCCACGCCGAGCGCGAGCAGCGCTCCGAGGTCGAATCGGCGATGCGCACCGAGCTCTGCTACGAGTGCCACCAGGACGTGCGCTCGGAGATGCGCAAGGTCTCGCACCACCCGGTGCGCGAGGGCAAGATGGACTGCCTGTCGTGCCACGACCCCCACGGCTCGATCACCACCAAGAACTTGCGCGCCGGCTCGGTCAACGAGCTCTGCTACGACTGCCACACCGAGAAGCGCGGGCCGTTCCTCTGGGAGCACGCGCCGGTGCGCGAGAACTGCATGCACTGCCACACGCCGCACGGCTCGAACCACTTGAAGCTCCAGGCGACCTCGGTGCCGTTCCTCTGCCAGCAGTGCCACGCCAACACCCGGCATCCCGGCAGCCTCTACGACGCGACGCGGTTGCCGACGCTCGACGATCCGACCACCGGCAGCAATCGCATCTTCAACCGCGCGTGCGTCGACTGTCACGCCGCGATCCACGGCAGCAACCATCCGTCGGCGCCGTATCTCGCCCACTGAGCTGAGGAGGACGACATGATCCGCATGCGCACGACCCGCATCGTCCTCGGAGCGCTGGCCTTGGCCGCCTGGATGGTGCCCGGCGGGCTGCTCGCCGAGGAGCCGGAGTTCGAGATCAGCCTCGATCCCCTCGTCCTCGAAGGGCTGTGGCTCGATCAGGACACCACCTCGTCGAAGTTTCAGGAGTACCGTGACCTCTCCGACGGCTTCCGAGTGCGACTCGGCCTCCAGGGCCTGAGCGACGACTTCGGTCGGCTGCTGGAGGTGCGCATCATCAACGGCGGGAAGGACGACGCCTTCTACGGGCTCGAGTACGACGTCGCTGGCCGATGGAGCCTCGAGCTTTCCTACGACAACATCCCGCACCGCTTCGGCAACGACGGCAAGGTGCTTTTTACGCGCAACGCTTCACAGAACGCCTGGGAGATCCAGGATCCGATCCAGGCGGCGCTTCAGGCAGCCAACGAGGCGCAGGTGGCGGCCAGGCAGAACATCAACTTCGCCTTCCTGAACAGCCTCATCCAGCCCTACCTCGCGGTGGCCGACACCATCGACGTCGGCTTGCAGCGGCGCCGCACCCGCGCCAACCTCGAGCTCGGGAAGGGCGGCGCGGCATCCTGGAACCTCGAGTACCGCCACGAGGCGCGCACCGGTACGCGCAACCTCGGCACCAGCTTCGGCTTCAACAACGTCACCGAGCTGCCCGAGCCGATCCGCTACGACACCACCGACGCGATCCTCTCCGGCACCTGGAAGTGGTCGCAGGGTATCGCCACGGCGGGCTACCGCCACTCGAGGTTCGAGAACGACGTGTCGACGCTCTTCTTCGACAACCCGTGGCGGATCACCGACTCGACCGACCCGAGCGCCTACTCGTCGCCCGGCTTCACGGTCAACCCACTCACCGGCACGACGAGCGGTTCGATCGGCGGCGCGCGCGTCGGCTTCTTCGACCTGGCGCCGGACAACGACATGGCGAGCTTCTTCGCCAACGGGCGCTTCGATCTCACCGGCCGGAGCTGGCTGCAGTTCTCGGCCGCCTGGACACAGTTCGACCAGGATGACCCGCTGCTGCCGATGACGCTGAACACCGCGATCGTGGCGCCGGCGCAGCCCTTCGGCTCGGCGAACCGCGAGGCCGACATGAAGCGGCTGGCGGTCAACTACGGCGCGCGCTACGACGGCGGCTGGCAGCTCGGCGTACGCTACGGCTACCAGGACTACAGCGACGACTCACCGCGCTATGCGTGGGACGGCTACGTGCGCTTCCACGCCGTGCTCGAGGAGATCGCGCGCATCACCGTGCCGGTGAGCTGGTCGCGCGAGACGATCACCGCCAGCCTCGACAAGGATCTCGACGAGTGGGGCAACCTCGGGCTCGAGATCAAGCGCGACACCTACGAGCGCGAGTTCCGCGAGACCGAGGAGACCACCGAAGACCTCGTCGCCCTGAAGTGGGACGCGCGGCTGGGCGAGGCGATGGTGCGCGCCAAGTACGAGATGGGCGACCGTGACTTCGACGGCGCCTACGAGACCGAGGCTCAGGAGGCGAGCTTCGTGCATCCGGAGGGGATCAACAACCTGCCGGGCCTGCGCAAGTTCGACCAGGCGGCGCGCAAGAGCGACCGCTGGAACGTCTCGGTCGGCCTGCCGGTGGCCGAGGTCTGGGCGCTCACCGCGCGCCTCGGCGGGTCGAAGTTCGACTACGACGAGAGCGAGTTCGGCCTCACCGGCGACGAGACCGTGCGCTACGGCGTCGACCTCAACCGCGAGCTCGGCGAGGGCGGGTCGTTCTTCGTCTGGGTCGAGCGCGCCGACCGCGACGTCTCCCAGGCGTCCCGCCAGTCGGGCGCGACGCCGTCGGTGAACCCCCTCGACAACTGGTTCGTCGACTTCGCCGAGGTCAACGACACCTTCGGCATCGGCTGGGCGAAGGAGACCAAGCAGTGGCAGGCGCAGTTGAACGGCGAGTGGGTGGAGTCGGACGGCGAGGCCGAGATCTCCAGCCCACCGGGCGGCACGCCGAACCTCGGCTTCGGCTTCGGCAACTACGAGGACTACGAGCGGCTGGCGCTCTCGGGCAAGCTCGACCGCGAAATCACCTCGAAGATCGCCGTCGGCCTGAGCGTGCTCTACGAGGACTACACGATCGACAGCTTCATCCGGCAGGATCTCGCCAACTACCTGCCGGGGGCGCTGCTGATCTTCGCCGACGACGGCGAGTACGCGGCCTGGAGCGCGGCGCTGCGGCTGAAGCTGCGCTTCTGAGCTCCGGCGCCGCGGGCGCCGGCCGCGGGTGACGAGGGCCCCGGACCGCGCGGTTCGGGGCTTTCGCGCTTTCGCGGGGTCTCACTCGGGTCTCGCCCCGGATCCCTCCGCGTACCAGTCGCGGGCGTTGCGGATCTTGAGCTGACGCTCCTTGCCCTCGATGCCGATGCCGAGCGCCAGGCTGCGGCCCGACAGCAGGAGCTTGCCGGAGCGCAGGTCGCGCTCGAGGCGCAATCGCGCGCGCAGCTCACCGCGCGGCAGGGGCACGAGGACATCGTCGAGCCGCACCGTTCCGGGGGCGACGGACGCCCGGCCGAAGACGTTGATCGACTCCAGGGTGAGCAGCCGCTCCGCCCACTTCGGGATGTCGCGCCGGGCATCGTAGAGCGCGACGATGGGAGAGGTGTCGGCGAGATGGGCGCGGAACTCCGCCTCCGCGGTGAGCGGCAGCGAGAGATCGAGGCGGCCCGCGGGCAGCTCGATGGCACCCCACCAGCCGGGAGTGGTGCCCGACTCCGAGCCCAGTCGGAAGCTGTCGACGCGGATGCGCGAGCCGGCGATCGAGAACGTGCGCCGCTCGAGCTCCGGCGCGGAGAGCACGAGGTCGACCTTCACCGTGCCGGAGAGGCGGTCGTCGCCGTAGGCCAGCGCGAGGTCGTCGGCGCGGATCGCGAGCTCGCCGGAGCCGCTGCGCTCGCGCGTCGCGACCTCGATGCGCCCGGTGAGCGTGCCGCTGCCGCGTTCGATGCGCAGGCGGGTGGCCGGCGGCAGGTAGTCGTTGACGAAGCCGAGGTCGTCGGCGGTCGAGGTGCCGAGATCGAGCGTCACCGTGGCGTCGGTCAACGAGCGGTCGAGCCGCGGCTGCTCACGCCGCACGGCGAGACGCAGGCCCTCGCCGTGGGCGATCGGCTCGGCGCCGGCGCGGCCCATCTCCCAGCTCGCGAGCGTGAGCTCGGCGGCGAGGCTCGGCGTGCCGAGCTGCGCTTCGACCTCGGCCACCATCTCGGCGTTGCCGCGGGCCTCGAAGCCGAAGATGCGCACGCGCTCGCCGGGGCTCGTGACGTGGATGCGGGTTCCGGGCTCGAGGCTGCCGCGATCGATCTCGACCCGCGCGTCGACCGTCGCGTCGTCGCCTTCGAGCTCGAGCCAGCTCGCGCGGCCGAAGAGGTAGCTCGCGAGCTCGCTCGGCGCGAGCTCGCCACGCAGCTCGACGGTGCCCGAGAACCTGGGGAGCAGCACCTCGGGGCCCGCGCCGCGGTAGGGCCAGGCGGCGAGATCGAACTCGGCGCGGCCGGACTCGACCCGGGCGAGCAGCTTCTCTCCGGCGGCGACGCGGGTGTTCTCGAGGCGGAAGATGGCGGATTCGATCTCCGCCGTCTTGCGGTCGCGGAGCACCAGGCTGCCCGAAGCTGCGATCTCGCCGGTGAGGAGGCGGCCGTCCAGGTCGAGGTGTCGCACTCCGTCGAGCGCGAGGTCGAGAAAGTAGAAGTTCCAGGGATGGCGGCCGGGCTTGCGCTGCGGCGGGCCCACCGGTGAGTCGCCGCTCGGGGCGGCGGACGCCGGGTGCGGCGGCGGCTCCGCCTCTGCGCCAGGGCTCGTGGTCGTGTCGGCCTCGCCCTCCCGGCGGTGGACTTCGAAGTCGACGCCGTTGCCGCGCAGGCCGACGAGGCGGACCTGGCGGGCGAGGAGCGCCGGGATCTGCAGGCTGCCCGTCACCCGGCCGGCGCGCAGCTGCCAGTCGAAGCGCCGGGTATGGCCCACGACCCTCACGCCAGCGGCCTCGAACCAGCCCGGCCAGGGCGAGCGCAACGACTCCCAGCTCACGCTCACCTTGTCGGGGCGTCGGTTGATCCAGCGCTCGAGGCGGCCGTCGCTCGAGACGCGAGCGAACGCCCAGCGCCAGAGCGGGATCGCGGCCAGTGCCGAGAGGAGCAGCGCCGTCGCGGCTCCGATCCAGAAACGGCGCGAGCTCAGGAAGCGCGGGATTTTCATGTGGCGCCGTGAACCCTCTCTAGAGACCCAGGAGCCGCGGTCCGCCGGCGCGCACGAAGAGCTCGCGGGCGTGGCGCTCGCCCGCGACCGCCGCGGCGTAGACGCCGGCGAAGCGCGGATCGCTGCGCATCGGCTCGAGCCAGGGATCGACCTCCAGGATCCGCGGCACCGTGAAGTGGCCGTCCACGACGCGCTGGAGGAGCGTGAAGGCGAAGTCCACCGCGCCCGCCTTGCTCACGTTGCGCGCCAGCAGATAGATCCCCTCGGCGTCGTCGAAGCCTTTGGCGAGCACGTGCTCGGCCGATGCCACCGCGCGCTCACGATCGTCCTGCGCCGCCGCCTGGGTCGAGTCCCCGATCCAGACCTCGACGCCCGCCTTCGCCTCCCGGCTCCAGGCTCGGAAGCCCTCGATCGCCTCCTCGGCGCGGCCGAGCATCGGCAAGGCGTAGAGACGCATGAAGCCGATCGTCTCGACGTCGTGGTCGACCGCCTGCTGCCATTCGCCCATCATCAGATAGGTGAAATGCACGCTCGTGAACACCTGCGGGTCGAGCCGCTGCGCGCGCTCGAACGCCGCCAGCGAAGCGTCGAGCAAGCCGGCGTAACGGCAGGCGGCGATCAGGCCGACGAAGAGGTCGGGATCGCTGCCGTGGCTCTCGATGCGGCCCAGGAGCCGGAGCATCGCCGGCAGAGGGCTTTTCAGGTCTTCGATCTCGAAATTGGTGTACAGGTTGTGCACCAGGGGGTGATCGGGCGCCAGCGCCAGCGCGGTTTCGAATGCCCGCCGGGCGGCGAGGCGGCCCGCTTCCACGTCGGCGTGGCCGTACTTCGCGAGCAGCCGCTGGATGCGCCCGAGGCGCGCCCACGCCGGCGCGAAGTTGGGGTCGACCTCGAGACAACGCTCGAGGAGCGATCGTGCTTCGAGCAGCGAGGTCGCCGAAGCCGTCGACACCGCCCGGTTCGAGCCCCGCAGGTACCACTCGTAGGCGGCCGGCGAGGTCGGGGCCTCGCGAGCGAGCTGGCCGCGATCCTCGGCGTCGAGCGGCACGCGCAGCGTCTCCACCACCTGGCGCGCCAGCTCGTCCTGGAGCTCGAAGAGGTCGTCGAGCCGCGCCTCGGCGCGCGCGGTCGAGAGCACGGTCCCGCTCGCGGCCTCGATCAGCTCGGTGGTCAGTCGCACGCGCTCCCCGGCGCGCAGCAACGTGCCGATGAGCACCGCGTCGGCTCCCGCCGCCGTGGCGATGGTGCGCGGATCGCCGCCCGACTCGACCACGACACGGCTCGAGCGCACGACCAGGTTGCCGACGCCGCGCAATGAGGCCGAGACGGCGTCGGCCAGCGCCTCGCCGAGGAATCCGATCTCCGGATCGGGCCGCAGGAGGCGGAACGGCGCCACGACGAGGCGCGTCACGGCGCGGATCTCGACCTCGAGCACCGTGGTCTGGGCGCGCGGGGCGGCGATCGCGCGCAGCGCGCTCGCCATGGCCGCGGCGGAGTCGAACCGGTCCTCGGGCCGCAGCGCCAGAGCGCGCGCCACGACGCGGTCGAGGGCGACCGCCACCGGGCTGCCGGCGAGCGCGCGCGGCGGCTTGCCGCGCGCGATCGCCTCGAAGACCGCCACCGGATCGTCTCCCGGGAAGGCGGGCGATCCGCTGAGCATCTCGTAGAGGATGGCGCCGCAGGCGAACAGATCGGTCGCCGGAGAGACGCGCGCGCCGCTCCACTGCTCGGGCGACATGTAGCGCGGCGTGCCGACCGCGACCCCGGTGCGCGTCAATCGCAGCTCGTTCGGTTCGGGGCTGTCCACGGGCAGCACCAGCCCGAAATCGAGGAGTTTCGGGCCGTGAGGCGTGCAGAAGATGTTCGACGGTTTGAGATCGCGATGGATGAATCCGCGACCGTGGAGCGCCTCGAGCGCGGCGAGCACGCCCAGGATCTCCACGACCGCCTCGCCCGGGAGGTACGGCCCGCGCAGCAGGCGCGCGTCGAGTGGCTCGCCTTGGAGGAGCTCGAGGGCGAGAAAGAGCTCGCCCCTCTCCTCGAGGACATCGAAGATCTGGCAGACGTTGGGATGCGACAGCGTGGCCGCGGCACGCGCTTCACGCCACAGGCGCTCGCGCTGGTCCCGGGTGAGCTCTCCGCTCACGTGCTTGAGCGCCACGTCGCGACCGAGGCGGTCGTCGCGCGCGCGCCAGACCTCTCCCATGCCGCCTTCGCCGAGGGGCGAGAGCGCGACGTAGGGGCCGACCTTGAATCCTGCTTCGAGCCGGGGCATGCGCGCGGCGATTCTACGTCCCGCGCCGGATGGATGCCGCCGCCGGGGCCGGATCGAGAGACGGCTGCTAGGATCGACGCGCCATGGACCCGCGCTTCGCGCCCGCGAGCCGACCGGTCGGCGAGATCCTGGACGACGCCCGCGCCGGACGCCGCATCGCCGCCGGCGACGCCCACCGCCTGCTCCTCGACGGCGACCTGCTCGAGCTCGGCCTCGCCGCGCACGAGGTGCGCAACCGGCACAACGACCCCGCGATCGCCACCTACAACGTCGACCGCAACATCAACTACACCAACGTCTGCGTCTACAAGTGCCGCTTCTGCGCTTTCTATCGGCAGCCCGGTGACGAGGAGGGTTACCTGCTGCCGTTCGAGGAGATCGGACGCAAGATCGAGGAGACCCTGGCGCTCAACGGCACCGGCATCCTGCTCCAGGGCGGCGTGCATCCCGACCTGCCGCTGCAGTACTACGTCGATCTGGTGACCTTCATCCGCGAGAACTATCCGGCGGTCCACCGCCACTGCTTCTCGCCGCCCGAGATCAAGTTCATCGCCAGGAAGGAGCGCCTGAGCTTCGCCGAGGTCCTGGCGCGGCTCCAGGAGGCCGGGTTGATGTCGATCCCGGGTGGCGGCGCCGAGATCCTCTCCGAGCGCATCCGCAAGGAGGTCCTCGCCTACCCGAAGGCCTCGCCCGAGGAGTGGCTCGACGTCATGCGCCAGGCGCACCGGCTCGGCATGCGCACCACGGCGACCATGATGTACGGCATGGGCGAGGAGCTCTGGGAGCGCGTCGAGCACCTCGAGCGCGTGCGCGACCTCCAGGACGAGACCGGCGGCTTCACCGCCTTCATCTCGTGGACCTTCCAGCACGAGCACACCGACCTGCCCGACGTGCCCGAGACCTTCGCCCACGAGTACCTGAAGACGCTCGCGGTGACGCGCCTGTTCTTCGACAACGTGCGTCACCTGCAGACGAGCTGGGTGACCCAGGGCAAGAAGATCGGCCAGCTCGGCCTCGCTTTCGGCGCCGACGACATGGGCTCGATCATGATCGAGGAGAACGTGGTCTCGGCGGCGGGCGCCCACTTCAAGATGTCGCAGGACGAGATGGAGCACCTGATCCGAGCCGCGGGCTTCGAGCCGCGCCAGCGCACCAATCTCTACGAGCGCTTCGTCACGCGCGCCGACACCGCCGAGCTCGCGGCGCGCTATCGCCACGCCCTGACGGCGGAGAACCGCGCCCTCGCCGGCTCGCCGCTGCCCGTCGTCGCCTGACCCGGGAGGGAAGATGGGATTCGACGTCTGCGTCTGCTACGGCTCGCGGGACGCCGAGCTCGGCGCCGAAGTGACGGCGGCGCTCGAGGCGGCGGGCCTGCACACCACGCCGCCGGGCCAGGGCCACATCCCCGACCCGGCACGGCTCGGGGTGCCGGTGAGCGACTTCGGCGGGGCGCGCCTCGCCGTGGTGCTGGTCACCCGGCACTGGACCGCCGCCGGTGGTCTCTCCTCGGTGCTCGGGCTGGCCGACGAGACCGGCACGCGCATCCTGCTCGTCTGGTGGGACGAGGACGCGCCGTCCGACTTCGCCGGCTCGCGGCGGCCCGACGAGGCGATCTTCTACGCCTGCTTCCTGCCTCGGCCCGAGCGCATCCCGGCCCTGGTCGAGCGCGTGCGGACCGACCTCGCCGCCTCTTGACAATCGGCGCCGACAGGCGCACCCTAGGGGAGCATCGGGAGCGAGCCCGTCCATGGGCTCCGGCAACCTGGAAGCGGACATCCAAGGTGCCCTGCCCGCTGACGAGCGGCGATGCGGTCGCGAGACAGGTACCGCGACAACCAATTGTCCGGCTGAGCCCGCCCTCCCAGTAGAATCGGAAGGCGGGCTCTTCGTCTATCGGCGCGCCGCGCGAGGTAGTCTGAGCGGGTCGCCGTGAGTCCCGCCAACACCTTCCCGACCGAGAAGATCCAGGCGATCCACGCCGTCACCGACGCGCGCGAGGTCCGCGTCGCCTTCCAGCCCATCGTCGACCTGCGGCGCAAGGAGCTCTTCGCCTACGAGGTGTTGACCCGCACCCGGTGCGACGGCATCGACGGGCCGGAAGAGCTCTTCGCCGCCGCCGCGCAGGCCGGACGGGTGGGCGAGCTCGGACGCCTCCACCGCGAGGAGGCGACGCGCATCTGCCAGGACCTGCCGCTCTTCCTCAACATCGATCCCCACGAGCTCGACCAGGGCTGGCTGGTGCGCCCCGACGACCCGATCTTCCGCCGCCGCGCGCCGGTGACGCTGGAGATCACCGAGTCGGTGCCGCTGCGCTTCTTCAGCCAGTGCCAGAGCGTGCTCGCCGAGATTCGGCGCAAGGGGATCCTGCTCGCCATCGACGACTTCGGCGCCGGGTTCTCCAACCTGCGCTACGTGCTCGACCTCGAGCCCGAGGTGATCAAGCTCGATCGCGCGCTGATCGTCGGGTTGCATCCGGGAACCCGGCAGTACCGGTTGATCGAGGCCATCGTCGAGCTCTGTCACCGCATGCAGGCGAAGGTGATCGCGGAGGGCATCGAGACCGAAGGCGAGCTCGGCGCGCTGGTCGGTCTCGGCGTCGACTTCGGCCAGGGCTATCTGCTCGGGCGCCCGGCGAATCCTCCGCCCGACGTGCTCTGGCCCCACCGACTCTTCTGAGCGCGGCATGCCGTCACCCCATCCGACCGCTGCGGCGCGGCGACGGCCGGACGGTGTCAGGCGGCGGTGGCTCCGGGGACGTACCAGATCGGGCACGGCGCGCGATGCAGCACGTCGCGCGAGACGTCGCGGGTGAGCCAGCGCCGGAGGGGGGAGCGGGTGTGCTCGCCCATGACGATGTACGCCGCGTGCAGGCGCTCGGCGGCGCGCGCGATCGCCGTCGCCGGATCGCCGGGCTCGACGTGGTGGTGCACGCGGTACTCGAGGTCCTCCGGCACCAGCGCGCGCAGCTTGCGCTCGCTCTCGGCGGCGAGCGCGGCGGCGGCCGCGCCCGCATGGCGGGCGGCCGGCGCCACGTGGAGGAGGTGGAGCTCGGCGGGCAGGACGCGCGCGAGCTCGAAGGCGAAACGCACCGCGGCCAGCGACTCGGCGGAGAGGTCGGTCGGCACGAGCACCACCTGGACCGCGCGCTCGCCGGCGTCGAAGTGGGGCGCCGCGCCCTCGACCGCGAGCTCGTGGAGCACCAGCACGGCGCAGCTCGCGCGCTCGAGGATCTGCGCGGCGATCGAGGTGTGCTCCTCGGTGGAGGCGCCGTGGGTGGTGAGCACCACGAGATCGGCGGCCGTCGCCTGCTGCACCGCCAGCACCGCCTGCGACGGCAGGCCGCGGGTGGTCCGCGCCTCGCTCGCGAGCCCGTCCGGCACCGCGGCGAGCAGCTCCCGCAGGCGCCGCTCGACCTCGGCCTCGGAGTGGCCGTTGGGGTGCGACGCCGCCCACATCCAGCCCACGCCGGCGGCGGTGGCGGCCGCGGCGAGGTTGTGGTGCAGCACCAGGCGGGCGCCGAAGAGGCGGCAGAGCTCGGCCGCGAGCTCGATCTGGCGCGGGGTCGAAGGCGAGAAGTCGACGGGGCAGAGCACGGTACGGATGGCGGCCATGGCGGACCTCCTGGAGGCTCGCTCCACAACTACTCCTGGCGCACGGCCGCGGCAACGCGCCGGCGGGCGGTGGCGCCCGCCCTCGGGGTGGGGGCGGCCGGGGGAACGCGGCGCGCTCAGCGCGCGGCGTCGCCGGCCGGCCGGAAGACCACGGCGTAACGGTCGGGATCTCCCATCCAGCGCTTGCGGCGCTCGACCTCGCTCCAGCCGTCGGCGGTCATCTCCGCCACCAGCGCGGCCAGGCGGATGCCGTGGCCGCCGCGCTCGGGGACCTCCGTCAGCCGGCGCCAGCCCGCCTGCGGCACGGTGTCGACGATCACCAGCCGGCCTCCCGGGCGCAGAGCCCGCGCGAGATCGGCGCGCATCGCCGCGGGGTCGACGAAGTGGTGATCGTGGACGGGCGGGACGGACCAGCACTCGAAGCCGCAGCCACGGGTGCGGTGCCGGCGACTGCCACGCGCCTGGGCCTGAAGCATCTGGTCAGTTAACTATGCAGACGACGACCACAGACGAAGTGCAGGCGCGCGAGGCGCGACACATCCTGCAAACCTACCGGCGATCGCCGGTGACCTTTGTGCGCGGTCAGGGCGTGCGCTTGTGGGACGCCGAAGGCCGTGAGTATCTCGATCTGCTCTCGGGCATCGGCGTCGCGTCGCTCGGCCACGCGCACCCCGGCCTGGCACGCGCGATCGCCGATCAAGTCCAGACCCTCATCCACACGTCCAATCTGTTCTTTCACCCGCTGCAGGGTCAAGTGGCCGAGCGGCTGGCCGGGTTATCCGGGCTGCCCCGTGCGTTTTTCTGCAACAGCGGGACCGAGGCGGTCGAAGCGTGTCTGAAGTTTGCGAGGCGATACTGGCACACGCTCGGCGAGACGCGCACCGGGCTTGTGGCGCTCGAGGAGTCGTTTCACGGACGGACCATCGGCGCGCTCTCGGTCACATCGGATGAGCACTACCGCGCGCCGTTCGCGCCGCTGCTTTCCGGGGTGAGCTTCGTACCGGCGAATGATGCCGATGCCCTCGCCCGGGCGGTCACGCGAGACACGGCCGCCGTCATCGTGGAACCGATCCAGGGCGAAGGCGGCA
>Ga0209640_10004334_pt1 | contig 12460 bp, 7 predicted proteins | sample RifCSP10_1_FD_184018 | JGI IMG/M metagenome (GOLD analysis project Ga0209640, IMG submission 184018) | Soil microbial communities from Rifle, Colorado - Rifle CSP2_sed 10_1 (SPAdes) (version 2) | ecosystem: Environmental > Terrestrial > Deep subsurface > Rock core/Sediment | place: Rifle... | reverse complement strand
TATCCGACTCGCCGATGTGGATGCGCATCAGGGTGCGCTCGCCTTCGAATCGTTCGTGTTCCACAGTGCCTCCCTTAGAAAGCATTGCCGAGCCGGATGCCCAGCATCACCGCAAACGGCAGCATGATCAGTGTTGTCAAGGTGCCGATCACCAGCCCGGTGCGGATACTCTTGAGGCTATAATAAAGTACATCGTTGCCGACTTTGTCGGTGCCTAATATGTGATACTTGTCAGCAAACACGATGATAAACGCGGCTAGAAAACACAGCACCCAAAACGTTAGCAACATGGGCCGGAATGGGACCCGGGTTTTACCGGCGGCGATCTCGCCCAGCATTATACCGGATGACTTTTTATAATGCCTTGCCGCCAACCCGGTGATAACGGCGCTGACAACCAGCCAAAACATCATACTATACGCCAGGGAAAATGCCGTGCCCTTAATAAGGTCCAGCCAGAAATCCAATGCGGGGTCAGTTAAGTGCTGGCCGCCGTACTTAAGGCGCGGGAAATCGCGGACCTGGCCCGCGTTAGTTTCGATGGTTTCCTTGGCGTAGAGATGCGACGCGAACGGCGCGGAATACGTTTTTTCCTGCCGTGTCCGCAGTGGCGTGACCAGTTTGTCGAACACGGTCAGCACGTCGCCGGAGTAATGCAATTCGGTCTGCCCTTCTTCCTGTTGCAGCGCTTCCCGGAAATGGATGGAGTCCAGCAGCCCAATCACGACATAGAACATGAGCACCACCAGTGCGGACATCGCCAAGGGCCGCTGCAACACATGCCGCCAGGGCGCGCGCAAATGCTCTTTTTGCCGCGCCTGGATTCCAAACCAGGCAACGGAGAACACCAGCACGTAAATTAAAATATCGGTCCACAAGGGTACGAATTTGATTTGCCAGGTTTGCGCCATGCCCATCGCGCCGGCGACGATCACGAATGCCAGAACCATTAATATAAGGTAGGGTTTTGCGCTGCTCATACGGTAGCGGCCCCCAACCGGATGCGCGGATCCACCATGGTATAGGAGATATCGGTAAGAATCAGGCCGATGATATACAGCACCGATCCCAGGAATACCATGGCGCGCACGATGGCGAAATCCTGCGACTGAATGGCATCGATAGTATAACTGCCCAAACCGGGAATGCCGAAAAACGATTCGAGGATCAGGCTGCCCATGAACAACAAGGGAATCACGGCGACGACGCCGGTCAGAATCGGCACCAGCGCGTTGCGCAACACATGCCGGAACAACACCACGCGCTCGGCCAGCCCTTTGGAGCGGGCGGTCCGCACATAGTCTTTATTGATTTCTTCCAGAAAAATCGTGCGGTACCAGCGGGTGCCGGAACCAATACCGCCGATGACACCGATGATGACCGGCAGGATTAAAAACTTGGTTGCCGTTTCAATATCGGCGCTGTAACCGGAAATGGGCACCAGGTGTAACAGTTTGCTGATGAGGTACTGGCCGCCGATGATGTAAAACAAAGTCGAGACCGACATCAGGATGACACACAAAACCACGCCCAGGTAATCCACGTAAGTGGCCCGGAAAAAAGCCATAATCAATGCAAAGGTAATATTCAGCAGGATGCCGGCAATAAACACCGGAATAGCGATCGCCAGGCTGGGCCACATGCGCTGCTGGATGTCTCGCGTGATGTTGCGGCCGTCGTCGGCGTTGCCAAAGTCAAACGCAAACAGTCTGACCGACTTGGTGTAAAAAATGGTATCAGTAAATGCTCCGCCGCTTTCCGGCTCGCTGTTGTAGAACAACGGCTTGTGATAACCGTGGGATTGCTTCCATTTGTCGATGTTTTCCTGCTGCACGTGTTTCATGCCCAGGTGCATGCGCGCCATATCGTCCGGTTTGTTGACGACAAAAAACAAGGCAAAGGTAATGACATTCACCCCGATGAGTATCGGTATGGCGTACAACACGCGTCTGACGATATAGGCAAACATCAGGCGGCCACCCCCTTGGCGCGATTCTTCCGGCGATAGGAAAACATGGCGGGCAACAGGCCGGCAACCAATACACCACCCACTATATATAGGGGCATCAAATTGGGCTGGTTCCATTCTTCCCTGAGCTTGGCGCGCAACTCGGGATCCAGGCGTTTGTACTTCATGGTATTGTTCGCCATCAGGTTGGGTTTGGAATTAAAGTGCCATTGGTGATAGAGCGCGAAATTCTGCGGGTGCAGACCCCACAACCACGGGCTGTCGCGGCGCGCGATTTCCACCATCTGGTCGATGAGTTTTTGCCGCTCCGGACCGTTCAGCATGTTCTTCATTCTTTCGAACAACGCGTCGAATTCTTTGTTGCTGTAGTTCGCGGCGTTCTCGCCGTTCTTTTCCATTTTGGCGTTGGGCCCGTACAGCAAAAACAAAAAGTTTTCCGGGTCGGGGTAATCGGCGTTCCAGCCCCACTCAAACATCTGCGCCGTGCCTTTTAACATTTTATCCTGGAAGCGGTTGTAATCCGTACTGCGAATCTCCAATTGAATATTGAGTTTGTTGAATTGCTTGCGCAACCAGTCCAGCCGCGCCTTGGCGTCGGGGCCACTCGCTGGCGTGTCGAAAAACAATATCAGTGGTTTGCCGCTTCGGGCATCCCGGCCATTGGGATAACCCGCTTCGGCCAATAATTTTTTGGCTGCGTCGATGGATTTGCGTTGCGGCTTGCCATCCACCCACTCATACACGTACGGATTAATACCAGCCTCGGCTTCCCGGTAACCGAAGATGCCCGGCGGTATCGGCCCCTGGGCGGGGATGCCACGGCCGTTCAGGAAAATCGAAATCCGTTCTTCGTAATCCACGGCAATCGCGATGGCCTGGCGTACCTTACGCGCGGATTCGGATTCACCGCCGACGACCGAATCCCGCATATTGAAGCCCATATAAAAAGTCGATGTACCGGTTGCCGTAATCAGCTGAATGCCTTTTTCGCGCATGGCATCACTTAATCCCGCCTCGCCCTGGTTATTGAAGTTGATCGCCTGATCGAAGCTGTCGGAGCTGATACCGGAGGCGTCATAGTAGCCCTGCAGGAATTTATTCCAGGATGGAATGTCTTCCTTTTCCAGGCTGTAAATCACTTTGTCAATGAACGGTATCGGCTTGCCGGCGTCTTCGAGAAAACCCGCGTCCTTGTCGCCCGGCTCGCCCGCTGCCGGATAAGTTTCACCCCGGAAGTTCGGATTTCGTTCCATGATCATCTGCAGGTTGGGATTGTTTTCCGTCAGCATGTAAGGACCGGTGCCGACAGGATACCAGTCCAAGCTTATGTTTTTCTTTTCCATGCCGGGTTGGGAATAAAACTCATCGGCTTCCGGCGGAATCGGCGCGAAGAACGGCATCGCCAGCCAATACAGGAACTGCGGATACTTGCCTTTGATTTTTATTGAGTACGTATAACGGTCAATGGCTTTCACGCCGCTGAGATCGTAAATGTTTAAATTCAGAAATACCTCATCGCCCTCTTTCTTTTTCAGTTTGGTGTCGGCGCGGCGCAACTCGTCGCCAAACTTTTGCAGGCCATCGATGTACCCGGTCATCAAGCCATAAATGGGCGAATGCAGGCGGGGATGGGCCAGGCGTTTTATTTGATACACGAAGTCATTGGCAACCAATTCGCGGGTGCCGGTTTGTGCAAAGTCCGATAACTTGAATTTGCGCGCTATTTCTTCCGGCGTAAGATTCAAATAAAGCGCTTCATTTTTTTCATTTTTGGCGAAGGCTGGATGGGGTTGATAGTTCACGCCCTGTTGAATTTTAATTTCATATATAGTGTACGCAATGTCGTTCACCGGCGCGTTGTCCGGCAACGCCTCGTCCTGTTTATTGTAATAAATCGCTTTGGGCACCGCGGCGGCGGCCAGGGGAATGATTTGGTAGGGCCGCTTTAAAAAGTGATATTGCAAGGGCGGCTCGTAAATCTGACCGGTGAATGCAATCTCGTTGGAGCTGTAGGATTGGGCCGGATCCATGTGCTTGGGGCGCTCGTCAAATGACGAATACAGGATATTGGCGGCCGCATCTTGCGCGGGATACGGGTTATTCCAGGTGCTTTCCTTACACCCGGCGAAAACCACCACGCTTAGAATACTTAAAGAAACGCGAAACCAGAATTGGAGCAATTGATGTCCTTCCACTACGTTTTGTGATCCAATGTTTTGTGATCCAGTGTCTTGTGATCCAGTGTCTTGTGATCCAATGTCTTGTGATCAATAGTTTTATCGATACTTGCGCAAGCCTGTTTGAACCGGACAGCGCCGGGGTGCGAACAGGGTGTTCGTTGGCAATTCCTTTGCTATTCCTTTGATGTTCCCTTGATGTTCCCTTGATGTTCCTTTGCAACTCTTTTGCCAGATTATTTGCCAACAGGTTTAGGTTTCATGCAGGCTTGGCGTATAATACGCGAACTCGTATTTTTAACAAATTTTGCGTAACCTGTTCAATCTTAGTTAAAAAAAGGAAAATAATATGGGTTTTTTAGACGGCAAGCGTGCGCTGATTGTGGGGTTGGCTAGTAATCGTTCAATTGCCTGGGGTATCGCGCAAGCCATGCGCCGGGAAGGCGCGGAATTAGCGTTTACCTACCAAAACGACAAACTCAAATCGCGCGTCGAAAAAATGGCCGAAGAATGCGGTTCTTCGTTGACGTTTCCGTGTGATGTTTCCAGCGATGATGAAATCAATAACGTGTTCTCGTCCTTGCGCGACAGTTGGGATGGACTGGATATTATCGTGCATTCGGTGGCATTCGCGCCGCGTGAAGAGTTGGAAGGTCAATACGTGGATGCCACCACGCGCGAAGGTTTCCGGCTGGCGCATGAAATCAGTTCGTATAGTTTTACCGCGCTGGCCAAGGCGGGCCGGCCGATGATGCAGGGCCGCAATGGCGCCTTGATCACTTTGAGTTACCTGGGCGCGGAACGGGTGCTGCCGAATTACAACGTGATGGGCCTGGCCAAGGCATCATTGGAAGCCAACGTGCGTTACATGGCCGCCAACCTGGGCCCGGAAGGCATTCGCGTTAACGGCATTTCCGCCGGACCGATCCGCACCCTCGCCGCGTCGGGTATTAAAAACTTCCGCGCCATGCTGGATTATAACGAAAAGAATACGCCGCTGCGCCGTAATGTCACCATCGACGAAGTCGGCAACGCCGCGGCTTTCCTGTGTTCCGATCTGGCGTCGGGTATTACCGGCGAAATCACGTATGTGGATGCCGGATACAATATTACCGGCATGGCGAGAATGGATGTGGATGCATCCGGCGGGGAGTAAGTAACGCGTCTGCGGATTTAGGGATACTCCGCAAAATCTGCGGTGTCCCGGGTAACAGAAAATTTTCAACGCGGAGGCGCAAAGAAGCCGTTTATACCGAGACTTTGAATGCGCCAATTTATGCCCTGGCCGCCGCGAATTTAGCAGGCTTTCCTTTGGAATCGCAGCGCGAGTCCGGCAGAATTAGGTTTTTAGAATGTAACTACTCACCCATGGGCGGCGCCGGTGTCTCCTGCCGGGGGGACGCCACAAGTACGTCCCTGTAGATTGTTGTGGGCCATCCCTGGCCGCAGACGCCCCCGGCAAGAGACACCGGCACCGCTTTAACCTATGCTGCACATGGGGTGAGTAGTTACTTTAGAATATTCTCTTCTCCTTCACTCCTGGCGATAATCACCGCGCCGCAGGAATCACTGAACACATTCACGGTGGTGCGGCACATATCGAGAATTCTATCCACCGCCAGAATCAAACCCAACCCTTCAACCGGCAAACCTATGGTGGTAAGTATGATGGCAATCGCCACCAGGCTGGCGGAAGGAATGCCGGCCACACCGATCGAGGTCAGCAGGGCTACAACCACAATAGTGAATTGCACCGTGAACCCCAGCTCCAGGCCGTAGGCCTGGGCAATGAACATCGCGGCCACGCATTCGTATAACGCGGTGCCGTCCATGTTGACGGTGGCGCCCAAGGGCAAAACAAAACTGGCGGTGCGATTGGATACACCGGCGTTTTTTTCCACGCATTCCATGGTCAGCGGCAATGTTGCAGAAGATGAACTGGTGGAGAATGCTGTTAATAACGCCGGCGCCATGGCTCGAAAATGCCGAAGGGGATTCACCCGGCCCATGAATTTCAATATCAGGGGCAACACGATAAAAAAGTGCAGCGCCAGGGCCAATACCACGCTGATAAAAAACACCGCGAGCGGACGGAACGCTTCAAATCCCGTGCTGGCCACCACCTTGGCGACAAGCGCAAATACTCCGATGGGCGCGAATTTCATGACCCAATCGGTTATTAACATCATGATGTTATAGATGGCATTCCAGAAGTTATAAATGACATTTGCGCCGGGATTATCTATTTTCATCATAAAAAAGCCGAACAACACGCTGAAAAAAATCAGCCCCAACATTTGTCCATCAGCGGCCGCGAATACAATATTGTCCGGTACCATACGCAAGAACACTTCCGCGATATCGCCGGCGCCTTTATCTGAAACTTTTGCTTTGATCGCGTCAATATCGGCGGATAGGCCGATCAGATCCCTGGCGGGCTGCCCGTCCACAACACCCGGTGTGGTGATGTTCACCACGGTTAATCCAATTAAAATGGCAATCAGGCTGGTGGCCATATAGTAAAGTATGGTTTTCGCGCCCATGCGTCCCAAAGCATGATGACCACTCATGCCTGCGATGCCAATTACAATAGATGATGCGACCAGGGGGACAATCAGCATTTTCAGCGCATTAAGAAATAGCGTGCCAACAAATGCGTACAGGTCAAAGAATTTAAAACCCCCAAAACCCATATCGGTACCGGTGATGGAACCGGCGATAACCGCCAGCACCAGCGCGATCACGATTTGCCAATGAAGTTTGAGTTTTGGCATAACCTGTCCTTTTCGGTTTGCGGTGACGATTGAGTGTGATGTGCCGGTGAAGTGACTGCCGTTGATTTACGGTATTTGACCGCGCATCACTAAAATTATGTCACCCTGGGTGTGATGACGCAAATCGCAAGGCGATTAAAAAGGATGGAAAGTGAAAATGAGATTAGGAATTACAAGTTGTTTTCCAGCACAACAATGCTGGCGTTATCTTTGAGGTTTTGCAGAAGATTACTGAATGCGGCCTCGCCACGAATGCCGGAAAGATTATTGACCAGGGTTTGGCGTTTGGCTTCTTCTATACTTGCCACATCGCCATCAGTAACCTTGCTGACACCCAGTACCGCATAATCACCGGTTTCCAGGACGACCCCACCAAAGCTGGACTTACCGGCTTCCGGTTTTGACAGTTTAAAGGCCTGCTGTACGATTTTGCCGTCGATAGTGCGGTCGGTGCGTTTCAACTCACCCGCTTTTTTCCACTCGACGTTAACAATCTTGGCGGCCGCTTCCGGTGTGGCTTCGCTCTTCGCCAATTGTTCGATGATATTCAAACCTTGTTGGTTGGCGCGTTGTTGCGCTTGTTCGGAAATTAATTGCGCCTTGATGGCGTCCTTGACTTCATCGAACGGCTTTAATCTCGCTTCCTGGTATTCTTTGACCCGGATTACAACCAGATGATTTTCACCCACGCCGATGGGTTCGCTGTTGTAGCCCTGCTTTAAGACTTCATCGCTGAACGCAGCCGAGGCAAGCTTGGGATTAGCCGCGATACCCGGACCACCGGCACGCGGAAAAAAGTCCGTGGTTTTAATCGGCAAGCCGGTTGCGCCGGCGGCATCATCGAGGGTATCGGGAACCTCGTATGCCAGGTTGGTGAGTTTTTCTGATAGCTCAAAGAACTTGCGCTCTAATTTACCTTGTTGGTATTCCGTAATCAGCGCCGGTTTCACTTCTTCGAAGGGTTTGGCTTTCTCTTCGCGGATTTCTTCCAGCTTGATGATGTGAAAACCAAACGCGCTCTGCACCGGCTCACTCACTTCACCTACTTTAAGTTTGTACATGACCGCTTCATACGCCGGATCAAGCGAACGCTTGCCAAAAAAACCGATATCGCCGCCTGATCGTGAAGAACCCGGGTCGTCCGAGTTTTCCTTGGCCAGTTTTTCAAAATCAGCGCCTTCTTTAATTTGTTTGTGCAAATCATCCGCTTTTTTCTTGGCCGCCTGTTTCTTCTCCTCAGTGGCGCCAGTTTCCACGCTGATCAGAATATGGCGGGTGCGGCGTTCTTCAGGAATTACATACAGGCTCGCTCGTTCCGCGTAAAATTGCTTCAGTTCTTCTTCCGTGGGCTGCTCGTCCGTCGCCAGGTCTTTCACGTTAAGCTCAATATATTGCAGGCTGACCATGTCAGGCGCCTTATATTGATCGCTCTGCTGTTCATAACGTTGCTTCAGTGTTTCTTCGGTGACTTGCGCTTCGTGCTTGAAGCCGTCGAACTTTAACACCATATAACCGATGTCGCGTGTTTGTTCCTGTAACTTCAACAGGTAATCCACTTCGTGTTTGGTGACCACGGGCGTAACAGCCACGCCGGAGTACAGTTGCTGGGAGAGAACCGCACGCTGCATACGAGACTCAAATGCCGCCGGTGATTCTCCTTGCGCACTGAGTTGCTGCTTGTATAGCTTGTTGGAAAACTCGCCGTTTTCCTGGAACGCGTCAAAACTCTGGATGGTTTTCACCAGAAAATCATTGGAGATGCGGTATCCGGCTTTATCGGCGGCTTGCACGATGACTTCACGGTTAATGATGTCATCGATCGCTTTTTTCTTGAGTTGTTGATCCATCAATGATGGATTGAATTGATCGCCGAACATTTCCCGCATTCGATCGCGTTGCTGGTAAAATTCGCGTTGATAGGCTTGCTGTGTGATTTCTTCACCATTGATATTCGCCACGACGAGCGTGCCACCGGTGCCGAAGTATTCGTTGATACCCCATAATGCAAAGGGAATAATCAGAAGGATGACGATCGCCCAGGCGATCCAGCCTTGTACACTTTCTCTTATGTAACCAAGCATTTAATCTAGCGCCAACAGAATTAGCATGAGGTTCAGCAGTCAGTTTTAGGCTTACAACAAATGAAAGGCGCTCCGGTTGGGAACGCCTTTGCTGGTCCGTATGGCGGAGCGGACGGGACTCGAACCCGCGACCACCCGCGTGACAGGCGGGTATTCTAACCAGCTGAACTACCGCTCCTTTACTTATAAACACTTTTGTTAGGAACACACTTTCTTATAAACAACTTTCGTTATAAACAACGTTCTTTATAAACAACGTTCTTTATAAACAACTTCCTTTATAAACAACTTCCTTATAAACAAAAGTGGTGGGTGGTGTAGGGATCGAACCTACGACCCTCGCCTTGTAAGGGCGATGCTCTCCCAGCTGAGCTAACCACCCAGCGAAAGCGCGCTAGTTTACGGCATCCTTGAGCGCTTTTCCAGCCTTAAATGATGGATTTTTGGCAGCCGCAATGGCGATGGGTTCACCGGTGCGTGGGTTGCGTCCGGTGCGTGCCGCACGTTCACGAACCAAAAATGTGCCAAACCCAACCAGAGAAACCTGTTCCCCTTTGCTCAGCGCATTGGAAATCGCGCTCAACATGCCATCCACTGCCCGGCCGGCGGCAGCTTTGGATAGTTCCGCACTTTCAGCTACGGCATCAATTAAATCTTGTTTATTCACACAATACCCCTTAATTTGGTTTTTATTGTTAATCGAGAGTACCCAGTCTTGCGTCACTATATTTATTTCGGTCTTACCCAGGTCTCTTAGTCTATTTATCAAAGTCTCTAATTTATTTAAGTCGCTAGTCTATGTCTTTATGTCTATATCGTTGCTATATCATTACATTACCGCTAACTTTATCTTGCACCATCCGCCGTCAGTGGTTTTGCTGATCGGAAATTGCAGTCAACGCGGCCATGTTCCGTTGTAGAGGGACAGGCTTTATACCAATGGACTTCAGATGGGTCAAGCAAGACCTTTGATACCGGCATGTGAAAATTTACAACGCCTGATTTTTCAATACGTAATATCAACGCGCCAATATCAATGCATCACTATCAACACCAAACGTATCAATACCAAAGTATCAATGAGGGGTCTTATCGAAAAGTAACGCTTAATGCTTTAAGGAACAGTGTTAATTGTAATGCGCAAAAGTCAAAATCCAATGACTTTTGCGCATTTTTTTCCGGTCTAGGTTGAGTATTTGTTGTGCTTATGGTGTACGTTTAGTGTGTTCTTATCGAATTTTCCGCTTCGTCTGCAGCTTTTTCAACGGCCACGGGCTTTTTTCCCTCAACACCTGGCAGTGGTTTGGGCATTTCGGTCAGCGCAACTTCAAGCACTTCGTCTATCCAGCGTACCGAGCGTATATCCAACCGTTCCTTGATATTTTCAGGAATTTCGGCGAGATCCCGGTTGTTTTCCCTCGGTATCAAAACGGTTTTTATCCCCGCGCGATGCGCGGCAAGTAATTTTTCCTTCAAGCCGCCGATCGGCAATACCTCACCGCGCAGGGTGATTTCGCCGGTCATGGCAACATCGGACCGCACCGGGATACCGGTCAGCACCGAGACAATCGCAGTACACATCGCGATACCGGCACTGGGACCATCTTTGGGCACCGCTCCTTCCGGCACATGGATGTGGATATCTTTTTTCTCGTAAAAGTCTTCCGACTCGATACCCAGCATTTTGGCGCGGTTGCGCACCACGGTCATGGCGGCCTGGACCGACTCTTTCATGACATCACCCAACTGACCCGTAATCACATGTTTGCCCTTGCCGGGCACGATAACCGCTTCGATGGAAAGCAATTCACCACCGACTTCAGTCCACGCCAGGCCGGTAACCTGTCCCAGCTGATCTTTTTCTTCAGCGCGGCCGAAACGAAAACGTTTTACGCCCAGGTAATTTTCCAGGTTTTCGTCCGTAATGGTGACTAGATGGGTTTGTTTGCCGCTTTCTTCCAGCAGGATGTTCTTCACCACTTTGCGGCAAATTTTTGAAATTTCCCGTTCCAGATTGCGCACACCCGCTTCACGGGTATAAAAACGGATGATATCCCGTATGCCGGCCTCGCTGATTTTCAGTTCGGATTCATCCAGACCGTTGGCCTTAATTTGTTTCTTGACCAGGTAACGCTGAGCAATGTTGACCTTCTCATCTTCCGTATAGCCGGATATGCGTATGACTTCCATGCGATCGAGCAACGGTCCGGGGATGTTCATGGTGTTGGCGGTTGCCACAAACATCACATCCGACAAGTCATAATCGACTTCCAGATAATGATCGCTAAAGGTATTGTTCTGTTCGGGATCCAAAACTTCCAGCAAAGCCGACGCCGGATCACCCCGAAAGTCCATCGCCATCTTGTCGATCTCATCAAGCAGGAATAACGGATTACGTGTGCCGGCTTTTGTCAGGTTTTGAATAATCTTGCCCGGCATGGAGCCGATATAGGTACGGCGATGACCGCGTATCTCCGCTTCATCGCGTACACCACCCAAGGACATGCGGATGAATTTGCGGTTGGTCGCACGCGCAACGGACTTACCCAACGAGGTTTTGCCTACGCCCGGCGGTCCCACCAGGCACAGGATCGGACTCTTGGCTTTTTTGGCGCGTTGCTGCACGGCCAGATACTCCAGAATTCGTTCCTTCACTTTTTCCAAACCGTAGTGGTCGGCTTCCAGTACTTCTTCTGCGGCAGCCAGGTCATTGCGCACCTTGCTGCGTTTTTTCCAGGGCACATTGACCAACCAGTCGATATAATTGCGCACCACGGTCGCTTCCGCTGACATAGGCGACATCATTTTCAGTTTATTCAATTCGGAGTCGGCTTTTTCTTTCGCCTCTTTGGACATACCCGCTTCTTCGATCCGGCGGGTCAGGTCATCCACTTCACTGTGACCTTCATCGAGATCACCGAGCTCTTTTTGAATGGCTTTCATTTGCTCATTCAAATAATATTCGCGCTGGCTTTTCTCCATCTGACGTTTCACCCGTCCGCGAATACGTTTTTCGACTTGCAACAAGTCGATCTCGGCTTCCATTAATCCAATCAAGTGTTCCAGGCGCTCGCGCAAGTTGACGATCTCGAGAATCTTCTGTTTCTCTTCAATCTTTAACGACATGTGCGCCGCAATGGTATCCGCCAAACGGCCTGGTTCGTCGATACTGGATAACGAGGAAAGAATTTCTGGAGGGACTTTCTTGCTCAGTTTGACATACTGGTCGAATTGCGCCATTACGGAACGCATAAGCACTTCGGCTTCACGGTCCTCAAGCTGCGCGGAATCCGGTGTCTCAACTTTGGTTATCTGAGCCTTGAAGTAGTCGTCGGTGCCCATCAGGTGCAGAATGCGCGCGCGTTCACTGCCTTCCACCAGCACCTTAATCGTGCCGTCCGGTAACTTTAACAATTGCAGAATATTGGCGATGGTGCCGATCTTGTAAAGATCTTCCGC
>Ga0209640_10004333_pt1 | contig 12463 bp, 11 predicted proteins | sample RifCSP10_1_FD_184018 | JGI IMG/M metagenome (GOLD analysis project Ga0209640, IMG submission 184018) | Soil microbial communities from Rifle, Colorado - Rifle CSP2_sed 10_1 (SPAdes) (version 2) | ecosystem: Environmental > Terrestrial > Deep subsurface > Rock core/Sediment | place: Rifle... | reverse complement strand
GTTGTGCAGCATCATCCCCAGCTCGGCGCCACCCATTGCCAGGGCGCGGGCGTTCACGCGGGCGAACAGGTCGAGATCGTCCCCCGTGTACGCGACCACGGTGGGTTTCCCCGTTGTGCCCGAGGACGCGTGGATGCGAGCGAGCTCTCCTCGCGACACCGTGACCATCCCGAGCGGATACGTGTCGCGCAGGTCGCCTTTGCGGGTGAAAGGGAGGCTGCCCAGGTCGCCGAGCGACCGGATGTCACCGGCTTCGACTCCTGTCAGCCGCTCGCGGTACAGCGGAACGCGCTCTTTGACCCGCGAGACGAGCGTCCGGAGTCGGTCGACCTGAAGCTCGGCGAGCTGCTCGCGCGGCATGCACTCGAGCTCGGGCTCGAAGATCACCGCGTGAGTATCCCCAGTCAGATGAGATAGTCCAACCGTGACGCTCGACCGCTCGAAGGTGTGGACCGGCGACCTGAACGCGAAGGCGCTCGAGCCGCAGCCGCCCGTGACCGTCGGCCTCTACGACACGACGCTCCGCGACGGAGAGCAGAGCGTCGGGGTGGTCCTCTCCCCGGAGGACAAGCTCGCCATCGCGCAGGCGCTCGACGTGGCGGGCGTCGACCGGATCGAGGCAGGCTTCCCGCGCGTCTCGGAGGAGGACGCGCATGCGATCTCACTCATCCTGGAGGCAGGCCTCTCGGCGGAGATCTGGGGCTTCTCCCGCGCCGTGCGGGCGGACGTCGAGGCACTCGTCGAGCTGGGGTTGCAGGCCTCCGTCGTCGAGAGCCCGATCTCGGACGGGAAGCTCGCCGCCCTCGGCGTCACGCGGGAGAAGATGCTCGAGCGGATCACGAGCGCGGTGTCCTTCGCCGCGGAACAGGGGATCCGCGTCGCGTTCTTCGGCGTGGACTCGACGCGAGCCGACATCGAGTTCGTCCGCGTCGCGTACGAGGCTGCGGTGGAGGCGGGCGCCGCCGAGGTCGTGGTCGTGGACACGCTGGGGATCGCGACCCCGGAGGCGGCGGCGTTCCTCGTGAACGAGGTCGCCGAGCGCCTCGACTACGAGATCCCGGTGCACTGGCACGGGCACGACGACTTCGGGCTCGCGACCGCGGCGGCGATCGCGGCGGTGCAGGCGGGGGCAACGTGGGTGCAGGGCACCGTCAACGGGATGGGGGAGAGAGCGGGCAACGCCGACCTGCTCGAGGTCGCGCTCGCGCTGGAGGCGCTGTACGGGATCCCGACCCGGCTCCGGCTTGAGCAGGCGCGGGAGCTCGCGAGGCTCGTCCAGGAGCTCGCGGGCACGCCGCTCGCCCCCTGGAAGGCCGTCACCGGCGACAACCTGTTCACGCGCGAGTCCGGCGCGGTGGCGTCGCAGTTCCACGACCCGCCCGCGATCGAGCCGTACGCGTCCGAGCTCGTCGGTGCGGAGCGAGGCATCGTCCTGGGCAAGAAGAGCGGACTCGACTCGATCCGGATCAAGGTGGCCGAGCTGGGCCTGGAGGTCCCGGAGGAGCAGCTCCCGCCGCTGCTGGACGCCGTGAAGCGGAAGGGTGTCCGCAAGCGCGGTCTCGTCACCGACGTGGAGCTGCGCCGCCTTGCACGAAGGCGCACCTCGTCGAGCTCGTGACCGCCGCGGCGCGCGACGACCTCGGTTGACTGGACATACCACGACGTTCGATACTCGTGCCATCGCACCGAGCAGGCACGAGGAGGAGGAACAGAGCATGAGAGAACGCGGTTCGTGGCGAGCCCTTGCCGCCACTGTGGCCCTGACGGCGGGGCTCGCGGTCGGCGTCACGGCGGCCCAGGGCGGCCCGGCGCAGGGAGGGCCGATCATCATCGGCGCGGCGATGGACCTCACGGCGAACATGTCGCCGTACGACACGCCGGCGCTCTACGCCGTCCAGATCCAGGCCAAGAAGATCAACGCCAGGGGCGGCATCGCCGGGCGCCAGGTCCAGGTCAAGGTCTGTGACCACCAGCTCAAGAAGCAGAAGGCATGCGCGCTCCAGCTCATCAAGCAGGGTGCGCAGATCGGGATGGTCACCTGCGACGTCGAGTTCGCGGCGCCGGCGACGCAGGTCTTCATCAACAGCGGCCGCCTCGCCCTTGCTCCGTGCATCGGGACCGACCAGCAGGGCCCGAAGCGGTTCGGGCCGAAGGGCCGTCTGGCCTTCACGCTCGGGAACATCGCCCAGGACGAGGCCGCGGCAATGGCGGAGTACGCGATGCACCGCGGGTGGACGCGGGCGATCATCGTCAAGGACAACCTGCTCGCGTACTTCCAGAACGTCGCCGACCTGTTCGAGCAGCGGTACAGGGAGCTCGGCGGCACGATCGTCCAGGAGGAGAGCTTCACCTCGTTCTCCAACACGATCCAGAACGCCCTGACGAGGGTCTCGCGCACGCGGGCCGACGTGATCGCGTTCCCGACGGCGTTCGACGGCCTCGCTCCGTTCGTCGGCGGGCTCCGCAGCCTCGGCAACCAGACGCCGGTCATCAACTCGTGGGGCGGCGACGGGAACTACTGGTGGCCGAAGAGCCCGAAGGTGTCGAACTACTACTACGTCACGTACGGCTCGATCTTCGGGGACGATCCGAACGCGGGCGTCAACCAGCTCGTGCGGCAGGTACGGGCGCAGAACAAGGGACAGCTCCCCGCGACCGGGAGCTTCATCCCCGGCGCCGATCTCGTCGACGCACTCTCCGTGGCGATCAGGCGTGCGAACGGCTCCACCAACGGTGCCCGGCTCGCGACGGAGTTCGAGAAGTTCAAGAAGCAGCCCGTCACCTCCGGGAGGATCACGTACACGAGGACCCTCCACGGCGTCACGGGTCGCGCGTACCGCGTCATGGTCGTGAACGACAACACGGCGCGGTTCGTCCGCTTCTGGAAGACGAAGAAGCTGGCGAAGCTCGGCGGCTGACAGGCCGTGGCGCTGACGGCGCGCCAGAGTGAGCGGTGGCCCGGAGGAACCCTCCGGGCCACCGCCGTCTCGCGCTCGTTCGCGGGTGTGCAGGCCTTGCGTGACGTCACGCTCGAGCTCCACCGGAACGAGGTCGTCGGCCTGATCGGGCCGAACGGCGCCGGAAAGACGACGCTCGTGAACGTCATGAGCGGCTTCGACCGGCCGACGTCCGGGGCGGTCGAGCTCGAAGGGCGCGACGTCACGCGCTGGAGCCCGCACCGACGCGGCCGTGGCGGTCTGGCGCGGACGTTCCAGCACAGCCACTCGTTCGGCGCGCTCACCGTGAGGGAGAACATCGAGGTCTCGTCGCTCGGCGCGGGAGCGGGCGCGCGCGCCGCGCGCCGGCGCGCGGACGAGCTCCTCGCGATGCTCGGGCTCGGCGACTACGCGCGTGCGCCTGCCGCCGTCCTCCCGCACGGGCACGAACGGAAGCTCGAGGTGGCGCGGGCGCTCGCGATCGACCCGCGCTTCGTCCTGCTCGACGAGCCCGCCGCGGGCCTTCCCGAGTCCGAGATCGCGGAGTTCGCCTCGGTCGTGCGGTCGGTCCGCGACGAGCGGGGAGCCGGGGTCCTGCTCATCGACCACAACATGGCGCTCGTGATGGCGGTCTGCGACCGCATCCACGTCCTCGACCAGGGAACGACGCTGGCCGAGGGCACGCCGGACGAGGTCCGCGGGAACCTCGACGTTGCGGCGGCCTACCTGGGCGAGCGCGCGGTGCACGAGGCGGATGGCGGTGGCGACGGCGACGACTGAGCCCGTGCTCGAGGTGGAGGGCCTCGAGGTGCGCTACGGCACCGTGCCGGCCGTACGCGGGCTCGAGCTCGAGGTGCGACGGGGAGAGATCGTCGGCCTGATCGGCCCGAACGGCGCCGGGAAGTCGACGACGCTGCACGCGATCCTCGGCGTCGTCCGGGCTGCCGCCGGGGACGTACGTCTCCGCGGAACGTCGCTTCGCGGCTGGGCCCCGGAGCGAATCGTCCGCGCAGGCGTCTCCCTCGTTCCCGAGGGTCGGCGCATCTTCGCCGAGCTGACGGTGGAGGAGAACCTCCGCCTCGGGCTGGTCGCACGAGCCGACCGGAGCGCGGCCGGGACGGCGCTCGACGAGGTGTACGAGCTCTTCCCGTTGATCCGGGAGTTCCGCCGGCGGACCGCGGGCGTGCTCTCCGGCGGACAGCAGCAGCAGCTGGCGATCGCGAGAGCGCTCGTCGCGGGGCCGGAAGTGCTCCTCCTGGACGAGCCGTCCCTCGGCCTCGCGCCGAAGGTCGTGGACACGGTCTTCGATGCCCTGGCCGCGATCCGCGAACGGGGCGTCAGCATCCTCCTCGTCGAGCAGCGGGCGCAGCGGACCGTCGCCTTCGCCGACCGGACGTACGTGCTCTCGAACGGCGCGCTCTCGATGACGCTCTCCCCTCGCGACGCGAGCGACACGGCGCGCATGGTCGCCGCCTACTTCGGGAGCGCGGGATGACGCAGGACGTCCAGACGGTCCTGGACGCGGTCGCGCTCGGCTCCATCTACGCGCTGATGGCGGTCGGAATCGGGCTCGTCTTCGGGGTGCTGCGCCTCGTCAACTTCGCCTACGGCCAGCTGATCATGGCGGGCGGCTACGCGATCGCCCTGACGAGCGACCGCTCGCCCCTCGTCTCCATCGCGCTCTGCTTCGCCGTCGTGCTGGCGCTCTCACTCGCAATGGAGCTCGTCGCCTTCCGCCCGCTCCGGCGCGCCTCGCCCACGACGATGCTCGTCGCCACGTTCGCGATCAGCTATCTGCTCCAGAGCATCGCGCTCGTGCGCTTCGGGGCGATCCCCAAGTTCGCGGTCACGTTCCCCGGGCTCTCCGACTTCGTCACCGTCGGGGGCGTGAGCGTGCGCTGGATCACGCTCGTCTCCATCGGGGTCGCCCTCGCGTCCGTCTCGACGCTCGCGCTCTTCCTCGGTCGCACGTCGCTCGGCCTCCAGATGCGGGCCGCCGCGATCGACTCGGAGACGGCTCGGCTCCTCGGCATCCGGGCGAACCGCGTGATCACCGCCGCCGTGCTCATCGCCGGCGTGCTCGCAGGAATGGTGGCCGTCATCCTTCCGATGGCGCAGTCCCCGCTCGTGGCGCCCGACACGGGACTCCGGGAGACGATCATCGTGCTCGTCGGCGTCGTCGTCGGCGGGATCGACCGGCTGATCTCGGCGACGCTCGGCGGATTCACGATGGGCTTCGTCGTCGGGATGCTGTCCGGGTACCTGCCGAGCGCGGGAACCTGGCCCTTCACGAGCAGCGTCTACCTGGACTCGGCGCTGTTCATGCTCGTGATCGTCGTCCTCCTCCTGCGCCCGGAGGGCCTGTACGCGCGTTCCCGACGCTCGGCGGTGGAGCGCGTATGAGCAGGCCGCGGATCACCTCACCCCTGGAGTTGCTCGGCCCCGTGGTGGTCGTCGTGCTCGTCGGCGTCGTCGGCGGGCTCGGGTTCGTCGACCCCGACCTCGAGGTGGAGTTCCGCGCGGCGCTCGTGAGCGTGGCCGTGGTCGTCTCGCTGTACGTCTTCGTCGGCAACTCGGGCGTCGTCTCGTTCGGGCACGCGAGCTTCGTGGCCGTCGGCGCCTTCGCGGCCGGCGTGATGACCGTACCGGTCGAGCTGAAGCCGACGATCACGCCGGGCCTGTTCCCCTTCCTCGCCGAGCGGTCGGTCGGGAACCTGGCCTCCCTCGTCCTCGCAGCGGCCGTGGGCGGCATGTTTGCCTTGCTCGTGGGGATCCCGCTCATGCGGCTGTCGGGCCTCGCGGCCGGCATCGCGACGTTCGCCGTGCTCGGGGTGACGCACAACATCCTCGGCAACTGGGAGAAGATCGGGCCGGGAGCCTTGACGCTGACGACCGTTCCGGAGACCACAGGGCGCCTTCAGGCCACGATCGGGGCTGTCCTCGTGATCACGGCCGCGTTCCTCTATCAGCGGAGCCGTTTCGGACGCAAGCTCCGGGCCGCTCGAGAGGACCCGGCGGCCGCGCGGGCTGCCGGCATCGACATCCACCGCGAGCGGCTCTGGGCGTTCGCCCTCTCGGGCGCGTTCTCGGGCTTCGCGGGGGGCCTGCTCGTGCACCTCCAGGGCACCCTCCACGCAGGCGACGTGTACCTCGAGCTGACCTTCCTCACGCTCGCGATGCTCGTCGTCGGCGGCGTGGCCAGCCTGTGGGGCGCGGTCGTGGGGGCTCTTGCGGTGAGCGCTCTCGACTCGTTCCTGCTCGACGCCGAGAGCGGAGAGATCGGCTTGATCAACGATCTCCTCGGGCATCCGCTCTGGGGAGGATCGAGACTGGTCGGCATCGCGGCGTTCATGGCGATCGCGCTCATCGTCCTTCCCGACGGGCTGACCCGCGGGAGGGAGTTCCGGGTGCCCGGAAGCCGGCGGCTCAGGCGGCGGGCCGAGGAGCCGGCGTCGTGATCGAGCGCGTCTGTGTGATCGGGGCGGGGACGATCGGAAGCCTGTTCGCGGGTCATCTCGCGCAGGTCGCGGACGTCTCGGTGCTGACGCGGAGGCGGGAGCACGCCGAGGCGCTGAGCTCCGGCGGGCTGTCCGTCCGCGGCCGAAGCGAGCTCGAAGCCGAGGTCGTAGCGACCGACGATCCCGCCGCGCTGCCCGAGTTCGAGCTCGGCATCGTCGCCTGCAAGGCGACCGATCTCGAGTCCGTCGCCTCCAGGCTCGCCGGCCGGTTCCCCGCTGCGACGCTCGTCACCGTCCAGAACGGCCTGGGCGCGGAGGAGGTGGTCCGGAGACACGGGGACTGGGAGCTGATCTCGGCGATCACCTTCATGAGCGGGACCAGGCACTCGGACACGGAGGTCGAGTACGTCCTCGACACCCCCACCTGGCTCGGGCCGTACGGGGACACGCCCTTCGAGCGGGTCGAGCAGGTGGCCGCGCTGGTCGTCACCGCCGGGCTGCGGGCGGAGGCCTTCCGCGACCTCCGGCCTGCCCAGTGGTCGAAGCTGATCTTCAACGCCACGGTGAACGGGGTCGCCGCCCTCGCCGGCCTGCCGCACGACTTCCACTTCGCGGCCGAGGAGGAGCCGACGGACCTCGGACGGCTCGTGCGAGCGCTGACGGACGAGGGGAAGGCAACGACGGTCGCCGCCGGAGTCGGCCTTCACGACGACCCCTGGGAGATGAACGTGCTCGCGACGAAGCGGGGGAGCTCCCATCGTCCGTCGATGCTCGAGGACGTGGAGGCGCGCAGGCCCACGGAGGTCGAGTTCATCAACGGCGCGCTCGTGCGCGAGGCGGAGCGATTCGGAGTCCCCGCTCCCCTGCAACGGGCCGTCTACGCCCTCGTCCAGGGAAAGGAGGCTTCGTACTCGTGAGGATCTGCGTGGTCGGGTGCGGGGCCGTCGGCTCGCTCTTCGCCGCGAACCTCGGCCGGCTGGACGAGGTCGAGGTCTGGGCCTACGACGTCTCGCCGGCGCACGTCGACGCGATCAACGCGAACGGGCTGCGCCTCATCGGGGCGGACGACGTCGTCGGGCACGTGCGGGCGACGACCGACGCGACGGCCCTTCCCTCCTGCGACTTCGGGATCGTCGCGACGAAGGCGATGCACACGGAGACGGCGGTCGCCGCGGCGGCTCACGCCTTCGCGGGCGGCGCCGTGGCCTCGGTGCAGAACGGGGTCGGCAACGAGGAGGCGATCGCCCGTCACGTCGAGCGCGTGATCCGCGGCACGACGTTCCCGGCCGGGAAGATCCTCGAGCCGGGCGTCGTGCAGTGGGACGTGAAGGGCGACACGACCCTCGGCCCGTTCGAGCCCTCGCCGGCGGCCAGGGAGGAGATCGAGCGGCTCGCGGACGCGTGCACCCGGGCAGGGATGCCGACGCACGCGGTCTCCGACGCGCGCCCCGCGCAGTGGCGCAAAGTCATCTTCAACGCGGCCACGAACCCGATCGGCGCGCTGACCGGGCTCACCCACGGGCAGGTCTGCGAGCGGCCGGACCTTCGCGCGCTCGTGAGCGCCCTCGTGGACGAGGGGAAGGCGGTCGCCGCGGCCCAGGACATCGCGCTCGACGCCGATCCCGAGGAGCTGATCGACCATGCCGCGCGGCCGGACGTGGCGTACGGCCACAAGGCCAGCATGCTCCAGGACGTGGAGGCGCACCGGACGACCGAGATCGACTTCCTGAACGGGGGCATCGCCCGCTTCGGGCGCGAGCTCGGCGTCCCCACACCGCTGAACGACGCGGTGACCCAACTCGTCAAGGCACTGGAGGACTCATGGATCTGAGAGCGGAGCTCGAGCGGCGGTACGCGAACGTCCGCTCCGCCATGGCGGAGCACTCGCTGGACGCCCTCGTCGTCTCGGGGAGCGAGTACACGGGCTTCGAGGGCGCGGTCACCTACCTCTCCGGCTTCCAGATCGTCCACCGGTACGCCCACGTCCTCGTCCCCGCCGACGGCGACCCGTTCGTCGTCTTCCCGAGCGAGGCGCGGTACGTGGGGGAGCACGGCACCGCCGAGATCGAGCAGGTCTTCCACGACCGGCCGGGCGACCACATCGCCGACCGGGCTCGCGGCGCCGGCTGGCGCCGGATCGGCGTCTACGGCCTCGACTACGTCATGCCCGTCCGCGACTACCGCGCGCTCGAGGGCCTCGACGTCGTCCCCTTCGACGTCGAGTTCGACCTCGCCCGGGCGGTGAAGAGCGAGGCCGAGCTCGAGTCGGTGCGGGACTCGGTGCGCATCAACGAGCGCGGCTTCGAGGTCTTCCTGGAGGCCTACGCGCCCGGCCGCAGCGCGGCCGAGGTAATGGCGGCGGCCGAAGCGTGGTTCGTCCGCGAGGGCTGCGGGCGGCTGACCATGAACATGGTGCTCACGGGCACCGACGCGTTCGCGCTTCCGGAGTTCAAGATCGCGCGCCGCGAGGAGGCTCTTGGCGAGTTCGTGCTCCCGTCGCTCGAGGTCGCGGGACCCGGGATGCACTGGGTCGAGGTGTCGCGGGCGATAGCCGCTCCCGGCGCGGCGATCTCTCCCGACACGTCCCGCATGCTCGACGCCTACGTCGAGTACTTCGAGGCGGCGAGAACGGCGATGAAGCCGGGGGCGACCTGTCACGACGTGCACCGGGCGGTCTCCGAGGGCTTCCTCGAGCGCGGCTACCACCTCGGGCACGTGACGGGCCACTCGATCGGGATGACCATGATCGAGTTCCCGAAGATCGGCGAGGGAGTCGAGACGGAGCTGGCCGAGAACATGGTCTTCTCGATGCACCCGCACGCGATCGCGCCGAACGGCGAGGACTGCCTGTACATGCAGGACACCTGGCTCGTGACGGCGAGCGGAGGGGAACCTCTGTCCGGCCTCCCGCTGCGGGTCTTCTCCCCGTAGCTGCCCGGCTTCGGGCCAGTGGCTACAATCGGCCGCGTGAGCTGGCCGTGGCTCGTCGTGCTCGTTCTCGCGGCTGCGCTGGTCGTCGCGGTCGAGCTGCCGCGCCTGGAAGGACGATTCGGGGCCGAGGCGCGCGGCCGGAAGCGGCGCGAGCGGAGAAAGGCCCAGCTCCGCGTGCTCACCCCTGACGACGAGAGCGACGAGTTCATCCGCAGCGTCCAGCGTGACCTCGACGCGCTCCCGACGATCGAGGAGCGCGACCGGAAGACGTAGGCCGGGACCGCCTACCCGCGGACCGTGAACGTCGTCTGGAGCGTTCGCGTGTTCGGCAGGATCCGGCGCACGTTCTCGGTGTTCTTCGTCTCCTGGTAGTCGGAGACGCGCACCTCGAGCCGGTGTCTGCCGGCGAAGAGGCCCGCGGTCGGGATCCGGATCACTCCGTTCCGGAGCACGTGCCCGGTCGAGTCCCCGTCGATCCGGACCCGGATCGAGCTCGGGTAGACACCCGAGCCTGCGTCGGTCACACCGACCAGGAGCGCGCCACCCGCTGCCACCGTGCGCGCCCGCAGGCGCGCGAGCGGCGGTGTGACGTCGTTCACCCACAACCGGAAGTCGAAGCTCCCTGCGCCCGCGCGGGTGCCGCTGTCGAAGACGATCGCGTACTCGCCCGGCCGGGGCGAGAGCGCGCCCGCGGCGAGCACGGGCGAGCGGAACCCGTCGAGGTACGGGTTGTGGTGCACGGGGAGACCCGCGTATCCGGTGAGGCGATTCTCGTCGATCCCGGAGACGACCCGCGGCTCGACGCGGACGCCCGGTGCCCGCCGCGTGACGACGACGCCGAAGTTGGCCGCCGCCTTCGTGAGCCGGAAGCGATAGACGAGCTCCGGGCCGCCGAGCACGGTGGTGACGCCGACCCCGCGCGGGTTCTCCGGGTAGCGGTAGCGCGTGACGAGAGCCGGGCGTCCCCGCGTCGTGCCGCGATACGTGCCGGGGCGGACGAGCGGCAGCGTGCGATGACGGGCGAGAGACGCCACGGATACGCGCCCCCAGAAGGGGATGCGCCGCACCGCGGCCTCTCGCCGGAGCACGAGCCAGCCGCTCACGTCGCCGCGGGGAGCGTCGGTCGGAGCCGCGAGCTCGTAGGAGAGGGTCCCGGGAACCTCGACCGTCGGCGGCAGGACGAGGGTCGCCCCGCCGGGAGCGCCGGGCGTCCGCGTCTCGACCACCTGCCAGGTTCCGGCTGCTTCACCGGCGTCGGCCAGCCGGACCGAGCCGCGCACGGACGTCCCGGGCGTGACCAGGCCGAACGAGATCGCGGACGGCTGCGCGAAGAAGGGCGGCGTGTCGGCCCCGGGAAGGGACACGAGCCCGCCCCCCTGGAACTGAGGCCCGAGCGGCCGCCCGTTCTCGTCCAGGACGGTCGAGCCACTCTGGGCGAGGGCCGAGACGATGTCGGCGACCGCCCATCCCGGATGGCGCTGGCGGAGGAGGGCCGCGGCGCCCGCGACGTGAGGCGTGGCCATGCTCGTGCCGGAGAACGACGCCCACCCGTTCGGGACGGAGGAGAAGACGTCGACCCCCGGCGCGGCCACGTCCGGCTTCAGCCGGAGCGAGAGCGCGGTGGGACCGACGGACGAGAAGTCGGCGTGGACGCCGGACCGGTTCACCACCTCGACCGCCCCGACGGCGATCGCGCGGGAGGCGTTCGCCGGCGAGGACACCGAGCCGGCTCCGAGGTCGTTGAAGTCGTTCCCCGCAGCCACGACCGGTACGACGCCCGCCGCGGCCGCGGCGTCCAGGGCGCGAGCCACGATGTCGCGGCTCGGCTCGATCTCGGGCTCGCCGATGGAGAGGTTCAGGACGTTCATGCCGTCCCGCACGGCGGTCTCGATCGCGGCCACGATCTCCGGAGAGTTCCCGTTCGGGCTGAGCCCCGAGTCGGTGCGGACGAGCGCCCGGTAGTTCCCGAGGTACGCCCTCGGAGCGACGCCCGAGACGACCCTCCCTCCGGCGGCAGGCGTCCGCGGGTTCCCGGCCGCGATGCCTGCGACATGCGTGCCGTGAGCGGACTGCTGGCCGTCGAAGCCCAGGCGGGCCTGCGGGGCCCGTGCGCCCGGAGGCGCGAAGGCCCGGGCGACGATCACCTTCGCGCTCGTGAAGCGCACCTGTCCCTTCGGGAACCCCGCGGGCATCGTGTAGCCGGACGGGTCGAAGAACGGATGGCTCGGGTCGACGCCGGTGTCGATGATCCCGATCTTCACGCCCTGCCCGGCGGTGTCGAGGCCCGGGCCCCAGAGCGCCGGTGCGCCGATCTGCTGGGGGGTCGCGTCGAGCTGCGGGCCGTACCGGGCCGACTCGAAGACGTCTCGAACTCCCGGCAGCGAGCGGAGCCGGGGCACCTGCGCAGCCGGGAGCGACACCGCGAACCCGTTCTCGACCAGCCGGTAGCGCCACCGGACGCGCGCCTCGGGGACCTGCGCGGAGAGCTCGCGACGGAAGGCCCGTTGCTCGGCCTCGATCCGCTTTCCCGACCCCGGTGAGAGGGCGAGCGCAGGCGAGCGGAGGGCGACGACGACCTGCGTCCGCTCTGCGGAGACCGGCGCAGGCGCGACGGTGACGCCGCCCGTCGCCAGGAGCACGACGGCGAGGCAGGCGGCGAGCAGAACCGGGATCCGGATCATCGTGGAGTGAGACGCGCCGGAGCTAGAATCGTTCGAGCCGCGCGGATGTGGCGGAATTGGTAGACGCGCACGGTTCAGGTCCGTGTGCCCGTAAGGGCGTGGAGGTTCAAGTCCTCTCATCCGCATCTCGAGCGACTCCTGCGAGCCGCCTCACGGGAGGGCCGCGAGCACCTCTTCGACGTGCGTGTCCGGCTTGACCCGGCGCATCACCTTCACGACGCTCCCGTCCGGGTCGATGACGAAGGTCGAGCGCTCGATCCCCATGTACGTCTTCCCGTTCATGCTCTTCTCGACCCAGACGCCGTAGGTCTCCGACACCGAGTGGTCCTCGTCCGCGAGGAGCGTGAACGGAAGCCCGTACTTCTCCCTGAACTTCACGTGGCTCGCCGGGTCGTCCGGGCTCACGCCCAGCACGACCACGCCTCGCTTCACGAACTCCTCCCACGCGTCGCGGATG
>Ga0209640_10004332_pt1 | contig 12468 bp, 11 predicted proteins | sample RifCSP10_1_FD_184018 | JGI IMG/M metagenome (GOLD analysis project Ga0209640, IMG submission 184018) | Soil microbial communities from Rifle, Colorado - Rifle CSP2_sed 10_1 (SPAdes) (version 2) | ecosystem: Environmental > Terrestrial > Deep subsurface > Rock core/Sediment | place: Rifle... | reverse complement strand
TGGCGCGGCCCCGGGCCACTTCGCTTCTTACAAATTCAGGCGTGATCAGGTCGGGAATCGAGGCGCCGAAACTCTCGCCGCGGTGCTGCTTCACCAGCAACTCGAGCATCTTTTCGCCGGTCTTGCCGGTGGCCTTCAGGCTCTCGATGTACGCCTCGCGCTCGAGGTTCTCGCGCACGGCGATGAATTCCATCTCCGGCGTGACGATGCCCCGGCGCGCGTAATGCATTTGCGTGACGTTGCTCTTGCCTCTGCGCGGATTTCTCTTGAGATTGAACCGGAGTTCGGCCAGCCTGGGGTCGTTCAGCCTTTCAATGCCGTAGCGCGACGAGGGCCCCGGGAGGGATTCGACATCATTTCTTTCAAGAATCCACTTCTCCCTCAGGGCGGGCAGCCCGGAACGGATGTCGATCTTCGCGGCCGGGTCGGTATAGGGCCCGGAGCAGTCGTAGACGTAGACCGGCGGGTTCGTCTCGCCGCCGAACATGCCCGGGGTGTCCGATTGGCTGACTTCGCGCATCGGCACCTTCAAGTTTCCGACATAGACCTTGCGTGAATTGGGCAGCGGTTTTATCGCTGCGTCGTCTACGTGGGCGGTGGCTGCGAGGAACTTCGGATTGGCGTTCATGGCGTTTCCTACGGCGGGATTACCCGCGTCAGGTTCTGAGGGACTCTCTCACCCGCCGCGACGACAAATGCGACGGGACCCCTACGCAAGGCCCGATTATAATCTCGTTCATCGTGAACCTCGAACAAGCCCGCAGCAACATGGTCGAGCAGCAGATCCGCCCCTGGGAGGTGCTCGACCAGGAAGTGCTGGACCTGCTGTACGTGGTGCCGCGCGAGGAGTTCGTGCCGGAAAAGCATCGTGCGCTGGCGTTTTCGGACCTGGAGCTGCCGATCGGCGATGGCGAGCGCATGTGGCAGCCCAAGCTCGAGGCCCGCGTGCTGCAGGAGCTCGGCGTGCGCAGGACCGACCGCGTGCTCGAGGTCGGCACCGGGAGCGGCTACCTGACCGCGCTGCTGGCGCACCGCGCGGCGCAGGTCTGCTCGGTCGAGATCAAGCCCGAGCTCGCCGAGCTCGGCCGCGGCAACCTCGAGCGGCACGGAAGCGAGAACGTGACGCTCGAGCTGGGCGACGCGGCGCGCGGCTGGCCGCGCCACGCGCCCTACGATGTCATCGTTCTCACCGGCTCGACGCCGGTCCTGCCGCGCGCCCTGCTCGAGCAGCTCGCCCCCGGCGGCCGCCTGTTCGCCGTGGTCGGCGAGGCGCCGATCATGGCTGCCCGCCTCGTCGAGTGCAGCGCCGCGCGCGCGTTTCACGACACCATCCTCTTCGAAACCGTCATCGCGCCGCTGGTCAATTGCGAGCAGCTGCCACGCTTCCGTTTCTAGAACGCATGCGGCAGATCAGCGCGTGGATCTCGCTGGTGCTGGCCGCTGCGGCGGGGTCCGCCGCAGGCGAGGACCTGGTCCAGGTGTACCGCGACGGGCAAAGCTACGACGCGGCGTACGCGGCGGCGCGCTACACCCTGGAAGCCGGACGCGAGCGGCTGCCCCAGGGGCGCGCGCTGTTGCTGCCGTCGCTGAATCTCAGCGCGAGCACCACGCGCTCGCGCACGGAGGTCGAGTCGAAAGATCCCGCCATCGGGCAATTCGTGCGCTCGCCCAGCACCAGCAGCTACACGCTCACGCTGTCGCAGCCGCTGTACCGCCCGCAAAACCTGGCGCAGTACAACCAGGCGGATTTCCAGGTGAAGCAGGCGGAAGCGACCTTTGCGCTCGCCACCCAGGACCTCGCGGTGCGCGTCGCGCAGGCGTTCTTCGACGTGCTCGCCGCGCAGGACACGCTGGCGCTGGTCGGGGCGCAGAAGGCGGCGATCTCGGAGCAGCTGGCGCAGGCGAAGCGCAATTTCGAAGTCGGCACCGCGACCATCACCGACACGCACGAGGCGCAGGCGCGCTACGACCTCATCGTCTCCCAGGAGATCGCGGCGCAGAACGACGTCGCCAACCGCCGCCAGTCGCTGCAGCTCATCACCGGCAAGGACTACGCCCGCCTGGCGCCGCTGCGGGCCGACGTGCGCCTCGCGCCGCCCAACCCGAACCAGATGCAGCCCTGGGTGGAGCTCGCCGAAAAGCAGAGCTACGCGGTGCAGGTTCAGGAGGCGATCGTCGAAACCGCGCAGCTCGAGGTGCGGCGCGCGAGCGCCGGGCACATGCCGACGCTCGACCTGGTCGCGACCCACGGGCAAAGCACGCAAAGCGTCACCACGACCACCGCGACCAGCGCCGGCCAGGATACGACCAGCAGCAGCGTCGGGCTGCAGCTCGCCGTGCCACTCTTCCAGGGCGGTAGCTTGAGCTCGCGCGAGCGCGAGGCCGCGGCAAACTACAACAAGGCGCGCGAGGACGCGCAGAACGCGCGGCGCACCGCCGCGCTCACCGCACGGCAGAGCTACGTGTCGGTGGTCAACGGCATCTCGCAAATCGGCGCGCTGGAGCAGGCGCTCGTCTCCTCGCAGAGCGCCCTCGACTCGAACCGCCTCGGCTACGAAGTGGGCGTGCGCATCAACATCGACGTCCTGAACGCGCAGCAGCAGCTGTTCTCGACGCGGCGCGACCTCGCCGTGGCGCGCTACAACACCATCACCAACCACCTGAAACTCAAGGCGGCCGCCGGCAGCCTGCGCGACGAGGACATGGAAGAAGTCAACCGGGTGCTTGCGCCTTAGGATTCTTGCCCGCGAGCAAGCGGTAGCACACCGCGAGGTGCTTCTCGGTCGCACCGCGATGCGCTTCGCATAGCGCCTTTCCAGCCGCAGCCATGGATTTTCGCCTGGCGGCGTCGTCGATCAAGCGCAGGGATTGCCGGATCGCGGCTGCCGCGTCATCCGCCTGGATTGCCGCGCCCGCCTTCACCGCCAGGCGCGTCGCCTCCGCGAAATTGAACATATGCGGCCCGACCACCACCGGAGCACCCGCGGCGAGCGCCTCGATCAGGTTCTGCCCGCCCAGCGGCGCGAGCGAGCCGCCGATCACCGCCACGTCGGCGGCGCCGTAGTAGAAAGCCATTTCGCCCATCGTGTCGCCCAGATAGATTTTCATTTTTTCATCGGGGAATTTTTGTCTGCTGTGGCGCGCGTCGGCCAACTGCGCGACCTCGTCGAAGCGCTGCGGATGGCGCGGCACCACGACGACCAGAGGACTGTCTTTTGACGCATTTAACCGGTTGAATTCATTCAGGAGCAACTGCTCTTCGCCCTCGCGCGTGCTGGCGAGCAGCAGCACCGGGCGGCCGAGGCGGCTGCGCCAGGCGCGCCCCGCCGCGAGCTGCGCGAGGTCGGGCTCGACGTCGAACTTCAGATTGCCGGTCACTTCGACCCCGCGGGCGCCGAGCGCCAGCAGCCGCTCGGCGTCGCCCTCGCTCTGGGCACAAACCGCCGCGAGGCTGCGCAGAGCTGGCGTGGCAAGCGCGCTCCAGCGGCGATAGCGGCGCGCGGACTTCTCGGACATGCGGGCATTGGCCAGCAGCACCGGCACCCCGTTCGCCGCGCAACGCGCGAGCAGGTTCGGCCACAGCTCGGTCTCCATCAGCACGGCGAGCCGCGGCTTGAAATGGCCGATGAAGCTCTGCACCGATTCCGGGAAGTCATAGGGCAGGTAGCAGACGAGGACCGAATCGCCGAATACGCGCGCGAGCGTCTCGCGGCCGGCGGCGGTGGTGCAGGTCAGGAGCATGGCGTGATCGGGCAGCATCTCCCGCAGCGCGCGTACCAGCGGCTCGGCCGTGCGCGCCTCGCCGACCGACACGGCGTGGATCCAGATGAGCTTCGCGGGCGCCTGGATGGTGTAGATGCCGAGGCGCTCGGGCACGCCTTCGCGGTAGCCCGGCTCGCGCCGCCCGCGCCACCACAGCCGCAGCAGGATCAGCGGCAACGCGAGGCGCAGGAACAGGGTGTAGAGGATTCTCACGGCAGCGTGCCCAGAACATCCGCGACCGACGGCGGCCTGCCCGGTCCGCCGACGTTCTTTGCGAACGCAAGGCCATGCAGGCCGGTCAGCACCGGATCCGAGCCGCAGTAGATGCCGGTCGTCGGCGTGCCGAGCGCGGCGGCAAGATGGGTGAGCCCGGTGTCCACGCCGATGACCGCCTTTACCTCGCGCAGCAAGGCGCCGAGCTCGCCCAGCGCCATGCGCGGCGGTACGCTGGCCTGCGCAAGGGCGCCGGCAATGCGTTCGGCGCGGCTTTTCTCCGTGGCGCTCCCCCATGGCAGCACCACCGGCGCACCGAGCGAGCGTGCGAGCTCGATCCAGCGTGCCTCCGGCCAGAGCTTGTCGGCGCGGCTGGTCATCGTGAGCAGCACGAAACGCGACGATCTCGCGGCGAGCGGCGCAACGCGCAAGCCGTAGTCCACTTGCGCATCGAGCGGCAAACCCAGCGCGGCGGCGGCAAGCCGGCGATTGCGTTCCACCGCGTGCAGCCCTCGCGGGACTTCGTGCCTGACGTCGTAGAAGCACGCCGCCAGCGGCTCGCGCGCGCTCGCGCGGTTCATGCCGTGCCGCGTTCCGGTGGCGCACCAGGACACCAGCGCGCTCTTCAGCAGCGACTGCGTGTCGATCACCGCGTCATAGCGCTCGGCGGCGAGGCGGCGGCGGAACTGCCCGATCTCGGACCAGACGGCGGGACGCCACGGCGCAGCGCGCCAGCGCCGGATCGCGACCGGGATCACGCGCCGCACCGACGCATGCATGGCGGCGAGGCCGGCGAAGTCTTCCTCCACGATCCAGTCGATCACGGCGCCGGGCAGCCTGCGCGCGACGTCGCTCACCGCGGGGCAGTTGTGAACGACGTCGCCCAAAGACGAGGTCTTGACGAAGAGGATGCTGGGCATCGTCGGCTAGAATAGGGCCCGCCGATTCTACGGGATTACGAATTGAACGCCGCGACCCGGGCACAGCTCTCGGCCGTCCTCATCACCCGCAATGCCGCCGCCGTCCTCGAACCCTGCCTGGAGAGCTTGGCGTTCGCGGACGAGATCGTGGTCGTCGACGCGGCGAGCAGCGACGCCACACTCGAGATCGCCGCGCGCCGCGGCGCGCGCGTGGTGCAGCGGGAATGGCTCGGCTTCGGGCGCCAGAAGCAGTTCGCCGTCGAGCAGGCCGAGCACGATTGGGTGCTGTGCCTGGACGCCGACGAGCGCGTCTCGCGCGAGCTCGCGGCGAGCATCCAGGCGGTGCTCGCCGCGCCGGCGGCGCCGGTGTACCGCATGCCGCGGCGCAACCGGTTTCTCGGCCGCTGGCTCGCGCACGGCGAGGGCTACCCCGACTGGAGCCCGCGTCTCTTCAACCGGCTCAATGCCCGCTGGAGCGACGACCTGGTGCACGAAAAAGTGCTCTACTCGGCCACGCCGGGCACGCTGAGGGGCGACCTGCTGCACGACGCGGGGGACGATCTCAGCGCCTACCTCGAGCGGCAGAACCGCTACACCACGCTCGCCGCGCGGCAGGCCTACGACCTGGGGCGCAGCGCCGGCGTGCTGCATCTGCTGCTGTCGCCGGTGGTGCGCTTCTTCAAGTTCTACGTCCTGCGCCTCGGTTTCCTCGACGGCGTCCCCGGCCTGCTGCATATCTCCATCGGCTGCATGAACAGCTACCTGAAGTACGCGAAGCTCATCGAGCTGCGGCGCACGGAGAGCCGGTGAAGGTGCTAGTCACCGGCGTCGCGGGCTTCATCGGCATGCATTGCGCGCAGCGGCTGCTCGCGCGCGGCGACCAGGTATACGGCGTTGACAATCTGTCGGCGTACTACTCGGTGAAGCTGAAGAAGGACCGGTTGAAGCAACTCGGCAACATGCGCTTCGAGAAGATCGATCTCGCCAGCGCCGCCTCATTTGAAAAATACTTCCGTAAAGTAAAACCGCAGGCGGTCCTTCACCTTGCAGCCCAGCCCGGCGTGCGCTATTCGCTTGAAAACCCGTCCGCCTACGTGCAATCCAATCTCGTCGGCTTCGCCAACCTGCTCGAGTGCTGCCGGCGCCATCCGCCCAGGCATCTGGTGTTCGCTTCCAGCTCCAGCGTGTACGGGACCAATTCGAAGCTGCCGTGGTCGGAAACCGACAACGTCGATCACCCGGTGAGCCTGTACGCGGCCACCAAGAAGTCGAACGAGCTGATGGCCCACGTCTACAGCCACCTCTACCGCATTCCCGCCACGGGGCTGCGCTACTTCACGGTCTACGGCCCCTGGGGCCGGCCCGACATGTCCCCGGTGCTGTTCGCGCAGGCCATCATGCAAGGCAAGCCGATCCCGGTGTTCAACCATGGCGACATGCAGCGCGATTTCACCTACGTTGACGACGTGGTCGAGGGAACGCTGCGCGTGCTGGACCGTCCCGCGGCCTACGCCATCTACAACATCGGCAACCATTCCCCGGTGCGCCTCAGGGACTACATCGCGGCGCTGGAAAGCGCGCTCGGCAAGCGCGCGAAGCTGGAGATGAAGCCGATGCAGCCGGGCGACGTCAAAGCGACCTACGCCGACACCGCCGCGCTGCAGGAAGCGGTCGGTTTTGCCCCTTCGACACCGCTCGCAACAGGCCTCGCGCGCTTCGCGGCCTGGTTCAAGGACTACTACCGCTACGACTGATACTCGGGAATCCAGGCGCGCAGCTTCGCGCGCACCGCGTCCGCGCTGACGTCTCCCGGGTTTGCCAGCCATTCGAACACTTCGGGCAGCAGCGCGCCGTTCCCGGGCTCGCGCACCCGGGCGATGCGCAGCTTCGGATGGGGCGTCGGCAGGGTCTTCTCCGCGTCCGCCAGCGGCTCCTCGGAAAGCTTTTCGCCCGGCCGCAGCCCGGTCACCTGGATGCGGATGTCGCTCTCGCCGAGGCCCGAGAGCTCGATCATCTGCCTGGCGAGCTCGGCGATGCGCACCGGCTCGCCCATGTCGAGCACGTAGATCTCGCCGCGCCGGCCCATCATCGAGGCCTGCAGCACCAGTTGCGATGCCTCGGGAATCGTCATGAAATAGCGCTCGATTTCGGCGTGCGTCACCGTCACCGGCCCGCCGCGCGCAATCTGCTCCCGGAAGCGGGGGACCACGCTGCCGGCGGAGCCGAGCACGTTGCCGAAGCGCACCACCACGAATTCGGTGCCGCTGCCGGCCTGCAATGCCTGGCAGGCCAATTCCGCAAGCCGCTTGGAGGCGCCCATGACGTTGGCCGGATTCACCGCCTTGTCGGTCGAGACCAGCACGAACTTGCTCGCCCCGGCACGCTGCGCCGCGCGCGCGACGACCACGGTGGACAGAACATTGTTCGCCACCGCCTCGAAACAGTTCAGCTCTTCCATCAACGGCACGTGCTTGTACGCGGCGGCGTGGAACACCACGTCGGGCCGGTGGCGGGACAACGCCTCGGCGACGCGCCGCTCGTCCTTCGCGTCGCCGATCAATGCGGCGACCTCGATGCCGGGAAGCTGGTCGCGGAATTCCTGGTGGATCGAGTAGAGGGCGAACTCGGAGTGGTCGAAGAGCACGATGCGCGAGGGCGCGAAGCGCGCGATCTGGCGGCAAAGCTCGGCGCCGATCGAGCCGCCGGCGCCGGTGACCAGGACCGTCTTGCCGTGGAGGAACCCGCTCAGCCCGGCCTCGTCGAGCTCCACCGGGTCGCGGCCGAGCAGGTCGTCGAGCTCGATGGCACGCAGGCTCACCTTCCCCGAGACGATATCGGCGGCCCGCACCGACAAGCCGGCGGCCTTGCACTGCTCCAGCGCGCGCAGGCGTGCACGGTGCGAGGCGCCGGGCATGGCGATGATCGCCTGGGCGACGCCAAGGCGGGCGGCGAACACCGCCACCTCATCGAGCGTGCCGAGGATTTTCACGCCGAGGATCTCGCCGCCCTGCTTGTCGGGGGCGTCGTCGAGCAGCCCGAGCACGCGCAAGTCGCGCCGGGCGGCGAAGTCCTTCAGCAGCGCGGCGGCGGCGGCGCCCGCGCCCAGCACCAGCACCGGCGTTGCACCGGGCTTTGCGAAGATCCCCTTGAACTGTCCCTCGCGCCATGCGCGGTAAGCGAGCCGGCTGCCCCCCATCAGCACCACCAGCAGCAGCGGTGTCAGCAGGTAGACGGAGCGCGGCACTTCGATGCCGATGCGCAGGAAGGCGAAGGCCGCCGGCACGGCGAGGGCCGAGATTGCGACCGCAATCACGATGCGCCGCAGGTCCGGCAGGCTGGCGTAGCGCCACAACCCCCGGTACAGACCGAGCAGCCAGAACGCCACGCCGTGGATCGCCATCACCGAGGGCAGCAGGCCGACCATCAACGCGGAATATTCGCCCGGGATGTCGAGGTTGAAGCGCAGCCAGAATGCCGCGCTCCAGGCCACGCCGGCGGCCGCGAGGTCGTGGCCGAATACCACCAGGCGGCGCAGCATCATGGGTTCTTTTCCGCCGCGCGGACGAACCGCGACCACCGCAGGTCGACCCAGACGGCCATGACCGCGAGCAGCGCGCTCGCCGCCGCGAACAGCGCCGCCTGGCCGGCAACCGGCTGCACGCGGCCATAGAGCGCGAACCCGGCGCAAACCAGCATCGCCAGATAGGCGATCCACGCGGTCCCGCGGTGCCCCAGCCCCATGCGCACCATCCGCTGGTAGTAGTGATCGCGATGCGCCTGCCAGACGCGCTCGCGGCGCGCCAGGCGCCTCACCAGCGTCAGCGTCGCGTCGCCGATGAAAGGCCCGAACACCAGGACGGGAAACCACAGCGGCCACACATCGTCGCGCCATCCTTGCATCCCGAGCGCGGCGGCGAGAAAGCCGAGCGGAATCGATCCGACATCGCCGAGGAACAGCTTCGCCGGGTGAAAGTTGTGCAGCAGAAACGCGCCCGACGCGGCGGCAACGGCGATCCCCGCCACCGCCAGCGAGCCATGTCCGGCCGCCCAGGCCGCCGCCGCATAAGCGCCGAAGCCGATCAGCGCCATGCCTCCCGCCATGCCGTCGGCGCCGTCCATGAAGTTGTACAGGTTGGTGATCCAGACGACCGCAAGGATCAGCGCCGCGAGCTCCGCGGGATGCATCGGGCTGAGCAGATACCAGGCGATGGCGCCGGCAGCCGCGAAATGCGCGAGCAGGCGCACCGCCGTGGGCATGCCGCGCAGATCGTCGAGGAACGAGAAGACGGCAAGCGCGAGCGCGAGCGCGAGCGGCAGCCAGAGCTCCGCGGCGCCCAATGCCGGCGCGGCCGACGCGCCGAGGAGCACGGCGAATCCGCCGCTGCGCGGCACCGGCCGGTCGTGCAGCGAGCGCGTGTTCGGCCGATCCAGCGCGAACTGCCCGAACCACGCCAGCAGCACGCGGCAGGCGGCGAACGCGAGCGCGAACGAGACGATCGTGACCCAGAGCATCGTGGGCATTCTAAGGGCGTCGGTTCCTAAGGACGTTGGATCCAAAGGGCCGTCTCGGCCAATCCCTGCGCGAGTGTGTACAGCGGCCGCCAGCCGAGCTCGCCGCGCAATGCGCTGTCGTCCACTTCGAGCGAGCGGGTCAGCCGCCTCGCGCCCGGCACGAGATCCAGCAACGGCGCCGGCAGCGCAAACAGTCGCGCCGGGCGCCCGAGCGCCTGCGCGATGCCGCGGCAGAGTTCCGGCGTCGACAGCGGCGCGCCATCGCAGACCAGGTAGCAGCGGCCCAGGGCCTGCGGCGCCACGGCGCAGCGCAGGATCGCATCGGCGAGATTTCCGACATACACCAGGCTGCGGCGATTGACGGTGCCGGCGAACGGCAGCGGCAGCCCGCAATCGATCGCACGCATCAGCGAGAGAAAATTTCCCTTCACCCCCGGGCCGTAGACGAGCGGCGGCCTCAGCACCGCCAGGCGCAGCCCGGCGATGGCGCGTAGCGCCTCTTCGGCGCTCGCCTTCGATTCTGCATATGCGCCCTGCGGCGCGATCGCCGAACGCTCGGTGATCGGCGCGCCGCTCTCCTCCCCGTGCACCTTGACGCTGCTGACGAACACGAGTCGCGCGCCCGCGGCCGCCGCTTCGCGACCGACCGTCCGGGTAGTCGCGGCATCCGCCCGCGCGAGGTGGACCACGGCCTGCGCGCCGTCGAACCGGGGCACAGCGCTTCTGACGGATACCGGAACGACCTCATGGCCCGCGGCAGACAGCGCCGCGCACAGCGATCTGCCGATGAATCCGGATGCACCGGTGACGAAGGTCCGCATCGGGAATCAAGGATAATGGATACCAGTGCGCATTGTTCCCGTCATTCTCGCCGGCGGCTCGGGCAGCAGGCTCTGGCCGATGTCGCGCCGGCTCCTGCCCAAACAGTTTCTGCCGCTGCTCGGCGAGCGCACGCTGTTCCAGCAAACCGTGCTTCGCGCGCAGAGCTATCCGGGATGCGCCGCGCCGGTGGTGGTCGCCAACGCCGAGCACCGCTTCCTCGCCGCCGAGCAGCTGCAGGCCATCGGTGTGAAAGCGGGCGCCCTGATCCTCGAGCCGTCCGGCCGCAGTACGGCGCCGGCCATCGCCGCCGCCGCGCTGCAGGTGCAGCAGGAAGATCCCGATGCGGTGCTGCTGGTCCTGCCTTCCGACCACCTGCTGCGCGACCTGGCCGCGTTCCACGATGCCGTGCGCCGCGCCCTCGCGGCGGCGGCTGACGGCTTCCTCGTCACCTTCGGGGTGGCGCCGACTCATCCGGCCACCGGCTACGGCTACATCGAGATGGGCGACGCGCTGGGCGAGGCGACGTTCCGCATCCGACGCTTCATCGAGAAGCCCGGGCTCGAGAAGGCGCGCGAATTCCTGCGGCGAGACGGTTATCTCTGGAACAGCGGCATGTTCGTCTTCGGCGCGCGACGCTACGCCGAGGAGCTGGCGGCGCTGCAACCCGAGATCCTGCGCGACGTCCGCCTCGCGCTCGACAAGGCGAATCGCGACCTGGATTTCCTGCGGCTCGACGCGGATGCGTTTGGCGCCTGTCCCGCGGTGTCGGTCGACTACGGCATCATGGAACGCACGGATTCGGGCGCGGTGGTGCGCGCCGCCATGGACTGGAGCGACGTCGGCTCCTGGTCGGCGCTCTGGGAAGTCGGCGCCAAGGACGCCTCGGGCAACGTGTCGCGCGGCGACGTCGAGCTGCGCGACACCCAGGGCTGCTACGCCCTGGCCGATGCGCGCCATGTCTCGCTGCTGGGAGTGCGCGACCTGGTGGTGGTCGAGACTCGCGACGCGGTGCTGGTCGCCGCCCGCAGCCGCGCCGAGGAAGTGAAGGAAGTGGTCGCGGGCCTGGAGCGCGACAAGCGCAGCGAGCACGTCTCCCACGCGCGCGTCTACCGGCCCTGGGGATACTACGAGAGCGTCGATGCCGGCGAACAATTCCAGGTCAAGCGCTTGATGATCAAGCCGGGACATGCGCTGTCGCTGCAGCTGCATCGCCGGCGTGCCGAGCACTGGGTGGTGGTGTCGGGCACCGCCCGCGTCACGCGCGGCGACGAGACCTTCGAGCTCAAGAGCAACCAGTCGACCTACATCCCGGTGGGGGTCAAGCACCGCCTCGGCAACGCGAGCGCGGAGCCCCTGCTGGTGGTTGAAGTCCAGTCCGGCCCGTATCTCGGCGAAGACGACATCGTGCGCTTCGAGGACCTCTACAGGCGCGAATAGCAATCGAGCCCCCTCGCCTCCTGCTGTCGGTGGTCAGCCATGCCCAGGGTCGGCTGGTCCGGAATCTGCTGGAGGACCTCGGGGGCTGCAATGCGGTTGCATTCAGGGTGATGCTGACCGTGAACGTTCCCGAAGAGCTGCCGTTCGACGCAGCCGCGTTTCCGTTTCCGGTTCGCGTGCAACGCAATGCGGTGCCGCGGGGATTCGGCGCCAACCATAACGCCGCGTTTGCCACCTGTGAAGAGCGCTACTTCTGCGTGCTCAATCCCGACATCCGGCTGCCGCTTGATCCGTTTCCCGCGCTGCTGGCGAGGCTGCAGAACCCGGCGATCGCGGCCGCCGCGCCCTTGATCCGCAATCCCGCGGGAGACATCGAGGACCACGCGCGGCCATTCCCGACTTTTTCTTTGTTGTTAAGAAAATTAATCGAAAAACAAAATCCCAGGCCGCCTGTCGCTGAACCATTCCGGCCGGACTGGATCGCCGGGATGTTCATGCTGTTCCGCCGCGATGCTTTCGCCGCAGTCGGCGGCTTCGACGAAGGCTATTTCATGTACTACGAGGATGTGGACCTCTGCGCCCGCCTGCGTGCCGCGGGACTGAGGGTCGAGGTCAACCCGGCGGCGAGCGCAGTGCACGACGCGCGGCGCGCAAGCCGCCGCAGCCCGCGCCACATGCTCTGGCACGCCAGCAGCATCGCGCGATTTCTCGTCAAGCGCTGGATGCGAAATACATGAACGCGCTGCATGACAGATTCGCGCCCTTGCTGGGGGAGTTCGTGTGGCACAGCTTGACCAAGGAC
>Ga0209640_10004331_pt1 | contig 12468 bp, 8 predicted proteins | sample RifCSP10_1_FD_184018 | JGI IMG/M metagenome (GOLD analysis project Ga0209640, IMG submission 184018) | Soil microbial communities from Rifle, Colorado - Rifle CSP2_sed 10_1 (SPAdes) (version 2) | ecosystem: Environmental > Terrestrial > Deep subsurface > Rock core/Sediment | place: Rifle... | reverse complement strand
CCCAGCCAGGGCGACGGCCAGAGAGCGCTCGGCCTCGCCCACCTCCGGATGCCCCGCGCCGAGCACGCCGCGCCGGATCTCGAGCGCCTCGGTGAGCAGCGGCCGCGCCGCCGCGTGGTCGCCGAGGAGGTCCGTGACCTCGCCCAGCTCGAGCAGACCGTCGGCGAGGTCGAGCCCGCGCTCGCCGATCGAACGGTAGATCTCCACCGCGCGCGCGAACGAGCGCCGGGCGAGCTGGTAGCGGTGCGTGCGACGGCAGACGCCGCCCATCGTGCGGTAGGCGCGCGCCTGCAGCGCCGGGCGTCCGCCGAGGTCCAGAATCCGCGCCTCCGCCTGGCGCAGGATGCCGGGAATGGCGCTCGCTCCCCGCGCCGTCCGGTCGGCGTCCCCGCTCTCGATCAGATCGACGAGAAAGGCGATCGCCCGCTCCGCCGCTTCGCGCTCCGCGAGCGCGCGCATCTCCGCCACGACCGCCCGGTCGCGCTCGCGGGCGAGCCGCGCGGAGTGGAGCGCCGCGAGCGTCGTGAACGCCACCAGCCCGGTCGCCATCGCGACGAGCAGCGCCGCCGCCAGGCGGTGCCGGCGCGCGAACTTCCGGGTGCGGTAGGCGAAGCTCGGCGGCGCGGCGGAGACCGGCTGGTGGTCGAGATGGCGGCGCAGGTCGGCGGCGAGCTCGCTCGCCGACGCGTAACGGCGGCCGCGTTCCTTCTCGAGGGCCTTGAGCACGATCCAGTCGAGATCTCCGCGCAGCAGGCGGGCCAGCGTCGCCGCATCACACTGCCGGGCCGCGGCCGCCGCGGAGCCGGCGCGCTGGCTCGGCCGCGCCGGCTCGACCTCGCGAATCACGCGCAGCATCTCGACCAACCCCTCCCGGCCGATGCGCTCCGGGTCGAACGGCAGGGCTCCGGTCAACAGCTCGTAGAGGACCACGCCCAGGGCGTAGATGTCGGTACGGGTGTCGACGTCGAGGTGGGTCGGATCGGCTTGCTCGGGGCTCATGTACTCGGGCGTACCGACGAGCGCGCCGTGCTGGGTGAAGAGCGTGCGTTCGGTCAGCCGCGGTTGGATGGCCTTGGCGACGCCGAAGTCGATGACCTTGGGGACGGGCTCGTCGCCGTCTTCGGTCACGAGGATGTTCGAGGGCTTGAGATCGCGATGCACGATGCTCCGCTGGTGCGCGTGCTGAACCGCCTGACAGACGCGGACGAAGAGCTCGAGGCGAGCGGGCACCGAGAGCCTTCTCCGGTCGCAGTAGTCGGTGATCGGCAGGCCGGGTACGTACTCCATGACGATGTACGAATGCCCTTCGGGAGAGGTGCCGGCGTCGTGGACCTGGGCGATGCCAGGGTGCCGCAGGAGCGCGAGAACCTGGCGCTCGACCTCGAAGCGCGCGAGCACGTCGCCGCTCGCTAGCTCCCGGCGGAGCAGCTTGATCGCGACGCGGCGGCGAATCGGCTCCCGTTGCTCGGCGAGGTAGACGATTCCCATCCCACCCTCTCCGAGCCGCTCGAGCAGGCGGTAGGGACCGATCGCGCGCGGCGCCTCCGGCGCGCCATTCGACGCCGCACCGGACCCCGGCCCATCGCCGGCGGCGAGGGACAACAGGCAGGCGGGACAGACCTGCCCGGCGTCGGGCAGGTCGGCACCACAGCGCGGACATCGCTCCATGGCTCGATCCCGGGGGAGAAGAGGGTGCGCCGCAGAGGATACCACCCCGCCTCGGGAGCCTCTGGCCCGTAACAGCTCTCGACGGTTCCTTCTTCAACGGTTGGACAGGGTGACATCGGCTCCCGTTTCGGGTTCGCGGAACGTGGGAGCCGCGCCCGCAACCGACGCCTCGCGTCAGGAGGAATCAAAATGCACGCACTCGTTCGCTGGACAGTAGGAGGAACGCTCGCCTTGGCGCTCGCGACGCCGCTCCGCGCCGCGGGCGAATTCGTGCTCGGCGCCGGACTGGGGACGTCGGAGGTCGGCACGGCCTGCACCGACAACGACGACCCTGCCCTCTCCCGCCGCTGCGACACCACGTCGAGTGGCCACAAGCTCTTCGCGGGCTACCGCTGGCTCGATCCCGAGAGCGGCCTGGCCGCCGGGCTCGAGGTCTTTCACGCCGACTTCGGCGCCATGGAGTTCGAGGGGGAGATCGACGCCGTCCCCGTCGCAGGCCGCGCCGCCGCGTCCGGGACCGGCCTCGTCGGCACGGTCGAGGTGCCGATCCTCAAGCGCTGGTCGCTGCTCGCCAAGCTCGGCGCCTGCCGTTGGCAGGTCGACGCGCGCGCCGGGCGCATCGGGGAGGCGCCCGTCTACACGAAGCGGCCGAGCGGCGTCGGCCTAGCCGGCGGCCTGGGCGCCGCTTATCAGATCGCCGACCATCTCGCGCTGCGCCTCGAGGCCGAAGGCGTCGGCGGCGTGGGCGACGACAACATCCTCCAGGACGACGTCGTCGTCCTCGCGTCGATAGGCCTCGCGGTGAGCTTCTGAGCGACGCACCGCGGCGAAGGAGCGCACGACGGTGCCCGGTTTTCGGAGCCGCACGCCCGTAACAGTTTCCGAATTCCCCTTCTTCAATCGATGCACCGGGCGAAATCGACTCCCGTTTCCGAGCCTCGGAGCATGGGAGTCGAGCCCGCAACCGACGCCTCGCGTCAGGAGGAAGCGAAATGATCGGATTCCGTCGTTGGACCGCAGCCCTGCTCGTGGTCATTGCATCCGCCGCACCGGCCCTCGCCGAGGGGAAGATCTACCTCGGCCTGGGCGGGGCCGGGTCGACGTACGGCACGGGCTGCGAGGATCTCGAGAAGCTCGGCTTCGAGGGGCGATGCGACGACAACGGCTCGAGCCGTAAGCTCTTCGTCGGCTACCAATTCCGGCCTCGCCTCGGGGTGGAGGCGAGCGTGAACGACTTCGGCGCGTCGACCTTCTCCGGCGTCCTCGAGGGCCTGCCGGTCGCGGGCCGCGTCGAGGCCTCCGGCGCGACGCTCGCGGGAGTCGCCAGCGTCGGCCTGGGACAGCGCTCCTCGCTCCTCTTCAAGCTCGGCGCTTGCAGCTGGGATCTCGAGAGTCGAGGCGCGGTCGTCGGTATCCCGCTCACGACCTCGGCTCGGGCCTCGGGAGTCAGCCCGCTGTTCGGCCTCGGACTGAGCTACCGAGCAGGAAAGCACGCCGAGCTGCGGTTCGAGGCCGAGCACGTCTCGGGTGTCGGTGACGAGCGGACCACCGGCCGCGACGACCTCGACTTCGGTACCTTGGCGATCCTCTGGCGATTCTGAGCTCGGCGACCGATGCGCCGCTCTGGGGAGGGGGCGCCCAGCGAGGTGGCCTCCTCCCCGATTGCCGCGCTCGTTTCTAGCGGTCAGAGAGCGCCGCGACGTAGGCGCGCACGGTGGCGTCGAGGCCGCGGAAGAGGGCCTCCGAGATCAGGGCGTGGCCGATCGAAACCTCGCGCAGTCCGGGAAGCGTGCGCGCGAGCAGGGGCAGGTTCGCGAGGTCGAGGTCGTGCCCGGCGTTGACTCCCAGCCCGAGATCGACCGCCCGCGCGGCGGCGGCCCGGTACTCCGCCAGCACCGCGTCGCGGCGCGGCGTGACGAACTCGCGCGCGTAGTGCTCGGTGTAGAGCTCGACGCGGTCGGCGCCGGCGTCCCGCGCGCCCTCGACGGCCTCCGCGCGCGGGTCGACGAAGAGCGAGACCCGCGCGCCGGTCGCGCGCAGCCGCACCACCGTCGCGGCCAGCCAGGAGCGGTCGACGCGCGCGAACTCCCAGCCCGCGTTCGACGTCAGGACGCCGGGAGGATCGGGGACCAGGGTCGCTTGCGCCGGCCGCACCTCCTCCACGAGCGCGATCCATGCCGCGTCGGGGTAGCCCTCGACATTGAGCTCGACCGGCAGCCAGCCGGCGAGCTCGCGCACGTCGGCGCGGCGGATGTGGCGTTCGTCGGGACGCGGGTGGACGGTGATGCCGTGGCAGCCCGCCGCGATCGCGACCTCGGCTGCACGGCGCACGCTCGGCAGCGCGCCGCCTCGCGCGTTGCGCAACGTCGCGACCTTGTTGACGTTGACCGAGAGCCGGATCAAGGAGCGCTCAGCGCTCGACGTCGGCGACGAGCCCCGGATGTTCCTCGGCGTCCGAGGCGATCAGCACCGTGCGCCCGACCGGCAGCAGCGTGCGGTGCTGGTTGTCGCCGAAGTGCAAGTTGATTTCGTAGTAGCCGTGCGGGGAGACCTGCAAGAGACGCCCGCGGGCTCCCTTGAGGCCCATGAGATCGCAATGCACGAGCACTTCCGTCGGCGTCTCCATGGCTCCTATCCTCCGAACAGGCCCTGCTGCTTGTAGTCCTTGAGCTTGCGCTGCAGCGTGCGCAGGCCGATGTCGAGCAGCTTCGCCGCCTCCGCCCGCCGGCCTCCGGTGCGCTCGAGGGCCGCGAGGATCGCCTTGCGCTCGATCTCGGCCATCGTCTCCTCGGCCGCGGCCGCGGCCGCGGTGCGCGGCGCCGCCTCGCCACTCGCCGCGGGTCCCTCCCCGGGCGGCTTCTCGGCGACTCCCACCGCGGCGCGGATCTCGACCGGCAAGTCGGTCGCCTCGACGTCGCTGGCACGATGGAAGACGGCGATCGACTCCATGGCGTTCTTGAGCTCGCGCACGTTGCCCGGCCACGCGTAGAGGCGGAGCGCGTCCACCGCTCCGGGCGTCAGGCGCTTGGGGTCCCGCCCGTGCTCCTTGCAGAAGGCCCGCAGGTAGTGCTCGGCGAGCGCCGGCACGTCCTCGGTGCGCTCGCGCAGCGGCGGGATGGGCAGCGTCGCGACCTTGAGGCGGTAGTAGAGGTCCTCGCGGAAGCGGCCCGCCGCGATCTCCTTCTCCAGGTCCTTGTTGGTGGCGGCGATCAGACGGAAGTCGACCTCGAACAGCTCCCCGCCTCCCACGCGCATGATGCGCCGGTCCTCGAGCACGCGCAGCAGCTTGACCTGCAACTCGGGGTAGAGCTCGGAGATCTCGTCGAGGAAGAGCGTGCCGCGATGGGCGAGCTCGAACTTGCCGATCTTGCGGCCGATGGCGCCGGTGAACGAACCCTTCTCGTGGCCGAAGAGCTCGCTCTCCAGGATGTCCGAAGGGATGGCGCCGCAGTTGATCGCCAGGAACCGCTCGTCGCGGCGCGGGCTGGCGCGGTGCAAGGCGTTCGCGACCAGCTCTTTGCCGGTCCCGCTCTCGCCGATGATGAGAACGTTGGAGCGCGTCGGCGCGACGAGCCGCATCTGCTCGAAGAGCGCTTCCATCGCCGGCGCACGCCCGATGATCGATTCGAAGCCGTAGCGCTTGTCGAGCTGTTGCGAGAGCTCGGCCACCTTCTCGGCGAGCTGGCGCCGCTCGAGGTGGGTGGTCACCTTCTTGCGCAGCTCGTAGAGATCGACGGGCTTGGTCAGATAGTCGTCGGCGCCGACGCGCATCGCCTCCACCGCCGACTCGATGCTGCCGAAGGCCGTCACCAGCAACACCGCGACGTCGTGCCCGCGCTGGCGGACCTGCTGCAGGAAGGCGAGCCCGTCCATGCCCGGCATGCGCAGGTCGCAGATCACGAGGTCGGGCGTCGCGCCCTCCGCCAGGCGGGCGAGGGCCTGGCGCGCGTCGTCGAACCGCGCCACCTTCCACCCGGTCTTCTCGATCGCGATCGCCATCGCCTCGCGCGAGCCGGTGTCGTCGTCGACGACGAAGATCTGGGCTTCGTGGGTCACGGAAGCGCCATATTGGCACAACGCGGCGCCGGGGGACAGGCCGCGGAGGGGGCGGACTCAGCCCGCAGCGTCGGGGCCGAAGGGCGGCAGGGCCGATTCCGAGGGTGCGGCCTCGAGCGCCAGCGCGCCCTCGTCGAGCCAGTGCGCGAGCAGGGAGCGCGCGCGGAACGAATCCACCTCCGCCGCGGCCTCGCACTGCTCGACCGAGGCGCCGCCGCGCAGCACCCGCCAGACGCGGCGCACGAGCTCGCCGTCGCCCTCCGCTTCGGGCGCGCTGGGCTTGGCTTGCCCCGGCCGCAGGAAGGCGTGATCGGGAACCAGCGCACGCAGGCGTTGGAACTCGTCGAAGCGTCGCATCGCCTCCATGAGCAGGCCCATCAGCTCGCGCACCTTGCCGCGCGCCACGGCGCCCTCGGCGCCGCGCACGAACTCGAAGGTTCCGGGCTCCGGAGCCTCGAAGACCTGGTAAAAGGCGGAGTCGCCGACCAGCGCGCCGCACCGGCACTCGGCGAGGCGGCCCGCGAAGAGCTCGAGGCTCGCGCGTTCCCTGCCGGACTGGGAGCGCAGCACCAGCCGTCCGCTGGCTTCCGACTGCTCCAAGCTCTGCAACAGGCCGGGCAGCCCGAAGACCTCGAGGTCTCCCGCCAGCGACGCGCGCGGCACCGGGCGCCGCGGCGGCGGAGGCACGACGACCTCCTCGCCGTCCTCGGGCGCAGGCTCCGGGCTCGCCGCCTCGACCGGGCCCGAAGCCGCCACTCGGCCGTACTCCCGGTCCGGAAACTTCTCGGCCAGGACAGCCAAGGCGCGGCGCACCTCGCCCTCGGAGGTGGAGGCGAGAGCCCGCACCACATGGGTCAGCGCCTCTTCGTTGCGCGAGACCAGGAAGCCGAGCACTTTCACCGGCTGCAGCGTGCGCAGGGCCTCGAGAAGTCGCGAGACGACCTCGCGATCCCCGGACAGGTCGACGGCGGCCAGCTCGCGCAGCCTCGCCGCGGAATCTCCGGTCCGCGGGCGCTGCGCCAGGGCGTGCTCGACCAGGGCGCGCCGGGCCGCCGAGGTGCCGGTCCTGGCCAGCGCCGCGGCGAGCGAATTGAGGATCTTCCACATCTCGGGCAGCTCGTGGGAAGTCGGAGCGGCGCCCTCGAGCTCGCGGTCCGCCTCGGCGAGGCGCTGGACGAGCAGCGGCCCACCGATGCCGTTCGGCAGCTGCGCCAGCAGGACGAAGGTCTCGCGCTGGAACGAGGGGTGGTTGCCGAGCGCCGAGAACTGCCCCGCGAGCTCGAGCTCCTGGCGGGGATCGACCTCCGGAGAGCGCGGCAGTCGATGCAGCAGGAAGACCAGGTTCCGCCAGTACCACCAGGCGTTCGGGTCGCGCGAGCCCTCGGCGAGCGCGGTGGCCAGGCGATCGAGGACCGGTTTGTGCGCCGCGGCGCCCCAGACCTCGAGCATGGTGAGGATGAAGCGGCGCCGCTTCTTCTCGGGCTGGTAGACCAGGTCGTCGAGCAGCTCGCGCACCGACCAGGCCGGGAAGAACTCCGCCAGGCGGCGCAGCAGCGGCCGGTTGTCGGGATCGGCGGCGGCCTGGAGCAGCCGCGTGAGGTCGAACGCCTCGTGCGCGTTCCCCTTGGCGATGTCGGTGACCTGCATGTCGAGCTCGCGGTCCTTGACCATGCGGTCCGCGACGTCGAGCAGGGTCACCGCGCGGCCGAACGCGCCGGCGTTGAAGTGCTCCGCGGCGGAGCGCAGGAGGTCCTTCCAGCGTTCCGACTTGCGCGCTCCGTCTCCCGCCAGGTTGACCACCCGGCGCACCGCCTCCACCGATTCGCCGCGCACGACCTCGACCGAGCCTCCGCGGCGCACCACCCAATCCGGGATCGCGGCCGAGACCGCGTGCACGAGGTTGCGCGCCACCGCCGGCGCCACGCCGGCCTGGTGCAGCTGCTCCATGCGCGTGGCGAGCTCGTCCGCGCTGTGGGCGCCCGCGGCGGCGAGCACCATGAGCTGGGGCGCCGCCTCGATCGAGGCCTTGCCCCCACCCGCCGGCGACAGGCGCTCGAGCATCAGACTGAAGCGCCGCAGACTCCGCAGCTCCTCCGCGGAGAGCGTCGGCGCGGGCGCCGCCGCCCGCGGTCCGGCTGCCGCTCCCGCTCCGCCCCCGGTCGGGGCGCGATGCAACCGGTCGACGGTGGCGATGGTGGCCGTGCGGCCCTCGCGCAGGTAGCGCAACATCTCCTCGAGCCGCTCGCGCTCGCCCGGCGGGCTGATCGAGATGAGCTCTCCCGCGAGCGCGGCGAGGAACGCCGTGAAACGCTCGGCGGGCACCAACTGGTACTCCTCGAAGAGCTGGAACTTCTTCAGGCCGTGGAAGATGAGATCGGAGAGCTGGTCCCTGGCGCCGCGCAGCCGGTACTGCGTCGCGGCCCAGGAGTGCAGCGCATCGGCGGTGAGCCGCGGCTCGAACTCGAGCAGCGTCTCCACCGCGTCGGTGGCCAGGAGCGGCGCCACCTGATCGGCGAGGTAGCTGTCGAGCTCCTCGAGCGCAGCGCGCAGCCGGCGTTCGAGCTCGGCGCTCATGGCCGCCTCAGTCGCGGCCGGGCCCGCGCCGGGACCCGCCGCACCTCGCACGCGCGACGCTGGTCGATCACTTGGTGGCGCACGTTACCGCAGTGGCGCGTCGTTCCCGGCTCTGCGCTCACCGGCGCCCGGCCAGGGAGCGCGGAGCCACGAGGCTCTCGGCCTGGGCGTAACCGGTGTCGAGATCGACGGGCAGGTCGGCCAGCCGGTCGATCGCCGCGAGCAACGGCGGCGTCGGCTGGCCGTGACGAGCCAAGAACGCCTTCGTGCCGGCGTAGTCCCCCGTCGCCTGGAGCATCAACATCTCGTGCAACAGGGAACGGATCGCCGACGGGAATTTCGCGGCCACGGTGCGGTAGCGTCCCGCCGCGTCGACCTCGAGCGCCCCCTGCTCCAGCAGGTAGTTGAACTGCGCCACAACTCCCTGGCCGTGAGCCTCCCGCACGCCGAAGCGCGCCGAGCGGAACAGACCGGCGACGTAGGTCGGGTCGAGGCCGTCGCGCAGCGCGGCGGGCATCTCGCCGGCGTCGATCAGCGCCAGGATGTCGTAGATCCCCATCACGTCGGCCTTGGCCTCCTCGAGTGTGGTGTAGAGCTCCTTGAGCTCGAGGCGGACTTCGGTCGTCTTGCCGTCCTTCTCGAGGAACCCGGGGCCGAGGCCGTGCGCCAGCTCGTGGTGGAGCACCTCGTCGAAGAAGGCTTCGAAGTTGACGCGGGCCGCATCCTCCGGTGCCAGCGTGCGCGCCGCAATGGGCAGCAGAAGGCGGTCGAACTTGGCGCGGATCACGTTGCGGAGCAACACCTTCTTCGACCCCTTCGCCTCGCGCACCCGCTCGTCGTTCGGCAGGTTGTAGGCGATCGTCTTCACGCCGCTGTTGGCGTCGCCCGAGGTGAAGACCACGTCCACGACGCGAATCGGACTCTCGGTGCCGCGCTTCGGATTCTTGTGCCGGTCGGGGATCGGCAGGTTGCCCTCCAGCCAGGGCAGCATCTCCTTGTAGCGCGCCAGGGCGCGCGAGGGCTCGGGCAGCGCCACGGTGACGAAGGCCTCGAACGCCGCCTTGTAGCCGAGCAGACCGTCCTCGTAGGTCTCGTAGGGTCCGATCGTCACCTCCACCGGGGCGTCGATGTCCATCCACGCCATGTCGCTCTCGGTGTACTGGTTCGACCGGAACGCATCGGCTCGGGTCTCGAGGAACCGGCGCAGCGTGGGATGGGAGGTCTTCGCCGCCGCAGCGCGCAGGTGCGCGGCGGCGCGCGCCAGCGGCGCGGCGTACGCCTCCGGGTAGGGGACCGCGCGCAGATCGTCCCCCGCGCGCTCGATCACGGTGCGCTCCGAGAGAAAGGCCGCTCGCTCCTCGGGGTGCTCCGCGACCCAGCGCTCGAACTCCTCCTTGCTCAGGTCCTCGGGATAGAAGCCCGCACCCGCCGGCTTGGCGACCTCGCCCACGAACGGCGTCTCGCCGTCGAGGCGGTCCCAGGGCCCCTGCATGAGCCGGAAGAGCTCCCGTGCCGGCGCGGCGAGCGCACCCTCCGCGCGCTCCAGGGCCGACGCCGTGGCGGCGTTGCCCTCCCAGACCTGGCGCCGGAAGATGACGTCCATCTCGCGCGCGGCGGCGATCAGGTCGGCGAGCACGGCGCGGTCCTCGGCGATCAGGGGCGCGAGGTCGGCGGCGATCTCGACCGGCGCCAGCCGCGCCCGTCGCGCGGCGACGTCGGGGGAGATGAGGAGGCTCGCAGCCTCGGACGCGCGTGGCGACCCGCTCGCGGCCTTGCCGCTGGCGCACGCCGACTGTCCGGCCGCCGCGAGCGCCAGCGCGCACAGCCCGAGGATGCAGCGCCTCGTGCTTCGCCCCTCGTTCATCTGCCGTCCCCCGGTGCCGAAACCTCGATGCGTTCGATCCTGCCCTCGAGCGTGGCGACGATCCTGCGGCCCGGAAGTCGCGCGATCGCTTCTTCCGTGATGCCACGCCACGACAGCTCCGGGCGCTCGAGCCGCGGTGGGCTCGATCCGCCGCAGCCCTCGGAAAACAGAGGATATCCGTCCCGGCAGCCGTTCTTCCACTCGTAGTCGAGTGTGGCGACGACGTAGCGCCGGTCGAGCGCGAGCGGTTCCCAGGCGCCGCTCGTGCGCTCCCGCACCGCCACGTCGTCGGGGTCCAGCTCGGCCCGCTCGTCGTCTCCGTCCCGCCGCACGCGATATCGGAACCGCAGCCCGGAGACCTGGAAGAAGCGGCCGTGCGCCGAGCTCGCCTCCGAGACCGAGATCTTCAGCAGCGCGAGCAGTTGCGCTCCGTCGAGCTCGATCGCCACCGGCCGGTTGTCGTAGTAGAAGATCCCCTCGAGCTCGTAGACGCGCAGCGCGCCGCCCGCGGGGACGTCGTCGTTGACCCGCACCGCGCCGCCGTTGATCAGCGCCACGTCGGCGTCGAGCCGTTCGCCGAGCACGTCGGTGAGGAAATTCCCCAGCGCCGTCTCGCGCCCGCGGATCGCCGGCTCGACGCCTTCGAGCGCGTGTTCGGTCGTCGCCACTGCGTCGAGGAGCCGGCGGCCGGTGCGCTCCACGACGCGCTCCGCGAGCCGCACCAACCACCTCGCCACCTCGCCCTGGAGCTCCGCGTCCGGCGCCAGCTCGCCGCTCGCGGCGACGAAGCGGTGGCGCGCGTCGAACCCGCCCGGGGCGCCATCGACGTCGACGCGCACGATGGTCTTGGCGTCGGCGTCGGCCTTCGTGATCCAGGTCGCACCGGCGCGCCGTTCGAGCGCCACGTGCTCGTGGCCGCCGGCGATCCAATCGATGCCCGGCACGAGCTCGGCGAGGCGCACGTCGTCGCGCATTTCCTGGTGGGTGACCGCGACCACGAACTCGGCACCGAGCGCGCGCAGCGCCGCCACCGCGTCGCGTGCCGCCGCGACGCGGCGATCGAAGCGCCCGTAATCGATCCACGGCCGCGGATCGCCCTCGAGAGTCAGGCCGAAGAGGCCCAACCGTACGCCGCCGACCTCGATCAGGCGCGCCGCCTCGACGTTGGGCAGGAATCCTGCGAACGGCACCGCGGTGCGCGCCCCGGGAGGGCGGAACCGCAGGTCGGAGGCCAGCCAGGTGAAGCGCGACTCCTCGAGCCGCCGGCGCAGGACGGCGAAGTCGGGGGCGTCGAACTCGTGGTTGCCGAAGGTGGCGAAGAGGCGCTCGTCGCGCGACGGGGAGCCGTCGAGCAGATTGAGGACGGCGATCATCGCCTCGCCCTCCAGATACTTGCTCATCACCGAGGGGAAGAGCAGGTCGCCACCGTGCACCACCACCACCGGCCGCCCTTCGGCCTCGATCCGCCGCCGCAGCTCGCGCACCCGCGCCAGGCCGCCGACCGCACCCGCCTCGAGCCCTTCGATCTTGTAGGTGTCGTTGATCTGCAGGAGGGTGAATCCGCGCGCCGGCGCGCCGGCGCCGGCGTCGCAGGGCGCGAGCGCGCCCGCCGCCAGGGCCGCCGCGAGCAGGAGGCGCTGCGGCCACGCCGCCGTATGGCTCACGGCGCGTAGCCTCCGCGCGCCAGGAGGTCGGCCAGTCCGCCTTCGGAGAGCACCTCGACGCCGAGCTCGCGCGCCTTCTCGAGCTTGGACCCCGAATCCTCCCCGGCGACCAGGTAGTCGGTGCGCGCGGAGACCGACGACGCCACGCGCGCGCCGAGCGCCTCCAGCTTCTCCGTCGCCTCGTCGCGGGACCAACGCGTGAGCCTGCCGGTCAGCACCACCGTCTTGCCGGCCAGCGGCCGCGGCCCGGACGCCGCCGCCACCGCCGGCGGACGCACGCCGAAGCGGCGCAGCTGCTCGCAACGCCGGCGCTGGCGCGGGTCGGCGAAGAAGGCGCGGATCGCCGCCGCGACCTTGGGGCCCACCTCCGCGGTCTCCACGAGCTCCGCCTCGCCGGCCGCAGCCAGGGAGTCGAGCGAGCCGAAGCGGTTGGCCAGCAGCTTCGCCACCCGCTCCCCGACCCAGCGGATGCCGATGGCGAACAGCAGGCGGTGGAGCTCACGGGTCTTCGAGGCGGCGACCGACGCGAGCAGCTTGTCGGCCGAGCGCTCGCCCCAGCCCGGCAGGTCGACGAGCGCCTCGCGCCGTAGAGCGTAGAGATCCGGGTAGTCGCGGACGATCTCCTGCTCCAGCAGCTGCACG